>Ga0193742_1001516_pt1 | contig 14009 bp, 13 predicted proteins | sample L2c1metaG_FD_165511 | JGI IMG/M metagenome (GOLD analysis project Ga0193742, IMG submission 165511) | Soil microbial communities from a riparian zone of the East river system, Colorado, United States - L2c1 | ecosystem: Environmental > Terrestrial > Soil > Riparian zone | place: USA: East River... | reverse complement strand
CTCGAACGGGGCGCCGATTATCTCGTCACGCTCAAGGCCAATCAGGGCAAGATCTTTGCCGCGGTGCGAGATCATTGCTTCGAAACCTGTTTTGCACTTGGCTCATCCAACCGGCCGGCCTCCGACGAGTTCGATGACAAACATGGACGCCTGGTCCGCCGCAGAGTCTTCGCCTGTCCGCAGACTGCTCTGCTCGAGCCTTTGCGCGACTGGCCCGGTTTGCGGACCGTCGTCGCAGTGGAAAGCACCCTCAGCGGAAGGCCTACCGAAGGTTTTGATTGGGTGATTGACTTTGCTGAGGTATTCGCGCACGGAGGTTTCGACATTGTCGTCGCCAATCCGCCCTATATCAACGCGATCGACTTCAAGAAAACATTCTCTCCAGAATATCGCGCTTCCATCAATAGCTCTTACGAATCAGCGACCGGAGCCTACGACTTTTACATCCCGTTCTTTGAGCGGGCGCTCCAACTGCTGAAGGCAGGTGGGCAGTTGGCTTTCATTACGCCGAACAAGTACCTGTCCGCGAAATACGCAGCTGGCCTAAGGGCGTACCTCCTGAACAGTGCGACGCTCTTGAGCATAGCCGATCTATCTGCGGCTGAGGTCTTCTCGTCAGCGTCCGTCTATCCGGTGCTCACCTTCATAGCAAAAGGTGCAACTGCGGGGCCGTACGAAGTGAAGGGCTATCGCCTCAGGGACCCCAAGGTTCCTGACCTTTCGTCGTTAGAAGCGGTGACGTTCAGTAGCACGCTCCTTATTCTCTTACCCGAAAATATCTGGGGATTTCTCTTATCAGACGATGTGCCTCTTCTCGCCAAGCTCCTGGAGTTTTGCGTCCCGATGCAAGACTTGGGGCAGATCAACGCAACAAGTACGGCTGGTGAGGCTGAGCGTTATACAGATCTCTTGTCCGAAGTCGATGGCCCGAATAAATTGAAGGCCTTGAATACTGGGACTATCGACCCGCTACAAGCCTTGTGGGGGCAGTACTCGATGGTTCACTCGGGTTTGCGCTTATTGACCCCATACCTGGATGTCTCCTCGCCAGGTGTGAATGAGCGCCGAAGACAGATGTACCAAAGTCCTAAAGTTGTGTTCGCGAAGATGGGACGGATGTGTGAAGCCGTTCTTGACCATCGGGGCGAGTATGCCTCCATGAACACGAACTGCTTCTATGAACCGATGGCTGACGGAGATCTGGAATTTATCGCAGCTTACGCAAATTCCAAGCTCTTTATCTTCCTCTACGACCAGTTCTTCAGAGCCCTTCGAATGGCAGGTGGCTATTACCAATTCCAAGCTCCCCAGCTCAGGGTGATGCCAGTGCCCCAGTTTGATTCCGCTATACGCGCTGAAATTGGCGGCTACGCGACCGCTATCAGTGCCTGTGAGACGGATGCCGAGCGCCATGAACTTTTCACTCAAATGAACCTGCTCATACTGGAAAAATGCCAGCTCACCCAGCCTGAACAAGAAAGAATCTTGGCTCAATAGACATGGCAGCTCACGACATCATCGACAACCGTTCGTCCAAACTGGCTGATAGCATCGTCGCAATGCTTGGCGGAAGCGATACTGCCCGGTTTGCCGTGGGGTACTTCTTCGTGTCCGGGCTGGAGGGTATTTCCAAGTCCCTGGCTCACGTGAAAGAGTTACGACTCCTGATCGGGAACACCACCAATCGCGATACGGTCGAGCAGCTCGCAGAAGGCCATCGTCGCCTGGATCTTGTTGATGCAGAACTCGAAGCAGCAACATTTCCAAAGCGGATGGAGCGGCAGAGGATGGCTGATGGGACTGCATCAAATGTCCGAGAGTCTCTGGAACTTGCCGACCAGACAACCGCCATTGAAGACACAATCAAAGTCCTGATAACGCTCATTCAAGAAAAGCGGCTGAAGGTTCGTGTTTACACGAAGGGACGGATGCACGCGAAGGCATACATCTTCACCTATGGTGATCAGTACAACCTATTGGGGCAGCCCGTAGCGAAGCATGAAAAGGGAATTGCGGTCGTTGGCTCTTCCAACCTCACGCTTTCCGGCATCACCCACAACACCGAACTGAACGTGGTGGTTCAGGGCAACAACAACCATGACGAACTCGTGCGATGGTTCGACGAATTGTGGGAAGAATCAGAAGATTTCGACGAAAGTCTCATGGCTGAGATGCAGCAGTCGTGGGCGGTTGCGACCGTCTCGCCATACGACATCTACATGAAAACCATGTACTCGCTGCTTAAGGACCGTGTTGATGAGCAGGACGATACTGATGTGTTGTGGGACGATGACATTTTCAAACAGCTTGCGCGCTTTCAGCAAGATGCCGTGAGGAGCGCCACGAGGATTATTCGCGATCAGCGGGGAGCCTTCGTGTCAGATGTCGTAGGACTCGGAAAGAGCTACATCGGTGCCGCCATCGTGAAACATTTTGAGCGGACGGACCATACTCGCGCTCTAATCATCTGCCCGGCTCCCCTGAAAGCAATGTGGGAGAGGTATAACGAGGTTTACCAGCTAAACGCAAACGTCCTGTCGATGGGGTTCTTGTATGAGAGCGATGGAGATTCTGGCAATCTGTTGCTCGATGATGTGAGGTACAAGGACAGAGACTTTGTGCTTATCGATGAGAGCCACAATCTGCGGAACACGGGCACGCAGCGTTACAAGCTGGTCCAGGCCTATATGGAGGCGAATCCGAGCCGTCGTTGCTGTCTTCTGACTGCCACGCCGCGGAATAAAGTCTCTTGGGATGTCTTTAACCAGATCAAACTCTTCCACCTGACCGACAAAACGGACCTGCCTATAGATCCACCCGATCTGCGGCAATACTTCAATCTCATTGAGAAGCAAGAGCGTGCTCTTCCAGAACTGCTTCGACATCTTCTCATCAGGCGAACGAGAAATGAGATTTTGCGAGGGTATGGATTCGACGCAGCGACCGACAAACCTGTGGACCGATCACAATTTGCAGACTACCTGTCAGGCGCTAAGCGGGCCTATGTTGTAGTCGCGGGCCGCAAGCAATTCTTTCCCGCCCGCAAATTGAGAACGGTCGAATACAGCATTGAAGACACCTATCAGGGTCTTTACCAAGAGCTGCGCGCTTATCTTGGAAAAAAGCGTCCCGTTGTTCCAGGTCTTCCAACGCACTTCAAGAACGAACTAACTTACGCCAGGTATGGCCTGTTTCGCTATGTAAAGGCCGATGCGGCACAGCGAGAGCCCTATGCCAGTCTCGAACGCGCTGCCGGCAATCTGCGGGGACTGATGAGGGTCCTTCTTTTCAAGCGCTTCGAATCTAGCGTTTATGCGTTCCGCACAACGATCGGCCGCCTTCTCAGTACGCACCGCTCATTTCTAAGATCTTTGGAATTGGGCTTCGTACCTGCCGGTGAACAGGCGCAATCACTGCTTTACAGTTCCGACGGTTCGGATGACGCTGAGTTCATGAACGCTCTGGAAAGCGTCTCCAAGACGTACCGTCTAGAAGACTTCCATCAGGAGCTCTTGAAGGAGCACATTGAACATGACATCGCAGTACTCGAAAACATTCTGAGCAAAGTTGAGCCAATATCTCCAGATCAAGACGCGAAGCTACAAAAGCTAAAAGAACTCCTTCCTGATGAAGTTTTGGCTGCTGGCAAGCGGCTAGTCTTCACGCAATATGCGGATACGGCGCGGTATCTGTTCGATAATCTGAACCCTCTCGGCAAGCGCGATGACATCGATGTGATTTACAGCGGAGACAAGAGCAAGTTTAGGACCGTAGGTAGGTTCTCCCCGAAGTCGAATCCTGAGTACACCTGGAATTCGACCGACGTCGAGTTGAACACTGTCTTTGCTACAGACGTTCTGTCAGAAGGCTTAAACCTTCAAGACTGTGACACGATCATCAACTACGATCTGCACTGGAATCCGGTGCGGTTGATCCAACGCTTTGGCCGTATCGACCGCATTGGGAGTGACCATGACACGGTGTTCGGTGTGAACTTTCTCCCAGAGATCAACATCGAGAGGAACCTTAAGCTCCAGGAGAAGCTTGAGCGACGCATCCGTGAGATTCACGTGAGCATAGGCGAAGACTCAGCCATCCTTGACCCTGCAGAGCAAATCAACGAGCAGGCGATGTATGCGATATATCAAGAAAAGGCCGAGAATCTGAGTCTCTTTGAGGAAGACGAGTTGCTGAGTGTCAATGAGGCGGAAGAGATTTTGCGCCATTTGAAAGCTGATGATCCGACCGAGTACGAGCGGATCGCGAACCTGCGAGACGGCATCCGGTCAGCTAAGCCATCGCTCAGCCAAGGGACCTTCGTTTTCTGTCAAGCGGGTGACTTTCAACAGCTCTTCATTTTGGATCAGAGCGGTGCTGTGCAAACTCGTGACATTCCTGCAGTCTTGGGATCGCTGAAGTGTAGCCCATCGTTGCCGGCCGGGATGTTGCCTAGGGACCATAATGCAAAAGTCATGGCGCTAAAGGCCACATTCGCCCAGGAAGTTGAACATCGAAAGACGGAGCGACAGCACAGCCTATCGTTATCGCACGGGCAAAAGTACGCCCTCAAGGAGTTGCGCGTGTTCGGATCAGCGCTTCCAGACGACGACGAGAGAAGGGGAGCAATAAGCGTACTAGAGCGCGCTTTCCGATCCTCAGCTCTCACGAGCGCGGCAAAGCGGGAGCTAGTCTCGCTGCGCCGGAACAACGTTGTTGGCGACGGCCTCTACCGGTCACTGATCAAGATCTACGATCAACACAACATTAGGGAACAGGTGAGTGCCGGGTCGCGCAAGACGGAATCGCAAGTGCCCAGAATCATTTGTAGCGAGGCATTAGTTTAGAAATCTCCCACTACTCGATGAGGAGAGTCCCCTGACGGCCGAGGCCGAAGCTCTCAGGATTGATCAGTCTTGTGTACTTGCCTCGCCGCTCTAATGTTCCTGACACGGAGACCGTAAGCCCTTGCATATGAGCGTTGCAAGCGGTTATGTAGTCGGCTGGCGCAAGCACAGTGCGTGTCTTAACGGCTTTGCCGTCAGTATCAAGCCATGCAATCACGACCGTGTGTAAGTCGTCTGGTTCATCTTCCCATGGCTGAGAATCGGACTTCAGGAGAACTACCCGTCCGTCAATTGTGATCGGACGCGATTCCTCCATCCGGCGCAATTGTCGCGCTGTGCTTAAAGAGGAGACAGCGACGGTTTGCTGTACATAACTCTGAGACTTTGTATAAGAAGACTGTACTGAACGAGGAGATTGAATATTGCCCTCAGGTATTAGACGCAGAAGCCTACTGAGTCGCGGCCCTGCCTTAGGAGATACCGTCGAGCCCGCTCTTTGAGTAGCAGGGGCCAGTGCCCGATTCTTTCTTCAAGCTGAACACAACCCGGGTGAAGAGATGGCCGAAGAAGGAATGAAAAGGGAAAGGAATCGAGCTGGCTGACGGGCACAGGCAAGCGGACAAGTTCAAACCGCCGAGTGACTTGGCTGCCGAGAAGACTGAAAGCGATGAAGGCGGCGACAAGTTCACGGTGGCGTACAGATAGCTGATAGATAGGTCGACGCCAAAGCACTCTTGGAAGTGTTGCCAGTGTAGGATCCACCGCAAGAGCGAAGTAATTGAGCAGTGCATATCCATCATTCGAGTTGTTGTTCAGTAGCATCCGAATTAGATCGTCGACTACCATTAGAAATGTGTTAGCTCCGACAGGTCCGAGCCACATGATGTCAGGATCAGACCCTCGGCAAGTGGCGATCAGTGTTTTTCCAAAAGCAGCCACCAGGTTGATGTAAGGAGATGTAACCGTTTGGTCTTGAGGCGGTAAATATAAGCCGCTGAAGCATGCCGCGCAGCGTACGACAAGCCTTCCGTGTCCAGGATGCGCCCTGACTGAAAGCAGACCCAGTGAACAGCGAGGACAGTGCTCAGATAGCAAGGACAGATGCTTTGGGCATCGAGGAAGAAGCGCCAATACCCAATCGGCTTTCCAAAATGGAGGCTGCTCATCGCGTTCTTGTTCGTAGAGACATCTGTGGCAGGAAGGGATGGATATTGTTGAGTGCCGAAAGTTGTTCTGAACCCTCATTGCGGATGGTAGGAAAGAAAACACGGATACGTTTGGCATTTGGCTACAAAGATCCATTTGAGCTAAGCTCGTCTCGCCTATTCTGCAAACGCGCGCAAGTCCTGCTGTAAGCGTGGGCGGCGGGTCACAGTCCACGCGCCACCCCTTCGAACGTTTGGTCGTACCGGCGGCATACAGGATCAGGTCAGGAATTGTGAATGCGTTGACAGCAGCGACACGCGCGATCCAGGAGGATAGAAGCTCGTTGTGGATGGGGCGAGGAGCTAGAGGAAGCGATATCAGCTTGCACCCACTGCGCGGCGTGACCGCCTTTCTGAAATGGAAACAAGAGTTTCTGTGACGACCTGGTCCGAAAAAGAATCCAAGTCAATGCATTCCTTGCCGCGCATGATCGCCTGGATCGCTGCAGCCTCAATTAAACGAAAAATACGGACTGTGACACCATCGGTGAGGGCTAGTATTCGCCTGCGAACGTTTGCGTCTCGAAGATTGGACGGCAGTCGCAACGGAGTGATTGACTCAAAACTGGCAAGAAGCTGACCGAATGCGACATCATCTCGCCAGAGGGGCAACTCGCTGGCGGAAAAACGGTCTGCGAGTTGCTGGTCCGTCATGAGAGCCTGCTTCGCTTCATGTGTGCCTACACAGACTAGAGGCAACCTGAGGTCGTTGGCCAGCAAACGTATGGAGTTTAGAAAGACACGTTGCTCGCGGAAACTGCCAGCCAGCATTGTATGGATTTCATCAATAATGAGCATGCGTACACCCATCTGGCGCGCCAGAACCTGAAAACAGTGGCGAAGGTGTCCGACAGTCAAGCTGTGAGGCATAACTGATCCCAGTGACAGCAGCAAGCCTTCATAGAATTCTCGTTCATTAGGGACAGGAGGCATTTGTGTGACCGCGACAGGTGACTGCGTTAAGCCTGACTTTTCGTCGTACGCCGATGGATGGTCGCGCAAGAATTTCTCTATGATTTTGGTCTTCCCCATGCCCGGAGCGCCGAAGATCAACAGAGACGGCATTCGGCTCCGTGGCGGATAAGTCAGTAGATCCGAAAGACGATCGAGCACCCGTTCTGCTTTGGTGTGGTTGATCCACCGGTCATGGCGTATCCACTCGATTCGTTCCCCATCTTCCGCGGCGGCAATCGATTGATGCCCGGCAAGCAGATGGGAAAGATTGTTTGTACCTAATCCCATTCTTCTACCTCGAATGGCTGAATTGGGCGTCCGTCCGCTGGCGCCCAAGATTGAAGCGTCTCGCCCGTGCCTGAAGCGGTCGCTTGCACGCCGCTGGATTGCCGACGCGTCACCGTAGCCCGGCGCGCTCTCGTCGACTTTCGCGCTCCTTCCTCAAGTCGCCGCTGCTCTTCTACTATTTCGAAAAGTGTTTTTTCATCAAGAACGCTTCTTCCTTTCGCGTGAAGCTGTTTGGTCGCGGCTTGTTGCTCCCAAAGTGAGATCGGGGGTAGCCGAAGGTCGCGATATGGAATGTCCCAATAGTCTCCACTTTCTTCGTCGCGCAAGTAGATTCTGGATAGATCCCGGGGATCGTACTTGACCAGTACGGGCTTCTCTGATCTTCCGGCTAGCGGCGTGAGGATATTGCTCCAGTAGAAGATGTTAAACATTCTTATTCCATCCCGTCGAATCAACCTGCGTTCTTCGGGTAGGAAATCACAAAAGAATTGCTTGGCATTCTTAACCTGGCGAAGTGAACCCCGCACCTTCATACCTTGTGCCCAAGCGACTAGCGGCGGCACTCCCAACGCCGAGTGGATCGAACGATGGTAGCGACCCAGGACCTCGAGAGCTAGCCATTTCTCCAGTTCAGCGAGAGTCATCGTTGCCTGTTTACTGGAGTTGTATGAACCCTTTTCCTTTGTGTTCGAGAAAGTGGTTCCCGGCAATAAATGGACCGCCCCCATTGTTGTTCCGATAAGCCTTTCGATGTGACCACCGTAGTGTGGTCTTCCTAAAGGTCGGTAGCTTAATTCGATCCCGTATTCTTGAGCTCCGCGAACGAGCGCATGAGAATGAAATTCTTTCGCATTATCCAGATGGACTCCGTCGGGAATGCCAGAGACCGGCCACTCGATCGAGCCGAGCCCACGCTCAGACAGCCAACTATCCTTCCGCAATGTGCACTGAGTGAGAACTAAGGCGACCGAAACAATACTGGGGGCATCATGAGAAAGATAAAACCCAGACACCATCCTGCTGGCAACGTCAATGGCGAGGGTGATCCAAGGTCTTCCTATGGGCATCCGATCTCGTTCGTCGACAACTATCAAGTCAACAGGGCTGTGGTCGATCTGAACGAGCTGGAAGGGAAGTTTAGCCTGATAATTTGTTTTAACCGGCCGGAAGGTTTTGTTTCCAGCCTTCGCGCCCGATCGCGACCTAACTATATCTTTCTTGTCATAGGTGGAGAGTCGCCTGCGAATCGTCCGATAGTTGGGAGTTGCCAGCTGGTGGCGCCGGCACTCATGAGAGATCCTGCGCATCAGCGCAGCGAACGAGGGACGCACCTGCGACATGTAGAACTCTTCTATGCATTTGTGAATCAGCGATTCAACCTTCGAGGGAAGTAGCTGAACGCCTGGGACTCGACCATTGGGCCGGCCTAGTAGTGTCGATGTCTGAGGCCTCTGCTTATAGGCGGCTAGGAGCCTGTAAAAGTGGGCACGACTAATACCGATCGTCCGCGCCGCCTCTTTTACGACTTCATTCGAAAGAAACCCCCGAGTTGAGAGAGGCTGCAAAACGGATTCACGATGCAGCGCGTGGCTCCAGTCAACACCCTCAGCGCACTCATGTAACGGACTTTTCCTCATTCCTGATCCTGATTTTCGCGCGAATAAGTCTCGAGGTTAAGTACAGCAGTCTCTAAGTTGGGTACAGAGTCTCCTGGTTAAATGCAGGATGCAAGTAACTGAAAAGGTTCAGGTGTCTGTCTCTTCGTTAAGTGCAGCGCGACAGCTGGAGTTTTTAGGTCTTCCCGGAGTTGGCAGGTTGTTGGAAGCGGATCTCGAGAGAGCCTTGTTGGACAATCTGCAGGCATTCCTGCTGGAACTTGGGCGAGGGTTCGCGTTCGTTGCGCGACAGTACCGCATCAGTTCAGAATCCAAAGATTTCTACATTGATCTGGTCTTTTACAACTATCTACTGAAGTGTTTCGTCCTCTTCGATCTCAAATCGGGCGAGCTTACCCATCAGGACATAGGACAGATGGATATGTACGTCCGCATGATGGACGACCTCAAGCGGTCGCCGGACGACAATCCTACGGTTGGAATCATTCTTTGTGCTGACAAAGATGCCTCAGTTGTGCGCTACTCAGTACTGAATGAGAACGAACAGTTATTTGCCAGCAAGTACAAACTTGTTCTTCCGTCTGAAGAGGAATTAAGGTCAGAGTTGGACCGAGAGCGCAGTGAATTAACTAATCGAGTGAATGCCTCTACTTTGGATTTACTCTGAGCTCCATGAGCATAGGTTTTTGTAATTAGCTGAGCGACTACCAACCTGGTGCGACTGTGTCCGATGATCCGCATGCTCTAAAGTTATATACCGACGGAAACTGCTACAAAAAAATCCTGGAGGAGCAGGGGCGATCGCATGCGTCGCAAAATTTCCCGAATCCTGGGATCGTGACGACGAAATCGTCTTTAGTGAAGGTTTCTACGAAACCAACAACAATCGTATGGAACTCCAAGCGTGCATAAAAGCCCATGAGTATGTAGCCACCAATGGGCGGGCGCTAGGCGTCCAGCGAGTGCTAATCGTGACCGACTCTCTGTATATAGCTAACAACTGCAAGCGAGTTACGACATGGCGAGCAAATAATTGGTGCAATGCCCCCATTGCGCCTCTTGGGTCGACCCAGCGCTTCCAGATGGAGGCCCTAATGAAAATTGACAAATCTAGGAGGGGCATTTGTGCTAGCTGTCTGGCTTTGGACTGGCAGTCAAATGTGGCACTGGTTCCTACCCCCGCACCCCTCCTTCTATTTTCTGTCAATGGACCTGCTTTCCCTTATAGCGCGGTTCTGGGGGTGGTGTGGACGCTATGTTCTGTACGGTCACGCTTTTTCAGCAAGCCGGCCAGACCTACAAGTCCCACCAGACCGATCCAACCATAGTCGTGGTGATCATCCATGCGTTGTGTTGTGGTATCTGTGCTGGGGTTGCTGGCTTCCGGCGTAGGGCTTTGTGCAAGAACCGGGCCTGCAACTGTTACAGCGAGGATCAATCCTAAGATGGTGCTTTTCATATTTATTCTCCCTGTCTCTAGGATGGGGAGCGTATATACCTAGTTGCTAGGTTCGTACAAATAGCCGAGAACGATAAGGTGCAGGGTGAATCGTCCGTTTCAAATCTAAGAAGGATCACCGTTGCAGTTTGTCGTCGGAAGGGGGTAAACGAAGCTGAATGCGACGTCTGCTCAAGCTTATCCTATCCGTCATTTGCAACAAAGATGCTTCGTCGGATTTAACCCACCGTCTATTCCAAACCAAAATGCCCTCCCCGTTTCGGGGAGGCATTGGCCGTATCTGGAAAATACAGGCTAAAGTTTCTTTTCGAGATCATAAGCCATGTTTTTATGTGCGGCCACGGCGGTCTTCCCTTTAATTACAGCAGCACGAAATTTAGCATCCTTTGTGTCTTGAGCCTCAGTGGTGAATGCGCTGAGCGCTTTCGAGTGATCAGAGACCATATCTTTCATGTAGGCCTTATCAAAATCATTGCCCGAAAGCCCCCTGAGGTTATCCAGTTCTTTCTGGTGATCGGCGTCTGGACCTGTCGGCGGCGTCAAGCCCCATTCGTCTACAAATGGCTTAATGCTCGCCGTCATCTGCGTATGTTCGGTAATCATTTTTTCGGCAAACGCCTTCACAGCTGGATTCGTGGCCTTTTGCTCCGCCAATTTGCTCAAGGCAATTTCGTTTTGGTCAGACTGGGCGGCCATTGCTAGAAATTTCTTGTCATCTTCACTTTGGGCTCTTGCTTTGCTGGGCATCAGACCGGATGCGACGGTCAGCAGTGCGCAACACACTAGTTGAGTTGTTCGTGTCATGTAACCCTCCGAGGGCGGTATTCGCGCGTTATACGTCATCGAGTGAGAAGCAGTCCCGTGAGGCAAAGTCGCATGCTTATAAGCTATTGCCTTTGTAAACCGTGTACAGGGCCGACGATGCTTGCGGTGTCCACTGACGGCCTCGGACTTCTATAAGGAATACGTGTGGCTTGTGATGTCGCCGGGCAAAAAGCGACCAACAAAAAATCTCTGGCCGTTCATCGAGATACTGATGTCATAGCGCATTGTGCACCTCGGGCTGCGTGGGGCTCTTATCCAGTCGTACTGACTTAGTATTTTGTCGCCGATCAGGCTTTCACGCCGAACGGAATTTTTGCTCGGGATAGTAAGTTTGTATACTTCGCACACGTCAATGGCTGCGATGATTGGCTAATTCCGCTGCAAGCAGCAAAGCAGACCAATTGGGATCTCCTGTGACCACTTGATGGCAGAGACAGATGCAGAAAATTGTTTTGCCATCATATCCTTCAGTTGTTGTCTCGATGCCCTTGCAGTACTCGTGACCTAACTCAGCGCAAATATCTGCGGTGTGCACCGTTGGCTCCTCGCCGGGTGCCAACTGCTGCACCATCCCATCCTCCTTATTCATGCTCTACTCCTCGGCGGCTTCCGGCCTCAGTGTCTATCGCGTCCAGTACGATGCCTTCCACTCGGGAAGGGTTGGAACGATAATCCTTCCCCCGCAAACCGAGGAGCACTGGAGGCTTGGATACTTGGATAACAGACGCAAAGCGCTCGAGGTGACCGCAAAGCGCTTAGGCGGCTGATCGCAATGCGTGTTACACATGCGTGCAATACATAAGGTTCATTACCGGATGGAAACGGTAACGGTGGCTAAATTTTCTTCTCGGCCCACTTCTGGTATCGGCCTTGCCGCCCGCCCGATGGAGAACGGCTTAAGCTGCCCTCTTGGCTTCGGAATTGACCTGCTTGGAGGCGCTGGTAAGAGTCTTGTCAGCGTTCTTCTCCTCAGCTAACGTTTCGTCGAGAAGTGCTGCGATGTCGCCGAAGCCGAGTAACTTGGCGAAGTCACGAGCTGAACCGTATCCGGCAATCTCGTAATGTTCGACTCTCTGGCATGCCGAGATCAAGGCAGCATCACGTATAGGTCCTTCCTCGGTCTCTTCGAGTATTTCAGGACCCTCTTCGAGCACACCTTTCATGCCTACGCATGTCTTGCCCGTGAGTTTCTTGCCGAGAGTCTCGCCGATCTGCTCGAGACGGGTTACTTGATTTTTTGTCTCTTCAAGATGCTTGGAAAGACCTTCCTCAACTTCGGCGGCCGATACCGCTTTTATGATTTTAGGAAGTGCGCGGACGATTTGCTTTTCGGCTGAATAAAGGTCCTTCAGCTCGTCTACGAATAGATCTTGCAAACTTAAAAGGCTCATTTTTGCACCTTCTCAAAGGTAATTGGACTCCGATGATGAGACATGAAACAACCTCCGGAGGTTGTCCAAGCACCTACCTTTGCCGCAGCATTCAATGGGAAAATGCTCCGACTACCTAGTGAGCGCTTTTCGTATGTTGGCTGCCGATACTTCCTCCACGTAGTTAGACATCTATTCACCAATCGTTGCTTCTATTGAATCACCCGTTCAGACTGGTGGCGAAGTGTTCGCGTATGCCCGGCTCTCCCGCTCGGGCAAGTTGTCGTTCGTAGATCGGGTCGCCCTTCAAGACAGTGGTGTTCAGCTTTGTGCACTGAGGGTGTTGCGTCTCGCTCTCGTTGAAGCCTACGGCTGCGTTGTCCAGGTGTAAGTTATTTCGTTTGATTGAGATTGTTATTTGTTCCGAATCCCTCGAACGGTCTTGGCCGTTCGTCGATACGCCTTCACTTAGTCAAGGCTTTCGTGGCCTTCGACCACCGGTTCGAACATCAGAGAGCGGTCTCGACTCCCGGCAGATCCGATCAACGGGCGACTGAAGCCGGTCAAAGTCCGAGCCGAACCAGATACCCATCGATGTTCGGTTCCAAATTCTCAAAGAGGAATCGGTGCCCACCACGTGGGCACCTATCGTTTTGCCACCTACCCAGCAGTGGAGGGAGCAGCAGTCTGAGTGTTGGCGTCGGATCCATGCAGCTTCACCAGTTTGTTGTAAATGCCCATTATGAGGAAAGGTGCAGCCCACTGACCTACGAAGAGGGCCGTATCGTCCTTCTTAGCAATTTTGAAGCCCACTGAAACGGCCATGGAAGCGAGGGCAGCACCGAGGTATGCACTGGATGGAATCTGCGAGGTACACTTTTCAATAGCCCCCGTGAACTGGTCTTCCCGAGCCTCACCTGCACTAACACGATAATCAGTCATCTTTGGTTTCTCCTTATGCGGCGGTCCGCTTGTAAGGAGAAAGATGCGGAAAACGACAGAGCAGATGGTAGAGTTCAGTCTCCTTTCCCGACACTGACTGGCAGATCAGCTGATGGAAGTTTGTCGAGAGGTTAGGGAACTGGACGTTCGCAACCCACTTCTGCTGATTTTTAGCGTAGCCATGCGACAGCCTTAATCCCGGAGCCGTTGGACTTGCTGGAGAAAGGCTTCGCGGCGCCCAAGTAACAGCCATTCACTGTTTGCATATATTCTGTTCTTCGAGCAGCCTGATATTTGGCATCCGCAAAAGCTCGCTGTAACTCAATGCACGTTACGAATTACGCCACCTCTTGGAAAGTTCACGTTTAGCAATAAAAGCGAGGCCCACCCGATTGTTCGTCACATAAGGTGGCTGAGGGCACCCCTCCCTTTGATGAGCCCCCTGCGGGCAATATTCCCCGCTCAGCAAACGTATCCAGGTGGCGGAATCGTTAGCCTCGAGTCCT
>Ga0193742_1001515_pt1 | contig 14016 bp, 14 predicted proteins | sample L2c1metaG_FD_165511 | JGI IMG/M metagenome (GOLD analysis project Ga0193742, IMG submission 165511) | Soil microbial communities from a riparian zone of the East river system, Colorado, United States - L2c1 | ecosystem: Environmental > Terrestrial > Soil > Riparian zone | place: USA: East River... | reverse complement strand
AGAGAACGGCTCGGTAGACTGAGCTGAAAATTGGTCAGGAGACTACTCAAATGGGTTTCTATCGATCCCGATGGTTTACAGAGACATCAATAAAATCCTATTTTTTTTGTCGACTTTGTTTGTCCGCGACTGTACTAAATATAGTATTAGTAATTATAGGGCCTCGGCAGACAAACCCTGTCACACCATTTTAGGCAGGTATCCGACACCAAAATTTGGTTACAGTGTTGCGTATTCAAATTGTTTTGCACTCTGAAATTTCCAGCGAGCCTTTGATGTGACCTGGTCATCACTTAACCTGGGGCGGGTTTTTTCCTGAGTCCTGACCCTTCACAACTTGCGAGCCTCGTTTGACAACCTGCACCTCTGCGTAGATCTTATCCGTGTCTTTTTGACGGTAAGCAACGCTGTCCACCCGAATAGAATCTTCTAAATGAGGGTCAATCCATGGTAAAATTTAAGTCTCGGGACGCCTGGAGAATTTAATGTTGCAAATTGCAAGAGCGACCGCTTGGGTGCTCCTCTTTTGCTCCTCTTCAGACGACTCACCAGGCCCAAACCAGCCTTCTGAGTAGAAATAATTTAAGAGTATGTTGGGCCTGCCAAGCTGGCATATCGTTAGGAGGTGGGTTGTGTTTAATTAATCTACATAGTTCGATATTCCTAGGGAGGCTTCGTTAATCCCTTGTAGAATATTTAAGCAAGAAGAGAACGCCCTACTACATGCGACAACCCACAATTATAGTTATGTCGTGAAACTCAAGGGCATGTTACAACAAAAACAAGACCTATGGCAAATTCCCCATAGAGTATTATCGCCCCTTCAAGTTCGAACAACAATTTCATTTTATGATACATGATGATCAACCACTTATAAGTAAATGTGAAGCAAATTGAAAAAAAAAAAGGCAGCATGGGATAAATACGATCAAGAGAGCTAGGCCAGAAGGTTTAAAGAGTGTATACAAAATCAGGATGTTGATCTCCTAATTCCATCCAAGCGCTCAACCCTCCGTCATCACAGAGCGCATACTGCTCGAGCAGCTTCGCACGTACTCCAGGAAGTTTCTTGACTTTGTTCCTCCATGACAGGTACGCCATATTAGCAAGGCAGCCCACGATTATAAAGATAGAGCTACGCAAAGTGGTTTAACAAAACAAAACAAAAAAGGTACGAGACGGAGAAACCGGGCAAACACTTACAAGCTGAGGTTCATAATTGTTGTTTTCCTGAATTTTGGTCCCTCCTTGGTTGGGAAGCGCCAGGTACTAAATATTCCGCCCTGAAAGATAGGAAAGGGATGAGGGGAAAATAAGATATTTAATGGCGAAACATACTGAGCCACTCGAAATGAAGGTTAATGCGACGGTTGTTGCACGCCGGTAATATGGTTCCGAATTATTAGCCATCCAAGCATAAAGTACTGGGCCTGTTGCATATACGCCCGGAACCACCAAGTACAGCGCCCCATATGACACGAAGATGTGCTCGGCGCCTGTTTCACACGTAGTGTCAGGAAAGGAATATCTGAATCATGCACAGAAAACCTTACTTAGATAAAGAGCGAACCCTATAACAGCGAGCACGGAGGTAACTACAATGGTAATACCTCTTGATTGGTGGCGATCTGACCAGTATGCAGAAATTAAAGTCACTAGAGGAACAAGCAGCAAATAAGCCTTGAGATATATCGCCCTTTGAGAAACACTTACCAAAGAACCCAGCCCCAAATGGACCAACACTCAGCAGTTGGCTTTTACTAGGACTGAATCCTAGCTGATTAACAATCGTTGGAAGGAACGTGGCGAGGCCGTAGGTCGTCGTTCCAACCATGAAGGTCATGATAAAGATGATGATGACGTGAGGGGAAGCGACGGATTGCAGGATTTCTTTGAGACTGAATCTATCAACCGCTTTGATGGATGGTCGATCATTTTCCAAGCGCCTCATGATGAGGCTGAAGATACTAGAGTTAAGACGTGCAGACAAGTGATATACAAACCAGAGAGACTCACTCTTTCTGGTATTCTGTTAAGAACTTGGAGTCGCTTGGTGTCGAAGGTACAATGAAGAAACCAAGAAGGCCAATGACAACCGAAAGCAATCCTTCCTATTGGAAGTAATTCATAATTGCAAGAAATCGCAAGACACATTTCAACGCACCAGGATGAAGATCCAGGACCATCCTGGTCTTCCACCAATGCCATTCATTTTCTCGATTGCGGCAGCAAGCAACCCAGAAAAGGCACCCGCGATCTGTGGTGAACTTCAGCGCCAAAAAAATATTCTTTTGACTCTGTATTTCAATACCTACCGAAGCTGCGGAGGCAAATAAGGCGATTCTGAATCATCAATGGTAAGGATTGTCGACACAACGGAAATCAGCAGACACGTACCTGAGAGACAACTCCTTTCGTGTATAAAAGCTCGACAGATAGAGGACAATTGCTGGGGCCAACGGGCCTTCCACCAGGCCAAGAAAGGCTCTCACGGTGACTAGACCTCTGAATGATGTTACAAATCCTGGAGCACGGGAGAATGTATGTGTTTGAGGGGAGATCACAAGCTATAATCCCCAGCTGCTGACCTTGCAATGTGGCCGTGAGACCCCAGAAGGTGAGCAATATCGGCAAAAGCAACCTCGGACCAATCTTTCTGAGAAGGAGGCTGGCAGGGAGCTCGGCAGCGATATATGGCCTAGTGTTTGTTGAGACTTCGGTATGACATTTTTAGGGACGACGTACGCGTAAAGGACGGTAATACATATCTGATATTGTTTATCAGTCATATGGAGATCATTTTGGAGGCCAGCAACGCGAGCGTTTCCTGTAATGAAATGAATTTATTTAGTCGCACATGCATTGTAGCAATCGCGGGGTATTTTTCACCAATATTGTTTCGATCCTGAAGGAAACTTAGAAGAGAGATCATCTTTCTGATCAAAAAGAACACACCAAAAATGCGAGGAAGAAAAATATGGTTATCACGGGTATGATTATAATGTCAAGCTTTCTCACAGCTTGTCGCTCGAGCTGTAGTTCATGTTCTGAGGATGAGTCGATAGTTTTCTCTGGCGGCAGGCTTGTTTGTGATAAGTTGAGTTCGGCCATCCCCAAAAAACTTTACAGTAGATGTTGAAATAGATAGGGAGGAGGAACGAATGCAGGTTGAAACTGGGTGCTGGTGAGGGACCGGTTCAGCAACAGTGGTTACATATTTAACGACTTTTCATAAGTAACGTATGGTTGATTTGAGTACGTCCTTGATAGCACCCAATCGTGCCAAAATTGGAACGGAAAGTTCTGCAGATTGCAAGCCTTCTGAAAAGGAGCTTATGCCGAGCCTTCGGTTCGCCCGACCAACGAACCGCTTGGATCTCTAAGTCCAAAGAATTTGTACGACCGTATCAGTATATGACTTGAATGACGCGATGACGTTTTACCTTTTACTACAACAAAATCAATGACAACAGCTGGAAGTTAACGTTCAACAAATCACATGGGAGGTGTGGTGGGTGTGGCCTTGAGTAAATCTTCATTAGTGCTAAATAACCCTTGTGCTAGTTAGTACGTAGCTTCAGAAATTATCATTCCTTACTCACAAGGCCGCGGGCGAAGATCTTGTCACTTGTACCGACGTTGCGGGCTTTGGTGGAGCCAACCCGCACGTGACGACGACAGGCTTTTAAAGCGTTTCTGCTCAGTAAGACAAGAAATGGCTTCGACAATGTTCACAAGCAGCTACTCCAGTGAGTTTGACTGTCCACAGTCATTGGCACTCTACGGCGGGTGCGGCACCAATGCCGACGGCCGTGGTATCTGTACCGTTAAATCCGAAACTGCAGATTTAAAATCATCGATGATCATCCTATCCACTCGGAGAACACATCGCGATGACAAGCCATTACGAAAAACGGAGAGCTAACAGTTGCTCTTTAGGAATATCTATTCTCAGATGTTGAATACTTTAAGAATAGAGATATAGAATGACGGACTGCGACTGGTCCTTCAGACGTATATCAGAGTATCTAAAGGGCCGCATGTACCATGTATCCACATCCAGGTTCTTGAATCCATAGTTGAAATAAGTTCATGTCTTTTGGCAAAATTCTCAAATTTCAACAAAGTTGTTATCGAACTATCGGCTCGTTATAAATAGTAGTGAGCGATTACACGGAGATAATGGAGGCTTCCTCCATGCTCAAGGGCGCACAGATGCCGGCTTCTTCCTGATCAACCGTTAGTTCAGGATTCAATAGACCTCGCTGAAAAGACTGTACCTCGAGTTCTAGTTCAGCTGCTTCCAGCGGAGTCTCTCCAGGTTCTACCTTTCCACCTGAGAATTTGACGGTCAAGTTTGAATGGGATCATCCCCACCAAAGTCATTGTATCTAATGGAAAAAAAGAGATGGATCCAAAGGCCCGTAAGGACTACACATAAAAGCTCGTGAAAGGACGGTAAGGGGGACTTACTTGTGCTTCCCAGAACCTCGTTTTTTCAGTCCTAAAAGCAACTTTGAAGAACAGATAGGTACTTTTCTTCAACTAGAAAGGGACTAAAAACAGCCGTCTTCCACAATAAACGCGTTCGCGCAGTATCTCTTCTTCGAGAAGCACAACCATGAGTTCTCATCTCCCCACTCGCACAGTATTCAGGATTTTGGGTATTATCAATTCCGGGGGGTATTTCGCTATTGTCGAGGCCGACCTGAGAAGGAAGTTGAGTGACAATTCTGGAAGTGGAGAGTTATTGCAGGGTTGTCGTCGATACCTCGTCCTCAGATCGTAGCCACTTTACATAAAGCCTTCCGCTCAAGCGACAGCGATACTTATCGCTTGTAAGTCATCCTGAGGAAACTGTAAATGCTGAAAGGCAATCACAAGGGCGGTTGGACACGGACTGCCTTGGACGCAGCTCATAGTTGATCAACAGTTCACCTTTGTTTGAATGTTAAATAAATAAATGCGATCAATTTATGCCTGGATCTTTATCGAAGAAGGTTTAGTTCATCCCCATTGTTATAATGATGATGATCGCAGGTAACAACAGCATTCTGCCTTTCCACATTGCCATACGCGACAACGAAGTCAGGATAGTTCTGTGCTATCATAATACCGCTTCAACGTCGACAAAGGAGAAAAGAATATAACCTTGGGAGTCTTGGGAAACCCAGTTCTTCTCTAGTATCTTTCGGGCCTCCACCTCATTCACATCCGTTGTGTTCTCGAGATCACCTGAGGCCGGCGGGTTGCATTCCCTGAGCAACTCCCCAGGTTTTACGAAAGTGCGCTTGCGACTCCACAAGGAAGTAAATACTATGGAGAGTCGTCGTGATGACTAGTTGACAATGCCAAGGTGTTGGCGGAGTACTCCAACGCCGCTCAAGTATGTAGATCTTATCATTTATATTTTCAATGGAGCTGACTGTTGTATTAGTCTGATATATGTCTTGGTACTGAACAATCTCCCGGCGAGTTCGATTGTGTGTTCATTTATGATGAGGATACTGAGGTCAGTCATCTTATTCATGTTCACTCATCTAGTTATTGACTCATGGAACATATTCACCAGAAAAATTGGACTCTGTTGTTAATCTTTATTATGATCGGAAGACAATGTATCTCCTCATTTGTCATGTACGTTCGCCTTTCCTTGACACATCAACAAAGTGCTCAGTAATTTTATTATCTACAGTTGCCCCTATACCTGTGCCTGAAACTGCTCCTCCCACGCCGAAGTCAACTAAAACAACGTCAGGTCATCAATGAATTAGAGTGTGAACTTCTTGGTTTGGATATAGATGCTAAAGGGGAAGTCGATGTTAGCATAATGGTGTTAAATTTCTGTGGTCGACTTTGAAGTATATGTGTCTTCTAAGACAGTTACAAATATATGAGAGCGATATAGAAGAGGGAGGAACTGGTATATTGATTCAAGTTGATGGGGATCCAGTCCCACCGACTTACTACATATATACTACAAAGCATGGCTATGCTTATCTACACTAATATTGCCATTGGCCGGGTATCCTTATCTACTCTGTGTACAACTATGTAGTGCTTGAAAGTCCGGTCCGGTCTGGTTATTGGACCCCCATGGGCTCTAACCAAGACCGAGACCAGTTAGTATCTGCTGGGAAACCCAAAAAGACCAGACCGGACTGATACCAACCAGTTAGAAGTCGGTTAGTGTGGTTATGCATTGGTTACAGGACTGGTTCGTAACCAGTCCTGGTTAGAACCAGTTAGGTGAGGGTAGATTCATCAAACCTTGTGTAATTAATTTAGTTAAAAATGACACATTATTGATGAGCCGCTACGAGAACCAATCCAAGTCTAAACTGGGCATAGATTTATCCCACTCATCCTGATCATCATCATCAACCAGCATCTGCTCAAAATCAAGATCTAGATGCACAACCTCTTCCATCTGCGCAGCATTCCAAGCCGCAATGTCACATAGCCCAGGTCCCCATGCCGACTTGGTAATCGTAACTTCTTCGAAGACAATAGGACCCAAACTCGCTTGGCGGTCAGTGGCAACTTGTTTGGTACCAGAGAATAGTCATTTGCAGGGTACGGACGATGCTTGAGATGGGAGGATGTCAAGCACAATACGTGCAAGTGTTGGATAGACATGGGCATGGTCCTTAGGACCATTTAAGTTAGTAAATAGAATGATTTTGGAACATAAGCTACTCACCTGCCACCATTTGACAATATCAGTGTCTTTTTTCACATCCCACTGCATCGTTTTGAGGTAGCGGCGGAGTTCCAGAGCCCAGCCTTCTTCAGCATCATCAGAGAGTAAGGTTTTGCGGTGTTTGTTGAATTCCGATGTGTCTTCAGAGGCCGCTTCCCCTTTGTCAGATGCATTGGGCACAGCGATAACACATGGGCGAGTGCTATAATAGTGCACCATCTATTTACTGGCATTAATATGGTAGCTCACGCCGAAAAGGAATGGCAGATCTTACAGTGTTTTTGATGAGCTTGTTAGCTTCGTCATGCCAATCCTTCACATCTAAATTCCCTGCTGCAATCTCCACCTCTTTCTCTTCTGCACCTCCCCATGAGAGCTTGATGTATGTAAGCTTGTAGTATGGATGAAGGGCTGTAAATAAATTCATTAGTAATAAATTAAAGTAACTTGAGCAGAATCCTACCAAGTGCTAACACAAAACTCGGCTTCTCGTTGAGCCCTGAGTAATATTTCTTCAGCTTTTCAAGACCATGAGTTAGGGCATCCTTATAGAGGGCGAATCTGGGGCTGTCGCATTTCTTCTCCCATGCCGTTTGTAGTTCTTTGAGAGTGGGAAGGGCGCGCCAAAGGGTGGGTTGTTTCTCTAAAGAGAAGCACTGCTGGATGCGATTTGAGTCCTAGATAATGTATCAGTTTCTATCCAAATGAAGATCAAGGGCTTGGAAATACGCACCCCGAGAATATCGCATGCATCAATAACTCGGTTCCAATCAGCATCTGTCATCTTGAAGGCAGACCATGGGATATGCTTCACAATGTGGTTATCATGGCGTAATGTGGTGATGGGGCCGTACATCTCATCTGCAGATGCTAAGAAGAGGGAAATTGGCTAAGAATCAAGGTCATGAGAATATAAAATAAGACTGATAATGATAAGACTTGCCTGACAGAGTATGTATGCCTGGGCAAGCATGTTATATGCAGTCCCCCAGCGGATATTACTGTGCAAAGGGATCTTCAATGCCTCCAGGAATTTACATTGAATCTGAATACTCTGAAAGTATTCGATACATTGTCCCGAGGCCTGGATCTAATTGAATGTGAGGTATATGTCAAGATAAGGAAGTACTAAACATGCTTACCTTGATAGCGAGAGTCCGAATAGCTGCGATAACGTCAAGTGAGCCACCAAGAACGTGGTTGTCTTCTCGTGAGGGGTCGTATTCCCAGATGGCTGTCGCATTTTTGACAACCATGATCTTCATGATACGTTCCATAATGTCAACGTTTCCGAAATTTACTACATGGCCGAGGCAACTAAGAGAGGATCAGAGGGATAACATAAAAGGTAAGTAAAAAACTCAATACTTTACCCTCCCCCACACATTCCTGTCAGACTCTGCTGGAATCCTCAGGAATCTGGAAATTTTAGGATGTAGATTCCTGAGGATTCCTGAGGATTCTGGCAGAGTCCTGCAGACTCACCTAATAAATAGACCTGGGCACACAGTGACAATGACTGCAGCTTGTGTTAAAGTATTATCCTACTGTATATATATATAGAATAATACTTTACCCCCACCAGATCTGATCAGTTTCAAGTCTGACTGTTTCTGATCATATTTTAACCCTAAATATGGCCTTCATGGTATACAATTATTTATACTTATACAAGGAAAAGGTATATTACAGACAAATTGAACCTGTCCTGCAAACTTAGATTATTTAAGTAGACAAAATATGCAATTAGTAATATTTAAATACCTATTACAATTACAAAGAAAGAAAAAAAAAATTAAATGAAATTAAAAATACCCATTTAGTGGTTAAAACAGGTGGTGGGTGGTCAAAACAAGCAGTAGATGGTCCAAAACGAGTGGTAGGTGGTCAGAGGAGGTTGATTTGGGTCTCATTGAGACCAGGGCATTGTGGAATGTGATGTTATCAGCAAGCGCAAGGGGCTGTAGGTTTGTCATTAGATTTACTAAGGGGAGATAATGCTAACAACTTACTTGATTGTTAATCACAATGAGCTTCGCTACTGCATAAAGAACACCTGACCTTGTGAATTCATGAGGACCCGTCATCGTCTTAAAGTCTAACTTCTGCTGCATCTGCTTCTTTGTCAACCGGCCCCTTTCCTGTTCCTTTTTTTCTTCCTCCATCGCTTTCCATATCAGCCATGGAATTGCCCAGTGATTCATCAGTATGTCTCCCTGTTCACACCTCTCTTTGTATACCTCGTAATGCTGACAAATATGAAAATGACATGTCAAATTTGACCCCTTAAAGAAAGCCTTTTGTTTTCCATTTAATTTGATAAAGGCCTCGTTATTCCTGCCAGCAGGTAAGTCAGTTGCTCCGTATGTCCTGTGGAATTACTTACTTGCAAATATTACACCAGCGCCCCGCATCCACCTTGGACTTATTAGCGCCAACCATAAACTTCACTTTGACCCTATCTGACATGACTGTGAGGATATCGAGGGTGGAAGCTTTCTTTATGGGTTTTTCTTGGTGGTCAGCCCCATGTTGATGGGCGTTAAGCCTGTCCTGAGCTCATCCAGTGAGTTGACTCATTCTTTGGAATATATAGTCAGTTGTACTGACCTCATCTTTGTCAGTTTTTTCAGACTGTTCATCATCCATGTCGTTGACCTGCTCCATTGGTGGCTCAGGAACAGGATCATCATCCACTTCCTCCACATCCTCTTCAGACATAACTGCTTCACACCTAGCATGCTTCTTCTTCCTTGCCTTGGGTTCCAATTCTTCGGATTGCTCCTCACTCTCATCTCCACTTCTGCTGGCATGCCATTTACGGCCTTTCTTGGTTGGGGCTGCCTTAGGGGCATGATCTTTCTTGCCAGTGCTGGGCTTGGGTTTAGTAGATTTAGTCAAATGAACCTTGGAGGGACGCCTTTTGCTATGTTACATGTTTGTAGAGGCATGGAGGAATAGACAGAAGAACAGGAAATTTTTGAGGAACTTTTAAAATTTAAAATAGAGGCACACTGTTTGGTATCACATTTTTTATCACCACACACCTGTCATCATGTATCTCACTATGCATGAACACAATTTAATACTCTGTTAGAATTATGTTTGTTTAGAATTGAATACTAGAAGTGATAGAAATTCCTCTTTTCAACAGTATAGAACTGGTCATAACCGGTCCTAAACTGGTTATGCTCAGTCTTTGAATTTTCATAATCATGACTAACCGCTAACTGGACCGTGGTTATGGTTATGATCAGTTACAATATTTTGTGGTCCTGAACAGTTAGGGTCCAGTTAGGTCTCCGTTAATTTCCGGTTAACTAACCAGACTTTTAAGCACTACAACTATGCAACATGATTGGTTCATACCAAAAATATATCCAACAAATGGTTGTACCAGAAATACATTGATCATAAAGAGAAGGAAGAGGAAGAAGAAGTAATTAGGACCCCAAAACCTCCCTCCAAAGCACAACATCTATCACCACCAAAATCTCGTCCAGTAAAGTTTATGCCCAAACTCGTGTTGAAGTGAAAGCACCGGTCACATCTCATCCCTCACGGCAAAAGCTGACACCAAAAATCGACACCATCACCACCTCCACTTCCACCTAATGCTGTCCCAACTGTCCTACAGTCCCAGTTCCCTCCATACCTGCGCCGCCTCGTCCAAAGCCATGGAAAAAAGATTAAGTCAAACCCAGGGAACTAGTTTATCAAATAGAATTAATTCCAAAGAAAAAATATACCTCATATGCAGATGAAGTAATCAATTTAGATGGGACCTGGGAATGGCTTATGAACTTGCATTGGAACAAGATATATTCTGAGATGTGTTCAAAGAAACGGATGGTGATGATGATAGGGGAAGAGGAAGAGGAGATTGATGCCAATGTATTCAAACAAGAGCATGTAGGGGTGGTGGATGATTTGGATGATATTTTTGAGGGCAACCAGGGTCTTGTTGAGTCTGGCCCAGAATTGCAGGATGGGAGGCAACTGATTTTGTTGAATGGGCTTGCATTGGCAGGGGTTGGGTTGGAGATGACCGAGGAGGAGTATCCAAGCAGTGATCTAGTGATGATCATGCCAGCACCATGGGAGCTTGCCCAGCTCTCCCCTAGACATGTTCCCAAAAGGAAATCTTACAAAGAAACTACTGACATGATCCAACTTCGACTCACACAATGCAGCAATAATGACATGAGCTAGAAAGGTTGGGTTGGGGTCAGCTTAGCTGACTCAGCACACAAGCAAGAAGAGCCGCTTACCCATGGGCAACCAACTGTGGTGCGCCTGCGATGCTCACCCAACAAGATCAAGCTATTTTTTAATTTTTTTAATTTTATTTATTGTGCTAAAGGAGCGAGTCCTTATGGTACACATTACATGTCGACAGGTAGTTAGGTAAGGAGCAGTAGTGCAGTGTGCTAAGTCAACATCAGTCTATGGTCTATAATCTAAAGATAAGCTATCAGAGCCATAGAATCCTGCACCCCCCCACTGATGGAGCAGCGGAGAAAGAGTGAGGCGATGTATCCTCCACTATTTTAGACTATGCTCCCCTAGTAACACCTGAGAAGAAGAAATAGTAAGTAGTGGGTCGATCAGGTAGTTTTGGAGCGACAGGGTCCACATGGTGGATATGGTAGTGGCGTCACGAGGACAGCTGAAGAAGGCTAGAGGGATGGGAGTTAGTGTTGAGGTTGAAGGAATATGTGTGGGCGAGAGGTTTTAGTTGAGAAAGGCAATGGGGGCTGGAATTGTTTGTGTTTGTGTTTTGAATCATTTGGTGGAGTGGATGTAGCGTAGGAGGGGCTTGGTGGCAATTGGATTGGAGAGGAGAAAGGATAAGGAGTCGGTGTTTCTTTTAAGTTTACGGCATGGTATGTGGCAGTCATGTTGGTAGTGTGGGAATTGGAGGAGGTAGTGTTGAACTGTTTCAACAGCGAGGATGTGGCAGTGGGGACAGGTTGGGGTTTCTGAATGGTGGATTCAGAAGAGGTGGAGGTTTAGTGGAGAGTGGCCAGTGCGTAGTTGAGTTAAAATAGCTGATTGTTGACAATTGAGGGTGTTGACTAATTTTAGGAGTTTGTTTGAGGGGAGAGTGTTGTCTATGGTGCAAAGCAGCTGATAGCGGGGAGATTTCTTCCATTGGGATTTCCAGATGTTGTGTATAGAGTTGAGGTTAGCTTGACGGGAGGTGGAGATGCTGATGGGGAGGGAGCGACATAGAAGGGTAGGGAGGAGGTTGGGGGTAGAGGAGGAGCCTTGGGCAGCTTGTTTTGCTAATTCATCGGCACGTTTGTTGGGAGGGAAGTTTTTTGTGGCCTGGTGTCCAGTGGATTTGGAGGTCGATGACATTACAGGTGGGAGAGTTTGTGGAATGTGGGGTGGATATGCGGTGTTGGGTGCTGTAGAGTAGTTCTGCAGTTTTGTGAACTTCGTCGATTAGATATTGGGCTGGATGGGATCTTTGGTTGTTGAGGGCTTTGATGGTCGCTTGGCTGTTGGTACCTATTATAGAGTATGTTTGGAGCTGAAAACGGAGAGATTTGAGTAAATGTAAGGCTAATATGATGCCTACTAGTTCCGCTTCATAGACGGTGTGAGAGGTTTTAGAACTGAGGTGAAGTTGGAGTGATCAAAATTCTGTTTTGTTGATATACATGACAGCTGCGGCGCCTATGCCATTTTCAAAACCTGAGCCATCGCAGTATATTGAGATTTGTGTGTTGTGGTGCTGGTATGCTGTGGCTATGGTGTCGGGTTTGTTGTCCAGGATGGTGGTGGTGAAGGAGGGGGTGTAGTTGGGTCGACGTTGTATTGCGGTGATGGTCTCTACTGACGATGGGGAGACTCCTGTTGCATAGAAGAGGTTGTGAAGGGGTGAGCAGTGTTTCTTGACTTGGTGTCTGGCAGCTTTCTGTGCTAAGGGGTGAAGAGGGTGTGAGGGAGGTAAGGCAGCTATACGTAGGGCAGCGCAATGTAGGACTTTGTTGAAGAGAAGATCAATAGGTAATATGTTAGCATGAGCTTTGAGAATGTCACCTGCTGCGGTATTGAGGGAACCTGTAATGATTTTGGTGATGTGTCTTTGTATGGAGGTGAGTTTACGGGTAATAGATGTGTAACTGTGACTGGGGAGGCTGGAGGTGGAGGGTGTGTTACCTGTGTACCAGATATCAACAGCATAAGTGAGAGCTGGGATGGCTATAGTGTTGTATAGTTGGCATATTTGTTTGGGGGGCATTCCCCCAGAGATTTTTGAGAGGCGTGAAACTTGATGGGACCACCATGTGGCTTTGGCAATTACCTTTTGATGATGGGTGGTCCATCGTAGTTTTGGGTCTAAGATGACACCAAGATATTTATAAGTGTCTGTTGTTTGAACTGTTTGGGTGGTGGTTGATCCATCGGAGTTGGTCTTAGTTGAATGTAGGTTGCTAGGGGGAGCATCTAGGGGGGTGCGTGGGTAGTTCATTACTGCCAGCTTGTTGAGTTTGTAGGGCAAGTTGTGGGTGTTGGACCATTTGAAGCCACCATTAGGATGTTCCATCATGTTCTTGATGGTGGCATGCACGCCAGCCAGTGTTTTGTTGATGTTGAGGAACATTGAATCATCAATGAATCCTTAGGATGTTTCAGTGCAGTTAGCTGCAGTTAGTATGAGAGGGGCATTATAGAAATCATATAGGATCATAGAAAGGGGGCAGCCTTGGGTTGTCCCGTTTAGGACATCTATGCGCTCAGAGATGAAGTCATTGAAATATAGGCAGGTTTTTCTGTTCGTTAGCATGTTCTCAACAAGGGTGATGTAACAAGAGGGAACTCAGCAAGATCTCATATTGTGGATGAGCTGGTATTTAACCATATTAGGGAAGGATCCTTGGACATCAAGGAAGAGAGCAACTGCTACTTTACCCGAGCACCAGCCATTTTTGATGGAGTGAGTTAGTATGTGCAGTGTGTTGGTTGTGTTACAGCCAGGTCGAGGTCTTTACTGTGCCTCACAAGATCTGTAATACAATTCTTTTTCATTTGATGAAAAAGTCTGGTGGCAATCACAATTCTGTATTTTGTTCAGTGCACAAGGTGATCATGTGACAACATGTGATGACAACAAACCACTCATCTCTCAGTTCTCTACCACCATCACCCACGTCACCACGACGATGACAACAACAACAACAATAACAACAATAACAACAATAACAACAATAACAACAATGACAACAATGACAACAATGACAACAATGACAATGATGCACAACAGCACTGAACCACGACGGTAACCCCTCCAGCAAGGGGGT
>Ga0193742_1001514_pt1 | contig 14018 bp, 16 predicted proteins | sample L2c1metaG_FD_165511 | JGI IMG/M metagenome (GOLD analysis project Ga0193742, IMG submission 165511) | Soil microbial communities from a riparian zone of the East river system, Colorado, United States - L2c1 | ecosystem: Environmental > Terrestrial > Soil > Riparian zone | place: USA: East River... | reverse complement strand
TTATCGGAACAAGGAGCGGTGTGCCACCCCCGGACCCCATCGTCCAGAGCAACGTTTTAGCTGGTCAGAAGGTCTTTCAAGGTAGCCGCGTTCGTTGTGGCGTAGTCCCGATAGCAGTTGTCTGTGAACCGATTAGCGCTGTGCTGACCTGCGGAAACGCAGGTGGGCGCGAACCGGACCACCGAGGTTTATCGGAACAACGCGAGCCCGTATTAGGCGCCCCCGGAACGGTGATTCAGCCCACCGCCCGGGGACTTGATCGCCACTGGAGGCGACCCGTGACCATCATCCCTGACTCCACCACCGTCCCGCCGCCGGTGCGGGCCGCCATCGTCGCGTTGGACGCGTTCGGTGCGATCTCCCGCCGGCAGGCCCGGATCCTGCTCGGCTACTGGGCGGGACGTGCCCAGCTCACCACCGCCGACGTCGACCAGGTGCTGACGCACTACCCGGTCAACGTCCGGCCGGCCGACCCGACCGGCCTCACCTACCAGCGCGACGACGACGTCCCGGCCGTCGAGCCGGTGCCGGACCACGTCGACGGCAAGCACATCACCGGACGGGCGGCAGACCAGTGAGCCGGCGGCGGGCGAACACCCGGCCCGGGCAGACCAGCCGGCACCGGCCGGATCGGAAGAATTCTTCCGGTGATGATCGGGGCGAGGTCGTCCGCGTCTCGATGCAGATCGGCCACTCGCAGGGCGAGAAGTTCGGCCGGAGTTCCGGCCGGGCGGAAGCGTTCAACGAGGTGCTCGGCGCGATCAGTGCATCGGATCGCCTGATTGATCTTGCCGCCTGGGTGGTCACGCTGGCGTGGCCGGAAGACATGATCGGCGCCGTTGAGGAGTACCTGAGCGACGAGTGACCGGATCCCGGAGTCGGGGCGGTGTGGAAGAATTTTCCACACCGCCCCTCAGTCTGTGCCCTGGTGGGCTTCCGCTGGTTCGGCGATTCGGACCTTTTGGGCTGTGACTGGTGCCGATCGGCAACAGTCGTGTCCGGTTCCGCGTGCTGCGGGGACGTCAGCCCAGAGGTTACAACCGGTTGTAACCTGCCGGAGTCCGCCCCGGGCGCGCGGAGACGTCAGTCAGCACGCTGACGAGGGAGTGCAAATTTGCACCCCCTCGCTGTCTGTCGCTGCGGAGACGTCAGAGTGTCCGATGATGTCAGCGCTGACATTTCCGGACGTCCGCCCCGGGCGCGCGGGGACGTCAACTTACAACCGGTTGTAAGTTGCCGGAGTCCCGGGTCCGCCCCGGGCGCGCGGGGACGTCAGGCCGGGTTGTCCCGCAGCCAGCGGAACGCGACCCCGGCGATGTAGCAGAGCGCGTCGGCCACGGGCGGCGTTCCGCACACCTGGCAGTAGCCGCCGATGACCCGGTGCCGAAGCAGCACCGAGCGCATGTCGGCTCGCAGCGTCTCCCGCGGTACCGGCTCCGTCGAGCTCCACCCCGGTCCGGAGCCCGAATCGATCCACGTCATGGCCGCTCCGTCGGTGGGTGGCTGACCTTCTGGGAATTCCCAGAAGGTGCCCTGCCCGGCCGGCACGAGGGCTCGCGGTCGACCGGGCAGGGCGGGGCCGTGTGTACCGCCCGCGATCACAGATCAGCGATCGATACAGCCCGTGTTCCCACACTCACGCATCCCCGTTACCCTGTCAACCGCCAGGGTGCAAGTTGACAGGACTGGCAACCGCCGGGTCGGCCGTCGCCTACCGTCCGGATCATGGCCGACTTCGTTGCGCTCGCGGAGATTCAGGATCTCCTCGGTGGCGTGAGCCGCCAGCGCGCGGCTGAGATCATGGCGCGGGAGTCGTTCCCTGCGCCGTTGGCGACGCTGAAGGCCGGCCGCATCTGGGACCGGGGAGCCGTCGAGTCGTGGATCGCCGAGCACCGGCCGACCCAGCGCGGCGACGAGAGTTGATCTCCACAACAACTGTGGTGGAGATCAACTGTCCTAGTCGACCCGGGTCAGCGAGATGTAGCTACCCGCGCGGACGATCGTGTTGCTGGCCGTCAGCGTCGTCTGCGCCCACTGGATTTGCACGTTCCCGGCCGTCCCCCCGGTGATCACCAGGCCGTACGCGTCGAACGGCGCGTTGCCGGCGGTGCCGTCGAAGAACGCGCCGGTCGTCAGCGAGGTCGCCTGGCCCGGTGCCGGCGCGGCGTGCCACGTCCAGAACGGGGTAGTCGTCCCGGACGGGACGGTACCCACCACCTTGAAGTCGGGCGCGGTGCCGGAGTTGTAGACGATGTGCAGGTGGCCCGTGTAGATGGCGTTCGCGACGACGCTGATCACGAGGTCGTCGTCGTTCTGGTAGGTGCTGTTGCTGATGATCGTCTCGTCGGTCGTCTTCCGGACGATCCGGGCGAGCGGCGCGTTGAGCCGGGCAGGGGTCAACCGCATCCCGCTGGCGAACTGAACGGACATGGCAGCCTCCTACAGCGGCACGATCGCCGGGTGACGGACGTCGACCGGGGTCCCGGCCGGCCACTCGCGGGTGACACCGTTCACCTCGCGCTGGGACATGTGAACGGTCTGCGTACCGCCGGACACAGCCTCGATCACCTCAACCTCAACCACCTCGCCACCGGGTCCGCCGAGGACCAGCAGCATGGGGAAGTCGTCGGGTTGGGTGGAGGTGTCCCCGACGTGCCAGTTGCCGTTTTCGACGGTGGAATCCAGCTCGAACGTCATGCCCTCGTCGATCAGGATGTCGTCGCCGTACAGCAGCCGCCCGACCGGCGGGGTGCCGTTCATCGAGTACTGGCGCCCGGCGCGGGTCGCTGTCGGCGGGGCCGCGACCTCGGCGGCGAGGTGCGTCCAGACACCCGCGGTGAGGGTGGTGGAGAGGACGGACTGCGACAGGAAAGCGGCCCCGGCGTGCCACTGGATGGTGATGCTGGCCGTCCCCGGCAGGGCGACGGGCGCGTACAGCCAGCCGGAGATCCGGTAGGTCCGGCCCGCAACCACGATCGTCGCGGACTCGCTGTGCGTCGCCCGAGGGTTGGCGCTCCCGTTCGCGGTCAGCTTCCCCGAGTAGGTGCCGCTGCGCACGAAGTCGGTGCTGGCCGCGATGGTGCCGCTGGCCGCGAACCACGGGGTCGCGGTACCTGTCTCGAAGCCAGGGTTCGATCCGCCGGCGTCGGCCGGTGCGACGAGCACAGCGGCGAGCGTCGACCCGTCGGCCGGCACCCGCTGGTCCCCGTCGGCGGTTGCAACGGTCCACGGACTGCCCGGCACCGTGTTCCAGGTGATGTCCCAGTCGTAGCCGTCACCGGTCTCGGTGTACCCCTGCGCCATCTGCACGGTCGGTCCAGGCGGCAGCCAGTCAGGTAGCCCGTCGACGGAGACCAGGTCCCCGGTGTCGACCGCGGCAGCCGCGATGGTCAGGGCCGGGTCGGCGGCCCACGCGGACGCGGACAGGTCGACGTGGATCTGCGGGTACCGGGCCTCGTCGACCGTGCCGATGGCCAGCAGATGACCGGCGATGTCCTCAAGCAGGTCATCCGACTCGACAGACACCGTGACCGGGTCCGGGTAGCGGCCTATCCCACCCTGACCAGGGGGTAGGACCGACAGCCGACCCGTGAGCAGGGTGGCCCGGCGGGATCCACCACCTGTCCGGCTGACCGTGATGTCGTTGCGGACGTTCTGATCATCGGGCGCCGGCTCGAACGGCTCCGAGATGTGCCCGGCGGTGTAGTCCGTCGGAAGCGCACGCTGGTTGTACAGCGACGTGCGGGTGCGGTACTGCAACCCGATCGCCCCCCGCTGCTCGCCGAACGCGCCCATGTCCGCATCGGCGCACCCCCCCATCAGGTCGAGGAAGGCTAGCGGCTTCTGCGGCCCCATCGGCATCGTGTCGGATGCCTCGCCGATCAGGGCGAACGGAACCTCTTCCTCGCCGGTGAGCCGGATCATGCGATCCCCGGCCAGCTCACCCACGTACCCGGCCGCGGCCCGGGCGAAGTCGTGGGTGAGGAACGGCAACTCGGTGCCGGTGACGATGATGTGACCGATCGACCCGTTAGCTATACCGGCTGAGCTGAGCACCTGTATCTGGGCGACCTGGCCGATCGTGCCCGCGTACGACGGGTAGGGAAAACCGGTACCGAAGAAGGTCTCGGACCCTACCTCGTGCCAGTGGCCGACCCACTCGACGTTGCTACCAACTTGGATCGCGCTGACCTGCATGGCGATCCACCGGTCCGGACTCGCCCCAGCGCCGAAGCCGAGCTCGATATTGTCAACCAGCACACCGCTCGCGTCGTACCCATCCCATTTGTACGTGGCCGGGGTAGCGGCGACCTCCCACCGGGCGACCGTCCCAGACGTGTGAATCGTCATCAACGGAGTTCCCGCAGCCGGAACGGCGGTCAGCTTGAAGAACCAGGCGACCGACCATTCCGTGTTGCCGGCCGCCATCTGGACAGTGCCCAGGAAGCTCGTTATCCCAATGCCAGCCAACTGCAGCAGCGGGCCCGATCCGGGCAGGGTGTCGTCTGCCGCGAACGATCCGCCCTGCACCTTGGCGGGAACCCCGCCGGACAGCGCGGGCGAGACGTCGACCGCCTCACGGTCGTCCTCACCCGGCCAGTAGGCGACAGGGCTGCGGGACTGGAACTGGCGGCGGATCGGCGAGTGCAGCGGGTCCCCGCCCGCACCCAGCCGGCGCAGAATTCCGGCCGCCTGGATCGGCACCCACCGGTCCTGCTGGGACAGGGTCCACCGTGCCGGCCAGGCCACGACTTCGCCAGCGAATCGGTACGCCGGGTTGAAGACCGAGGCCACGCCCGCGACAGTCCACACCCGGCCGGCCGGGTCAGTGAACTCGGTGGTGCCGGCCGGCATGTTCCGGAAGTCGGGGTTGGCGACGACAGTGCCGCCGATGCCGTTGCGGATCTCCAGTCCGTAGAACCGGCCCCGGGCGAACGGGACCGTGATCGCCTCCTCACGCCCCAGTTGAACCGTCGCCGAACTGGAGAAGATCGAGGTGGTGCCGGCGGTCACCACCGGGTCGCCGAGCACGGTCCACGGGCCGGCGAGTGTGGGGGCGGTGTAGAAGGTGACCGTGTTGCCCGCGGCTCCGTTGTTGACGTCGAGGGTCACCCGCACCGCCAGACGGCCGGATGCGGGAATGGTCGGGGCGACGGTCGACGCCTTGGCGATCCGCGTGGCGAACGTACCGGTGGTTGACCAGTAGAACCCCAGCTTCCCGGTCGCCTGAAAATCGAACGCCCACGATCGCTGATCCCCGGTGCTGTCGTACTTGGACACGAGAGCGGCCCCGGCGTAGTCCTCCAGCGCCACGTCGACCCGCACGTCGATGTCGCCGGTGAGGTCCAGCGCGGGTGTATCCACGGTGGTGACGTCGCCATCCAACGACCGGTACAGGTAGCCGGCGTCGGCGAGCTGCGGCAGGCTCATCCGGATCGGCGTGTTCTGACCCAGGATCCCGTAATACTCCGACCGCGGGTTCCGGTCGGAGTACAACCCGTGCCGGTTGTTGACGACCAGGGCGAGCTTTCCGGAGTCGGCCCGGGGTCCCTCGTCCTGCCGGCCGCGGGTGATCGACCATCCGCCACCCGACCCGGCTGCCGCCAGCCGCACATCTTCAGTGATGTCGACCCAACCCAGCGCCCCGAGGTAGACCTCGAACAGCGGGGCAAGCTGATCCTGCGGGAACGCCATCAGCGGCCCTTACCGAATGCGGTCTGGACGCTGCCCCGGCCGTCGACCCGGACGATACGCCGGACCACCTTGGCCACGGTCCCGTCGTCGAGGACCAGGTTGACTGTGACCTGAGCCATGCCCCCACCGTCCCGGCCGGCGGGGGTGACCCGCTCACCGGCCTGCAACCGCGCTACGACCTCCTGACCCGGGGCGCCCGGCACCACACCACCCTGATGGAACGTGGGCAGCTTCGGCGCGGAGATGGTGTTGCCGCCGACGATCGGCACCCACCCGGGAATCGACCAGGACAGCCGGCCCACGGTGTTGTTCCACGCCCGGGCGATGAGGTTGAACGCCGTCCGGTACGGCCAGGTGATGATGTTGACCAGGCCGGAGAACGCGGACTTGATTCGGCCCGGGAGCTTCTGGAACCAGCCGAAGACGTTCTCGCCGGACCGCTTGATCCAGTCCCACGCGGCCTTCACCGGGTCCCCGATCTTGGACCAGATGGCCTTCCACAGCCGTTGAAACCAGTCCGTCTTCGTCGCGATCAGCACGATGATGACGACCAGCGCGATGATGGCGGCGATGATGAGGATGATCGGGTTCGCGAGCATCGCCGTGTTCAGCAGCCACTGCACACCGGTCCACACCCGCGCGGCGCCGGCCGCGACGTGCTGAGCGGCGGCGGTGGCGAGGGTGCCGACTTTCGTCTGAGCCAGCCACGCCACGGACGACTTCATCGCCGGGACCAGGAAGTTGAACATGCCGGACGCCAGGTCACCGACGCCCATACCCATCAGCAACAGCGACTCGAACCCGAGCCCCTCGCTGGTCGCCATCTTGATTCCCTTGAAGCCGTCCTCAACGCCGGTGAGCGTGTCGCGGAAGCCCATCGCGCGGGTGTCCACAGTGTCCGCTGCCTCGCCCACCCGGTCGAAGCTACCCGCGCTGGTCGACACCTCGTCGCCCATGGTTCGGGCGGCGGCGCCGGTCCGGGCGAACGCCTGCTCAACCTTCGACGAGTCACCGGCGATGGTGAGGGTGACTTGCGGCTTGCCGGCCATCAGTCGACCACGATCCCAGCGGACGCGGCCGTCTTGGTCAGGGCCTTCTCGAGGGCTTCGCCGAACTCCTTGCGCTTGGCGTAGTAGCCGGCGTAGATGTAGCGGCCTTCCACCATGAACGGCCGGTCGACACTGCGGCGCCGGCCCACCTTCCCGCCGAAGTCCAGCCACGGGTAGTACGGCACACGCCTGCTACCGCCCTGCACGCGGGCGGCGGTACGGGTCGAGCGGGTGACGACGGACCGGGCGGCGGCGCCGGACCGCTTCGCCACCCGCGTCCGGGCATACGCGGCGACGACGTCAGCGGCCTCGTTGAACGCGACCCGCAGCACCTTCGGAAGGTCGTTGTCGAGCTTCTTCAGGTTGCGGGTGAACTCGGCCAGTCCGTCAATCCGGATCGGATCCGCCATCGCCGCTCACCCCCTCGCCTTCAACATCTCCAGCTCCTCGCGCTGCGCCTTCCGCGCGTAATACATCTGCCAGCGGAGGAACTCAGCGGCCGACATCTCCACCCGTAGCCGGGCCACCAGCATCCCCAGCTTCTGCGCTAGGAAGTGCTCGAAACTCGGCGTCCGGGTTGGCCTCAAACTCCTTGACCACCGCCTTGGCCGAGCCGGGAAGCATCCCCGAGATGGCCGCGATTCCCTCACTCACACGGACCAGGTCACCGGCGTTGTCGCTCGCAGCCCACGCGGCCACGTCCTCGATCGACAGCTTCGGCCGGGTCATGCCGGTGGCGATGATGTAGTTGTCCCGTTCGCCGGGCGTCTCGAACTCCTGGGTGCCGAGCGCCTCGTCCCGGGTCAGCCCCCGAACGTGCACCTGGCCGCCGTCGTCGAACGTGACCACGTCGCGGCCGGTCTTACGGGCCAGGATCTGCTGTCTCGTGAGTACGGCCACGTCATGCCCCCTGCGTGGTGGAGGTCACGGCGCCGGACATCAGCAACTTGACCGACCAGGTGACCATGTCCGCGACCGGGCTGGTCTCGACGTACTCCTCGACGACCACGGACACGGAGTCCTGCGGCTTGCCGGCTCCGGTGCCCTCGGGCTTGCGGATCAGCGTCACCACCGTGCCGATCACCGGCTCGATCACGGCCCGGGGACCGGTCGCTGCGGTGTTGTCGTACACCCCGCCCATCGACGCGGTGCCCTTCCCGAGCCCACCCGAGAAGACGTGATCGGTCGCGCCGTAGCACGTCACGTCGTGGGTATCGGCACCGCGGGTCAGCTCGCTGGTGTTGGTGAACGCTGACAGGTCGTCCCCGTCCAGCGTGATCACGGTGTTCTTCCCGTGGACGAAGGCCATGGCTACTCGCTCCTCATGGTGATTTCCAAGACGTACTGGTCGCCACCGGCGGCGGGCATCAGCGCGGGTTCGGCCTTGTCCGCGAACCCGGGCACCCGCAACGCGGTGACGATGGCGAGGAAGTGCGCGTCGATCCACACGGACGCGTCCCGCTCCGCCTGCGGCAGGAACACGTTCACGGTCCAGGTGGCCCGCCAGACGAGCCCCTCTTCCAGGTCCAGCGTCGGCAGGGTCGGCCAGGCGTCACCCGGGCGTGGGACCGTCGGGCGGTATTCGTAGCCGTTGACGCCGTCCACCGTGGACAGCGCGGCGGCGATCTCGGCCCGGTCTGCGGTGAGGCTCATCCCACGACCAGCTTCCGGTGAGGTGCCTCGTACCGGCGGACTTCCGGGTCCCGGCCGGGTAGCACCGGGGAGCTCATCTCCGCGTCGCCCTGCGGTACGGCAAGCGGGAGTTGCCGCATGGCCAGGTTCCGCTGTGTGCGCCGTAGCAGGGCCTGCCGTAGGTCGTCCGGGTAGACGGCACCGACACGGCACACGGCCCGCTGAGCGGCAGCCTCAGCGTCCAGCGCGTCTTGCAGGTCCTCCGTTGCCCACGACGCTGCGCTCTCCCGTAGGTAGACCGCTACGTCGTCCACGTCGGGCATCCCCGTACCGGCGGTGGTCGCGGCGGCGTACGCGGCGAAGTCAGCGGCCCCGTACCCGGTCGCCACCACCCGGGCCACGTACCGTCCGGCCGTACCGACGATGTATTCCGCCCGGTACTCGCCGGTGGTGATGGTCTCCACCGTCGGCGTGGCCGTCGAGCCGGCCGGGAGGGTGACCGTCACGACGGGTACAGCGTCGACTGCGTCCCCGTCCGCGTCTGTGATGCACACGCGGATCGTCCACACACCATCGATCGGCAGCAGCACGCTGGTTGCGCTGGTCGCTCGTACTCCCATGACGGTCACCTCCCTCCAGCTCGGTTACTTGGTCGTGGCCTTGGTCGGCTTCGGCTTCAGCCGGGCGACCTCGGCCCGCAGCTGCGCCACCAGCTCGCGCAACTGTTCGTTCTCAGCCCGCAGCCGGGCGATCTTCGCCATCTCAGACGCTCGGGTCGAAGGTGACCTGCCGGACCCCCGCGATGTCGGTGTTCGCGAACGCCACATCGCCGTAGATGCCCAGGGTCACGAAGGACAACTGCGGGATGTTGGCCGTCTGGACGGTGGCGCCGAAGTCCCAGAACAGACGCTCCGGGGCCGACGCCCAACCGCGAACCTTCGCCGGGTCGAACAGCCAGCTGTTCGCCGAGACGATGCCGGTGGCACCCAGCGCCCACGACGGAACAACGGTCGAGCCGGCCACGTTGAGCGTGCCGAACAGGTCGGCGGCCACACCGTTGGCGTTCTGCGGGTTGCGCATCGGGTACAGCGGCCGGCCGGCGTCGTCCTTGACCCGGGCCAGCACCTTGTACAGGTCGATGTGCGCGGCGAAGGACCGGAACCGGTTGCCGCCACGCACGAACTGGAGCGCCGCGATCGCCATCTCCAGATCGTTCGAGGTCGTCTGGTCGTGGTCGTTGGTCGGCGAGGCGACCGGGGTGCCGGTGAGCGCGATGTCCGTGGCCGCGGTCAGGGTGTTGAGGAAGGTCGCCACGGCGGCTTCCCGGTCCTCGTAGTACTCCCGGAGCATCTGGTCCCAGAGGATCCCGGACAGCTGCGGGGTGCCGCCGGCCCGCCACGCCTGGCGGGTGATCTCGACCTTGCCCCACACCTGGCTCGGGGTGATGGTCTGAAGCTCGACGACCATGGAGCCGCCGGCCGGTTCGGTCTTCTCGGTGGCCGGGCCGACGAGGGCGCTGGAGGAGGTGAACTTCGGCACGTCGAACTTCGTGCCGTCGGTCGTGCCCGCGCCCACCATGTCCCACAGCGGCGTGGCGTAGTCCATCTGCGGCTGCCACATGTCCGGCCGGTGCTGGTTCGGGTTGAGGGCGGTCACGTCGGCGATTTCGACGTCGGCGAACGCTGCCCGGATCATGCCGTTGACGCGGCCCAGCGGCGCGGTGAAGTCCCCGCCGTCCTTCTGCGCGCGCAGGATCGTGAACAGGTCGGTGGAGAAGTCGTGCTCCGCGTCGCTGCGGAAGACGTGACGGCCGCCCTGGTACGAGAACTGGTAGGGCAGCGCCTCGCGCGTCGCGGTGACGGCGATCTGCCGGGTCGGGTTGACGACGGTCGGCCGCTCGGACTCAGCCGCCGGCTGAGACGCCTGCCACGCCTGGAACGCGGTGAACTGCGCGGCCTGGTCGGCGGTGAAGGTCACCGGGCCCGGCACGACGGCCGGGTCGGCGGGAGCCGTGGTCGGCTCGGTCGTGGTCTCAGACACGGTTTCTCCTTGGTCTCGGCTCGCGGCCACCTTGGTCACGCGGGCGTCGTCGAACGCGGGCACCGCCGTGAGGCTGGTCTCCCGTAGGTCTGCGCGGCGCACCAGCAGCGCGCCCTTGTGTTTGGGATGCGGCACCGTGTCGGCGTCCAACTCGAAGTCGGTACCGACGCTGAGTCCGTCGAGCACCCGATCCTCGGCGAGTTGCAGGGCCTCGTCCCCGGCGGCGCCGCGGGCCACCTTGAAGCGGACCTTCAGGCCTTTCGGGGTGTTGGTCAGCGCCTCGGCGTAGCCGATCGCCTGGCGCGGGTCGTGGTCGCGGAGCAGCTTGACCCGGGTCGGGTCCGTCCACTGGAGGCTGCCGGCCTCGAAGACGAAGCCCTTGGCCAGACGGCCGTACGGGAGCGCGATGCCCTCGATGACCCGGGTCGACGCGTCCACGGCGAACTCGGTCAGCTCCGCGTCGAAGGTGAAGCCCCTGCCGCCGTCGAAGGTGTGCGCGGCCGGGTGGCTCGCCTCGGCCTCCTCAGGCTGTCCGGAATTGTTCGAGGTGACATCTCCGGACACCGGCTCAGGTGATGCATTTGCATCACCTGAAGGCGCCGCCGGGGCGGGTGCTGGGGTCGGCTCCGCGTCGGCGGGCAGCGGGCCCAGCTTCTCCTTGGTGCGGATCTCGCTCACGCCCATCGCGCCCATCGCCTTCGCCTGCCCGTACACGGCCCACCGGTCGGTGGGGTTGGCCTTCAGGAAGTCGTCCAGGTCGAACCGCACGACGTAGCCGCGGCGAGTCACATCGCCCATGCTCAGCCGGTCCGTGACCGCGCGCATGAACGGCGCCAGCGTCGTGTTCACCTTGTCCTGACGGCGGTCGACCGCGTTCGCGTACGTCCTGCTCGTCGTGCTCACACCGAAGTCCTCGGCGTCCCCGCCCATCGCGTTTGCGATATCGAGCGTCGCTTGCCGCTGTAGCTCGACGAGCTGAAGTTCCTGCGGGCTCGGCGCGGCCACCTCGTTGTACTTCAGCGCCGCCGGGACGTACCCCGTCGACCGGTTCTGCCGCGCGCGCCTCCACTGGTTGAGCAGATCCTGTACCGCGTCGTCGCCGACCGGGTCGGCGCCCTCAACCGGCGAGAAGTAGTCCAACGGCTTCGGGTCGTTCGCGTACATCTCGGCGGCCAGGTCGAGCGCCAGGGCCCGCCGGATCGCCCTGGCTCCGACGGTCAGCAGCGGCGGGCTCGGCGAGTCGAAGCGGATCAGGTCAGCCCAACTGGTCGGCACCCCGTCTACGTAGACGGTCGCGCCGCGCGGGTCGATGCCCGACGGCAGCGGCGCCGGCATGGTCCGGCCGCCGGCCTGCTGAACCGTGACGCTGGATAGGTCGAGGTGCCGGGCGCTCATCGGGAAGCCGTCGAAGTCGCGGGACGTCACCCGCCACCAGGAGAGCGACTCGAAGATCAGGTCGTCGAGGGTCTGCCCGATCGTGATCACGTTCGGGACGTCGGGGTCGATCTGGCGCAACAGCGGATTGTCCACCTGCACCCAGTCGGCCAGCCGGTACGCGGCCAGTGGCAGCGTGGCCACTGCGCCGATCATCCGCCGGCCCTGCTGGACGGCCGGCACGGCGAGCGCGTCCTCGCGGGTTACCGGACCGCCGGTGGCGGACGCGGCGAGCAGCGAGCGGAACAGCCGATCGACCAGCTGCGGGGTGCTGTCGAACCGGCGGGTGGGCACGCCGAGGAACGAACCAACAGCCCGCCAAAACCCCATGCGTACAGCGTACGGTACGGCGTACGGTCTACTCCGCTATGACCAGCCGTGGCTTGCCGACCGGCGGCGGGAGGGTACGGGCCAGGTGCGCCGCACCAGCAGCCGCATAGACGGCATCGCAGTGCCCCTCACCCTTCCGGCTGAACACCCACACATCGCCGCGCCGCAACCGCTCGGCGCCAGCTACCTGCGCGTCCAGCAGCGGATCGCCGGAGTGGACCAACTGTCCGGCGGCGGACAGTTCGGCGAAGCCCATGCAGATGCTCGCCGTCTCGCCCCGGATCTCGGCGATCGTGACGCCCGGCGGCGGCCAGCCGGGCAGCTTCCGGTCCGCCAGGTCGGCCGCCAGCGATGCGGCCGGGCCCGACGGTAGCCACCCCAGGGCCTGCGGCTTGACGCGCGCCAGCAGCGCCGGTAGGGCGCGGCGTAGCTTGTCTGTGCAGCCGAGCCCGGCGAATTCCTGCACGAAGTCGATCCGCACCCGCTCGTCGGGCAGCACGGCCGCGGCGTACGCCGTCCCGTGTAGCTGGTCCAAGCTGATGTCGACGACCAGCGCCACCCGCGACCGGACCGCCGACAGGTCACCCGGCACCAGGCCCCGGGACCACGCGCCCGGGTCGATCGCCGGGTCCATCATCCGCACCCTGATGCACATGTGCTCCGTCTTGAACCCGGTCAGCGCCTCACCCCCGCGGGCAACCGCGCGCCGGGCGTTCGCGAGCAGCTTCCTGGCGTTCTTGCGGTGACCCAGCGCCGGGTTCGCCTGCGCCAGCGCACCCAGGTCGGTCGGGTCGGCATCCTCCGGAGCGGACCACTCGAACAGCCCGAGGTCATCGTCGCCCTCGCCGGTCTCGATGAACGCGAGCGCGTCGGCCCGCTTGTCGTTGAGCACGACGCTCTTGTCGCTGCCGGCGTTGGACAGCGCCCATATCTGCGAGCCCGGCCGGGCGCTGGTCGTCGGCTCCAGAGCGTCCCACGCTTCGTATGAGTGGTGCATTCGCAGCTCGTCCAGGATCAGCCGGTCGATGCTCAGGGACCGGCCGCCCTCCGCGTTGCTGGCCGCGATCTTGTACCGGCAGTCGTCGACGGTGGCGAGCTCCTGTTCGCCGTTCGTCTCCCGCACACCGCCACGCTTCGGGATCTCGTCGGCCAGGTCCGGCACGCGCCGAGCCAGCTTGACCGCCTTGCGCCACGACTCCTTCGCGTAGTCGAGCTTCGTCGACGTGCCGAGGACCAGCGGCACCCGCTCGACGAACAGCCACCAGAGACTCAGCACCACCAGCACCTCGGTTTTGCCGCACTGCCGGCTGACCAGGACGAGCACGGTGCTGAACCGCGGGGTGCCGTCCGGCAACAACTCACCGGCGTGAACGACCAGCCACTCTTGCCACTCGTCGAGCGGGTGGTCGAGCACATCCCGGGCGAAGTCGATCACCTCGAAGCCGTACGACGTCTCCGGAGTCAACTCCCGCAACGGTGGGGTCCACAGTCGGGGGACCGTGCTACCCCGCGCGCTGTTGACGTCGAGCGCGTAGCTCGTCGAGCTTGCTGGCGACAGGACCGGCATCCTTCGCACCCCCCTTCGCACCACGGCCGGCCGGCGTCATGCCGAGCGCCGAGAGAGCGGCGAGCAGCTTCGGCCCGAGCTTGTCGAGCGTCTCCGGGTCGGTCGCCATGGCGTCCAGCATCCCGGCGTACCGCCTCGCCAGGGCGACAGCCCCAGCGTCCCGTGGGAGCAGCGGTGCGTCTCGGAGCGCAGCGGCGACCGCACGGGTCAACGGGCCTTGACTAGCCATGATCGGGATCCTTCCGGCTCAATCGGGGAGGGAGAAAAGACAG
>Ga0193742_1001513_pt1 | contig 14021 bp, 14 predicted proteins | sample L2c1metaG_FD_165511 | JGI IMG/M metagenome (GOLD analysis project Ga0193742, IMG submission 165511) | Soil microbial communities from a riparian zone of the East river system, Colorado, United States - L2c1 | ecosystem: Environmental > Terrestrial > Soil > Riparian zone | place: USA: East River... | reverse complement strand
GACGGCCCGGACGTCGGCAGCGATGTCATCGGGGGTAACGGCCTGGAAGAGTTTCTCGAAGCCGCCCGCGCAGTTCCTGGGATGGGCACCGCGGTCCGTAGCCGTAGCGATCGGCGCCTCGGCGGGCGCCTCTACATGGAGCGCTTGGAGGAAACCCGCCAGCGTGTCGGCCGCGTGGGCGCCGCGGCTGATCGAGCCGTGGTCAAGCGGTTCGCCGGGAACCCACGTCATCACGGTCCAGTGCTTGGGGAAGCGCTCGGACGGTTCGCCGAACCGCACCGGGTTCGGCACCGGGAGCGGCAGGAGCGGGGCCAGCACAGGCAGCCATCGCCGCTCCTTGAGTTGGAGCTCCGGGGTGCGGTCCATGCGCTGCAGTCGCACGGCCAACTCGTCCCCGAGACGCCACATTTGGTTGCCCCAGCCGCCCGCCACCTCACGGATGGCCAGCCCTGCAAGGTCTGGATGTTGCTCCTGCAGCAGGTCGCGGACCAGGTCTGCGGTGACCTCGATCTCGGTGTCGGTCATGCGACGTCACAGTACTGAGGCGGCAGGCGGAGTGGCTCGACCGCCGCACCCGCGCACAAGCCGAAGGGTGGGTCGGCGAGATCGAAGGCATCGACATGACCCTCACCTTCCTGCGCGCCAAGCACGACGACACCCGACGCCGGCTCCGCCGACCCGCCATCAACCTCGGGATACCAGCCCGCATGCGAACCGCCGACCAGCAGGAGAAGTCGAAATGACATCCCCGAGCGTCCAGCCAGTCGAGGTGCAGATAAGCACCGGCGAGTACAAGATCAAGCCATTGAAGGCCGCCGCCCGCGAGCTGCTCGGTTATCCGCACCCCATTCGCGTCCCGGCAGGGGTGTTTGCCGAACAGGCGATTGGCATCAGCGTTGATGAGGTGCACCGCGCCAAGGACTCCGACGTTCGTTACCTGCGGAACATCTTTCCCTTTGCTGGACCTTCGAATGTCCAGAGAGGATTGTCTCGCCTACCTGAAGGAGAACGGATTCGGCGACACGGTGAAGAGTGCATGTGTCGGGTGCCCGTACTCCGGTAACGCCAGGCTGCGATGGATTCGCGACACTGACACCCGCGCGTGGGCCGATCTCGTCGATTTCGATCGCGACATCCGCAACGGGAGCCCGAGAGCCATTGCCGAGGGCAAGTTGTTGCGCGGGCAGTTCTTCGTGCATCGTTCGTTGCGGCCGCTCGATCAGGTTGATCTCGAACCGCGTCGACGGCGGCACCTCATCGTCGTGTCCGAGGCCGCGGATGAGGACGATCCGGATGGGTGCTCGCCCTGGTCGTGTCGCTCCGGTGAGTCCGAGGAGGCGCGGGCCGCATGAGGTTGAGGATCGTGCCGGTCACCTTCCGCCAAGCCACTTCGTTCATCGCCGAGCACCATCGGCATCACCGGCCGCCGAGAGGGATGAAGTTCGCGATTGGGTGGCTGATGGTTGTCGGTTGGTAGGTGTGGCGACGGTTGGGCGGCCAGTGGCGCGGCGTCTCGACGACGGCCGGACGATCGAGGTGACCCGCACCTGCACCCGGGAGGTCCGGAACGCGAACTCGATGCTTTACGGAGCGGCCTGGCGAGCGGCGCGGGCGATGGGGCACACGCGGCTGGTCACTTACACGCAGCACAGCGAGTCCGGCGCGAGCCTTCGCGCCGCCGGCCTGGTGCCGGTCGCCGAACTGCGGGCACGGCCCGGCTGGCATTCGCCGGGACGTCCGCGTGCCGACTACGGGGTGGCCCACGTCAGGCGGACGCGGTGGGAGATCCGCTCCACGAAACAAGAACCGCTGCACGCCGATGTCATGATCGATGCGGCGTAGCTGACCGAACGAGTGAACCTGTTGCTGTGCAGCTGTTTCAGCTGGTACAGCTGGCGATATTCGCGTCCGTCCATTCCCGACCTCACTACAACCGGATGTGACAAATGAGTTCGGCCGCGCCTTCGTTCGGTCCCTGTTCGCGATGCGACACCAGCGGCGGCTCGTCCGGTTCTCCAGATGTGGTGGCGGCCGCGCTAGTCGAGCTCGCCGCTGCGTTGCGCGAGATAGCGGGCCTGGCACCGCCGGATCCGCTACGACTGCTGCGCGCCGAACCGGTAGCGGAACTGTTGGAGCTTCCCCCCGCGGACGGTTCGTGATCAGGCCGCCTCCGGGATGATCCCGCACCGGCGGTTCGGCAAGCACTACCGCTTCAGCCGCGCCGACGCAGAAGAGATCGTGCGACAGATGGAACGCGCCGCCAGGCCGACACGGAGCCCGTTCCGCGCGGCGTGCGGCGACTGCCTGGGGGAGCAGACGTGGACAGCGATGGGCTGATCCGTAGCCAGGGATAACAAGAGAGAGGTCAGCGTGGCCTACGGCGAAAAAGAGCCAGGCGGTGGTTGGCGTTCCCGATACAAGCGGCCCCGACTGCACGTGGGGGAGCAGGTCGGGTTTCAGCTCCGAGAAAGCCGCTGAGGATTGGGGGAACGAACAGGAGGCGCTGATCCGCCGGAACATGTGGATCGACCCACGCGACGCGGAGACCCTGTTCGGGGTGTTCGTCGAGGAGTGGTTCCAGGCGGTGAGTCCGAGGTTGGGACCGGGGACGGCTGCCAAGTACCGGACCGTGATCAACACACACCTGAAGCCGCAGTGGGAGACGTGGCCGATGATCGGCATCTTCAACAGCTACGTCGAGATCGAGAAGTGGGTCTCGGAGTTGCCCGAGGACTACGCCGACTCCACCGTGGCGACGATCTTCGCCACGTTCTCCACGATCCTGAACGCCGCGGTGCGGTCCCGCCTGATCCCCGCCAACCCATGCTTCGGCATCAGGGTCACGTCAGGTGAGTTCACCACCGAACGGCTGGTCACCACCCCGGTGCAAGTGCTGCGCGCGGCCATGCGGCTCTACGAACGCGGGCTGGGCATCCGCGGGTTCGTGCTCTGCCTCATGGACGCCTACACCGGCGCTCGGTGGAGTGAATTGGTCGGCCAGCAGCGGCACGAGTACGACAGCGAACGTCGCGACATCGCGATCCAACAACCCCTGAAGGAGGTCGCCGGCAAGGTGTTCAAAGGCGGCTTGCCCGCCGACTACGCCGACGAGCGGCCCGCTCCCGCTTCGATCGTGCGATCGAAGCGGCCCAAGTCCAAGAAAGGGCGGACCAAGACACCGGCGGGCACGCGACAGGTGGAGCTATCGCCGAGCATCGCGGTCCTCTACGAGGAACTGCTCGACAGTCATCGGCATCCGTTCGTGCTGTGCACGTCGGAAGGCAAGCAGTGGCGCCGGTCGAACTTTCGGCAGCGGTTCTGGCGGCCAGTCTGGGACGGCCACAATCCGGAGGATCCGTGTGCCGATGATCACGTTCCGCCGATCCTGCCGTGGTTCATCTTCCACGAAGGCCGACACACCCACTCGACATGGCTCGTCGAGGACGGTGTGCCTGAGGTGGCTCGTCGGGCTCGGCTGGGGCAGAAGATGAAGGGAATGGGCCGCATCTACGACCATGTGACGCCGGTCATGCGGAAACAGGTGCTTGATGCTCTCGAAGCACGCTGGCCAGGCTCCCTGGCGGCTTTGACGGCGGCCGAGCGGGCGCGCTTGGTGGAGTGGTTCCCGCACCTGCGCGCGATGTATGTCGATCTTCAGCTCGAGCCGGCGACCAGTGTCATCGCCATTTGATCACTGAGGCCCTGCCCCTCACAAGGAGGAACAGGGCCTCTGACCAGCATGTTTATCTGGTGGGCGATACTGGGATTGAACCAGTGACCCCTACCGTGTCAAGGTAGTGCTCTCCCACTGAGCTAATCGCCCGAGGCGGCGGCGGGAATCGAACCCGCGTACAGGGCTTTGCAGGCCCTTGCCTAAGCCACTCGGCCACGCCGCCGTGGCCATTTCGCTGGAATTGGGGGTTGGGATCCCCTTCCGAGCGGACGACGAGATTCGAACTCGCGACCCTCACCTTGGCAAGGTGATGCGCTACCAGCTGCGCCACGTCCGCACATCCACTGTTTTGGGGCTGTGGAACGCAGTTCCCCTCCGCTGTGGTGCTTGCGGAACTCTATCCGACCTCCGACTGACCTTCGAACGGGGGGGTCCGGTTAGGTCAGGTCGGTCGAGATCAGGTGCGTCAGAGCCTCGTCGACATCCACCCAGAGGTGCTCGTTGCCCGGCACCACGACGTCGTACGTGCGGTCGAGGAAGTCCGCCAGCTCCTGCGCCGACGCCTCGAACACCGCGTGTCCGGACGGCGAGCTGAGTTCGATCACGACGACCTCGGGGTCGTCGACCGCGGGGCGGATGCGGACGTCGCCGTTGCCCGCCTCGGCGATGAGTCCGTCGGCGAGCAGGTCGCGTGCGAAGACCCACTCGACCCAGCCGGCCCGACCGGTGCGGAAAGCCGCGACAACGGCATAGGGGTCGCGCGTGTCGTAGCGCAGCTCGACCTTGACCGGGACCGCGGGGGTCCTGGGTGCCAGTAGGTCGAACACCGCTGTTGAGCGGAGCGTCACGTGATCGTTGCGCATTGTCGCTACCCCTTCTCTCCCTTCCCAGCCTTGAACGACTGAGCCCCATCCCTGTGACGGTTGGAGAACCCCTTTCGGTCGCAGTTCCCTCGCAGTTCACCCGTCTGGGGCAGCAGTGTCGGCACAGCGCGCCCGGGTGACGACACACCGTGAAGGATGCGCTCCGCCACTTCCATCCTGGCAAGGTTCGGTCGCATCCCGGTAGCGTCGTAGCCCGAATGTTGCTCGTGCCAACCGGCAACTTACCTCAGGGTAGGGCTATACCACCCGCAGCGAACCAGAATTTCGCCTAACCGGACACCAACTTGAGTCGGGAAAGAAGACGAGGCGTCATCAGGGTTAACGCCGGTGGTGAGGCCGCTGGTCCAGAAGGGTGAGCGATAGTCCATGAAGGACCGTCGGCGGTCCGAACACCAGCGGACGTGATCCACAACGGCGCCCCGAAACCTGGCGCCGGCGCCACCGGGCGCGAGGGTGGGGAGGCCCTGTGACCTGGCCGGAGCCGTCCCGGTAGGGCCTCGAACGAGTGACACTGCTCGGGTGAACTGGGATGCACCCCGGAAAGCGCGATGGCCGACCCGGCTCGCGCTTGCGGGCACAGGTCGGCCATCGGTTGTGGGCGATACTGGGATCGAACCAGTGACCTTTCCGGTGTGAGCGGAACGCTCTCCCGCTGAGCTAATCGCCCCTCAGCGACGTGGAAACCCTACCGGACCCGTTTCCGGGGCACGCACGGAGGGTTACCCATAGGATCGCGCGGTGCCGGTACCTGCGCTGAAGCGAACGAAGATCATCATTGCCGTGACCGCCATCGTGGTACTGGGCGGGTGCGGGGGCGGCGGGGAGACCACCACGGACGACGCCGGGCTGATGGCGGCGCTCGGCAAGGTGCGGGCCACGGCGGAGACCCGCACCTCCGTCGAGTACGGGTCGCCGGGGCGGATCAGGGCGCTCGCGGACCAGGACCGGTTCCAGCAGCTGCTGGGTTACGGATACGGCACGATCGCCACCTCCGCGAAGGTGATCGCCGACAAGCTGGACTTCGATCCGGCCGAGCTCGACGAGGCCGTGGTGGCGGGGCAGCCGCCGCGGTGGGCCGGGGTGCTCTGGGGCGACTACGACGTGGCGGCCGTGGACGGCAGGCTCGGCGACCTGGGCATCGCCAAGCAGGACGACGGGGGCGGGACCCGCTGGAACAGTGGCGACGACTTCGAGATGGACCTCGAGGACGGGCCGTTCACGGGCATCGTGACGACCAGTGAGTTCAACAACATCCGCACGGCCGACGGCTCGTTCGCCTACTCTCCGGCGCGCGCGGGTATCGACTGGGTCACGGAACCCGGCGACGAGACCCTCGCGGACGACGACGCCGTCGCGCCGCTCGCCAAGTGTCTCGGCGACGTGGTGGCCGCCAGGATCGTCGAAGGGGAGGCCGCGGGGGTGCGGGTGGAGGGGTCCGAGGTCACCGAGGTGATCTGCCTCAAAGGCGACAAGGGGCGGGTCGAGCGGGAGCTGGCGGACGGCGCCGTCCCGTCCACGCGGCAGCCGTGGTCGGAGCTGCTGCCCGAAGCGAAGGTGGCGGACGCCGGGGACGGGCTGGTGCGGATCACGGCGAAGCCGAAGGACGCCGTTGGCCGGTCGCTGCGGGTCATCGCCACCGGGGACCTGGCCGCGTTCGAATAAGCGAAACGAGGCCCCGCCGGACAACCGGCGGGGCCCGCTCCACAAAGGACCTCAGTGGCCGTAGGCGCCCTGGGTCTGGACGTTCAGCTCGTCCATCCGCACGTGCTTGGCGGGGTTCGTGCGCGGGTCGTTGATGCTCAGCACATCAAGGCCCTTGCCGAGGTCGGACGAGTAGATGTAGCCGTTGTAGTAGTACGCCGACCAGGTACCGCCGCTGGTCGCCGGGTCCGCGGCCGGGCCGCGCTCCCAGAAACCGATCTTCTTCGGGTGGGCCGAGTCGGTGAAGTCCCACACCTGGATGCCGCCCATGTACCAGGACTGGACCATGATGTCCTTGCCCTTGACGGGAAGCAGCGAACCGTTGTGCGCGACACAGTTCTCGTCGTCGGTCTGGTACCGGTCGATCTTGAAGTAGCTCTTGAACACGAGCTTGCGGTTGTCGCCATGGCCGACGATGTCGTAGATGCCGTCGGCGCCGCGCTCGTCGCCGATCTCCGCGTTGCACGTCGCCGCGCCGCCGCCGCCGAGCTCATCGGTGAAGATGACCTTGGTGCCGGCGTTGTTGAACGTCGCCGAGTGCCAGAACGCGAAGTTCTCGTCGTCCTGCACGCGGTTGATGGTGCGCGGGTTGAGCCGGTCGGAGATGTCGAACAGCACGCCGTCACCCATGCAGGCGCCGGCCGCGAGGTCGAGCGCCGGGTAGACGGTGATGTCGTGGCAGCCGGTCGTGGGGGAAGTCCGGTCCGGGTACTCCAGCTCCGGCTCGCCGGGGTTGCCGCCGTCCGGGAACAGCACCGGGGTGGCCGCGACCTTCGCCGCCGTCGGGTTGCGCAGCGGCACCTCGACGATGGAGATCTTGTCGTGCGGCGGTTTGCAGTCCTTGATGTTCTCGGCCGGGCCGTAGGAGGACACGTACAGGTACGCGTTCTTGCCCTGCTTGTCCGGCACGAGCGTGTGGGTGTGCGAGCCGCACGCGGTCTCGACCGACTTCAGGTACCTCGGCGCCCGCTTGTCGCTGACGTCGAAGATCTTGATGCCCTCCCAGTACTCCAGGGTCCCGTCGTTCTGGGCCGTGGAGGCGCACGAGTCGTCGCTGCGACGCGCGTCGGTGGAGAGGAACAGCAGGTTGCCGGTGATCGAGATGTCGTTCTGCGAGCCAGGACACAACACCTGGCTGACGACCTTCGTCTTCTTCGGGTTCTTGATGTCGTAGATCGTGAAGCCGAGGTAGTTGCCGACGAACGCGTAGCGCCCTTGGAAGGCGATGTCGGTGCCCGTGGAGCCGGTGCCGGCCAGCGGCGCGCTCTTCGGGATGTTGATTTCCTGCTTCATGTTCGGGCTGCTGACGATCTCGTCAGCGCCAGGGAAGTCTTGCGCCGCGACCGTGGGTGCGGTGGCCACGCCGAGCGCCAGTGTTGCCGCGCCGAGTGCCGCGACGGACACTCTTCGACGCCATCCTCGCAGGGTGGAGCTCACTACGGTACCCCTCTCGTGCCGTTGGGATGCCACATTATGAACAGGTAGGTCCGCAATAAACTAGCTCCGTTCGACGGGTGTGCCGGCAGATGGGAAACCGTTTTCCTGTGATCAACACAACTATCGGGACGAAAGGGACGCTTCGCCGCGTCGTGGCCGGAATTGGAGTCCTGTTCACGTTCGGTGTCCTGGCTGCTTGCACCAGCGAACCGCCGCCCCCGCCGACGAACTCCGCGCCGGTCATCGTCCCCGGCAAGCCCGGCGAGGAGGCCACCACGATCCCGCCGGGGCAGGCCGGCACGATCGAGCAGCCGCCGCCCAACGACGCGGACCTCGAGTTCGTGCGGGACATGATCGTCCACCACGCGCAGGCCATCGACATGGCGAAGCTGGCGCCGAACCGGGCCAAGTCGCCCGACCTCAAGGAGCTGGCGGACCGGATCGCCGACGTCCAGGGCCCCGAGATCGACATGCTGAACCGCTGGCTCGCCGAGCACGATCAGCAGAAGGTGGACCCGAGCGCGCCGGCCGGGCACGACCACGGCGGCGGGACGGCCCACGCCGACATGCCGGGCATGGCGACGCCGGAGCAGCTCACCGCGCTGAAGGACGCCAAGGGCGAGGTGTTCGACACGCTCTTCCTGCAGATGATGATCACGCACCATGAGGGCGCACTGACCATGGCCGACACCGTGCGCAAGAGCGGTGTGGACGTCCGGGTGCAGGAGATCGCCGACGACATCGTGGTCACGCAGTCCGACGAGATCACCAGGATGCGGGGCTGGCTCGGCGGCTGAGCGAAACCCGCAGGCCAAGTCGCGGGGTGGCTCGATAGCATCTGGTGGTTCGTCAGACAACCCCGAGATCCCGAGGAGCTCCCGTGTCCGAGCCGCGCCCGTCAGCCGCCGAACCCACCCCGCGCGTGGTGGTGCCGGCCGGCACTACGGCGGGCGCCGCGGTGCGCGAGGCCGGCCTGCCCGGCAAGGGCCCGGACGCGGTGGTCGTGGTCCGCGACGACGACGGCCGCCTGCGCGACCTGTCCTGGACCCCGGACGCGGACGTGCGGGTCGAGCCGGTCGCCGCGAACACCGACGACGGCCGCAGCGTCATCCGGCACTCGGCCGCGCACGTGCTCGCGCAGGCCGTGCAGCAGCAGTTCCCCGAGGCGAGGCTCGGCATCGGCCCGCCGGTGAAGGACGGCTTCTACTACGACTTCGACGTCGAGCGGCCGTTCACCCCGGAGGACCTGCAGGCGCTCGAGAAGCGCATGAAGCAGATCGTCAAGGCCTCCCAGCGGTTCTCCCGGCGCGTGCTGGCGTCGGTCGACGCCGCCAAGGAGGAGCTGGCCGACGAGCCGTTCAAGCTCGAGCTGGTCGACATCAAGAGCGACGTCGACACCAGTGAGGTCATGGAGGTCGGTGGCGGCGAGCTGACCGTCTACGACAACCTCGACCCGCGCAGCGGCGAGCAGGTGTGGGGCGACCTGTGCCGCGGCCCGCACCTGCCGACCACCAAGCACATCCCGGCGTTCAAGCTGACCCGCGTCGCCGCCGCGTACTGGCGGGGGAGCGAGAAGAACCCGCAGCTGCAGCGCATCTACGGCACCGCGTGGGAGTCGCAGGAGGCGCAGGACGTCTACCTCGAGCGGCTCGCCGAGGCCGAGCGGCGCGACCACCGCAAGCTCGGCACCGAGCTCGATCTGTTCTCCTTCCCCGAGGAGATCGGCTCCGGCCTGCCGGTGTTCCACCCCAAGGGCGGGATCGTCCGGCGCGAGCTGGAGAACTACTCCCGGCGCCGCCACGAGGAGTCCGGCTACCAGTTCGTGAACACCCCGCACATCGCCAAGGGCGGGCTGTTCCACACCTCCGGCCACCTGCCGTACTACGCGGAGACGATGTTCCCGCCGCTGGCGTTCGAGGGCGAGGACTACTACCTCAAGGCCATGAACTGCCCGATGCACCATCTGATCTTCCGCTCGCGCGGGCGGTCCTACCGGGAGCTGCCGCTGCGGCTGTTCGAGTTCGGCGCCGTCTACCGGTACGAGAAGTCTGGTGTGGTGCACGGCCTGACCAGGGCGCGCGGGTTCACCATGGACGACTCGCACATCTACTGCACCCAGGAGCAGGCGCCCGCCGAGCTGCGGTCGCTGCTGCGGTTCGTGCTCGACCTGCTCGCCGACTACGGGCTGCCCGACTTCTACCTGGAGCTGTCCACCCGGGGCGACACGGGCAAGTTCATCGGCTCGGACGAGGAGTGGGCGGAGGCCACCGAGACGTTGCGACAGGCGGCCGTCGACTCGGGCCTCGAGCTGGTGCCCGACCCGGGCGGCGCGGCCTACTACGGCCCGAAGATCTCGGTGCAGGCCAAGGACGCGATCGGCCGCTCGTGGCAGCTGTCGACCATCCAGGTCGACTTCAACCACCCGAAGCGGTTCGGGCTGACCTACAGCGCCGCGGACGGTTCCCGCCAGCAGCCGGTGGTGCTGCATCGGGCGCTGTTCGGGTCGATCGAGCGGTTCTTCGGCGTGCTGACCGAGCACTACGCGGGTGCGTTCCCGGCGTGGCTCGCGCCGGTGCAGGTGGTGGGCATCCCGATCGCCGACGAGCACGTCGAGCACCTGTCGAAGGTCGCGGACGCGCTGCGGGGGAAGGGCATCCGCGTCGACGTGGACACCTCCGACGACCGCATGCAGAAGAAGATCCGCAACCACACCACCCAGAAGGTGCCGTTCATGCTGCTCGCCGGCGGCAAGGACGTCGACGCCGACGCCGTGTCGTTCCGGTTCCGCGACGGCAGCCAGATCAACGGGGTGCCGGTGGCCGAGGCCGTCGCGACGATCGTGGAGTGGGTCGAGCGGCGCGAGAACGCGTCTCCGTCGGCGGAGTCGGTGAAGGTCGAACACTAGGATCGGTTCATGACCGGTGCGGAGTTCGAGGAGCAGGACGGCGTCGGCGTGCCGGACGAGCTGCAGCGCCTGTGGACCCCGCACCGGATGGCGTACATCAAGGGCGAGAACAAGCCGGTTGGCGACGACACGCACGGGTGCCCGTTCTGTCGCCTGCCGGAGCTCGCCGACGCCGACGCGCTGATCGTCGCGCGCGGGACGCTTGTGTACGGGGTGCTCAACCTGTACCCGTACAACCCGGGTCACCTGATGGTGGTGCCCTACCGGCACGTCGCCGACTACCCGGAGCTGTCGGCCGAGGAGACGGTCGAGCTGGCGGAGTTCACCCAGCGTGCGATGACCGTCGCCCGGTCGGTGTCGGCGCCGCACGGTTTCAACGTGGGCATGAACCAGGGCGTGATCGCCGGCGCGGGGATCGCGGCGCACCTGCACCAGCACGTGGTCCCCAGGTGGGGCGGCGACTCGAACTTCATGCCGGTGATCGGCCACACGAAGGTGCTGCCGCAGCTGCTGGGGGAGACGCGGGCGCTACTGGCGAAAGCCTGGCCCGCGTAAATCCGCGAGTCCCCGTTTCAGAACCAGCGAGTCCCCCGTTCGGAACCACTGAGTTGCCGTCCTAAGCGTCGACTCGGTGTGTCTGAAAGGGGGACTCGCTGGTTCTGAAAGGGGGACTCGCGGTTTGCTCAGGCCTCCGGCTTGCGGAGCACGGCCTCGACCTCGATGTGGATCTCGATCTTGTCGCCGACCACAGCGAGCCCGTTCTGGACCCCCTCGAAGTTGACGTTGAAGTCCTTGCGGTTGATCTGCGCGGTGGCGGAGAAGCCGGCGCGCGTCCCACCCCACGGGTCGGCCGAGAAGCCGTTGAGCTCGAAGGTCAGCGGCACGGTCTTGGTGACACCCTTGAGCGTGAGCTCGCCGTCCAGCACGAAGTTCTCGCCGTCCTGCCGCGCGCCGGACGCCTTGTAGGTCATCTCCGGGTGCTTCTCGACCTCGAAGAAGTCGGCGGAGCGCAGGTGGTCGTCGCGCTGCTGGGCGTTCGTGGTGATCGAGTTGACGTCGACGGAGATGTCGACAGCGGACTCGAGGGGGTTCTCCGCTGTGACGACGGAGCCCTTGAACTCGGCGAACCGCCCACGGACCTTGGTCACCACCAGGTGGCGGACGACGAAGCCGACCTCGCTGTGCGACGCGTCGATGTCCCAGGTGCCGGCCACATAGCCGGGAATGTTAAGGGCGGTGGCACTGCTCATCGAAAGGTCCTCCAGAAAGAGTGGTTGAGCGATCAACAGCGACAGTACACCTGCATGATTGAGAGTTCAACAAGTACACTTGGCGGCATGTCCGAGACCCGGTGGCTGACCGAGCGCGAGCAAGAGATCTGGCGCTCGTTCCTCGCCGCGTCCCTTGGGCTGACCGACCAGCTGGCCCGCCAGCTCCAGCGGGACGCCGGGATGCCGCACGCCTACTACGAGATCCTCGTCGCACTCTCCGAGGCGCCGGAGCGCACGCTACGCATGAGCGAGCTGGCCGGCGTCCGCAACTCGTCCCGCAGCCGTCTCTCGCACGCGGTCGCCCGCCTCGAGGAGGCCGGCTGGGTGCGCAGGCGCGACTGCCCGACCGACAAGCGCGGCTCGTTCGCGATGCTCACCGACAAAGGGTTCCAGGCGCTGGAGGCCGCGGCGCCCGGCCACGTGACGGAGGTCCGCGAGAAGCTGTTCGACCAGCTCACACCGGAGCAGGTGGAGCAGCTCGGCGAGATCAGCGCCGCCGTCCTGCGTGGTCTCGGCTCCCCGCCGATGCCGTACTGCCAGAGCCTTACCGCTGACGGTCGTTCCTGACCGTTAGGCTGCCGGGGCCACCCCTGTCCGCCCCGCGCCCGTGAGGCTCGTCCGAACCATGCTGAACATCTTCGCCAGAGCCTCCGTCTCGCGCGTCACCGATCCCATCGGGGTCGTGCTGGTGCGCATCGGACTGACGCCCAACGCGATGACGCTCATCGGCACCGCGGGCGCCGTCGGCTTCTCGCTGTGGCTGTTCCCGGCGGGTCAGCTGCTGGTCGGCACGTTCGTCGTGTGGGGTTTCGCGATGTTCGACGTGCTCGACGGGGCCATGGCGCGCGCACGGGGTGGCGGCACCCCCTTCGGCGCGGTGCTGGACGCCAGCTGCGACCGGATCGCGGACGGCGCGCTGCTCGCGGCCGTCACCTGGTACGCCTTCCAGGTCGCCGACAACCCGCCGCTGGCCGCGGCCGCGCTGGTGTGCCTCGTGCTCGGCCAGGTCATCTCCTACATCAAGGCGCGGGCCGAGGCGTCCGGGCTGAGCGCGAACGTCGGGCTGGTGGAGCGCGCGGAACGGTTGATCATCACGCTGGTCGGCACCGGCCTGCACGGGCTCGGGGTGCCGCACGCCGTCGACTTCGCGCTGTGGCTGCTCGTGGCCGGCTCCGTCATCACGGTGGTGCAGCGGCTGGTCGCGGTACGGCGGTCGGCCGACGCGAGCGAAGAGGGGGCAGCGGCATGAGCGGTCTCGGCGAGCGGTTAGCGGACTTCGGGTACGCGACGGGCTGGGGTCTGGTGAAGGGCCTGCCGGAGCCGATGGCGCGCGGCTCGTTCCGGTTCGGGGCCGACCTCGCCGTCCGGCGCGACGGGCCGGGTGTGCGTCAGCTGCGGCGCAACCTCCAGCGGGTCGTGCCCAGGGCCGGCCCCACCGAGCTGGACCAGCTGGTCCGCGACGGCCTGCGCTCCTACGCCAGGTACTGGATGGAGACGTTCCGGCTGCCGGGCATGGACCACGAGGACATCTACCGGCGCGTCGACGAGGTGGTCGTCGGCAGCCAGCTGATCGACGCGGCGCTGGACCGCGGCAAGGGCGTGGTGATCGCGCTGCCGCACACCGGCAACTTCGACGTCTCTGGCATCTGGCTCGTCGGCCACGCCGGCGGGTTCACCACAGTCGTCGAGCGGCTCAAGCCGGAGTCGCTGTACGAGCGGTTCATGGCCTACCGCGTGTCGCTCGGGTTCGAGATCATCCCGGCCTCCGGCGGTAACGTCGCGCCCTACCGGGTGCTGATCGAACGCCTGCGCGGCAACGGCATCGTGTGCCTGCCGGCCGAGCGGGACCTGTCCGAGCGGGGCGTTCCGGTGACCTTCTTCGGCGCGGAGACCCGGATGCCGGCGGGTCCCGCGCGCCTCGCCGCGCTGACCGGCGCGCAGCTGCTGATCGGTGAGAACTCGTTCACCGACGACGGCTGGGGCCTGCGCTTGCACACCCCGATCCCGGTGCACGGCCGCGACGAGGTGGCCGCGGCGACCCAGCGGATGGCCGACTCGTTCGCCGCCGACATCGCCGCCAACCCGGTGGACTGGCACATGATGCAGAAGCTGTGGCTCGCCGACCTGTCCGACGAGCACCGGGCTGGGCT
>Ga0193742_1001512_pt1 | contig 14022 bp, 14 predicted proteins | sample L2c1metaG_FD_165511 | JGI IMG/M metagenome (GOLD analysis project Ga0193742, IMG submission 165511) | Soil microbial communities from a riparian zone of the East river system, Colorado, United States - L2c1 | ecosystem: Environmental > Terrestrial > Soil > Riparian zone | place: USA: East River... | reverse complement strand
GCCGCCGCCGCCGCAGGCCTACCCCGACGACCTGCGGCTGTTCCCGCGCGACGAGGAGAACATCCCCGACTGGCTCGGCCACCGACTGGCCGCCGCGCCGCCGCCCGGTCCACCGCCAGGACCGCCCGGCCCGCGCTTCCGTGTCGCGCGGATCTTCGACGGGCCGGGTGAGGACGGCCGCCCGTCGGTGAACCGCCCGCACGTTCCCGGCGAGGACATCGGGGACCTGCTGGACTACCTCGAGACCGCGCCGCTCGCCGGCGCGCCGCGGGGCTACGACGTCGACCGGCTCGACACCGAGGCGCCGTCGTCGGTGCCGGTCGCCTTCCACACCGACGGCACGTGGATCTGGCCCGCCGCCGTCGCCTACTACCTGCGGCTGCACGACATCGCGCCGGAGCCCGACCTGGTCGAGCACATCCGTCGGCAGAACTTCCAGGCGCCGCCGGTCGACGACCAGACCAGGGCAGCGGCCGCCGCGTTCCTCGGTCCGCCGCCGGGCGCCCCGCCAAGACCGCCAGGCCCGCCGCCCGGCGCACCGGCGACCCGCGCGCTGCCGAACCCGGCGGCGGGCGGCGCGACCCAGGCGATTGCTCCGCCGCCGCGCCCGGCGGAGATCTCCAACCCGCCCGGCCCGCCACCCGGCGGCCCGCCACCCGTGGCGCTGCCGTCGCAGGGCCCGCCCGGCCAGACGCTGGACCAGCTGCGCGGCAAGCTCGCCGAGCTGCACGTGCCGGAGTCGGTGTTCCGCATCGGTCCGCCCGCCGGGCGCGCGTGGACCATGGAGAAGACCGACGACGGCTGGCGCGTCGGCTGGTACGACCGCGCGTTCGTGGCCCCGGCGATGTTCGAGGACGTCGCGGACGCGTCGGCGTTCCTACTCGGCAAGATCATGCTCGACGCGAACCGCCGGGCCGGCGGCCCGGACCGCCCTGAGCCGCCGGACCAGTTCGGTATGGAGCTGTCCGACGCCCTGGCCGCCCCGGTACCGCCGCCACCAGACGTGGCGGCGGCCATGGCCGCCGGCGAACGGGCGGCACCGCTACCGCCGCGCCCGCTACCGCCGCTGCCGGAGCCGACGCGCCGCGAGCCGCCGCGTCCGGAACCAGCGCCGGAACCACCGCCGCGGCGCGCGGTCACCCAGGACGGCGAGTGGCCGATCGTGCCGTTGGGCGGTGAGCCGCCGCTGACCCTGTTTCGAGGCAAGCAGGTGATCGAGCTGTCGCCGGGCACCGAGTTCGACCGCTTCGGCGACGGCGAAGGCAACCTGGTCTACGCCGTCGGCACGCCGTTCAAGCTGCGGTCCCTGGTGCCGGAGTGGATCGACCGGCCGTATCACGTCTACCGGGTGAACCGCCCGGTCGAGGCGCTGACCGGCACGGCGATCCCGTGGTTCGACCAGCCGGGCGGCGGCACCGCGTTCCTCCTGCCGGACGCCGTCGAGGACATGCTCGCCAGCGGCGAACTCGTTGAGCTGCCGCCCATGGAGCCACCCGCCTAGCCCGGCGGTTCCCCGGTTCCGGCCACCGCACGGTCCGCAACGGCACATAATGCGGCCATGGCTGAGGAGATCGACGCGGAGCGCCCTGCCCGGCCCCACACGGAGCCCGCGCAGCGGCGGACCAACTTCGGGACGCTGTTGCTGCTCGTGGCGCTGGTCATCGTGGTGCTGCAGGCGTCAGGGTCCGGCACGAAGGACTGGCCCTACGTGCTCGCCGTCGTGTTGGCGGTGGTCGGCGCCGGCCTGCGCATCGAGGGCGCGATACTGCGCCGGACGCGCTAACCGACGCGCAGACCGTGGGCCGCGGCGAAGGACACCGCGGTGTCCAGGTCCACGATCGCGCCGGACAGGTTCGCCTGCCGCAGCCCGGTGGCGTCCAGACGGGCGCCGCGCAGGTCGGCGCCGTCGAGGTTGGCGCCGGCCAGCCGGGCGCCGCGCAGGTCCGCGCCCTGCAGGTCGGACTCGCGCAGGTCCGCCTCGACGAGGTTGGCCTCGCGGAACCGCAGCCCGGCGAGCGTCGTGCGACGCAGGCTCGCGTTGGCAAGGCCGACCATCGTCAGGTCCGAGTCGACGACCTGCCACGGGCGGAACCGGACGTCGAAGAAGTTGCTGCCGAGCAGGCTGCAGCCGGTGAACGAACTCTCGGTCAGTGTGGTGCGCTCGAACCGGCAGGACCGGAACGCCGTCGAGTTGTGCTTCGACTCGCCGAGGTCGGCGCGGCTGAAGTCGCAGTGGTCGAAGACGCAGCCCTTGGTCACCAGACCGCGCAGGTCGGCATCGGTGAACGCGCAGTGCTCGAAGGTCCGGTCCGCCCACCGCTCGCCGGGCAGCACCGCGTCGCGGTAGTCCTGGCCGTGCTCGACGCTCATGGGCCGCACTCTAGGGAACGACCACGACAGGACGGCGCGCGTCGTGGATCAGCGCCTTGGGCACCGAGCCCTGCAGGCCGCCGCCGTGGTGCGAGCGGCCGACCACGATGCAGTCCGCGCGCCGCTCCTCCGCGACCTCCTCCAGCCCGTGCGCCGCGTCGCCGCGGTGGTGCACCAGCTCCCAGCGCACCCCGGTGCCGCCGAAGTACTGCTCCGCCAGCCCGCGCAGCTCGGCAACCCACTCGACCGCCGTCGAGGCCGCGCTGCCCGCGCCGAGCGACGTGAAGTACGCGAGGCTCGACAGCTGCTCCACGTACACCAGCACCAGCAGCGCGTTCTCCCGGCGAGCCAGCCCGCTTGCCCACGCGGCGGCATTGACCGACGACGGACTGCCGTCCACTCCGACGACGATCGCGGCGAGCCCGTCCTTGCCAAGCTCGAAGTCGTACTGCTCCGGCACGCCTGGATCCTAGAGCTGTCACCAACCGACCACGAGGAGTCGTGCCGAACAGTTACCTCGCCGCGAGGAACTCCGTCGCCAGCCGAGCCAGCGCGTCGTCGGCGTCGTCGGTGGCGTCCCGAAGCACGTCCTCGGCGCGGAGCCGGGCCCGCAGCTGCGACTCGCTGTCCGCCACCCAGTAGTCGGGATCGACGGCGAACACCGTCGACACCGCTTGCACGTACCCGGCCGGATCGTCCTCGCGCACGCGCCCCCAGTCGAGATGGCGGAACAGGATGGGCAGCAGGTTGCGCCGGGCGACCCCGTGATCGACCAGCACACACAGCTGCGCGAGGGCCAGCTCGCCGATCGGCACGTTGCTCAGCGCACCCACCCGCTCAGCGGCGTCGCCCGCCGCCCCGTCGAGCTGCGCGGCGGTGAGGTCGAACTCGGCGTGCTCGCAGCACAGCCACCGCCCGTCCACCCGCCGGCAGTAGAGCGACTTGACCTCGTCGGTGATCCGGTTCACCGCCACGACGGCGATGTCGCCGAACACCTGGATGCCGTGGATGGTCGCCGGGACGGCCTCGGTCACGTCGATCGGTTCATACTCGTCGGGATCGTCGACGTGGTCGAGCAGGGACTCCGCCTCCTCGGCACACAGCAACGCGGCGATCTCCCTCGGCACCCCCCGTTCCACGGCGACGACGAAGTCATCGACGAGGGTCCGCAGCTGCTGCTCGTCGGCTTCGGTGGCGCGCATGTCGTGAACCTAGACACCCGGCCGCGTCGGCTGGCGGCCCTGACACGAAGGCGCCACCACGGGGTTCCCGCCTGGCAGCGCGCCAGCTACGACGCCGGCCGCTGAGCGCGCGCCGCGATGCCGTCGAGCAGGACACCGAGACCGGTGCTGAAGTTCTCCGCCGCCTCCTGTTCCAGGTAGGGCAGCTCGTCGTCGGCGGGCATCGCCCGCTCGCTCTCGATCCACAGCGCCGACGGGTACCGCTCGGCGAGGTCCGGCGCGACCTCGGCCAGCGCACCGGACCGCGCGTACCACCACTCCTCGTCGGACGACCCGGTCGCGGCGGCGGCCTGCCGCACCTCGGCGGTCACCCGCGCCACCCCGTGCACGAAGTGCAGCAGCGCGCCGAGCACCGCGCGCAGGGCCGGCGGCGCGAGCCCGGTCGCCCGCAGGATGGTGGCGAGCGTCTCGCGCAGCGCGAACTCGTGCGGGCCGAGCGTCGGCCGAGCCTGGGAGATGCCCAGCACCCACGGATGCCGCAGGTAGCACGCCCGCAGGTCGGCGGCCCACGCGGCGAGCGCGCCTCGCCAGCCGTCGTCGAGCGGGTAGTCGGTCGGCAGCTCGCTGAGCACGTGGTCGTACATCAGGTCCAGCAGCTCGGCCTTGCTCGGCACATAGGTGTAGAGCGCCATCGCCGTGCGGCCCAACCGGTCGCCGACCGTGCGCATGGACAGCGCGGCCATGCCGTCGGCGTCGGCAAGCTCGATCGCCGCCGCGACGATGTCGTCCACGGTCAGCGCGGGTTTCGGGCCCGGCCGTACCGGGGCCGGCCGAGCAGGTCCAGTGGTGCGCCACAGCAGCGCCATCGCCCGCCGCGGGTCGCCCTGTCCGGCGAAGAGCACCACGCTTGCAACTCCTTACACCATAAAGTATCTTCGCGTATTATTGTCGCCGTCTCATTACACCATAAAGAAATAAGGGGCATGGACTCAGTCACCAGCCAGCCGCCCGCGGACCGCCACGACATGATCGAGGTGCGGGGCGCGCGGGAGAACAACCTCGCCAACGTCTCGGTCGACATCCCCAAGCGCCGGCTCACCGTGTTCACCGGGGTGTCCGGCTCCGGCAAGTCCTCACTCGTGTTCGGCACGATCGCCGCGGAGTCGCGCCGGCTGATCAACGAGACCTACACGGCGTTCCTGCAGTCGTTCATGCCGAGCCTCGGCCGGCCGGACGTGGACGCGCTGCGCAACCTGTCCGCCGCCATCCTGGTGGACCAGGAGCGGATGGGCGCCAACTCGCGGTCCACGGTGGGCACCGCGACCGACGCCTACGCCATGCTGCGCATCCTGTTCAGCCGGCTGTCGCAGCCGTACGTCGGCCCGGCCGGCGCGTTCAGCTTCAACCTGCCGGAAGGCATGTGCCTCACGTGTGAGGGCCTCGGCCAGGTGTCCGATGTGGACATCAAGCAGCTCGTCGACCTGGAGCTCTCGCTGAACGAGGGCGCCATCACGGTGCCGCAGTTCGCCGTCGGGTCCTGGTACTGGCAGGTGCTGGCGCATTCCGGGTTCGTCGACCCGGACGTGAAGCTGCGCGACTACACCGAGCAGCAGTGGCAGGACTTCATGTTCAAGCCGGCCACGAAGGTCAAACAGAGCACCATCAACACGACCTACGAGGGCCTGGTCGTCAAGGTCAGGCGGAGCTACCTGGCCAAGGACCGGGAGGCGATGCAGCCGCACGCCCGCGCGTTCGTCGACCGGGCGGTGACCTTCACCGACTGCCCAGACTGCGGCGCCACCCGGCTCAACGCGGCGGCCCGCACGGCGACGGTCAGCGGCGCCACGATCGCCGAGTGCGCGCGGATGCAGATCAGCGACCTCACCGAGGTCCTCGGCAAGATCACCGACGAGGGCGTCGCACCGCTGCTGGTGACGCTGCACGAGACGCTGGACTCGCTGGTGGAGATCGGCCTCGGCTACCTGAGCCTCGACCGGCCGGCCGGCACGCTGTCCGGCGGCGAGGCGCAACGGGTGAAGATGGTGCGCCACCTCGGTTCGGCGCTCTCGGACGTCACGTACGTGTTCGACGAGCCGACCGTCGGCCTGCACCCGCACGACGTGCGGCGGATGAACGACCTGCTGCTTCGCTTGAAGGACAAGGGAAACACGGTGCTCGTCGTCGAGCACAAGCCGGAGACGATCGCGATCGCCGACCATGTCGTCGACCTCGGGCCGGGTGCCGGCGCGAACGGCGGGCAGGTCTGCTTCACCGGAGACGTGCCGGCGCTGCGCCGCTCCGGCACGCTGACCGGCCGCTACCTCGACCACAAGGTCGGGCTGCGCGACGGGGTGCGCACGCCGAAGGGTCAGCTGCCGATCCGCGGCGCGAACCTGCACAACCTGCGCGACGTCGACGTGGACATCCCGCTCGGCGTGCTGACCGTGGTGACCGGCGTGGCCGGCTCTGGCAAGTCGTCGCTGATCCACGGCTCACTGCCCGGCCTGGCCGGGGTCGTGGTGGCCGACCAGTCGCCGATCCGCGGCTCACGGCGGTCCAACCCGGCCACCTACACCGGGCTGCTCGACCCGATCCGAACCGCGTTCGCCAAGGCCAACAAGGTGAAGGCGAGCCTGTTCAGCGCGAACTCCGAGGGTGCCTGCCCGAACTGCAAGGGCATTGGGCTGGTGTACACCGACCTCGCGATGATGGCCGGGGTCGCGTCGGTCTGCGAGGTGTGCGATGGAAAGCGGTTCACCGCCGAGGTGCTCGCGTACACGTTGCGCGGCAAGAACATCAGCGAGGTACTCGGCATGTCGGTCGCGCAGGCGCGGGACTTCTTCGGCAGCGGGCAGGCGCGGACGATCCTGGATCGGCTGACCGACGTCGGACTGTCCTATCTGAACCTCGGGCAGCCGCTGACGACGCTGTCCGGCGGTGAGCGGCAGCGGGTGAAGCTCGCGATCCACATGGCTCAGACGGCGTCGACCTACGTGCTCGACGAGCCGACCTCCGGGCTACACCTCGCCGACGTCGACCAACTGCTCGCACTGCTGGACCGCCTGGTGGACAACGGGAACTCGGTGATCGTCATCGAGCACCACCTCGCCGTGATGGCGCACGCCGACTGGATCATCGACCTCGGTCCGGGCGCCGGGCACGATGGCGGTGAGGTCGTGTTCACCGGCACGCCAACGGACCTGGCGGCCAAGAGCGAGTCGCTCACGGCGGTGCATCTGCGGGAGTACCTGTGAGCGAGCCTGCGAGCGAACCATCGAACACAGGGGAGGGTGGGCGCGGCCCATGCCCTGAAGGCGTCCTTCATGACGGTGACCGTCCTGAAGGCGTCCTTCATGGCATCACCGCCGCGGACCGGTTAAAGTCCCCACGCCGCAGCGACGTTGGAGGCCGTATGTCGATCCGTTCCACCGTCCTCGCCGGTTTGGGGTGCGCGCTCGTCGCGGGGCTCGTCGCCCCGCCGGTGAGCGCCGACCCGCAGCCGGAGCTGCCGGCGCTGCACTCGCCGCGCGCCGGCGTCACCGACGAGAACTTCTACTTCGTGATGGCCGACCGGTTCGCCAACGGCGACCCCGGCAACGACCTCGGCGGCCTGCCGGACGACCCGATGGTGTCCGGCTACGACCCCACCAAGAAGGGCTTCTACAACGGCGGTGACCTCGCCGGCCTGCAGGGCAAGCTCGACTACATCCGCGGGCTTGGCACCACGTCGATCTGGCTGACGCCGAGCTTCAAGAACAAGCCGGTGCAGCCGGAAGACGGCCCGTCGGCCGGCTACCACGGTTACTGGGTCACCGACTTCACCCAGATCGACCCGCACCTTGGCACCAACGAGGAACTGCGCGCGCTGATCGACGACGCGCACGCGCGCGGGATGAAGGTCTACTTCGACATCATCACCAACCACACGGCGGACGTCATCGGCTACGCGTCGAACCCGCGGGAGTCCTATGTGTCCAAGGACGTCGCGCCCTACACCGACGCGAGCGGCGCGGAGTTCGACGACCGGGACGTGGCCGGCAGCGCGGACTTCCCGGCGCTCGACGCGGCCACCTCGTTCCCGTACCAGCCGGTGCTCGACCCGGCGGAGCAGAACCTGAAGGTGCCGGCGTGGCTCAACGACGTCACGCTCTACCACAACCGCGGCGACACCACCTACGTCGGCGAGAACTCCCAGTACGGCGACTTCGCCGGCCTTGACGACCTGTTCACGGAGAACCCGGCCGTCATCGAGGGCATGATCGACATCTACCAGTCGTGGATCGCCGACCTCGGCATCGACGGGTTCCGCATCGACACCATGAAGCACGTCGACGACGGGTTCTGGCGCGAGTTCGGGCCGCGGATCCTGAACTTCGCGCACGAGCAGGGCAAGGACGAGTTCTTCATGTTCGGCGAGGTGTACGACACCACGAAGAGCTACACGTCGCACTTCACCACCGCGGACGGGATGCAGGCGGTGCTGGACTTCCCGTTCCAGGCCGCGGCCCGCGACTTCGCCTCGCGCGGCGCGCCGACAGACCAGCTCGCGACGTTCTTCGCCGGCGACGACTGGTACACCGACGCGGACTCGAACGCCTACCAGCTGCCGACGTTCCTCGGTAACCACGACATGGGCCGGTTCGGCGGCTTCGTCGCGGCGGACAACCCGTCGGCGGCGGACGCGGAACGGCTGGCGCGCGACCGGCTCGGCCACGAGCTGATGTACTTCTCGCGCGGCAACCCGGTGATCTACTACGGCGACGAGCAGGGCTTCACCGGGCCGGGCGGCGACCAGGACGCGCGGCAGACCCTGTTCGCCAGTCAGGTGCCCGAGTACCTGGACGACGACCTGATCGGCACGGACGCCACGCACGGCGTCGACAACTACGACCAGAGCCATCCGCTGTACCGGGCGATCGGCAACCTCGCGAAGGTCACCGCCGTGCATCCCGCGCTGCGCAACGGGATCCAGCAGCACCGACTGTCCGCTCCGGACTCCGGGGTGTACGCGTTCTCCCGGATCGGCGCCGCCGAGCAGCGCGAGTACGTCGTGGCGCTGAACAACAGCACGGTGGCAGCCACCGCCGCGGTGCCGACGTACACGACGGGAATGACCTACCAGCGGGTGTACGGCTCCGGTGCCGAGTCGCCGCGGTCCGCGGCGGACGGAACGCTGGCGGTGACCGTGCCGCCACTGTCCACTGTGGTCTACGCACTGGACGGACGGATCCCGGCGTCGGCCGCCGCGCCGCCGCTCTCGCTCGGCGCGGTGACGCCGGCACCCGCGGCGAACGGCCGGATGGCGTTGCACGCCAACGTGTCCGGCTCGTCGACGTACGAGGTGACGTTCCATGTGAAGGTCGGCAGCCGTCCCTGGCAGCCGGTCGGCACCGACGACAACGCGCCGTACGAGGTGTTCCACGACGTCAGCTCGCTGCCGGCGAACACGCCGGTGACCTACCGCGCGGTGGTCGTGGACAACGCCGGGCACACCGGGATGAGCAACATCCGTCGGGCCCGCACCCCGGATCCGGCGGTGTCGATCGAGGCGCCGGCCGAGGGCGGCGCGGTGCGCGGCACGGTGGAGGTGCGCGCGGTGGCCGACCCGGAGCGGGCCGACCACGTGGTGGAGTTCGAGCGCAGCGTGGCCGGTGGCGAGTGGTCCGCGGTCGGCCGCGACGACAGCTCGCCGGCGTACACGGTGTTCGATGACCTGACGCCGTTGAACCTGGCGCCGGGCACGGAGGTGCGCTACCGCGCGAAGGTCGTTGGCAGCGGCCGGGTGAGTGAGCCACGCACGGTCCGGGTGGCCGGTCCACCCGCGACGGTCGCGACGGTTCGCTACCTGCGGCCGGCGGGCGACTACGCCGGGCCAGGTGGCGAGTGGGGCCTGCACCTGTGGGGCGACGGTGTCGATCCGGCGGTGCTCGACCAGATCGCGTGGGACCGTCCGTGGCCACCGACGCGGATCGAGGACGGCTGGGCCGTGTACGAGATCCCGCTGACCGACGACACGAAGCCGATCAACTTCGTCCTGCACCTACCGAACGGCGACTCCGTTCCGGACAGTCGGGAGCCGGGCGGTGACCGAGCGTTCCTGCCGATCGACAATCCGCAGATCTGGCTGCTGCAGGGCGATCCAGCCGTGTACGACAGCCCGCCAGCACAGGGCTAGGTGCTTGCCGTTTCGGCAACAGGACTCGCCAGCGCCCGGCGGTCGCGGCACAGTCGGGTGTCGTGACACCCCGTGTGTCAGCGCAACCCGACCACATGGGCAATTCCGGGGAGGCGGGCCAGCGACGTTCGATCGGGACTTCTGGGAGCAGCGCTGGGCGCAGGCGCTACGTGCGCACCCGGAGAAGGTGGCGAGTCGTCCGCCGAACGCGCACCTGCTCGCCGAGGCCGGCGACCTGCGACCCGGCCGGGCGCTCGACGCGGGCTGCGGTCACGGCTCCGAGACGCTCTGGCTGGCCGCGTCCGGGTGGCGGGTCACGGCGGTCGACTTCTCGCCGACCGCGCTCGACCACGCCGCCGCAACGGCCCAAGCACTCGGCGCGGACGTCGTGAAGCGCATCGAGTGGATCGAGGGCGACCTGGCGACGTGGACCCCGCCACCCAGCCGGTTCGACCTCGTGACCTGCTTGTACGTCCACGTGGCCGGTTCCGTTGGCGAGCTGGTCCGGCGACTGGGCACGGGTGTCGCCCCCGGCGGAACCCTGCTCCTGGTCGGCCACCGCCCCGTCGACCCGGTGACCGGCGCGCCGACACCGGCGGCGGGGCAGGTGCAGGTGTCCGTCGATGCCGCCGTCGCGGCGCTCGAACCGCGCGAGTGGCAAATCGTCACCGCCGAAGAACGCACGCGAGCCGCGACTGGCACCGGGGTCGACGCGGTCGTGCGCACGATCGCCCTCGGCTAGCGCTGTCACTCCCCGATGCCGTGCCAGGCGAACTCGACGTCACGCAGGATCGACACCTCGTTACGGAGTTGGCACAACGTGTCCGCGCGTTCGGCGACGGCGACCATGAGTGACCTGCCGCCTTCGGCGTTGAGCCGTTCGCCCAGTTCGCGGACGTCGTCGTGGTCGGCGCTGAGTGTGCCGCGCAGCTCGACGAGCCGTTCGGCGTCCGCTTCGTGCGTCGGCGGCAGCGGCGCACCGCGCAGGACGAGCCGCACCAGCGTGCGTCGGCGCGCCCTGACCACCTTGCGCCGGACGCGCCATTCCTGGAGGCGACGGAACACCACAGCATGAGGCTAGCCCCGAGTTCGGGGATAAGGTTCCTTCCATGGCAGGCAGAGGCACTCCTGCAACAATGTTGCTGACAAAGCAGAAAGTGGCGCACCAGGTGCACGAGTACCCGCACGACCCACGAGCCGAGTCGTTCGGCACCGAGGCGAGCGACGCGCTCGGAGTGCCGGCCGAGCGAGTGTTCAAGACGCTCGTGGCCGATGTGGACGGTGCGCTGACGGTCGGCGTGGTCCCGGTGTCGCGTCAGCTCGACCTGAAGGCGCTGGCCGCCGCGGCTGGCGGGAAGAAAGCCCGGCTGGCCGACGTGACCGCGGCGGAGCGGGCCACTGGCTACGTCGCGGGCGGCATTTCCCCGCTGGGCCAACGCAAACGCCTCCCGGTGGTCCTGGACAGCTCGGCGACCGACCACGAAACGATCTTCTGCAGCGCCGGCCGCCGCGGCCTGGAAATCGAACTGTCCCCCACCGACCTGGCCCGCCTGTCCGCCGCGACGATCGCCCCCATCGCCACCTGAACCAGCACCCAGTCCACAAAGGACACTTCTCGCGCGCGCGCAGCGAAACCCCCACCCTCTCCGGGGGGCGGCCCCAGGGCCAGTCTACCGGCCAGCACCGACAGGACCAGGGGTTCGCGGCTGGGTGTGGACAACTTCCGGTGCGAACGGAGGATTCGGTCGGCGGCCTATGGTGGATCGGTGAGGTTCGCGCTGATGCTGAGCGGTGGCGAGTCCGCCGCGGACGATGCCGAGACGATGGCCGGCTGTGCCGAGTGGACCGGTCGGATGCGCGAGCGGGGCGTCCTGCTCGACGCCATGGGCCTGCATCCGCCGGACACCGCGGCGACGATCCGGGTGCGCGCGGACGAGGTGCTCATGACCGACGGGCCGTTCGCCGAGACCAAGGAGCAGATGGGCGGTCTCGTGCTGATCGAGTGCGCCGACCGCGACGAGGCGCTGCGGCTCGCGGCCAGTCACCCGTGGTCACGGCTGGGCATGATCGAGGTGCGCCAACTCCTCGGCTGAGGGTGTCGATCCTGGCGGGAGCCATTCGTCGGTGGGGCGACCACCCAGAGAACGGAGTCACTCGTGCACACCACTACCGCCAAGGACGGCACCACCATCGCCTACGACCGAACGGGCACCGGACCGGCGCTCGTCTACGTCGGCGGCGCACTGCTCGTCCGCGGCGCCGGCGCGGCCGTCGCCGAGCAGCTGGCGCCGCGGTTCACCGTCCACAGCTACGACCGCCGCGGCCGAGGCGACAGCACCGACACCGCGCCCTACGCGGTCGAGCGGGAGATCGAGGACCTCGCCTCGGTGATCGACGCGGCCGGCGGATCGGCGACCGTGCTCGGCATGTCCTCCGGCGCCGCGCTCGCGCTGCGGGCGGCGCACGCCGGCGTGGCGATGACCGGGCTGGTGCTCTACGAGGCGCCCTTCGTGGCGACCCCGAGCCGGTCAAGCTACGCCACCTCGCTCGCCGCGCTGCTCGCCGACCGCCGGCACGAGGACGCGCTCGCGCTGTTCCTCACCGACAAGGTCGGCATGCCGGCCCAGGTCGTCGACGGCATGCGCACCCAGCCGATGTGGCCGGCGATGGCGGCCGTCGCGCCGACCCTGCGCTACGACGATGCGGTGCTGGGCGACGGCACCATCCCGCCGTGGCTCGGCGACGTCGAGGTGCCCACCCTCGCCGTGGCCGGCGCCGCGAGCCCCGAGTGGATGCGCGCCACGGCCCGTTCCGTGGCCGAGGCGCTGCCGCACGGGCGATATCGCGAACTCGACGGCCAGGACCACAACCCCGACCCGGTGCCGCTCGCCGCCGCGGTCACCGACCTGACGGGCTGAGCCACTCGGCGAGGCGGTCCAGGAACGGGCGCTGCCCGCCGACGATCTTCGCGGCGGCCTGGTCGAGGTCGAACCAGGCCGCCCGGTCGATCTCCGGGAACTCCTGGTGCACTCCCGACCCGCGCGGCCACTCCAGCTCGAACGTGCCGGGCACGACGGTCGCCGGGTCGAGGTCGCCCTCGACCGCCCAGATGGTCACGACCTTGCCGCCGGACTGCCGCGCCTCGCCGAGTTCGACCAGCTCACCGGCCGGCGCCGGCAGGCCAAGCTCCTCGGTGAACTCGCGGCGGGCCGCGGCCAGCGGATCCTCGTCCTGCTCGCACTCGCCCTTCGGGATCGACCAGGCACCGGCATCCTTGCGTGCCCAGAACGGGCCGCCCATGTGGCCGAGGAGCACCTCGACACCCGCGTCGACCTGGCGGAAGAGGAGCAGACCGGCACTGCGCTTCGCTGGCACGGCACCCAGTCTGACACCGACTCGAACCTCTTGACTAGGTTGTTCAAACAACCTAATATCTGCCCCGTGCCTACCACTAGCGGCTCGTCAGGCGAGAGACGACGGCCATCGCGCACCGGGCTGGACCGACGGGACCAGATCATCGCCGCGACCATCGACGTGCTGGCCGAGCACGGCAGCGCGAACGCGTCCTTCACGCGCATCGCCGAACATGCCGGGTTGAGCAGCCCCGGCCTGATCTCGTATCACTTCAAGACAAAGGAAGAACTGTGGCGACAGACGGTCGCCACGATCTCCACCGCGCGGATGGCGAACGTCGCCGCCGCCACGGAACCCGCGGCGACGGCGACCGATGCTCTGCGGCTGACCTTGCTGGCGGATCTGGCTTACATGGGTAGCCGGCCCAAGCTGTTCGCCGCGATCGTCGAGGCGTTCTACACACTGCGCGCGCCCACCGGGCAAATCGAGCAGCTCGGCGCCGCCGAGCAGCAAGCGCTGCTCGCGCACGTCGTCGAAATCCTCAAACAGGGCCAGCGAACCGGCGAATTCGGCGACTTCGACGCCGAGAACCTTGGGCTGATCATCCACGGTGCCCTCACCCAGTTCCTCGGCCAGCAACTGCGCCGCACTGACTTCAACCTCGAACGGTTCACCGACACCCTGGTTGCCTTCGCGCTCCAGGCCGCACGACAAGGAATCTCATGACTGGCATCCCGACCAGACTGCTGACTCGCCCGATTGCCCGCCGCCGCAACGCCCACCAGCTGGCCAGCAACCGATCCCCCAACGGTGTTTACGAGACGCGCTACATCACGGTCGGCGGTATCGAGCAATGGGTGAGCATCCGCGGCGACGACCGCCGCAACCCCATCCTGTTCTTCGTGCACGGCGGACCCGGCATGGGCCACACGATGTTCAACC
>Ga0193742_1001511_pt1 | contig 14026 bp, 11 predicted proteins | sample L2c1metaG_FD_165511 | JGI IMG/M metagenome (GOLD analysis project Ga0193742, IMG submission 165511) | Soil microbial communities from a riparian zone of the East river system, Colorado, United States - L2c1 | ecosystem: Environmental > Terrestrial > Soil > Riparian zone | place: USA: East River... | reverse complement strand
GAGATGCACGATGTAGATCGGGGTGCCCGCGATCTCGGCCAGCGCAATACAGCGATTGACAGCCTCGGCCTCAGCAATCGTGGGCCGCGTGAGAGCGTGATAAATGGGCGCGGTCTTTCCCTCGGCAAGCGTCTGCTGGACAATTGTGTCGATGACGGAGCCGTTCTCGGCATGCATGCAGATGAGCGCTCCGTTCTTTGATGTCTGCTGCAGTGCCTTGAAGATGGTGCTGTCGTCAACCATCAATACGTTCGGATAGGCCATAAAGAGCTTGAAGCTGGCAACCCCCTCGCGCACCATATCGTCCATATCGGCAAGTCCCTGTTTCCCTGCCTCGGAGCCCAGGTCCGTTACGATCATGTGCAGTCCGTAGTCGATACAGGCTTTGCCCTCGGCCTTTCCGCGCCAGATATCGAGCGCATCGCGCATACGCGTACCGCGTGCCTGGATAGCGAAATCAACGATGGTTGTTGTTCCGCCGATGGCAGCCGCGCGGGTGCCGGTGAGAAAGTCGTCGGCAGAGACTGTGCCTCCGAAGGGCATATCCATGTGTGTGTGCGCGTCGACCCCTCCAGGGATGACGAAGAGACCGGCAGCGTCTACACAGGTGTGGCCCTTTGCGTCGATTCCAGCCCGAACCTCTGTGATCTTCCCCTCTTCGACAAGCACATCGGCGGCTTGCCTCCCGTCAGCGTTGACGACTATACCATTCTGAATCAGTGTTCCCATCCGACTCCTATTCAGTGCTTTTTTCACTCGCCACTAGACCGGCGCGGAGCTCCGCTCTGCCCAAGTCTCGGGCGCAAGGCCCGTATCGACGCGTTCCATGGTGATGCAGTTCTCAACGGGGCATACGAGCGAGCAGAGATTACAGCCGACACAATGGTGCTCATCGACGCGCGGAATGCGCTCGAGTGGTGTAACGGAGTTGTTGGCTGCTGCGCTAAGATCAAGCTTTGGAATCGGCGTCATCGAGATGCGGCGGCTGGATTCTGCTGTAACTTGTGCAGGTGTGCGCGTCGTATCCGGCGCCGGCGATGTACGGTCGAGATGAATGCACTGATGCGCACCGTCCCAGCAGGCTGTGTAACAAAGCTGACAGCCGATGCAGAGCTCTTCGTGGATGCGCGCGACGATCTTGTAGTTGAGATTGAGATCCTTCCAGTCGCGAACCTTTGGAATCGACAGGCCGCGAAAGTCATCGATCGTCGAATAGCCCTTCTCGGTCATCCATTGCAGCATGCCGTCGGCCATATCTTCGACAATGCGATAGCCGTAGTGCATGACCGCAGTACAGACCTGAACGGAACTGCTGCCCAGCAGGAGAAATTCAACGGCATCACGCCATGTGCCGATGCCCCCGATGCCGGAGAGCGGCAAAGCAGAGAGAGGATCGGACATCACCTGGTGCACCATGTTCAACGCGATCGGCTTGACTGCGGGACCGCAGTAACCTCCATGCGAGCTGAGGCCGTCGACATTGGGGTTCGGCTCTAACGTATCGAGATCGATGCCTGTGATGGAGTTGATGGTGTTGATCGCGGAGAGCGCATCGGCTCCGGCGCGCTTTGCGGCTCGCGCGGTCGCACGAATGTCGGTGATGTTGGGCGTGAGCTTGACAATGACCGGCGTACGCGCCTTCTCTTTGACCCACCCGGTAATACGCTCGGCATACTCGGGCACCTGTCCGACAGCTGAGCCCATGCCGCGCTCGCTCATGCCATGCGGACAGCCAAAGTTGAGCTCGAGCCCATCGGCTCCGGCGTCTTCTGTTCGCTGAACGATATCGTGCCACGCCTCGCGCCGGCTCTCGACCATAAGCGATGCAATGACGACGTGGCTCGGATAACGTCGTTTGACCTCGGCGATCTCGGCGAGATTGGCCTCGATAGGTCGATCGGAGATGAGTTCGATATTGTTGAGACCCATCATGCGCCGGCCATCCCAGTCGATCGAGGAGTAACGTGAACTGACATTGGTGATCGGTTCGCCGATAGTCTTCCACACCGCACCGCCCCATCCAGCATCAAATGCGCGCATCACCTGTTCGCCACAGTTCGCAGGCGGCGCAGAGGCGAGCCAGAACGGATTTGGGCACTTGATCCCGCAGAACATAGTCTCAAGTGTGGGCTTATTGGCCATGATTGCCCTCCAGCCATGCGGCCATGGCGATACCGGCGCGCTTACCATCCGCGACGGCGTCGACGACCTCACGGCCGCCGTTGGTACAGTCCCCACCCGCAAAAAACTTCGGGTTTGACGTCTGCCCTGTCGCACGGTCGATAAGAATACGTCCCCGATCGAGCCTGATCGTATCGCCAAGGAAGGTTGTGTGTGTCGACTGACCGATGGCGAGAATGATGAGATCAACGGCAAGAGTGAAAGGGAGGACCGACTGCGGGACTAGAGAGTCGTCTTCTGCCGTCATAAGTCGCGTCAGCATAAGACCCTGCACCCTACCGTCGCCGATGATCCCGGCCGGCTGTACATACCAGAGGAATTTTACGCCCTCCTGCCTGGCATGCTCGTATTCGAACTCGAAGGCAGACATCTTCTCCGGGCCACGGCGATAGATCATGTGCACTTCATCTGCACCCAGACGAATGGCGGCATTAGCTGCGTCGATGGCGGTATTTCCCGCTCCGATGACCGCGACGCGTCCGGATACCGAGAGAATACTGCCGGACTTATATCCTGCAATGAACTCCAGCGCGTTGGTCACGCCTTCCATCTCCTCGCCGGTGATACCGAGCTTATGAATGGCCCCAAGACCCATACCGAGGAAGACAGCATCATGTGTGCGCTCAAGCTCTGCGAGTTGCTCCGCATTAACGCGCATATTGAAGCGGAAATCAACGCCCAACTGGGACAGCATATCGATCTCCCGCAGGCTCTCTGAGAGCGGCAGCTTGTACTCAGCGATACCGTACGTATTGAGGCCGCCAGGCAATGGACTTGCTTCATAGATACAGGCTGCGATACCGCGGCGGCGAAGTTCTGCAGCACATGCCAGCGACGCGGGACCCGCTCCGATCAGTGCCACCTTCAAGCCCGTATCGGGAGCGGGAGTGAAGGGATGGGGCGCACACCTGTCGTAGAACGACTCCATGGCGAAGCGCTGCAGCCGTGCAATCTCAATAGGCTGCTTGTTGTAGCGATGCATCACACAGGCACCTTCGCAGAGCACATCGACCGGACAGGCGCGCGAGCAGCTTGCGCCAAGTATGTTGGCATCGAGGATCGTGCGAGCCGAACCCATCACGTTTCCGCTCGAGATCTTTTTGATGAATGCAGGCACATCGATGTGCGTAGGACAGGCTGCAGTACACGGGGCATCGAAGCAGTAAAGGCAGCGGTTGGATTCCGTAACTGCGGCCTGTTTGTCGAAAGGAGGATGCAGGTCCTGAAAGCGCGCAGCAATCTCCGGATGGGTTTCGATCTGCTGCGAGAAGGACTTCGTTTCGCTCATCGGGACCCTTCATTTGCACGGCCTTAGACGGCTGTGGGAGAGATCATTATCCATGATTCGAGACGAATGGGAAGCTCTTTTGTGTGAATACCTGGTTCTAGGAAGGCTGCGCGATCCAATGCATGATCTTGTTCGCCAGCCGCGCATAGGCAAGTACGGCGAGCTCAAGATGCTCCTTCCTCGTATCTTCTGCCTTGTTGTGGCTCAGACCGTTAAGCGATTGCACAAACATCATTACGGTGGGAACACCAGCGCGAGCGACCTCGGCGGCATCATGCAAGGGTCCCGAAGGCAGCCGGTGCGACTGGTCCGCGACTTCACGAATCGCCTGGTCGCAGAGTTCGATGAGCTCGGGATGAAACGGGATAGGCTCGATGCTCCAGATCCGCGACCATGTGACTGAGCAGCTTTCCTCTTCAGCGAAGCGTTTACTTGCATCCTGTGCCTCCTCAAACATCTGCGCCAGCACTCCGGCATCGAGGTCACGCATATCGAGTGTGGTCTCGCAGCGACCGACGACGGCGGTGACGATTCCCGGAAAGGTCTTGACGCTTCCCATCGTGGCAACGGAGTCGGGGTGCTTGCGCGCGATCGGCCGAATCTGCAACGCAAGCTTTGCCGCGGCTGCAAGCGCGTCGCGCCTCACGGCCATCGGCGTGGAGCCGGAGTGTGCCTCCTGACCGAAGAAGGTGACAGTGTGGCGCTCGACCCCCTTTGTACCCAGAACGACGCCGAGCGGGAGGCCCAGTTCTTCAAGCACAGGTCCCTGCTCAATATGCAGCTCAAGATAAGCCGCGGCATTGTCGCGCTCTCTGCCCGCATCGCCAACGCGGTCGATATCGAATCCGCACTCACGCAACACGTCTTCAAGACGCTCGCCATCACGGTCGGTGCGTCCACGATCGGCAGCGATGGTCTGATTTCCGGCAAACGCAGAGGAGCCAAAGAGACTGCGGCCAAAGCGCGCACCTTCTTCGTCGGCCCAGTCGACCAGACGTACTGTGACGGGGGGCTTGCCGTCATAGTCCTCGACGATACTTCGAAGCGCTTCTAGCGCGGCAAGTACGCCCAAACAGCCGTCGAGCCAACCACCATTGGGCACCGAATCAAGATGGCTGCCGAGCAGGAGTGCCCGGTCCGAGGTTCCACTCAGCGTGGCCCATAGGTTACCGGCCGCATCATAGTGGCGCTCCACGGGAAGCTCCTCGAGCTTCAAGTTGAACCAGGCCTGGGCCTTCAGCCATACAGGGCCCCAGGCGATACGTTGCGCTCCGTTTTCATCAGAGGTGAGAGCGCGAAGCTCTTCGAGATCGGCGATAACTCGTTTCGGATTGATCGGCATGGGCCGGTACTCCTGGTCTGGGCTCGCTTGACCTTATGATGCACGAGGTCGGAATATCAGGCATGGTACAGGTTTTCATATCGAGAAGAGTGATGACACCGCAGGGTCTCAGACCGGCGGCCGTCCTGGTCGAGAATGGCAGGATCTCGGCCGTGTCTGAGCCGGGGGATGCGCCGCTCGATGCAGTCACTTGCGACTTCGGCGACCTTGTGCTCATGCCCGGCTTCGTCGATACCCATGTCCACATCAACGAGCCCGGCCGCACAGAGTGGGAGGGCTTCGCGACCGCAACTCGCGCCGCAGCAGCAGGCGGCATCACAACGCTGATCGACATGCCACTAAACTGCCTTCCCGAAACGACAACAGCCATGGCACTTGCGGCGAAGCGCGAGGCAGCAGCCGGCAAATGCGCCGTTGACTGGGCCACATGGGGTGGACTTACCGACACTAACCACAAACACATCGAAGCCCTTGCTATTGGGGGCGCCAAAGGCTTCAAATGTTTTCTGGTCGATCCTGGCATCGAAGGATTGACGATGTTGAGCGGGCAGGGGCTCGAAAGAGCAGCACCGATCGTTGCTCGCACCGGCCTGCCGCTACTGGTGCACGCTGAACTTCCCGGGCCAATCGCCGAAGCAGCCCTTGCCTTGAAAGACGCGGACTGGTGCGAATATGCGACGTATCTGCAATCACGCCCAGCAGAAGCGGAGATTGAAGCGATCCGTCTGCTGATTGACACCTGCCGCCGTCACAGACTTCATGTGCATGTCGTACATCTGGCAACAATGCAGGCGCTGGACGAGCTGGAAGCGGCACGCGCAGAAGGTCTGCCGATCACCGTCGAGACCTGTCCACATTACCTCTACTTTGCCGCCGAGGATGTGGCTCGTTCCGCCACTCTCAAAAAATGTGCACCACCGATTCGGTCACGCACAAATCGCGAGGGACTGTGGGATGGCCTGCGGCATGGGACAATCGACCTGATCGCCACCGACCACTCTCCATGCCCACCGGAGATGAAGGGCCTCGAAGTGGGTGACTTTGCCAAAGCGTGGGGTGGGGTGGCGAGCCTTTCGATTGCGGCATCGGTTGTGTGGACTGGCATGCGGGAACGCAAGCTGCCCCTCGAAAAACTCTCTCAGTGGATGTCAGCGGCACCTGCGCAGCTTGCAGGACTCGACAGACGCAAGGGAATCATTGCGCCAGGAATGGATGCCGATTTTGTGGTCTTCGATCCGGAGGCCAGCTTCGAAGTGACGAAGGACAATCTCGTTTATCGGCACCCGGTCTCACCTTATCTCGGCGAGAGGCTGTACGGGGTAGTGAAGCACACGATCCTGCGTGGACAGGAGATAACGCCAGAGGGAACACCCTCAGGCACGGAGGTGTAGTTTTGCTGTAGCGCACCTGCATGGTTGTTTGTATCCTGCTTGGAACCGCAACCGGTGAATGTGGCACTTGAAAGGATCGCTTGAGTCAGCGCGTAGTTGGAGTTTCGGTTCCGCGGAAGGAAGGTGCTCCCAAGGTCACTGGAACGGCGCAGTATGTCGATGACCTCAGCTTCGAGGGAATGATTTACGGCGCCACGGTGCGGAGTACGATCGCGCGCGGCAGAATCACGAGGATTGAATTCGGCGACAACATCCCGTGGGATGAGTTCGTCATCGTTACGGCTAAGGATGTGCCAGGCAAAAACGTCGTATCGCTGATTACCGACGACCAGCCAATACTCGCCGAAATCCAGATCAATCACCCTGAAGAGCCGATTCTGCTGCTGGCACATAAAGACCGCCACCTGTTACCGCTGGCCGTTGCAGCCGTGAAGATCGAATACGACGAGTTACCCTCGATCCACTCCATCGAAGACAGCGAACGATGCAAAGAGGTGGTCTGGGGTACAGACAACATCTTCAAGACCTATACGATCGACAAGGGCAATGTGGACGAAGTCTGGAAGGATGCCGCCTGGATCGTCGAGGGCGAATACACCACGGGCGCGCAAGAACAACTCTACATCGAGAACAACGGTGTCATCGCACAGTGGAGCGAGCAGGACGGGGTCACGGTGTGGGGCTCCATGCAGTGCCCCTTCTATGTTCACAAAGCGCTGATCGCGCTGACCGGTTTGCCTGCAGAGAAAGTGCGTGTATTGCAGACCGAGACAGGAGGCGCCTTTGGCGGCAAAGAGGATTACCCGTCAATCATCGCCGGCCACGCGGTGCTTCTGGCGAAGAAGGCCGGGGTTCCGGTGAAGATCGTCTATGACCGCATGGAGGACATGGCCGCCACGACGAAGCGGCACCCTTCGCGCACAAGGCATCGGACGGCAGTCGACAAAGACGGCAGGCTTCTGGGTGCCGAGATTGAGTTTGTTATCGACGGCGGAGCCTACGCAACACTTTCACCGGTTGTGCTCTCACGCGGCACTATTCACGCAGGCGGCCCATACTATTGGCCAAGTATTCGCGTGAAATCAAAGGCTGTCGCCACCAATACACCGCCCCACGGAGCCTTTCGCGGCTTCGGGGCGCCGCAGAGCCTGTTCGCTCTGGAGCGACACATGGACTATATCGCACGCTCGATCGGCCTCGCGCCCGACGAGTTTCGCCGCAAGAATCTGCTCAGGCCTGGCCAGACAACAGCGACCGCACAAGAGATTCGGGAGCCGATCGACATGCAGCATCTGCTCGACCGTGCATTGGAGCTGAGTGACTATTACGCAAAGATGGCGCGTTTTGCCAAAGCCAATGCAAACGGTTCGAAGAAGAAGGGACTTGGCATCGCCGCCTTTCTGCACGGTGCAGGATTTACAGGTTCGGGCGAGCGTTATCTGAACGCGCTGGTAGGGGTTGAGGCCAACGCGAGAGGTGACGTGCGCGTTCTGGTCTCAAGCACAGAGTTCGGCCAGGGCACGAATACGATTCTTTGCCAGATTGCCGCCGAGACGCTGGATCTCGAATATGACGATGTCTCGATGGCTCCGATCGACACGCATGTGGTTCCGAATAGCGGCCCCACCGTCGCCTCACGGACTGCCATGATCATCGGCAAGCTGGTACAGACAGCAGCGATCGAGATGCGGCAAAAACTGGTTGATGCCGGACTGCTCGGTGAAGACACCGGACGTGAGGTCTTTCGCGCGGCATGCAGCGAATACACACAAACAATCGGTCGGCTGAACGGGTGTGGGAGATACCAGGCTCCGCCCAACGTGTACTGGGACGATGCGAAGTATATGGGCGAGGCGTACCCTGCGTTTGGCTGGGCAGTGTATGTCGCCGAGGTCACGGTGGATACGACAACCTACAGCGTCACTGTGGATGACTTCGTCGCGCTGCAGGAGGTCGGTCGCGTCCTGCACCCAGTGCTCGCGGCGGGGCAGATCGAGGGAGGCGTGGCGCAGGGTATCGGTTATGCCCTTTATGAGAAGGTGATCTGGAGCAAAGGGCGCATGATGAATAACCAGATGACGAACTACATCATGCCAACATCTCAGGACGTTCCGCCGATCCGCGTGTACTTCGAGGAGATTCCGTATACCTACGGCCCCTATGGCGCAAAAGGCATTGGCGAGCTTCCCATGGATGGTCCCGCGCCCGCCATTCTTAACGCAGTTGTGGCAGCAACGGGCACGGAGTTTCGCTCCATTCCGCTTCTGCCCGAGGATATCTTTACTGCTCTGGCTGCCTCTCGTGAAGAGCACGGGGTGGCAGTATGAGCGCGTCAAGACAGCAGATACGATTCACAGTCAACGGCAGAGAGGCGGTTATCTCGGCATATCCCATGGCCCGGCTGCTTGATGTGCTGCGCAACGATCTTGCGTTGACCGGAACGAAAGAGGGATGTGGCGAAGGTGAGTGCGGATCATGCTCCGTGCTGCTCGACGGCGAATTGGTGAACAGCTGCCTGGTTCCGGTCCTGCAGGTCGACGGCGCAGATGTGCAGACCGTGGAAGGATTCGCAACCGAGGCACTGCATCCTGTACAGAAAGCGTTTCTGGAGTGCGGCGGAGCGCAATGCGGCATCTGCACGCCGGGAATGATCGTTGCCACCGTAAACCTGCTGCGCAATCATCCGAAACCAACCATGGAACAGATCCGCGAAGGGCTGAACGGCAACCTGTGCCGCTGCACCGGCTATACACGCATCTTCGAGGCAGTGAGGAGTGCGGCGGAGCAAGTGCCCGCAGAAGCGCTGGAGCGGCCAGCGAGGGCGAAGGAGAGCTCACGGTGAGATCTAACCCCGCAAGCTATGAGCTGATTGCACCGGGTACGCTTGATGCCGTGCTTAGTCTGATAGCGAAGGAACCGGGAGCATGGACACCCGTTGCCGGAGGCACCGAGGTGATGGTGCAGTTCGGAGCAGGCAGGCTCGTGCCGACGCGTTTGATAAGCATTCGCGATATCGCCGAGCTGCGTGGCATCGCAGAGACCGCGGAGGAGCTTCACATTGGCGCAGGATGTTCCTACGCTGACCTGCGCCGGCATACCGCGCTGAGATCGGAGTTCCCATTGCTGAGCGCTGCCGCCTCATGGACGGGAAGTATTGCCAATCAAAATCGCGGCACTCTGGGCGGCAATATCGTAAATGCGTCCCCGGCGGCCGATTCCCTTCCGGCACTGCTGGTGTACGAAGCGGACCTTGTGCTCGTCTCCGCGCGCGGCCAGCGTCGTGTGCGATATGTCGACTTTCATACCGGGTACAAGAAGACGCTACTAGCGCCGGATGAACTCATTCGCACGATCATCCTGACCCGACGCTATGCCGGCTGGATAAGCTCCGCACGCAAAGTTGGACCGCGCAATGCGCAGGCGATCGCAAAGCTATGCATGACAGCTCTGGCGCAGGCTACCGGCTCGCAGGTCCATGAGATTCGTATTGCATTCGGCAGCATGGCTCCAGTACCACTACGGCTGCGCAATACGGAGAGCGTTCTAAACAACACGACGCTGAACGAGGAGGTCATCCGCGCAGCCAGGCGTGCACTGGAATCGGAGGTCTCCCCAATCGATGATATCCGTTCGACTCGAGCATATCGCGTCGCGGTGGCAGGCAATCTACTGGAGGAGTTCCTGCGCAGCCTGATGACTAGCGGCGACGATACACTGGCGCGCTGGAATAGATTTCCTGAAGAGGATGCAGCAAAGGAGATCCTCTCGTGCTGCGGTTCTACGGTATGGGCACGCGCGATGGCAGCAGCAAGGCCGTTCAAGGATGCAACCGGCTTATCCATAAGGGCAAGCGAGATATGGCGCGGACTCAGTGCAGAGGAGTGGCTGGAAGCGTTCCGCAGCCACCCGCGCATCGGTGAGCGGCATGCAGAGCACGCGACGACAACAACATCAATGAAATGGTCGGCAGGCGAACAGAGCAATGTCGCCGGGAGCGATGACAAGGTGAAGCGCGCAATCGCCGAGGGCAACCGGCAATATGAAGAACGTTTCGACAGGATCTTCATCGTTTGCGCGACAGGCAAAGAGCCAGCCAAGATACTGGAGAACCTGGAGCATCGACTGACAAATGACGAGGTCGCCGAGCTGCAGGAATCAGCCGCACAGCAGGAAGAGATCATGCAGCTGCGGCTGCGCAAGTGGCTGGCGCCGGAAGGGGGAGCGTGAGCGGAATCTCGACACATATTCTGGACACCGCGATTGGGCGGCCTGCGGAGGGCGTTCCTGTTACCCTCTTGCGGCGAAACGAAGACGGCTTATGGCAGACGCTATCAACATTGGCTACCGATGGCGATGGACGCTGCAGGCAACTGCTGCCGGAAAACGTTGCTCTCGTTGCGGGAGACTACCGCATTCGCTTCGAGACGACTAGTTACTATAAAGCGCGCGCGCTGAAGGGCCTCTACCCCTATGTCGAGATCACCTTCACAGTGCGCGAAGACGACACACATCTCCACGTTCCACTGTTGTTGACGGCCAATGGATATACAACATATCGAGGAAGCTGAAAAACGGAGTCCCTAGAAATGATCAAACTGGCGGAGAACAGGTACGGCAAGCATCGTGTGCGCGTGGTGCGCGTGAAGCGCGACCGGTCGGTGCACAGCTTTGAGGAGTGGACCGTCGATGTACTCCTGACTGGAAACTTTCTGGACTGCTTTGAGTCAGGCGATAACTCCCGCATCATGGCAACGGACTCGATGAAGAACACCGTGTACTCCCTGGCGAAGGATACGACGGCGACGACGATTGAAGAGTTCGCACTGGAGCTGACCGATTACCTCGTGAAGACAAATCCGCAGATCGATTCAGCCAGAGTCAATATCACTGGCTCCCCTTGGGATCATCTGACCGTCGATGGTGTCGCCGCGCCCTCTGCCTTCGTCAAAAAAGGCGGTGAAGTGGAGACTGCAAGCGTCCATCGCGAGCGCGGCAGTGAGCCGAATGTAACCGCCGGACTCGAGAACCTTGTGATCATGAAGACCGCAAATTCAGAGTTTGAAGGCTTCATCCGCGACGTGCATACGACCCTCCCGGAGACAGCGGACAGACTCTTCGGTACAGCAGTTCAAGCGCAGTGGGCCTATGCTCCAGGCAGGGTCGACTTCAACGCCGCCCGCAGGACAGTGCGCAACACATTGCTGCGGGTCTTCGCCTCGCACAGCAGCAAGTCCGTGCAACACACGCTGTATGCGATGGGCAAGGAGGCGCTTGAATCGACGCCGGCCCTAAGCGAGATCACTCTTACGATGCCGAACAAGCACTGCCTTCTGGTCGATCTGTCAAAGTTCGGCAAGACCAACCACAACGAAATCTTCGTGCCCACCGAGGAGCCCTATGGATACATTGAGGCAACGATCCGGCGCGAAGGCTGAGCGCGGAGATATTCGTTGGCATGCGGCGCAGTCTATTCAGCGCTGCCGTGAGCTGGCAGCGATCACCGATGTACCGGGTCAGACTATGCGCACGTTTCTTTCACCCGCGATGCGGTCGGCGATGACCCGCCTACAGTCGTGGATGGAGGCTGCCGGCTGCGCAGTTTCGATCGATGCTGCAGGCAATCTGCGCGGTCTCTACGCGGCGGTGACGGACGATGCTCCACTGCTCCTGATCGGATCACACCTGGATACCGTGCCAGATGCCGGTGCCTTCGACGGTGTCCTTGGAGTCATGATCGCGCTCTCTCTGCTCGAGATGCTGCGGGGCGAGCGGCTGCGGTATGCGATTGAACTGATCGCATTCTCGGAAGAGGAGGGCGTCAGGTTCCGAGTTCCGTTCATCGGCAGCAGCGCTCTGGTAGGTCGAGTGGATCATGATCTGCTTTCGGTAGCGGACAGCGAGGGCATTACCGTCAGGGAGGCGATATGCAGCTTTGGGCTCGATCCCGAGATGATGGGAAAAGCATCCGTCGTCGACCGCGCTGCCGCCTATCTTGAGTTCCACATTGAGCAGGGGCCAGTGCTGGAGAGTGAAGACCTCTCTCTGGGCATCGTCGAGGCGATAGCAGGACAGACGCGCGGCGAGGTTCGCTTTATCGGATCGGCGAACCATGCCGGAACGACACCGATGTACCTTCGCCGCGATGCTGTCGCCGGCATGGCCGAGTGGATTGTGGCTGTGGAGGGCAAAGCGCGCGCAACGAAGGGCCTGGTGGCAACAGTGGGTTGGGTTTCCGCGGCCCCCGGTGCAGGAAACGTTGTAGCAGGCGAAGCGCGGGCCAGCCTTGACCTTCGCCACGCGGAGGATCCGGTACGCTTCACAGCGGTGAATGAGTTGCTCGAGAAGGCGCAGTCGATCGCAGCGAGGCGCGGTCTGCGAACTGAATGGCAACCGCAGATGGAGCAAAGAGCGGTCGCCATGGACGCGCGCCTGACGCTGATGGTTGAGACCGCGGTCTGCGAGACCGGTGCAGCTCCTCTGCGAATGACGAGTGGAGCCGGACATGATGCAATGATCCTGGCGGAACGTGTGCCTTCGGCCATGATCTTTCTGCGAAGTCCAGGCGGCGTAAGTCATCATCCGCGCGAAACGGTTCGCGAAGAGGACGTGGCTAATGCGTTGGCCGCGGGATTAGCTTTTCTAAAGCTGTTCGACACAACGAGGGATGCACATGCATAACCTGGGAGAGACACGCAGCCGCTACAGAGCGACACACCTGCTGCAGACACCGGACACCTTTATTCGCACGGTACTGCCAGGCATGCGGAACGCGATGGCTATCGTTCATGCTGCGCCACGGATGGGGGCTGCATTCACCCAGTACACAGCGGAGTTGGAGGCCGGCGGCACATTGGGACCGACTCCTGGAGAGCGATTCCTCTACGTACTCGAGGGCTCCATTGAAGCCGATGGCGTTCCCGACATTCTGGGACCAGGCGGTTACGCCTACATGCGCGAGGGTGCCTCGCACAACGTGGCGGCGACCGGGAAGAGCCACGTCGTTGTGATTGAGAAGAGATTTGTTCCTTCTTCAAAAACAGCTCCTGGTGCGGCGGCATCGGGCAACGAAAAAGATGTTGCTTCTGTCGCACTAATGGGCGACGAGACTCTTCAGGTGCAGGCGCTGATTCCAGACAAGCCAGAGTACGATTTCGCCGTGAACCTGATGACGTATCAGCCGGGAGCGGCGCTGTCCATGGTGGAGATTCATGTCATGGAACATGGCCTGTTGATGTTGGAAGGCGGGGGTATCTACCGGTTGGGAGACGACTGGTATCCCGTGACCGCGGGTGACTTTATATGGATGGCTCCATTCTGCCCGCAATGGTTCGGCGCACTGGGGAAGACACCGGCAAAGTACCTCATCTACAAGGATTCGAATCGCCATCCGCTAGGCGGGGTATAGCGCGATGACCATTACGATCAATACTGCGCGGTTGAAGGGCGAGCTGGAAGCTCTGGCGACGATCTCCGAAGTCGAGCCGCCGGCGATTACACGTGTGGTGTACAGCGATGCCGACCGGAGGGCAAGGAAGTGGTTTCGCGGATTGTGCGAGGCGGCTGGGCTCGCAACGCGCAGCGATGCGATTGGGAACGTCTTTGTGCGCTGGGAGGGGACCGAGCCCACGCTTGCTGCGATCGGAACCGGCTCGCATATCGATGCGATTCCCTATGCGGGCGCTTATGACGGCACGGTGGGTGTGCTTGGGGGCCTTGAAGCGATTCGGGCGCTGAAGGAGAGTGGACACAGGCCGCGGCGGTCGATCGAGCTCTTGCTGTTCACGGCAGAGGAGCCCACTCGCTTTGGTATCGGCTGTTTCGGCA
>Ga0193742_1001510_pt1 | contig 14030 bp, 14 predicted proteins | sample L2c1metaG_FD_165511 | JGI IMG/M metagenome (GOLD analysis project Ga0193742, IMG submission 165511) | Soil microbial communities from a riparian zone of the East river system, Colorado, United States - L2c1 | ecosystem: Environmental > Terrestrial > Soil > Riparian zone | place: USA: East River... | reverse complement strand
CGTCATGATGATCGCACCGCACCCGAAGCGGCGCTTTGGCGCCCCACCGGGTGCGGTGCGATCATCATGACGGCGCGGACCGCCGCTGGGGTTGCCCTGCGGACCACGACCACCGCCGCGTTCACCGCGACCTCCATCGCGGCCGTTGCCACCGCCTGCGGGGCGGGGTGCGGGCTTGGGCATCTTCGCCACCGCCTCGCTCAGGCCCTCGGGCAGCGCCATCGGCTCAAGCTTGATACGGGTCAGCTTCTCGATGCCGCGCAGATATGCTCGCTCATCGTCGCTCACCAGGCTCATCGCGATGCCTTCGCGGCCCGCGCGCGCGGTGCGGCCGATGCGGTGGACATATTGTTCGGAGACGTTGGGCAGTTCGTAGTTGAACACATGGCTGACGCCCGCGACGTCGATCCCGCGCGCGGCGATGTCGGTCGCGATCAGCACCTTCACCTTGCCGTCGCGGAACGCCTGCAATGCGGCGGTGCGCTGCGGCTGGCTCTTGTTGCCGTGGATCGCGGCGGCGGGAATGCCGGTGGCCTCCAGCTGGCGGACGACCTTGTCGGCGCCGTGCTTGGTGCGGGTGAACACCAGCGCGCGGTCGATCGGCTCGCTCTTGAGCAGCATAGACAGCAGCGCCGCCTTTTCATGTGCGTTCACGAAGGTGGCGTACTGACGCACGCGTTCCGCCGTCGTCGCGGCCGGCGCGACCGAAACCTTGACCGGATCGCTCAGGAAGCGCTCGGCCAGCTTGGAGATGTCGGTCGGCATCGTTGCCGAGAAGAACAGGCTCTGCCGGTCCTTGGGCAGCATCGCGTCGATGCGCTTCAATGCGTGAATGAAGCCGAGGTCCATCATCTGGTCGGCCTCATCGAGCACGAAGATCTCGACCTGCTTCAGGGTCAGCGCGCGCTGATCGATCAGGTCGAGCAAACGGCCCGGCGTGGCGACGAGCACGTCGACGCCGCGCTCCAGCCCGCGGATCTGCTTGTTGATCGGCACGCCGCCGAACACGGTCTGTACCTCGAGTGACATGAAGCGCCCGTAATCGCGGAAGCTGTCGGCGATCTGCGCCGCCAGCTCGCGCGTCGGCGAGAGGACGAGCATGCGGCAGCCGCGCAACGGGCGCTGCTTGGGATGCTCGAGGAAATAATCGAGGCTGGGCAGCGCGAACGCCGCGGTCTTGCCGGTGCCGGTCTGCGCGATGCCGCACAGGTCGCGGCCCTCCAGCAGCGGCGGGATGGCCTGCACCTGGATCGGCGTGGGAGTGGTATAGCCCTTGGCGGCGAGCGCCTTGATGAGCGGCTCGGCGAGGCCGAGGTCCTTGAACTGGGTCAAGTTGGATACTTTCATATATGTGCAGGCGCGCTGCGGACCGGAATGGTGCGCACGCGAGCGAGCGGGTTCGTTGAGACGACCCGCGCGAAAAGGGAAGCCATAGGCCAATGCGTCGGATCGCTGTCCGGGCGGTTTCGCCATCATTTCGACGAAACTTCGCGCTACCCGAACCCCGCCCGGCATTTCGGGCGTTACGACGCTGCAGCGCAACATATGGACTGTTGCGGGCCCGAAAGCAAGTGGGCCCGTTCGAGGTGACGATGAGGACTGAAACGAAGACCCGGGCGAACCCCCGGACATTGCGGCAACAATCGGGCGAAGCCACCCACCGCGTACCCGATCTGAATGTGATTTCTGGCGCACCAAAGGCCGGCGCGCCGATGCAGGCGGAGACCGGCCGCCCGCTGATCATCGCCATCGGCAAGGCGCTGCGCGGCGTGTTCGACAAGATCATCGCGCGGTCCAGCCTCGTCTCCAACGATCCCGTGCTCGACTTCCGCGATTTCGCCTGGACCCGGATCCTGCGTGACAATTGGGAGGACATTCGTGACGAGGCGCGCGCGATCGCGTTGCGCGAAGCGCCCAGCCTGGCGACCATCTCGCCCGATCACCGCGCGATCGCTGAGGTGAACAAGTGGCGTTCGTTCTTCCTCCACGGCTACGGCTTCCCGATCCCCGACAATATGGCGCGCTGCCCGAAGACTTCGGCGGTGATCGCGCAGATCCCCGGCCTGAACAGCGCGTTCTTCTCGATCCTCGCGCCCGGCACGCACATCCCGGATCATCGCGGCGTCATCAAGGGGCTGATCACCTGCCATCTCGGCCTGATCGTTCCGAAGAGCGGCGATGTCCGCATGCGCGTGCACGACCGCATCGTCCGCTGGGCCGAAGGTGAGACTCTGGTGTTCGACGACACCTATCAGCATGAGGTGTGGAACGACACCGAAGAGACCCGCGTCGTCCTGCTGATCCAGTTCGAACGCCCCTTGAAGCAGCCGGGCAAATGGTTCTCGGACGTCTTCCTCAGCTTCGTTCGCCGATCTGCCTTCGTGCAGGAGGCACGCGACAATATCGACAGCTGGAACCACGCGATGAAGGTGATGGACGGCTGAGCGAGACGGAAGGTTTCCGCCGTACGCCCTTGATCCACCGCCCCAACCAGCCCACATCGCGGGCATGCTGATAGAGACCGAAGCGACACCCAACCCCTCCACCATCAAGTTCCTGCCCGGCAGGATCGTGATGGAAAGCGGCACGCGCGATTTCGCGACGCCTGAAGAGGCCGAAATCTCGCCGCTGGCCAATGCGTTGTTCGGGCTGGGCGATGTCGAGGGCGTGTTCTTCGGCCGCGATTTCGTTTCGGTCACCGCCGCGCCCGGCGTCGAATGGCCGCATCTGAAGCCCGACGTGCTCGCCATCCTGCTCGATCATTTCTCCGCACAGATGCCGCTGTTCCGCCCCGGCAGCGCCGGCGGCTTCAACGTCCCGGCCGAGGAGGAGGAGAATTTCACCGACGACCCCGCCGACGCGGACATCGTCGCGCAGATCCGCGAACTGATCGAAACCCGTGTGCGCCCTGCCGTCGCGAACGACGGCGGCGACATCGTCTATCGCGGCTTCGACAAGGGCAAGGTGTTCCTCAAGCTGCAGGGCGCCTGCTCGGGCTGCCCGTCATCCTCCGCCACGCTCAAGCAGGGCATCGAATCACTGCTGAAATATTATGTGCCCGAAGTGACTGAAGTCCGCGCCATTTAGGCATTTCAATCAGAAGAGGAATTTGCATGGGCGAAATGCTCGGCGACGCTGCGCTCGACACGATCTTCCGCACGGCGCGCAGCTTTAACGGCTACACCGACCAGCCGGTCAGCGAAGACCAGATCCGCCAGATCTACGATCTGCTCAAGATGGGGCCGACATCGGCCAACATGCAGCCCGCGCGGTTTGTCTGGTGCCTGTCGCAGGAATCGAGGGACAAGCTGGCCGATCTCGCCGCGGGGGCCAATCCGCCCAAGATCAAGGCGGCGCCAGCGGCCGTCGTGATCGGCATGGATCAGGATTTCCACGAACATCTTCCCCAGCTGTTTCCGCATGCCGATGCGAAGATCTGGTTCGATGCCGACCCCGAAGGCCGCAAGGTCCACGCGCTGCGCAACGGATCGTTGCAGGGCGCCTATTTCATCATCGCCGCGCGCGCGATCGGGCTTGATACCGGGCCGATGTCCGGCTTTGATAATGATGCCGTCGACAAGGCGTTCTTCGCCGACCGGCCGAGCGTGAAGTCCAACTTCATCGCCACCTTCGGCCACGGCGATCCTTCGACCATCTTCGGCCGCAGCCCGCGCCCCGAATTCGGCCAGTTCAACAAGATCATCTGACCGTCTTGCGCATACTCGCCATCGACACCGCCACCGCCGCTTGCTCGGTCGCCCTGTTCGATGGCGATGCGCTTGTCGCGCATGCGCATGAAGAGGTTGGCCGCGGCCATGCCGAACGCCTGCTGCCGATGATCGCCGAATTCCCGGAGCGTGGCCGCGCGGACCGGATCCTGGTCGATTGCGGCCCCGGCAGCTTCACCGGCGTCCGTGTCGGCCTTGCCGCCGCCCGCGCCCTGGGCTTCGCCTGGAAGGCCGAAGTCCGTGGTTACAGCAGCACCGCGCTGATCGCCGCGCGCGCCTTTGCGGGCGATCCCGCGCTAACCGATCTTGCGGTGGCCTTGACCGGCGGGCATGGCGAGTGGTTCGTACAGTGCTTCACCGCCGAGCCTTTCGCCATGACGACCGAACTCGCCTCGCTGACCCCCGACGCCGCCCATGCCGCGATCGGCGATCGCGCGCTGTTCGGATCGGTGGTCGATGCGCAGACATTGCTGCCGGACGCGCGCGCCACGCCACTGCTGCCCGCCGCCTTCGCGCGGCTCGCACCCAGCCCGATCTACGGCCGCGCGCCCGACGCGAAGATTCCCGCCTGATGGCCACGACCCGCTCCGTGATCGACATCCGCCGCGCGGGCCTTGAGGATCTGCCGCGCATCTCGGCCGTCATGGCCGCCGCGTTCGATCCGCAGTTCGGCGAGGCATGGACCGATCCGCAACTGGCCGGCATGTTGCTGGGCAGCGCCGCCAGCCTCACCTTGGCCTATGTCGCGCGCAGCCCCGCCGGTTTCGCACTCACCCGCACCGTGATCGACGAAACCGAACTGATGCTGCTCGCCACCCACCCCGACCACCGCGATCAGGGCGTCGCCACCGCGCTGCTGCACGCGGCTATGGACGATGCCCGCGCCGCGGGGTCCGCCACGATGTTCCTGGAGGTGCGGCGCGGCAATTCGGCAGAGCGCTTATATATGCAGCACGGATTTGCCTGCGTTGGTGAACGCCGCGAATACTATCGCGGCAATAAGGGCCAAGTGTTCGATGCAAGGACATTTCGTCGTTCATTGGGCTGATACTATCGCTTTTTACATCATTGCTGACTTGCGCAAGTTAGCGAAAATATGCTTATACGCGCCCGGTCGCGCGAAAAGGATCGCGGCCCATCGGGTCAGGAAGATAATAGATGAATGAAGATAATGATATGCGTGAAACTCTGATCACGCTGACTGCAGACATCGTTGCGGCGCATGTGAGCAACAACAGCGTTGCCGTGTCCGATCTGCCGCTGATCATCGCCAATGTTCACGGCGCGCTAACGGGCCTTGGCAGCACGACTCCTGAGCCCGAAGTGAAGCAGGAACCGGCCGTTTCGATCCGCGCATCGATCAAGCCCGATTACATCGTGTGCCTTGAAGACGGCAAGAAGCTGAAGATGCTCAAGCGCCATCTGATGACGCACTATCAGATGACCCCCGAACAATATCGCGCCAAGTGGAACCTGCCCGCGGACTATCCGATGGTCGCGCCCAACTATGCCGAACAGCGCCGCATGCTGGCCAAGAAGATCGGCCTCGGCACCAAGCGTCGTAAGACCGCGCGGTAAACCGGCTCAAGCCCCTCCCTTGAAAAGGAGGGGCTTTGCACACCCTTCCCCCGGCCCCTGCGAGACGCTACATCGTTCCCATGCAAGGGACACGTTGAAGCCATGGGCCGCAAGATCGACCTCGAAGCACTCTGCCACGAAAAGGGCCTGCGCATCACCGAACAGCGCAAGGTCATCGCGCGGGTGTTGTCCGATGCCGAAGACCATCCCGATGTGGAAAAGGTCTATGCCCGCGCTTCCGCCATCGATCCGGGCATCTCGATCGCCACGGTATATCGCACCGTGCGCCTGTTCGAGGAGGCCGGCATCCTGGATCGCCACGATTTCGGCGACGGCCGCGCGCGCTACGAACCCGCACCGGAAGCGCATCACGATCACCTGATCGACGTCGAGACCGGGCGCGTGGTCGAATTCGTCGATCCAGAGCTCGAACAGCTGCAGAAGCAGATCGCGGAGAAGCTGGGCTACCGCCTGGTCGATCATCGCATGGAGCTGTACGGCGTGTCGCTCTCGCGCAAAGAATAGGCCGCTTGGCCATCTCGCCCGAAGCGCGGCGCGCCGCCGCGACCGGTCAGCCCCCGCCCGTCGATCTTGCCGGCTGGGTCCGGCTATGGAGCCGCGCTGCGCTGATTGTCCTCGCGCTCATCTTCTCCGTCCCGCTGCATTATCTCTGGCGGCTGCTGCGGATCGGTTCGCCCTGGCCGCGGCTGTTCCTCGGCTGGACGGCGCGGATCGCCGGTGCGCGCGTCAGCATCGTCGGCGTGCCGCTCAAGCGCGACGTGTTCTTCGTCTCCAACCACCTGTCATGGATCGACATCCTCGCGATGGCGGGCGCCAGCGGCACCGCCTTCGTCGCCAAGGCGGAGATTCGCGCGGCGCCGGTGGTCGGCTGGCTGTCCACGCTCAACCGCACGGTCTTCGTCAAGCGCGAGGACCGGCTGGGCGTGGCCGAACAGATCAACCAGCTGCGTGACGCGCTGACCGACAACTGGTCGATTACGGTCTTCCCCGAAGGTACCACCACCGACGGCAAATCGCTGCTCCCGTTCAAGACCCCGATGCTCCGCGTCCTCGAACCGCCGCCGCCCGGCGTGCTCGTCCAGCCGGTGCTGCTCGATTACGGCGAGGTGAGCGAGGAAATCGGCTGGATCGGTACCGAAAGCGGCAAGGACAATGCGATCCGTATCCTCTCCCGCCCCGGAAATTTCCGCATGACGGTGCATTTCCTCGAGCCGTTCCACCCGCGCGACTATCCGGGGCGCAAGCTGATCGCAGCGGAAGCAAGGGCGCGGATCGAGACTGCGTTGGTGGAAACGCTGGGGCATCCGCTCAGGGAATTTGCCTACTAACCCAGCCTCGTCACCCCGGACCTGTTCCGGCATGACGAAAATGGTTTGGGCGACTATAGCCCCCGCCATGACCGCCCACCCCAAGACCTTCGCCGTCAAGTCCTTCGGCTGCCAGATGAACGTCTATGACGGCGATCGCATGAGCGAACTGCTGTCCTCCCAAGGCATGACCGCGGCAGACGCGAACGACGCCGATATCGTCGTCCTCAACACCTGCCACATCCGCGAACGCGCGACCGAGAAGGTCTATTCGGACATCGGCCGGCTGCGGAAAAACGCAGGCAAACAGGGCCGCAAGCCAATGATCGCGGTCGCCGGCTGCGTCGCGCAGGCCGAAGGCGCGGAGATCGTCCGCCGCGCCAAGGTCGATGTCGTCGTCGGCCCGCAGGCCTATCACAACCTGCCCGATCTGCTGGCCCGGGCCGCGCGCGGAGAGGCGGCGCTCGATACCGATATGCCGGTGCTCTCGAAGTTCGGCCACCTCCCCGCCCGCCGCCGCGTGCCGCCCTCTGCGTTCCTGACGGTGCAGGAAGGCTGCGACAAATTTTGCACCTATTGCGTCGTTCCCTACACCCGCGGCGCCGAGGTCAGCCGCGATTTCGCCGCGATCGTCGACGAGGCCAAGGCGCTGATCGATGCGGGGGCGAAGGAGATCACCCTGCTCGGCCAGAACGTCAACGCATGGAGCGATGAAGAAGGCCGCGGCCTCGACACGCTGATCCGCGCGCTCGACAAGATCGATGGCCTCGCCCGTATCCGCTACACCACCAGCCACCCTAACGACATGACGCAAGGCCTGATCGACGCGCACCGCGACGTCGAAAAGCTGATGCCTTACCTCCACCTCCCGGTGCAATCGGGCAGCAGCCGCATATTGAAGGCGATGAACCGCAGCCACACCCGCGATTCCTACCTCCGCGTACTGGACAAGGTGCGCGACGCCCGCCACGACATCGCGCTCTCGGGCGATTTCATCGTCGGCTTCCCCGGCGAGACTGAACAGGACTTCGCCGACACGCTCAAGCTGGTCGACGAGGTCGGCTACGCCCAGGCTTATTCGTTCAGGTACAGCCCCCGCCCCGGCACTCCCGCCGCCGGGATGGCGGACCAGATCGCCCCCGAGGAAATGGACGCCCGCCTCCAGCGCCTGCAGGCCGCGCTCAATCGCGATCAGGAAGCGTTCAATGTGGCGACGGTCGGCAAAAGCTGCAGCGTCCTGATCGAACGCAAGGGCAAGCTGCCCGGCCAGATGCTCGGCAAGTCGCCCTGGCTGCAATCGGTCCACCTGATGACCAACGCGGCTATTGGCGATGTGGTTGAGGTAGAGATTATGGGTGGCGGGCCGAATTCGCTACGGGGAACGGCCGTCGGATCACCAATATCTGCGTAACGTCCTCTATTGGTGGCGAACGGACGTCAGGATCCGCCTTCTTCTTTTCGACGACGAGCTGCGCGAGTGGTGCTCTCGGTCGATGAGTACTCAGACGGCAACTTGTGTTTGCCTCGACGGTCGTATTCTCGATCTCCGCGCAGTCCACTAGCCTGCATTAGCCTCCAGCCTCGCCATCCGACGAACATGAACCAACTAAGTCCTAGCCCGACAGCCAAACTGATGATCACCCTTTCCCAGCCTTGATACGGGAAGCTGAGAAAGGGGAGCGGCAGGCTTATCGTGACGAGGCCAATCGCAAGCGAACATGCGCCAGAACGAATGTAGCCTGTCTTGCTCAGGTCCCAATCAACGAACCGACAGAGGTGGATGAAAGCCGTCATTTTCGAAGTCTGACAGTTCGATTGAACGGCCGCTAGTGGGTCGATTGTGTTCTCTAACGGGTCGTTAACTGCCATCAGTTTTGTTCATTCGTCTACCCCAGTTGAATTATACGGGTGGCAGAAGGACCGCGTTGCGTGCGATCGTTCCTCCTTTGCTGCTTCGGGAGTTTGCCAATGCGCTCTGCCTTGTTCGCCTGCGTTGCTCTGGCCACGACCGCGACGCCAGCACTTGCGCAGCGTGCGGCGCTTGATCCGCAGGCCGCGGTTTATGAATTGCGCGTCTACTATCCCGCGCCCGGCAAGCTTGCTGCGCTCAATGCGCGGTTTCGTGAGCATACACTCAGGCTTTTCGAAAAGCATGGCATGCGCAATGTCGCCTACTGGAACGAGCTACCGACCAAGGATGCCCCCGAAGGACGGGTGGTCTATGTGCTCGCATACCCCAGCCGGGAGGCAAGGGACGAGGATTGGAAGTCGTTCAGCGAGGATCCCGAGTGGCGCGCAGTCGTCGCCAAGTCGGAGGCTGGCGGCAAGCTCGTGACAAAGGTCGATAGCGTGTTCATGACGATGGCCGACTATTCGCCACCCATCGCGTTCCCGCGCTGATAGGCCCCTCGGCAAAAACGCCACACCCACCGCACAATCGAATTCGTCACAAATCCCCCCTGTCCTACGCGCGCCGGGCGTGCCAAACTCGCCCGCGATGCAGCCTTGCCTCACCGCCCCCGGAACCGCGCGCCTTCGCCGCCGTTCACCGGGATCGCGCGACACGCGCCAGACCATGAAGATACCGAACATCGTCGGCGGACCGCCCGTCACAAGGGCGGCCCCGGCCAACCCCAAGCCCGCAAAAGGAGCCGCATGAGCCGCAAACCCGTTCCCGCACAGGCCGGTGATCGTTCCCGGCTGGAGATCATTTTCGATCGGCCCCAGCTGCTCGGCCAGCTGTTCGGCGAATATGACCGCAACCTCATCGCGATCGAGAATCGCCTGGGCGTCTATGTCGGCGCGCGCGGCAACAAGATCGTGATCGAGGGCGAGGCGGAGGCCGCGGGACGGGCGCGCGACGTGCTGTCCGGCCTCTACAACCGCATCGTCCGCGGCGAGGAGATCGACGCCGGCGCGGTCGAGGGCGTCATCGCCATGTCCGCCGAACCGACCCTCCATGGCATCATCCGCACCGACGTGTCCGAGCCGCCGCCGGTGATGATCCGCACGCGCAAGAAGACCATCGTCCCGCGCACCAAGAGCCAGATCCATTACATGCACGCGCTGGGCAACCACGACGTGATCTTCGCGCTGGGGCCGGCGGGCACGGGCAAGACCTATCTTGCCGTCGCGCAGGCGGTGCAGCAGCTGATCCAGGGCACCGTCCAGCGCCTCATCCTGTCGCGCCCCGCGGTCGAGGCGGGGGAGCGGCTGGGCTTCCTGCCGGGCGACATGAAGGAGAAGGTCGATCCCTATCTCCGCCCCTTATACGACGCGCTCTACGACATGCTGCCCAACGAGCAGGTCGAGCGCCGCATCGCATCGGGCGAGATCGAGATCGCGCCGATCGCCTTCATGCGTGGGCGCACGCTGTCCGATGCCTTCGTGATCCTCGATGAGGCGCAGAACACCACGCCGATGCAGATGAAGATGTTCCTCACCCGCTTCGGCCAGAACAGCCGCATGGTGGTGTGCGGCGATCCCAAGCAGGTCGATCTGCCGGGCGGTGTCGAGGCATCCGGGCTGAGGGATGCGGTCCAGCGCCTCGAAGGCATCGAGGGCATCGCCACCATCCGCTTCAGCACAGCCGACGTCGTGCGGCATCCCGTGGTCGGCCGCATCGTGGAGGCTTACGAAGGCGACAATGCTTGAAGTGGCCGTCCAGCAGGAGAACGGCTGGCCGGAGGCGGACTGGGAAGCTGCCGCACAGACGGCGGTTGCAGAGGCGATCCGCAAGTCTCCCTATGCCGACTGGCTCCAGCGCAGCCTGATGATCGAGGTGTCGGTGCGGCTGACCGACGATGCCGAGGTACAGACGCTCAACCGAGAGTACCGGCACAAGGACAAGCCGACCAACGTGCTGAGCTTCCCGATGGTCCAGCCCGATCTGCTCGAAGGCTTGGCCAATTCGGACGATGGAGAGGTGCTGCTGGGCGATATCGTCCTCGCCCGCGAAACCTGCACGCGCGAGGCGGAGGAAAAATCGGTGACGTTCGCCGATCACGCCACGCACCTGATTGTCCACGGCACCCTGCATTTGCTAGGCTATGATCACCAGGGGGATTCCGAAGCCGATGCGATGGAGGCGCTGGAACGCGCCATTCTCGCCACGCTCGGCATCGACGATCCCTATGAAATACGCGAGGACTGACCAGCGCCATGTCTGAAGGCCGAAGTAGAAGCACCGCCGGCGACCAATCCGAAGGGGGGCGATTGTGGACCGGCCTGCGCAATCTGCTGTTCGGCGACGATCATGAACAAACCCTCCGCGAGGAGATAGAAGAGGCGCTGGAGGAGCACGAGGGAGACACCTCCAAGCCCATCAATGGCGATCTCTCCCCGCTTGAGCGCGTGATGCTCAAGAACCTGCTGCACTTCGGTGAGCGCGACGCGGGCGATGTCGGGGTGCCCCGCGCGGACATCATCGCCATCCCCGAAACCGCCAGCTTCGCCGATCTGGTCACGCTGTTCGCCGAATGCGGCCACAGCCGCCTGCCGGTCTATCAGGACAGCCTCGATGCCGTCATCGGCATGATCCATGTGAAGGACGTGTTCGCCCACATGGCATCAGGCGAAGACGCGCCCGACAGCATCGAGAGTTTCATCCGCGAGCCGCTCTATGTTCCCCAATCGATGGGTGTGCTCGATCTGCTCGCCGAAATGCGCACCAAGCGCACGCATCTGGCCATCGTGCTGGACGAATATTCGGGCACCGAAGGCGTCATCACCATCGAGGATCTGGTCGAGGAGATCGTCGGCGACATCGAGGACGAGCATGACGAGGCGGCCGAGGATCTGATCGTCCCGCTGGACGGCGGCGCGTGGGAGGCCGATGCCCGCGCCGAGCTGGAGGACGTCGCCGAACTGATCGATCCGCGACTCGCCGAGGTTGACGGCGATGTCGATACGCTGGGCGGGCTCGCCTTCGTGCTGGCCGAACGCGTGCCGCAGGCCGGCGAATGCATCGCCCATCCCAGCGGCTGGACGATCGAGATCGTAGCCGCCGACGACCGCCGCGTCGGCCGCGTCCGGCTCCATCCACCCAGGGAGGCGATCCCGGCGGACGAGAGCTGACGGCGCCGGAAAATCACAGAACCGATCACAGTTCTTGGATTAATGCGTTTCTTCGATCGCCGCGATCATGGCATTATGGCGTCGAACAGAAGCGCTCTGATCACCCCGAGAGCCGCCGGCCCCACCCCTTGGCCGGCGGCTCGATTTTTGCCTTTTGTGCAGGGCCTCGCGCCCCTAGATTGGTGGCATGCGCAAACATATCGTCCGCCTCATCCTGATCTTCCTCGTTGTCGGACTGATCGCCTACTTCTTCCTCTCGCGGCCCGACCGCGCCGAACTGTCGGTCGCGGCGGTCAGTGGCGCGCGGCCGGAGATCACCAAGCCCCGCAAGCAGCTGATCCCAACGGTGTCGGTCGCCGACGCGGTCGGCTGGCCGCAGGGCGCCGCACCCAGGGCGGTGCAGGGCCTGGCGGTCAACGCCTTCGCCCGCGGGCTCGATCATCCGCGCTGGATGACCCTGCTCGACAATGGCGACGTGCTGGTCGCCGAAGCCAATTCGCCCCCCCGCGAGGCCAAGGGCATCGCAGCTTGGGTGATGGGCAAGCTGATGGGCAAGGCCGGCGCGGGCGTCCCTTCCGCCAACCGTATCACCCTGCTGCGCGATGCGGATGGAGACGGCACCGCCGAGGCGCGCAGCGTGCTGATCGGCAACCTCGCCTCGCCCTTCGGCATGGCGGTGACGGGCGGCTATCTCTACATCGGCAACCATAACGCGCTGGTCCGCGTGCCCTTCACCCCCGGCCAGACGAAGATCACCGCGACGCCGGAAAAGGTCATCGATCTGCCCGGCGGCGGCAATCACTGGGCGCGCAACGTCATCGCCAATGCCGATGGCAGCCGCCTCTATGTGACCGTCGGTTCGTCCTCCAACATCGCCGAAAACGGGCTGGAAGCCGAAACCAACCGCGCCACGATCCTGGAAGTCGATCCCGCGACCAAGACCTTCCGCATCTTCGCCGCGGGCCTGCGCAATCCCAACGGCCTTGCCTGGGAACCGGCCAGCGGCAGGCTGTGGACCACGGTCAACGAACGCGACATGCTCGGTTCGGACCTCACCCCTGACTACATGACCGCAGTCGATTTCGGCGCGCATTACGGCTGGCCCTGGTATTATTGGAGCGGCTATCCCGATCCCAGGGTGGAACCGGCGAACCCCGCGCTGCAGGAATATGTGAAGCGCCCCGATTACGCGCTGGGGCCGCACACCGCCTCTCTCGGCCTCGCCTTCGCCGACGATGTTCGCCTCGGCCAGCGCTTCGCGCGCGGCGCTTTCATCGGCCAGCATGGTTCGTGGAACCGCGTGCCGGTATCGGGCTACAAGGTGGTCTATGTCCCCTTCGCGGCGAACGGCTTCCCGCCTGCGGGGGTCAAGCCGATCGACGTATTGACCGGCTTCCTCAACAAGGATGGAGAGGCGATGGGCCGCCCCGTCGGCGTGATCGGCGATCGGAGCGGCGCGATGCTGGTGGCGGACGATGTCGGCAACGTGATCTGGCGGGTGAGCGCGCCCGCCGCCGCTCAGACCCCTGCCCGCTGATCCGCACGCCGAACGCCGCGTGCTGAACCGCTATCCCCGCATCGCCGCGCTCGTCCTCGGCCTAGTCTCCGCTTGCGGGTTCGAGCCGCTGGCGCTGTGGCCGCTGACGCTGATCGCCTTCGCCTTGTTCATGGGTCTGGTCTGGCGCGCGGACAGTCTGCGCGGCGCGCTGCTCACCGGCTGGCTGTTCGGCCTCGGCCATTTCGCGCTGGGGCTCAACTGGATCCAGAAGGCATTCACCTATCAGGACGCGATGCCGCACTGGCTGGGCTATGTCGCCCCGGTCCTGCTGGCGGTGTACCTCGCGGTCTATCCCGCCGTCGCGGCCGGGCTGGCATGGAAATATGGCCGTAGCGACGGACTGCGCTTCGGCATCGTGTTCGCTGCCGCATGGATCGTCGCCGAGCTGCTGCGCGCCACGCTGTTCACCGGCTTCGCGTGGAATCCGCTTGGCGCGATTTTCGTGCCGGTGCTGGAGATGGCGCGCGCCACCCGCTGGATCGGCACCTACGGCCTGTCCGGCCTGACCGTACTGGCGGCGACGGTGCTGTTCCTGCTGCCCGCCCGCGAATGCCGCAAGCGCGCCGCGATCTTGGCCGCAATTCTGGTCGCGGTTGGCCTGACCGGCATCGCCCGCCCCGCCCCCACACCCGCCGCCGCGCCGCGCGTCCTGATCGTCCAGCCCAATATCGATCAGAAGCAATATCCGTCCGCCACCCAACAGCTGCGCAATCTCGAAATCTACGAACGCCTGTCGCGCACCCCCTCCCCCGCCCCCCCGCT
>Ga0193742_1001509_pt1 | contig 14032 bp, 7 predicted proteins | sample L2c1metaG_FD_165511 | JGI IMG/M metagenome (GOLD analysis project Ga0193742, IMG submission 165511) | Soil microbial communities from a riparian zone of the East river system, Colorado, United States - L2c1 | ecosystem: Environmental > Terrestrial > Soil > Riparian zone | place: USA: East River... | reverse complement strand
AGCCTGTTGTAGAAGGAACACTGGATATACCCTGGAGAGACAGTGTGATGCTCTCATGAGAGGAGGCATCAATCCAGAAAACATGTGGAAAACTAGAGCAAGAAATGAATCCAGTATGGTTGTGAATGGTAATGTGAGGACCCTTACCTGTCAGACATATCTTCCATAAACTTGAGACAGATCTGGGTCTTTCCGATCCCTCCCATTCCCCAGAGGAGACAAGAGCGCCTGGCCATCAGTCGACTATTAGTACAATGGACAAAGATTTTCCCTAGTTTGTCAAGTACATCCTTCCGTCCAGTGAAGATTGGGCTGGGGTTCGGCTTTTGAGGTACAGAGATCTTCATCTGCCCTGTATTGGCAGGGAAATTATTAACAATATTCTGGCAGACGAAATAGGTACAGTTATTCAAATTATTTAGACAGCATACAAGAAAGACTTACAAAGGTTCCGCCAATGAAGAGTAAATCATGGGCATTCGCAAAGAGGCCCGAGCCAGAACGTTGAGTCTGCTGATCATCAACAAAAGCTGAGAACATCAGGTGTGAGCAACTCACCAAGGGTTTTTGTTCTGATTCCGTAGATTCCAGGTTGGTTATAGCATTAGGCGAGAGCGAAATTTCTTCCGAACGGGCTACAGGAGCAACTGCCAAAGTGGAGACCGAAGCGGAGACTTGGAGTTCATGGGCAGTCTAATCGACGACGAAGATTGAGTAATTATGAGTGTGATGGGCTAAGTTGAACGCTTACGCGAGAGGCAAGAGCATCGATCTCCAAAGCCGAAACTGATGCGGGCACTCGGACTTCATGGGCAGTCTAATAGACGACGATGATTGGTTAATTACGGAGGTGATGGACTAGGTTGATTGCATACAGTAGCGTCAACTTGGGCGCGAGCAAGGTCTGTCTTCGGGGAGGAGACTTGGATTTCATGGTCAGTCTGATCGACGACGATGGTTCAGTGGTTATGGATGCGATGGGCGAAGTTGAACACTCACAGTAACACCAGCGGCTTGAATAACTTGAACGCTTGTAGCCGTAGAAATAGCAGGAACCGATGGCATGGGCTCAGCGGTGCTCATCATGATTGTCGATGTCGAAGATCCTGCTTCAGGGCTTGAGCCAAGAGTATCGGCGATGGTAGGAGATGGGTGTTTTGCTTTCTCTGACTTGCGAAGTTTCTTGAAAATGCGCTTCATATCGTTGAACAGTGGGTTGTAGTTACTTGATACACAGCGAGCAAGAGGCAAAAAGAAAGGACGCTCTCGATTATATAAGCAAGTTGTTATCAGGAAACTAGATTGTACAGTTGTAGTAGTTGCTACTCTTCGGTTAGTAAAGGCTATTATTGTTCTCTTTCTTCCCAACCTAGTGAATTGATTGTAAGAGGCGTATCCAAGGGTCAACGTTGCACTGCCCGCTAACGAGCCCACTTATACGGGAGTCAAGGAATCGAGTCGTTGAGATTGTGGTCCAAGGTTCGTTATGATGGCAAAGCACATGAACTAACGTTCACATAGGAGCCACTGTCATCACAATCACTTTCTATATCAACCGTCTGGTGGGCGGTTGCACCCTTCAGAAAAACGAGAGCTACGACCTAGGATCTAGGTCAAACCACCGACCTCTCATCTTTAGTGATGGCGTTGCTTCTTGTATAAACATCGAGTAGGCGAGAATTTTGTGTGCTGACGTATCCCACCGTTCACTGCAATGTCTACTGCTACAAGAAATCTTATTACTTTTATACAGCTAGCGCCAAGCACGACGAACAGGATACCTAACAAAATTTAGGTTTCGCTTCCTCCATGCGAAAGGCGGACGGATACTCACCTTGTGTGCACGCTTCCGACTTTGGGGCTTGACATGTAATTTCATTGAACTGGCATTTGATCGACGCGTGGGGAGAGGGTTCCCGTCATCGCAATTCTTTTCTTTTCTTTCAAACACGAGGGCACCACATATCCGGAGGTCCGAATTTTGTAACTTGAACTTGCCCTCTAAATTTTCCATTTTCTCTTAGAAACTGTGAATATCACCGGATTGAACGAGAGAGCTCTCGAACGATTTCGGCACTATCAAGTTAGCGGACTTTGGTTGTCCACACCATAAAGTGCGCACGGGCCATCACAAGGGGGGAACCGGGGGAATTCTCCCACGACGTCTTTCTTCACGGTACTCAAGTCAAATTACAAACCATGGCTCTCTGTCAACGGCTAGTTTTGTGCCAAAGTAGTGCTGAAACGAAAGCCTGAATGCTTAGTGCTCGAATTACCGTCATATCTTTCCTCATCGTCTCTCTGGGAGAGCAAAGCTGGCAGTCCACACACCTCCCCATTTACGGAGCATTTTCACTGCTAAACATATATACCAGTTTATTTCTTTTTGATTTCAATCTGTGAACAGATTGAACGGTTTACGATCTCCAACCCTCAAGCTCCAATAATTCGAGCACAAGGCAGTAATGTGTTCTGAATGCAGCAAGTTAACAACAAGAAGTCTTATACCTTCAACATGAGCGCCCAAGAAACCCAGAAGATGTGCTACCCATGTTTAATCCAATTGCGACCAATGTAAGATTCTTCAGGTTTTTCAAGCTTTCAAGTACCTGTGTGATATGAAGAATTTCATGAATCTGAATGAATTGACCACATCTCGTTCACAGCTAACAGTCCAACACATAAGACGAACTATGTCAAGATTTCTAGTTCTGAAGCCCGGTAACATCAAGACAAACGCAAGATTGTGATTCCAATCAAACTATATACACAAGAATTTGGTCAACGATGCTGTGGTTCTGGCTATGGTACTTACTATGGCTACAATATTTGACATGAAAATTAATTAAGGTTAGTTTCGAGATGGCGGGCTCCAGCCGAGTAAAAGGATAGATAATGCCAGTGCTAATGCAAGCTTCAAACAGTATGAATGATATCGACAAGAAGGCGGAAAATCAAATCAGGTTCGACACCCAGTAGCGAGAAAGGAAAGTAAGAGCGCAGAACATGAAGCAATTTAAACACTGGCGGTGGCGGAGGGGCTCGTGGTTCTGACACCAAAGAGCCTTTGCCTGATCACTTTGAGTTTTCGACTGATCATTGACAAGTTGTGCTACAAGGCAGAAAAAAACGAATCAGAAGAGGAACGCGTACAAGAGGCCGGTCAGGCTCACCCAAATCAACACGCTAAATCCATGGAAAGCATCTGAGACAGAATAGATATCGAAATAGATATTCGCAGTTGTGGGAGCCTGAAATTGATGAAATGTTAACGTTAGTGTCAGATTTATGACTGATGGAAAAGGATAACTAACTTGAGCATTGGGGGTCCCAGGGGCGATTGTCATCTCTGGACGCGTGGTTTTCTGAGGGCAAAAAGAATAAGGCTGCGGCAAGACACGAAGAGAAAAAGTCTGACTGACCGCGAAGAGGAGAGGCGCCGAGGGACCGGACCAAGGAATATGTGCATTGGGCCGGGATGGGTATGAAAGGTTTGGTAAAATAGATTTGTGGTGGTCCGAACAAAGGGCTGAGTTAAAGGAAGGTAAAGGTTGAGGCTGTTGGGCGGGCAGCATGGTGATAGCACGAATTTTGATGGAGGTATATTGGCAGTAGCAGTAGATCCAAAAAAGTGGGAGTGAGTAAGAAGTGAGAACGAAGGGCGACCTGAAATCGGTATGTAGGTCGTTGGTGAAAACGAAACCTCGACGGCGAAAAAGACAGGGAATGGGGTCAAAAAAAAAAAGACCTTGCTCCTTTATATACCCAACTCTCTTTTGGGAATCCGCTCCCGAGAAATGGTTTATTTGGGGATAATTTGTGTCCAAATAGAGGATCGCCGTCGTCGATTAAAGTCCCTTGATGGAACTTTGCCTCCGCTAGCGCGAACTATGTATCTCCAGGGCTTGTAAATGTTTGTGGCGGGCTCTATCAAGTGAGTAATCTCTCCATAATTCTACACAGTGCTCGCCGATATGCCAGTGTGGTGGAACATGGAACCTTCCAGGGTTGCAGTCGGTACCTTGGTCTGTTATTGAAGTGGCTCCTGACCCAACCGGATCCTCTATTGCTTGGAGAGCGGATACGCTGGCACTCAAGTTGCTGGACGTCGTCCTGAAAACGTCTAGAGATTCGAGAGGGCTTCGGTCAGATTCTGAGCGGAGACTCAGAATTTTGGGTCGTTGAACTCTCACCTGGCGTCTGGTCGGCCGACATTCATCGAAGCATGCCTCAAATATAGGCAGGTATGGGTCCTTATACGAAGTTCCAGTGGGGACAGTCGACGCCATTCACATCAAGGAGAACTTCATGGGAACCTTCACACCTAATGCCTCGAAAGGAATACCTTGGAAACTGGGGTAGCTACATCTGTGGTGCTTCCTCTCTTGCCTCTACCACTGTCAACAATACTTCTGCGTCATTCGCTTCCACCATTTTGTGCCTCCTAGACCAGCTACTTTGGAAAGCCCTTGCACGAGTGAATGTCACGTGTCACGTCACGTCACACAAATCAATCGGTCGAGTCCCCTATGATCCTTGGTTCCCAGTAGGCAGGCCGAAGACTTCCAACTAGAAAGGAAAATAAGGTGGATCCTCCAGAGAATATACTGGTAGAGCTAAGTCTCAGCGACGTGGGATGAAATGCTGCCATGGCTACTTCGCAGACAAAGAGTCGAGAACATAGTCCTAGGTCTCAAAGCCAAACTTGAAGAAGTCAGGTAACGACAACATAACAATGGGACTCACTTGAAAATTGAAATTCTTGGCCAAACGTGTGACTTAAAAAAATAATACTGCTTGGCCGATAACTTGTAAAGATGGAGGACCCAAGACGCACGTCAAAACAGTTGCTCAGCTGGAGAGCCAGATATACGACACTGGAAGCCTGTTTAAGGCAGGGTGAATATTTATACACGGCAAGGCGCCTGATATCTTTCGGACCCCTTAATTTTCGATTGGTCTGAAAGAAGAGCAGGCATTTTTGCCGAGGGTATTGCCCATACCCGGGACCTCGATGGCCACTTTTAAGTGGCTATCTTGACATCCAGTGCTAGGAGAGAGAATTTTAGAGATTCTCGACGAAGACATCCCCCAAAAAAATTGGTTAAGTGCTGGCGAAGTAGCGAAGAGGAGATGCCACCGAGAATTTTGGTTGAGAGGATGGAGTGGCAACTTTAACGCTCTTTCGAGCTGTCGACATGGGTTTTTCCAGTAGGTGTCCGAGGTACCATTTTGTTTGGAGGTTGGGAATACCCAACGTACGGAATTCTATCGAAAAACCAACAAACAAAAATAGCACAGGTGTTGTGTTCCTCAACCCTCCCTGATCGCCTCGCATGGATTCCGCTCTAGCTGTTGTCGACATGGTTGGTCCGAGTCCTCAAATTGAAGCTTGTCAAAAGGTCGTGCGTGGTACTATGAATTGTCAAGGACGTCGATTGCACTGGCAGTACATATGTGATGGCATCTGGAACATGGCTTGAGACATTTTCATTCAACGTCAGGCAAAAAAGAAGAGAACGATCCGTGGGCGTGGCCTCAATATTCAATGGCCAAACATTGGCTATGTAAAGTGATGGTGGTTCAATAATTTTGGCGCAGAGGGGGTTACTTTGGTAATGGTGAGCGGGGATCCAATTTGTATTTCTCGGAAATTTATTTATTTGAATGAAGAAACTCGCTCAAAAACCCCTCTTTAGGTTTCCTAAGACTTTGAACGAAATTCCCGCTTGAAATCCTGTCGAAATTTTTGTTTATTGGAATAATAAATGTTCACCTGAAGTCAATCGAATGGTTTTCTGCACTTGCTTCCAGGAAATCTCAAACGGAGGATCTACAACATCCGTTCAAGTTCGGTAGGCCAAGGAAGGCTGGCGGGTATCGCCTGGCGCCCAACGTGGATGTTCAAGGTACCCTACCTCTTTATCTTTTTGACGCGCAACTTAAGGTCATAATACTGCTAAGGTGCTACCCCACTACCTCAGCGAGAGAGCGAGAGAACGATCAAGCTATCAGCTGCGGTACGTATTGATGCAATGGCATGATTTCGCTGTGCACGCAAAGTCTTACGGTAGAAAAAGACGCGAGTATGTTGAGTGAGTGAAGGGTGCGTCAGCTTGCCCTACTCATTCCAGCCAGACTGACGATAACAGTAGGTATATGCCAGCTATGGCCGGTCAATCGTTCAGTTGGTGATGCGAAACCGAGTAATTAGCCCTTATGCAAGAGCAAATTACGGCATTTATTTTTGGGTTGTAGGCGCCAGTAATCATGCTCGTGGTTTGACTCGCAGCTACAAACAGCGGTCAGTCTATATCTCGTACAAAAATTCGCCGCCAGACTTTTTACTAGCAATTCTTCCTCCAGTTCTGATATTTCCTCGACGTTGAGGACACTTCCTGCTTACCTGGAGGCAGCACGGCATCCCCTCTTACTTGTCATTCAAATCCCACCAATAGATCTTTCGACAGGCCTGAGAACAGCCTATTACCAAAGACGTTCTCGGAATAATCCCAGGGTATCAGCTTCAGACTTCAAATACACTAGTGTTCGACAGGCACTTCTAGGCCTTGAATTCCTTGGTCACCTTGATCAAGCCTCCCTGTTCGGCAATCCCAAGTTTGGGACCCATGAAAGGCTCAAGCTGTGGATCTCGCCCTTGCTGTATATCATGGCTCTCTTGCTTCTCCAACTTAGAGAGTGCATCCCATCTTTTTGTGGTAACAAAGGTTGCGCAGAGTCGAAGTGCTACGCCGGGATTGGTACATGATAAGTTTATTACTTGCAAATCTATCCTCAACGCGACGTCTACTCGGATACAGCTTGATATACTTAGTGCAACATAAGTGTCGAGCGTCTTGGGCTTACAGAACTCAGAATACCAAGTACACAGCAAGTCAGATGAAGCGGTGTGGTAGAAAACGTTGGAAACACTCAAAAAACAAAATGACCCGGGCAGTGCCTGCCTGCTTACATAAAGGTTGCCTATCTGTTGTTGTGGCAATCGATGACATATGTTCAACACCCGATATACTTACTGTAACATAATGTCGAGCGTCTTGGGCTTATAAAAGTCAGAAATTCAAGTACACAGCAAGCCAGATTAAGCGGTGTGATGAAAAAGAAATTAAAAAGCGGCCGGATAAAAAAACATGTTGGAAACATTCAAAAAACAAAGCCCAAGTAAATGACTGGGCAGTGTCTGTTACAATGTCACCCGTTGGGGCAGTTCCCTTGATTCTAGGGTTAGAAGACTTTATAAAGCCTTAACAGTGGCTCCAAGCAACTCAATCTTCTCCGATGGAGCAATCGTGCGCGCCAAGCAGCATCTTTGGCAACTGGCGTCTCTTTGAAGCTCCTTCAAATGTCAAAAGCGTTTACCACTCTCTACATGTCGATTTAACTGAAGATTATCCTTAGATTCTGAATATTGGGAAGCAGGTTTCCGACCATGTTACTTCTCTCTACACTCGTTACGTGCGTCATTCATCCGATGTATTGCTAGCACATCTGAGGCCCAGACATGGGTAGTACGCGGCCCCATCCTTGCTTTGCAGGTATGGTTCCTCGCCCTTAGAGATGCTCCTACATGTATTCTAAAACGTCGCTTAGGTCGTTCCCTACACTGAAGAGGATATATGGAAGGGACGAGTTCATCACCCAAGTTATCGAGCAAATTGACGACAAAAATACACCCCTAACTCTCTTTGGCCCTCCGGGGATAGGCAAATCGGCAGTTGCTGCTGCTGTCGTTCACGATAAACGCACATTCAAGTACTTCGGTCATCGGCGCCATTGGGCGCATTTTGGGGGTATCACAACTCTGGAAAAATTCTTGGATATTCTCTACGGTAGCTTGATATTAAATGCTGACGAATACACCGCCGACTTTCCTATTTCGAGTTCCTTAAACCCCTCGAAATCCCAGCAACTAAATGCCTTGATTAGCGTTCTCCATACAAAGACTTCACCACGTCTCCTCGTCCTGAATGATTTCGAGGGAATTTGGGACAGAGAGAGGGTTGCAATAGGGCCCATTTTACAAGCACTATCAGGCATCCACAACTTAACCGTTCTCATTACCATGCAAGGAGCACTCGTACCTCCGCCAAGTGTTTGGCGGCTTGAGATCACAGCATTATCCCCACGAGACGCCAAGCTATTGTTTTTGACTGTGTATCCACACTCAGACTCTGCTTTGAATGACTTACTCCTGGCCCTCGACTACCTCCCGCTAGCGATTGTGTTGGTCGCGCACGCTTGCCTGACTTACGGGGTAAAGCCGTCCGTGTTGATGGATCGGTGGAGCAAGGGAAAGGTCGAACTCCTCGAGTTCGAGGGAAAGAGCTTGGAAGCTTCGATCAATTCCTCGATGCAGGCATCGAGCGTCATTGCTTCTCCTAGCGCTGCGAAGCTGCTTCGTATCCTTACAATGCTGCCAGCAGGAATTCTACCCGATGACCTTGCCACTATGGCTCCTAGTATCGGCAACATCGATGAAATAACCGGCATGTTGACCAACATGTCCCTCGCATCTGTGCGCCAAGAGAAGCGCATCGGTTTATTGTCACCTGTAAAAACACATCTACTCAAGTATCAGCAACTGGACGACGAATCGCGCAGAAACATATACTTCTACCACTTCAAGCTAGCGGAAGAGGGCCTAAAGAACCCGGGAGACGCTCTATTTGCCAATTCAATGCGAAAATTAGTCCAAAATCAGCGCAATATCGAGTCAGTTCTAATGGATGCCCTGGAGGATGGGTGCATCCCCGCGATCGAGGCAACCTTACAGTACTCATCTCCACGTTGCGCTATCAAGCCACGCGTCGACATCCTTGAGAGAGCAGTGAAAGCAGCAAAGGCAGAAGAGGCCTCAAAGCCGGAAATCATAGCTCGACAGGACGGCACCATGTCCTTAACAGCACGTTGTTTGCAGCGCCTTGGAGAGATGAGGATCGACGCCGGAAATTACGAGAAGGGACGTATTCAAGAGATGAATTTTGAAAAGAACTATTTCCCTCAAGCAATGGAGCGGTTCGAAAAGCTTGGGGATTCAAATGCAATTGCCTATTGTCAAATTTACGTGGCTCAGGGCATTTGGATAAACGCGCAAGAGCAGGGCATTCAACATCTCGAAAAAACTCGGGACGATTTCGTAGCAATGGGTGATACTGCCGGGGCTGCTAAATGTGACCTCCGACTAGGAGGTCTCTATATTGAGTCGCGTCGGGGTAGTAAAGTAGCCGATGCCAGCGCTGCTTGTAAACGGGCTCTTGCTCAATCAAATGACGCCTACCACACAGCCCTCTGCAACAAGCTGTTATCGCGTATCTATATGAGTATAGGTCGGATGGACGATGCACGGTCACTTCTTGATACAGCCCTGAAGACTTTGCAAAAATCTGGTGATCGTGCTGCTGTGGCAGAGTGTCTAAAGTCTTTGGCAACTCTTTATCTTCACTCAAAGCGACTCGATGACGCCCGCGCCACTCAACGCCAGGTCATAGCCGAGCTCACCTGGCTTGGGAAGGACCTGGATGTCGCCTTCACCAAATGGCGCTTGGGGCATATATGTGATGACGAGGAGGCCGTCGAACTTTTTCAAGAGGCTATTCCACAATTTTACACGTCAGTGTTCGTATTTGCGGATGCTGAATGTAGGTGGGACCTCGGTCGCCGGTACATACAAATGGGTTGCTTTAGCGATGCGTTGTTGCACCTTGAAATTTCTAGGCACCAGATGATTCTCAACGGGACCCACGATAAGGCAACGATGTGTCTCCTGAATATCATCCAAGCCATGTGCAGTGATGGGAATATCGAGGGTGCAAAATTGATGCTCGAGCAAAAGACCCCCGAAATATGTAGTTTTCTAGTGCAACGGGAAAGATCCAACGATCGCGAAATCCAGAACGAGGACATACAGCTTACTTTGGATAACGGGAGGGTCATGTACACTGTGCAAAGGCCTGGCGTTTTGAACACTTGAACGTTCCGATGTATCGGAATAGGGCAGGACGATTCGGCTGTTTAGCATGAAGTCTCGAAGTCTTTGATGATCAATATAAGTGTGGAAACTGGGTTGTATTTGGACAAGGCTATGTACATGTTCAGTCTGTAGAGCTATCGGTATGTCACCACAGTAGCAAGCTCGGGCTCGGCGAAGACCTGTAGGATCGACAGTGGAAACAAGTGAGTCATAAAGAACAAAATAAATCAAAACCAAGTTCAGTTGGGTAGCGAGTGACCAATCTCTACAGCAGAGATAAATAATGAAATATGATTCATAAAGGCTCTGGTCGATGAGGAACCTGCTAATCGCCTGCTTGGTGAATGCAGGAACAAACCCACTCTTCAGTGCCTTCAGGCTGGAAGCGGATATCACGAACAAACCCACAATAAGGACCAGCTGATATATGCCGCATTCGGATAGGATCCAATGCGCAATGGGCCAAGGGAGAAGTAAAGGCATGTTCTGGTGGACAGTCCAAAACGGACTGCGAAGTTGAAAACTGTATCGGCTTCTCTTGGTCGAGAAGGAGGAGAGGATGGCCATTCTCAGTAAATTCAGGCTCCAAGCAGACGCAACAAGGCATAACAACAAGGCAAAGAATGAATAGGTAGCATAACTGGAAATAAGTTTGCCACCTGGTTGAGTCGTTGGCCTAACGATAGGCTTTATAAGGATTTTTGGAAAAAGGATATGATCCTTGGATAGTAGATGAAGTTCCATGTACTCAAGTAAATGGAAAAGCGTCCATTGAGCAAGCAGACGCTCGAAATGTCTGAGAGCATGTATGAGAATCCCCGCTCCGACCAAGGCAGACACATTTTCGTCGTAATTGCACAGGGCATATTCAACGTTTCGCAAGTCATTGATACTTGCGGTTACTAATGAAAAAAATTGTCTGAGAAGAAACGGTGGGCCTTTGGTCTTTAACGATTGTAAAATGGCTGGATCCCAGGTTGTGGTTGTATTTGATGTTTTGTTTAGCGGAAATCTGGAAATATGGACTTGCAGGAAGGAGGAAATCCAACGCCAATCGTGAACTTTGGTTGGATTGTATTGGACAAGCTGTTCAAGTAGATCCATGGTTTCGGCGAATGACGCCAATGCAATGGCAAGGTCAAGAAGGCTGGCGGCCTGAAGAGCTCCGCTTGCCTGGTTCGAATCAATATCTGAGAAAATATTGGCAGCGTATATTCTCATTTGGGGGATCAAACAATTAATTGTGCCTGCCATCTGCACATTGCCAGATGTTCCAGCCTCGGCAAGGTGATAGGCTAGATACCTAGATCTATGTGAGCGACGTCTATTCACTTTAGTTCATGTGAAGGGGACTCACTCAAAAGAATATATCATCAAATCCCGCTCTCTCATCGTGGTTACCCCGATTAATTGGTGGAGCTCTTGGACTTTCTGCGATTCTAAGCTTTGGATCATTTGAAATTGTTTCCGTCGATTCTTAACCCATTCCAACAATTCAATCTCTTCCGGAAGATCTGCGAGATCAGATTGGGCGGCCTTTGCTTCTTCCTTCCGCCAAATCCAGTGTAGATCTAGTTCGAGACGCTGACGTTGCTCCCATAACTGCCAAGGCTGTTCCTTGCCAAGTTGTCTGCGCAACAATTTTGGTCTATTGACGCTGATTTTTCGTCTCCGGTCAGCCGAGTCATGATATCCTTGCAAATGAGTCCAAACTAGAGGGGTACGGGTGACGATGCAGCAAGCAGCGAGGAGAGCCAAATGTGCCGGTCCATCTACGATCGAGTTATAAGGAACTGAAAGTTCTTCCCACTGAGGCGGGTTGCATGCAAGACGGGATAGGTAATCTCGTAGTGAGTGATGTATCAAAGTTGCATAACTGACAGCTTCTGTCCCTTGCCATTCGACCAGGACACCCAATGCTTTCGAGATCGTTGATTTGACACCGAAATCAAGCCTGTCAGAGGAGATGGTCTTGTCGTTATGAAGATCGAGGGCAAGAGCGCGGAACAAGAAAGTGGATGTTACTGGGCTTGGGGAGCATTTGATCCATTGTAGGGTCCGAAGGGCAACTTCGTTGCGGTATACGTTATTGCTTGAAAGTCGCTGTAAAAGATAGTTTTCGTATAACGCATCTAAGGTCGATAATCTGCCGTCCAGGGAGTCGATTATCTCGGCGATATGGGCTTCCGTCGAGGGATCCGCTTCCCTGATTGTCTCGCATTTCAGACGGGCATAAAGAAACATAGCACCTGTTGTCTTGTGAAGATGGTCTTTCACTTGATCGGCGTACGACTTTAGGACTGGCCGGTCGCGTATCAATTGCCTGATTTGTTCATCAACAAAAGTCTGTATGTCTTCAGCAGTTGTTTCTTCGGCACCAATTTCCAAGGAAGGCCAACGGCGAAGATGTTCGAAAATATGGCTTTCTTTCCGACTGGTTAAGAGAACTTTGAAGTGATCGACTTCAATCTTCTCCAATGCGTGAATCAGTGAGGTTGCGTCTTCGCATTCGTCAATTCCATCGATAATGAACCTACACAGAAAGATTAGCACAGTAGTCTAAATACAATAGAATAACAATTCACCAGATTTTTGTAAACTTGCCCAGAAACATCAACAAATACGGTTCCATCTCCTCCAGGGTATATTTGTAGTCTTCCCTTTCTCCCAGCAGTTTCTGGGCGAGTTGGGTTGCAACTTCCATATCGTAGGGCTGATCGCGTCGCGCCAGACACTGCCTTATGAACGCCATGATTACGTGGACTGATTTATCCTTCTCGCTGCCCGCCGCCTTACAAAAGTAAGGAAGTACAATCTGGTCTGGAAAGTTGTGGTTCATTTGGATTTGTTCGATTAGAAAGGCTGCCAGGACACTTTTCCCTGTCCCGGGGTTGCCATGCAGCCAAAGACGAGATGACTCGGGCGCGTCGGATGTGAGCCAGGTATGGATTTCAGGGTTACTGATGGACCAGCGACATGTATCACGTAATCGAGCATTTTGGTGAATTGAAAAGTAATCGATATATCCCCTTGGCCTCAGAAGTTGAAGAATCTTTGAGTTAGCTACAGCAGATGGTCAAATTGCGTTCAAATTGTTCCCATACTACACGGGTTGCAGCTCAGTGCTCACATTCAAAACCAATGTAGTCGGAGTGATTGAAAGTACCGCCTTGATTGAAAGTGCCGCCATAGATAGCAACATTGGTGAATTGCATGCTCAGGCAATCCACTGTGAGACTATTTTTAGAACTGGTTTATGCTCTTCCAACCCGACGTTGCTCCTTGAAGCGAAGAGAAAAGGGCAAAGCTTTAAGTTAACAGCCAACCTGCTGTTGTATTCATCACTGTTACGATGTGTCACGACTTCACGCATCCTATACCCAGTCGGATAATTAATCACATCTCATTCCTGTCCATTCGAGAATTCAAAATAAAAATATCATGCATTTCAAGTTAGTTAAATCCGTCTTCAATCGCTAAATAGGCGCTGCGGGAATAAGTATATTGTAGGCAGTGGAATCTACAGTTCTTGACGTTGATCCGGCGGCAAAGGGATATACACGGCATCAGACGGCATCGCGGCCGCTATTCCCACTTATAAGGTTTTAGTATTCGAAATATTTACAAGCCAAAATGCCTTTACAACATATGAAAGATACATATTTCTTTTACGATGACTTGGGTTACTTGAATTACTTAGGTAATGTAGTCGGCCAAAATAAATTCCATTGACTCTTGGGTGCTTAACTGAGCGCAAGACATAAGCTCACGGCGAAAAATTCAAGGAAATAAAAATACAACCCATCGAACGTCAGCGCTCAGGAGGTAAAGGTTATATAGGCGACGAAAACGCTATGCCGAGAGGACATTTAATTGTCCATGGTTTCTCCAAAGTTAAATTTACGCACAGACTATGAACTTTGATTATCAAAAGCTTATTAATATAACTATCTTTCATATGTTGTCCAGACTATTGCCGTGTAATCCAACTCAACGCCTTTGCCAGACCGGACCAGCTTCTTTTGACAGCTTCCCTGTCAA
>Ga0193742_1001508_pt1 | contig 14032 bp, 9 predicted proteins | sample L2c1metaG_FD_165511 | JGI IMG/M metagenome (GOLD analysis project Ga0193742, IMG submission 165511) | Soil microbial communities from a riparian zone of the East river system, Colorado, United States - L2c1 | ecosystem: Environmental > Terrestrial > Soil > Riparian zone | place: USA: East River... | reverse complement strand
TAAAGAGTCGAGAAGAGAGATCCGAGGCAGGTAGCGGGTGGGACTAGAGGAACAATTATAACCCTAGATGGTTCTAAAATCTGCGGCGCGGTTCGCAGTCTGGTTCAGTGAAGCAAGGTTCTAGAAATCCATCTCACGAGAATTCTACTCCGCGTATATGTGTGACGAATATGATTGAGCGACAATTTTGCCTGAGCAGGATGCGCAAATGTCTCCAAGATCCAAGATTAGACTCTGTCATTGAAGTTTTTCAAACGAGAAGGACGAGAAACCAAGATAAGTTACGAACAAGCTCGTGCAACGAGGAGAATTTGGTTGGCATCCACTTTTCCACGGGGGAGAGGCTAGAAAGTGTCAAGAACGCCAAAAGATCCCACATGGGATTTTAGTTGGATGGATCTGAAGAAGCTCGCTTGGCATGACTTGTGGGATATTAGGGTTACTAGACCACGCGTATCGAGGGTTTCTCACCTATACCTAGGGCGTTTTACCTTGTAGACGAGGAGGGAATAATAAAGGTTTGTCATAGTTAAAATCTTTTCGAACCTTTCAGGCATCACGCCAGGCGCAATGAAATAGATGTTTCGACATTCGAATTGAAAGAAGAATACGTACTAACATAATCTCACGTAGGTGAATTCTCCGGTGCATTGGAAGATCGACCGCCGGAACGTGATAAAACATCCTGCCAGTGGTCGGTTGGGAATAGCTAAGGCATACCCTAGTCATGGAGATGAGGCGGCTAATGCAGTTGGAACTTGGTACTCGAACTGGTCATCTGGGATCCAATTCTAGAGCACCGTACTATCGAGTTATGACCAATGACCGCCAGAAGTAAATCCCCCACAAGGAAGGCAGGTTCCAATTGGGTTCCAAGGACGACAATCATGATTTCCAGCTGTTGATTGACGAAAAGATAGTCCATTGCCGTCCATAGAAAATTCGTCTTGTAAATAGATCATTTATTGGACGGTTCTGCCAGAAAGTGAGTAAAATTATGGCGTGGAAGATACGGCAGGCTAAAAAAGAGAGTTACTTTATCAAGCTGACCTAACAGTGATTTTCCGAAGTCAAGCGCACGTGCAGTCTTAACTCATATTAACCAGTCGTATCGTTTGATTCTCGATGTCTGCATCCTTTTCCTCCCACAACTGGTTGCCCTCTTCCCGCATGGGATTTCCTCCTTATCTAATTATTGTCCCATTATTTATGTACATATATTCCATTAAGTCCATCTTTTATCATTATTTAACATTGAAGGTATCAAATTTGAAAAAAATAGAATAGAATATACCTGAATTCAACCAATTTTGCTATTTGAGGCTTAGATTGATTTTACGGTCTGTAAGAGAGCAAATTGGGGCAAACAACTTTTAGCAATAAAAAATGTAGTTTTTTCTTTCTAAAAATTGGTATTTTCTTTCTAAAAATTGGTATTTTCCCAAGTCCCTGGCAATAGATCTCATGATTCTTGAGCAAGGTGCAAGTTCCAAAAATGATCCTTTCATTTTGGGAATAGAAGCCAAAGTGGCCGAAAATAAGGTAAGGAGAGGTCTCATTGAGGATGTCGGGCGCTAAACTATCTTTTGCCCGCCATCCATACTGCTGGTGTTCAAGCAGCGGACGGGGCACGGTTGGCCAGACATCCACAGTAGTCATCGTCCACAAAAAAAACATAACGAAATGTAGATAGCACGACAACATCGCGTAGTACATGATAAATTCGTAACCACTACGCCATAACTGATAGGCAGTCAATAGACGATCCTTCAATCTCACCGCAGATTAACGTTGGAACCAATCCAGATGATACATGAAAAAAAAAAACAACAAAAAACAAAAAAAAGAGCATATACAGTAACAAGAAAAGTGCAGTAACAGAATGTAAATAGGGGAGCGGTATAATATATGTAAAGAGGTCATGAAAAAAAAAAGTTTCTGTATCGCCCTTGCAGGTAGCAGAGAAATTTCGATCGTGTATATATCGTGATGTTTGTTTGAATTTGGAAAACATAGGGAGGGTGAACGTTTATGACGCATGTGAGAGGGGGGTGCAACAGAGCGAGAATTAGAAGAGACGATAAGAATGGAGAGACTAAGTGCTATCGTATTTGTTGTTCGTTGACTGAGATACGTAAATGAATTCATCGGAGACAGATAAATGACTATTAGATGTCAAGTTGGCGAGCGAGCCGAAAAAGCACTTGATATAACTAATATAAGGAAAATCAGTCAAGTGTCACCTCTCGAAGTATCAGAGGAAATGAATGGGGGGTCGAAGGAATGAAATGACAATATAAACGTCCACGTACAGATTGGAAAGGGGAATGAACTCGGGGGTGGCGGCGGTAGTAGTGGTAATAACTAACGCAAGGCCACGTCGCGAGCCGAAACCACTAGGTGAAATGAAAGAATCGAATCAGACATTGGAATGACATCTCAAATTAGAGAAGACAAAAAGGAAAGTAAAAGGTGTTATCTCAAAAATGAGAAAGCGAAAAGGGAGGAACAAAAGGGGAACATCCACGTACGGAGCGATATATCATTCACCCCCCTTTGTCGACCAATCTAAATCCCATCTCAAGCTAGCCCACCATCACCGAATTCCAGTTATAGTGGTAGATGCACCGTTCCCCTCCCCTCCCAACCCTCCCATCCCGGTTTAGTTTTCCTTGTCAATTGCCATCAGTTTCAGACATCATCGGAACCTAACAACCGACTCCCAGCAGCTAGATGCAATGTCCCACCCGCCCGTGCGCTCCTAGCTAACAGGTCATTCCATTTATCTGCCTTTTCTTGATCAGTTAGCGGGGGGCGTTGAGGGGTGGTGGTGGAAGGGGTGTTAGGATTACCGTTGGGAGGAGTGTTAGAGTTGACATTGGAATGGTTGCCAGCACCAATACTGATACTCCGACTCATGAAAGTACCGATTGTACGATGACCTGACGGAGATGATGGATGTGTTCGGGATGTAGGAGACGCTGATGGCGAAGAAGAAAATAAAACATTTGACAACTTTTTGCTTGAAAACCCGGAACGAAGATTTGTAGATGGTCGGTTACGATGGTTCATACTCTGAGTTGGTGATGGGACTGGCGCTTGTGGTGCTGATGGTGGTGTGGGTGCTGTCATATGGAATGCTGATACCGTTGCTGATGACGGCGAAGTTAAAGACCGTGGCGATCGTGAGACTGGAGACGGTAGAGGTAAATTAGAAGGAGATGTAGCCAACCCTGGACTCGAAAGTGGTGGTGATGAAGTATTGAACGAAGTTGATCGCCTATGTGGTTGGAATGTGACGACGGGCGACGTGGGTGTGGAGGTCGATATAGAGGAAGCAGCGGCAGTGTGCATGGGTCTGGATTTGGTAATTGCGGTGGTGTTGCCAGATGAGTGACGGTGATGTTTGCGAGGGTGTATTTGCTGTTGCTGCTGCTGAGGAAGAAGTTCGTAGGGAGAAGAAAGCCGTCTAAAATGAGAGAGTTGAATTTCCGTTTTCCGACTTAAAGAAAGTGAATTTAAACGTTCATCATCCTCTTCATCTTCTTCAGCCATAACGCGGACATCGCTGGTTCCGAACAGATGTTGTCGAGCACGTCCAAACGCACCGAGTGCTTCAGGACGTTGAGAACTTTGAGACTGTCGAGGAGGAGATGGAGGCATGATCTTATTGACCGTTGGAGAGACATCTCCACTACCTCCAGAACTCCTACCATTACTAGAAGACAAGGACCTTCTGGCAGGGAATGAGTTTATAGCCGATGAAGTTGAGAAAGAAGGTATGGTAGGTGACTGGGATCGGTCGGAATCGTGGTTCGAATCTGGATGGGACTGTTTCTTTTCCAACACGTCCTTTTCGTTGTCATCTTGCTCTTGCTTAGTAGTGGTGGTGGTGGTGGTGGGTTTCTCCTGCGCCTCCTTCCCTCTATCCGATCGTGTCGAGGAAGGACCGGATTCATCTTGGTTTCTCTTATCGCCTACTTTTTCAGAAGACATATTGACCATCTTCAACATCTTTGACGCCGGTATTATACCCACTTTACCCCGACGTCCCGCAGCGCCACTCTTGCGACCAACACCCACACCTTTCAATCCCAACGCCGATCGTCTAGGAGGTGGAGGCAATGATAAAGCTTCCAATTCGACAGAGGGAGATCGGACGATTGTCCAATCGTCCTCCATAGCTGGCGGGGAGTGGGTTGGGATAGACATTGACGGGCTGTTGTTGGCGTTGGCGGTCGAGGGAGTGGTGGGGAAATTGGACGTAGAATGATTTCGGATGAGTTCGCTAGGTGGTATGATGTGTTGTTGGAGTTTACGGCTGTCGCTAGTGTCATTACTCTTGGCTTCATTCGTTCTGCCATTGTTTTCGGTAGTAGTGGAAAACGATGTTTTAGGTAACGGAGGAAGTGGTATCATCTCCTCACCAAACGAAGAAGTTGATGAACGAGCTGATTGGGTGCGGTTGAAAAATCGAGAAGAGTCCACGTCGGAGGAGTGTGAAGATGAGCGAGTTGTTGTACTTGGACGTGGACCAGTAGTAGTGGAGGGGTGAGGCGCAGAATGAGAGATTTTAGAGTGGTGTTGAGCTGAAGTTGAAGGAGGAGTGGAAGGAGGTGGTGGAGTCTTGTGCACCTTTCCCAGAGGCATCACAGGCGGCGACTCCAGCACCAACGCTGAAGAAATGGATGCACGGCCATCACCAGTAGCCTTTCTAGGTTGTGTCGGCGGGGGATCGGTAGAGCGTGAATTATGAAGTGTATGGTGTTGACGGTGATGCTCATTTGGGAGAGGCGGAACGGGAGGAGGAGGATCGTCAAGATTCTTTTCACGAAGACCGCCGACGCTGATTTTTTTCATCAGTTTCCAGAATCGTGTGCTCGGACTACCACCACCGCCTCCAATAACACCCTCAGCACCGTCATTACTGCCAGAAACACCAGGCGAATCAGGTAATTTCTTGAGTTTATGACGATTATGCCCAACCCTACCCCCATCTTTGTCGGCTGATGGTGTCCTCAACTCCTGGTAACTGGGTTCGGATCGGACTTGACGGTCGGAATCTTGCTTTTTCCGTTTACCAGAAACGGATCGAGCTAAGACTTTGGTTAAACCCCCACTGACAGCAGTAGCAGCACCACCGCTATCTTCGCTGTTCTGGTCTCTGGATACCCAGTAGGCATTTCCTGCACCACCACTACCACCACCTGCCTCACCCGTATAAATATCCCAAAACGCATCTCTAGGTCCACCAGCGGCTACCACTCGACCAAAGGTATCGCCGAAAAATGTGTAATAAGGTATTGCGGCTAATTCATTGAGTTCGGTAGGTTGGGGTGAATGCGAATGTGAGTCAATAAATGGTATTGGATGGTCGGGTGGTGTTATGGCGTCGTCAACGGTTTCTTTAAAAATTTGAAATTCATTTGGTTGGATGAAGGGTGTTGCTGGATTAGTATCGTTGGTGTCGGGGATAGATGAATGATTTCTGGGTGTTGGGGGGCGTGAAGACTTGGAAGATTTAGATTGAGTATGGCCGTGACGGGGAAACCAGAGGGGTGGAGGATGGAGTGGGGTGGTTAAAGTGGCGGCGGAAGGTGTTGGAGTTGGAGTTGGGGTTGATGACGTTGACACACTAATTCCTTCGTCCATAGCTGTAGAGCCGTCTTTCAATATCTGTTGGCCAATGCGAGGGGCCGATGATGTTTCTAGAACGAATGATTAAAGGTGCGAGAAACGGTGCAAAAGGAAAGAAAAAAGAGGTACCAGAAGATGATGGAACATAATGAACTGTAGTATTTGACGACGAGGCAGTAGTGTTCTTGATATTAGCGCTCGGTCTCCGACGAAGTACGTTTCTTTGTTTCTTGGCAGAACCAGACTCACGAGGAGGTTTGTTGAGCGTTTCATCTGGTTCTAAATTAGGTTCTTGTCGTTGCACGACGTCTAGGCTCTCCCGTGTCTCGGTGGTGATAGAAATGATACAAGGGGACATGGATATGTCGGTTTGGCCCACGAGATCGAGAGCGCGTATTGATTTATAAAATTCATTAGGTGATTGAGGTGGGGATAGGGAATCTGAGGTTGGTTGTACAGAAATTTCAATTTCTTGTACTGGACCTTGGTCTTGAGAGGATGTTTTGTGTTGTTCGTCGCTAAGCATGTGAGGCGAGCCAACAGCAACAGCGGCAGAAGAGGAAGGTGGGGCAGGTTTTGCCATTAATCGCTTCATCAACGCACGTGTATCGGGTGGATCAGCACTAAAAGTCGAAGGGGCAGTACTCGGTCGCTGCTGCTGTTGATATGCTGGAAGTTGATAATGATGCGATTGTGTTCTGGATGGATTGGCTCTTGGAAGCGGTGTCGATGGAACGATGGGGGTTGGAGGCAAGGGTGAAGCGAGAGATGGTCGTCTTCTAGGAGCATGGTTCGTTAATCGTCCACCGTCAGACATGAAAGGTCTGGCACAACCCTCGTCTCAGGCCTGACTGGTTTACTGTTACCATACCAACACGGGTAATCACCGGACCGGACCGTTCTTCGGCGTTAAAGACTACCGGCCTGCCATCGGCGATATCCTTGCGCAAGGTCATTACAGAATTGTCCACAGGTTGGGTTTCGGAGGCTCATCGACTTGCTCGCAATCGACTTGAGAAACTCGTAACTCTTAAATTCATGCGCGTCCAGCCTCTTGACGAGATTCCAGAAATGGCCCTTCCCCGGAAACTTTCCAAGCACGAGGCCCTGCTGCTCTATCAAACATTCAGACCATGGAGGACCATTTCATAGAGAATGGGCCTAACGGGTCACATCTTTTTCTGGTCTCTCACATAGCAGGACCTAGCATTCTATCAATGTCGGAATGCACACCGCTGGCTTTGTCCATGGAGGTTTGTCACCATTTGTGCCAAATTTGGGTGGAGGTCGGACCTGATATAACATCACCCAAACCTTGCAATGTCCAATATCCCCTTCTGCATATCTGAAAACACTGGTTTGATAGTGATGTCTACAGTAACTTTGGCCAGCCACAGACAGAGACAATTGTAACTCGCAACCACAGTCCTCTATAGGACCTCATGTTCTCACACAACTTGTCGCGCCCATCGACAATGTATACTTGACCAACTCCACCTTTCTGCAAGAAGATATCCTCCTTGTTGACTTCGGCCAATCTTTTTCTACTTTCCATCCCCAGACAGACTACAAGCCAGCAGCTATGCCCCATTCCCCGGAAGCTCATTTCGAGGGAAAGATAGGCATACCATCTGACGCTTGGGCACTGGCTTGCACCATATTTGAAATCCATTTGGGATTCCCCCTTTTTGAGGCCTTCCTGGGATGGGATGATGAGATCCTCAAGGAGATCGTCACGACACTTGGGAAGCTGCCACAGTCATGGTGGGGCACGTTTGAGAATCATCACCTGTGGTTCGATGAGAACAGGAAACCCAAAGCTCGTGAACTTTAACAGGTGCTTCTGCCTGCAGAGAGGACATCAATTAAGCAGAAGTTGACGAGTATTGATAGCCAAGATGTACCACCAGCAACTGGGAATGATGGTCCGATGATAGAACCACCCAGAACGAGGTTGGACGAGACAGAGATTCAACTTCTATGGGATTTAGTAGAGAAGATTTTGCGCTATCGGCCACAGGACAGGATTAAAATAAGCAAGGTCGCCTCTCATCCTTGGTTTGCTTCTTGAATAAGTGTATCATGTGCAGCACTTTATAGAAGGTCCATCTACTTGATGATAATTTTTGTATTCCCATTTCTAAATAATATTATGCTTCGTGCTGAGGGGCAAAATGAGAGCTTATATAAATAGGGCTTTTTACTGTATGGAGACTACAGTTGCTGTTGAACAAGTAATAAGCGCCTTAAGGGCTTATCTTATCTTATCTTATCTATAGATTAGATTAGATATGTTCCACAATCGTAGATAGAACATCTAAGAACATTCTACACACGTTCTACCCCAAGTAACAAACATGTGGACCAGAGTAACCATGAAGGTACTCACCCTGTGGTGTGAGCAATATGCGCACAGACCACTCCTTAGGTATATAAACTATATGTAGATCGTCAATATACCTTAGTACTTGGAAACATCTCTAAGTCTCTAGTTAGTAGCACTAGTAGCTAAATAACAACCTAAGGTAAGTGTAGCCTACCACTAGCATACTACAACCAAGTCAGTTGAGTTTAAATGCTCCTGACCACATGCCTGCTCAACAGGTTATGGACCCCAGATAGCATAGATGGCTTGATGACTATTGTCATCACCATTTCTCTCCTTTATGGATGAGCTTTACTACTCTAGCTATACCTAGCCTTTAGGTTGTAAAACCACAGTTGGCATGACATGTTGCGAAAGCATCCCTGTTGCCACTGTTGGTAACAACCAGGGATAATGGTCACTGTCACTGACAGTGACAAACCATAAACATCTTTTGAATTTGTTTGAGTACGACAGTTTGCTGATTGGGGTGTTTCTTCTAGAAACCAACCCACCAAACTTTCAAAACAAACAAATGTCTTCTCAACTTGAAAAACTTGTTCCCCTCTTTGATAGTGCTAACTATCGTGAATGGGAGGCCCAAATGAAGGCCTATCATCAATCACAGGGAAATTGGTGTATTGCCAACGGTACCTCCATGGGACCCGCTGACAATACAGCTGGCAAACAGGACCAGTGGGACCTCAAGGATTAAAACCAATGGGTGTATGATCCTCTGACTTGCACAGAATGTGCAAGTTGGAATTGTTGGCATAACGGCTGCCATCACATAGACAAACCTGGCCCAGCAGTTTGCTGCTGGAGGTGTGTCCTTGATATATCAGGACTTCAAGGCAGCTATGGCTATCAAAATTGGCTTGAGTAATCCTGCAAAGGATATAACTTGCCTGTACACTTTCCTGGAGCACTTACACACCAACCAGGTCTTGAAATGACTACTCTGGATGAACTGAGAAAATATGTGTTATGAGATCTAACAACCAACACACACACAACCCAATCAACACTTAGTAAAGCCCATAAAAATGCGAAGTAAGGGTTTCCTGGAAAGTGTAACCATTCCAAAATTGTGAAATCCACTCAATATGCAACACACAATCAACACAATAATTCTGATCAGTTTTTAAGAGTGTGATCAAACTTTTAGGCATAGTTTTGTAATTTATGGATTACTCCAACAATCAGCAAGAAGTTTCTAAAACTCTTTGTTAGGGCAACTGCGGAACAACTTAGTCAAGATCTAGCAGGGGATCCTAAACATATATATAAACATAAATATGACAAGAAGGCGCACCTAGCAGGGATCCTAAAAGAAAAGGATAAAACCCTGCTAAGGTGGGATGCATGTCTATATACCAAAAATTGGAGTTGAAATAATAAAATGATGAAAAATAATGAAATGATGAAAAAGATGGGGAATGGTGAAAAGATGATAGGAATGCTATGTCATGTGACCATCGGACTCCGCTATTGGAGCCGTGAGTGAACTCCATCTTGGGCTAGCGATGATGAGGAGGAATTTAACAGAGGTGACGGAGAAATATTGGAGGAAACGTCTCGCAAAGCGGAGCATCCCCTAACATCCACCCCCCCTTCAAGGCAGTGATGACCCGACACTGAATGGAAAGGAATGGAGCAGAAGTCAACCATACGGATGTGACGAGCAGCACCAGGGTGCCTCCGGTAAAAATCTGCCACCAGTTCCAGCACATGAACATTATCCCAAGGTTCCCAGGAATTGTGTTCAACACCAAAACCTTCCCATTTGACCAAGTAATGCAGTTTCTGGTTGACCATCCAACTATCCAAGATATCCTCCACCACCCACTCCTCTTCGCCATCCACAATTTCCGGTAAGGGAGGCAGAGATGTCCGTCGGCCAGGAATGGGGTCTGGAGGAGCCAAAGATAATTTGACCACATTGAAGACGGGATGAAGTCTACTCATTGACGGAGGAAGGCGGAGCCGGTACACACCATTACCAAACTGACTATCAATCGGGAATGGTCCCAATCTTTGGTGAGAAAGCTTACCTGAAGGTTGAGTAGTCTGAATGTCACTAGCATCAAGAAAGACCATATCACCTGCTTTGAACTCCGGAGCTGGGGTGTGTTTCCGATTGTAGTAGAGCACCATGTCATCTTTCAACTTGGCCAGAGCCGCCTTTGCTTCCTCCAAGGTGTCTGTCATCCGATCTTTGAACTCATTGACAGATTCCATTGGGGACCGAGGCTGATCCAGTTCAAAGCCCATTTGGGGGATACATCCGATGTCGAGGAGGAAAGGAGGGTGCTGAGTGGAAGAGTGAACCTGGTTGTTGTACTGGTGTTACGACTTCGACCGATTCAGTCTTTACAGACTTGATCAGTAACAGTCGTTAGGCTAGTTTCAAGTTCGTTTGTTTATCAGACTATAAGAATGCTTTGGTATAACCAAAGTATTGTCTTAAAGTCGAGCCAATGTTCTAGTATATCAAGAATGTCTTCATGTTCAAACAAAGACTAGCTAAAGTTACATGATACTTAGCTATAGTATATATAGAGTAAAACATGCGTGTATTGCATGGTCAAAGCATGTACTACATGTGTTTGATAAGGAGGTGAAAATATGATGCGCAGCATCAAGAATGAAAGACATGTGTTGCTAGCATGTAACATGCACGTTATGCATGGAAGATAGTAAAAATAGATGAACATGCGTTCGTGGCATGTTGTTCAAGAGATATAGGTAAAATGAAAAAGTAAAGATGAAATCATACGTGTTAAAGATGAAATCGTAACAACTAGAATTCCATGAAAGGCAGGAGCCCCACCTGTTACGACTTTGAACAATTCAGACTTTACAGTCGGTTCTGCATCTGGGTCCTTAAAGGCTGAGCCTAAAGAGTGCTTAACCGGTAAAGGTCAAGTATTGTCTAAAGGTTTGAGAGCGTAGAGGATAAAGCAGATGGCTAACTTCGATATTATTGCTAATAAAGATTGTCTAAAGAGTACAATCGTCTATGCTAGGTTTATATAGTAAAGTAAGCATGTAAGCAGTAAGGCAAACATGCGTAAGTCATAAGTAAAGCATGCTGCAAGCATGAGATGCGCAGCATCGGAAATGAGTGGCATGCGTAAGCCGTGTGTAACACATGTCTAAAGCATGTAAGTAATATCCAAAGTATGCGTCTAGCACATGTCAAAGAAATGTAAAGAAACATAAGATCATCTGTTAGATAAGATCATCTGTCAGATAAGATATGATCAAGAGATAAGATCAAGAGATAAGATCAAGAGATAAGATCAAGAGATATGATCAAAAGATAAGATCAAAAGATATGATCAAGAGATCAAGAGATCATTGTTCCTATAAGATAATGTTCAAAGTATAGTTCAAAGAAAAAGAGTGTGTGAAGGAATAAAAATCGTAACACTACCCCTTCTTACCCTTCAAGGATTCCAGACTTGTATCAAGGCCTGTTCCAGGTGCAAAGTTCGTGTATTGAAAAATAAACCAAAGGTATATTTTGACGGATTGTTTTTGTTTGTTGGTTTCAAGATGTCGAAGCGTCAATGTCGGTTTCAAAATGAATAGGGGAAATAGATTAATTGTGGTTCGAGGATTTTCGAATCCTTTCAAATCAGAGGTCGAGGAGAATTCGTTCTGGTGTTTATGGTTCCTCTTCAGTTCCGCCAGTCTCCATCTCTTCATCGTCATTCTTCATTCATCGTCGAAAGAGGGTGTTGGTTATAAATTAAGCAAAGGAATGTTATGAAGTTTTTCCTTGATCGTCTTCTCGTTTCATTGGTTTCTGTCACATAGGATTTTCCAATTTTTAGGATAAGTGTTCCATCCTTTCAATCGTCGTCCATTTCTTTTGTAGTTTGAGACATAGGCCACATTTAACGTTTGGTCATCTTTGGTGATTGCTTCTTCAATATAATAAAGCAAAGATTCGATATATAGTGATCTTTGATCAATGAGTGTCGGTTTCGACTCTTTTCTTCTCAAGTTTGGTAGAGAGAATGATTGTCGAAGGAAGTTCATGTCATTGTTCGAATGAGAGTTGGTTTTTAACCTCCGCTCCATTTCATCAGGGTCATCGTGTTCGTTTCATTTCATCGGCATCAACTGTGTCTTTTCGTCATGAATCATATTGTTTCGATGAGTGTCGGGGTTTCATCCGTGGGAGAAAACCTTAAAAAGTCCCATCAAGAGAAATAGATTGTGGGAACAAATCGCCTTTTTTTGTCTTCAAAGAAAGTCGTTTGTTGTTCATCAATATTCGTCGGTTTTTCTGGTTTTCGTCAGGTCATCAGGTTTGTTTCATGTCATCTTCATCGGTTTCGTTTCGTTCGTCATTCGTCATTGGTGGAATGGTATGGAATTTTCGGTAAAATCGCAGGAATGTTTTTGAAAAAGTTTGAAAAATCTTCAGATGTCGTTGAAGTGTCTTTTCGTAACACTATTCCTTCAAGGTTCGTCCTCCAGGTTTCCTTCCAGTCTAGTCCCCTTTCAGGGTTCTATTCTTTCAGGCATCCTTTTGTTCCTCCAGGTTCCCTTCAAGTCTAGTCCCCTTTCAGGGTTCTATTCTTTTAGGTATCCTTTTGTTTGTTCCTTTCAGTTCATCTTTGTCTTTTCTCGTCATTCGTCTCTTCGTTGAGGTCGGGGTGTCCTTTTCCTCTTTCCTCATTCCTCGTTTGGATCCCTTTTTCTACCACCGTACTACCCCCGGTAAAAAATTTCCCGGTTTTTCATGGGCAGATTTTTCTTCGTTTTCTTTGTCATTTTCATCATGAAAAGAGTGTCTTTTTCAGTGCTTTTTCACTGATTTCATTCATAAATTGTTATCGTTTTCATTCGTAGGCTTCTGGGATTCGATAGCCTGTTCTTCTTCGGTTTCAAGAATTGATCTCGATAGACCAATTATTTCTGTTCGGGTTCGGTGTTGACTTCGGGTTTCGCATAAGCGAAGATCGGTCGGTTCTGAATTCGTCGTTTTTCTGTTCGAAGGTTTTGCCAACTTGGTCTATCGGTACAAAGATCAATTAAGATCTGATAAAGACTCTGTTTGCTCATCCATTCTATTCATCGTTCGATTCATTCGGGGTTTCTAGTGTTGTCGTGGAGTATCGCTTCTCCTAGTTCTGGTGTTGTCAAAGGGTTACGCTTCCCTTTCGTAGTGTGTTTGTGGAGTATCGCTTCTCCTAGTTCTGGTGTTGTCAAAGGGTTTCGCTTCCCCAGTTTTGTCTCGTCTAGTCGTCCTCGGGTTTCACATTGTAGTGAAGATCTGGCTTATTTTCAGAGCGTGTCGTAGTGTTGTCTAGGGTTACGCTTCCCCAATCTAGTGTTTTGGTAGGGTGTCGCTTCCCTATCATAGTCGTCACCTTCTATTGTCAAGGCAAGTCGTTCATTCGTCCAACTTTGGGTTTCGCATTATATCCAAAGCAAAGTTCTCTCGGGTTCGGTCATCTGTTTCGGGATTCACATCGATCTTTTTATGTGAAGGTCTACAGGGATTCAAGAATGAATTTGTCGTTCGTTGTTCGTCAAGGATTGTCATTTCTCCAAGATCAATAAAGATCTGAGCAAAGACAAGGTCATCCTATCGTTCTTCATCTGATTTGTTCGGGGTTCGTTCAGGCATGTTCTTGTCTGCCTTTACTGTATCATTGCTTCTTCCTTTGAGACAGCAACACATACAGGAGACATCTTCTGTTTGTTGTTCGTTCTGGTTCGTTCTAGTGGAAGTCGTCCACCAAGTCGAGGGATCGTCAAAGTTCATGCTTCTTGGGAAAGAAAGCATATACAAGTAAGACAATCTTTTGTTACGACTTTGAACAATTCAGACTTTACAGTCGTGATTGTAACAGTCGGTTCTGCATCTGGGTCCTTAAAGGCTAAGCCTAAAGAGTGCTTAACCGGTAAAGGTCAAGTATTGTCTAAAGGTTTGAGAGCGTAGAGGATAAAGCAGATGGCTAACTTCGATATTATTGCTAATAAAGATTGTCTAAAGAGTACAATCGT
>Ga0193742_1001506_pt1 | contig 14046 bp, 12 predicted proteins | sample L2c1metaG_FD_165511 | JGI IMG/M metagenome (GOLD analysis project Ga0193742, IMG submission 165511) | Soil microbial communities from a riparian zone of the East river system, Colorado, United States - L2c1 | ecosystem: Environmental > Terrestrial > Soil > Riparian zone | place: USA: East River... | reverse complement strand
TCCGCTCATTCTGAACCGCCCCGGCTTTCCCGGAGGCTCCTTCCCTTGAGAGAATGGAGCGATGAGAAAGTCAAAATATGCACCGGAAGTACGCGAGCGCGCGGTACGGTTAGTGCTGGAACACGGCGCCGAGCACGGCTCGCAATGGGCGGCGATCGAATCGATTGCCGGCAAGATAGGTTGTACGGCCCAGACGCTGTGCAACTGGGTACGCCAGGCCGAGCGTGACCGCGGCCTGCGAGTCGGCGCCACCAGCGAGGAGCGTGAGCGGATCAAGGCGCTGGAACGCGAGGTGCGGGAGTTACGCCAGACCAACGAGATCCTGCGTAAGGCGTCGGCGTATTTTGCCCAGGCGGAGCTCGACCGCCGGTTCAAGCCATGACGGCGTTCATCGCCGAACACCGCGATCATTATGGGGTCGAGCCGATCTGCAAGGTGCTGCCGATCGCCCCGTCGACGTACTACCAGCATGCGGCGCGACAGCGTGATCGGACGTTGCAACCACGACGCATGCAACGCGACGACGTGCTTAGCCAGGACATTCGTCGCGTGTGGGACCAAAACTTCCAGGTCTACGGCGTGCGCAAGGTCTGGCGGCAGCTGCACCGCGAAGGCAGGGTGGTAGCGCGGTGCACGGTGACGCGACTGATGAAACGCCTGGGCCTGAGGGGTGTGGTGCGTGGCAAGGCGGTGAAAACCACCGTCCGCGACCCCGCCCGGCCGTGCCCGCTGGATCGCGTGAATCGGCAGTTCCGGGCCGACCGGCCCAATGCCTTGTGGGTCAGTGATTTCACCTATGTCTCGACCTGGCAGGGTATGGCTTACGTGGCCTTTGTCATCGACGTGTTTGCCCGCCGGATCGTCGGCTGGCGGGTATCGCGAACAGCCCACACCGACTTCGTGCTCGATGCGCTGGAACAGGCGGTGCATGAGCGCGGCCCAGCCGTGACGGGCCGGCTGATTCACCACTCCGATCGCGGCAGTCAATACGTATCGATCCGCTACACCGAGCGCCTGGCCGAGGCGGGCATCGAACCGTCGGTCGGCAGCGTGGGCGATTCCTACGACAACGCCCTGGCCGAGACGATCAACGGCCTGTACAAAGCCGAAGTCGTGCATCGACGATCCTGGCCGGGCCGGGACAAGCTGGAACTGGCCACGCTCCATTGGGTGCATTGGTATAACCATCAACGTCTGTTGGAGCCGATCGGGAATATCCCGCCAGCGGAAGCCGAAGCGGCTTACTATCGGCAACACGAAGAGCGGGCCATGGCGGCCTGACTCAAACCAACGAGTCTCCGGGATTCCCGGAGCGGTTCAAATGCCAAAAAGGAACTGGATAGGGTTTATGCGCCCTCGCACAGTGGCAGTCTTGACGACAGACAGCTAGACGCTTTTCTGCACAGACTTGCCAGTTATAAGAACAGGCAGTCTTCCCCTGGGTAACTTCAAGAAAAAGCCGGGAATTTCCCGGCTTTTTCTTCAATCACTACGGGGAATCAACTCAACTGCCCGTGGCAATGCTTGTACTTCTTCCCCGATCCGCAAGGGCAAGGATCATTGCGACCGACCTTCGGACCGGCGTCGGCCGGAACCAGCGGCGACGCCATCCGCGGCAATGCGGCGGCGCCTTCCGGTTCCTGCTGGCCCATCGCGCCGGCATCAGCGTGCTGGAACTGCATCTGCTTGGCCTGGGCGATGCGTAGCTGCTCCGCTTCCATGGCCGCAACTTCTTCTTCGCTGCGCACGCGTACGCGGGCAAGCATCTGGATCACTTCGAGCTTGATGCGGTCGAGCATGGTGGAGAACAGTTCGAACGATTCGCGCTTGAACTCCTGCTTGGGCTGCTTCTGCGCATAGCCGCGCAGGTAGATGCCCTGGCGAAGGTAATCCATGCTGGCCAGGTGTTCCTTCCAGGCGTTGTCCACCACCGAAAGCATGATGTGCTTTTCGAGCTGGCGCATCACGTCGTGGCCGACTTCCGCTTCCTTGGTAGCAAAGTAGTTGGCGGCCTCGTCACGCACGTAGGCGACGATGGCGTGGTCGTCGACGTCCGACGACTGGCGGTCCACCCAGTCCTTGACCTCGAACTTCAAACCGAACTCGCTTTCCAGCTCGCGATCGAGGCCGGCGAGATCCCACTGCTCGTCGATGCTTTCGGCAGGCACGAATCGGCGGGCCACCGCGATGACCACATCGTCACGGATGTCCTTGATGGTGTCCGAGACGTCAGTGGATTCCATCAGTTCGTCGCGCTGGGCGTAGATCACCTTGCGCTGGTCGTTGGCGACGTCGTCGAACTCCAGGAGGTTCTTGCGGATGTCGAAGTTGTGCTGCTCGACCTTGCGCTGCACCTTCTCGATCTGCCGCGTGATCATGCGGTCTTCGAGTGGCTGGTCGTCGGTCATGCCGAACATGCGCATCCAGCGTTCGATGCGCTCGCCACCGAAGATGCGCATCAGGTTGTCGTGCAGCGAAAGGTAGAAGCGCGAGGAGCCCGGGTCGCCCTGGCGGCCGGAGCGGCCACGCAACTGGTTGTCGATGCGGCGCGACTCATGGCGCTCGGTGCCCACGATGTGCAGGCCGCCGGCCTCGATCACCGCGTTGTGGCGCTTCTGCCATTCATCGCGCACCTTGGCCTTCTGCTCATCGGTGGCCTCGTCGCCCAGCGCCGTGAAATCGGCCTCCAGGCTACCGCCCAGCACGATGTCGGTACCGCGGCCGGCCATGTTGGTGGCAATGGTGACCGAACCCGGCGCGCCGGCCTGGGCCACGATATGCGCCTCGCGCTCATGCTGCTTGGCGTTGAGCACCTCGTGGCGCACGCCTTCTTTCTTGAGGAGCTCGGAGACAAGTTCCGAGACATCGATGGAAGCAGTACCCACCAGCACCGGTTGTCCGCGCTCGTGGCAATCCTTGATGTCCTGCACCACGGCCTTGAACTTCGACTCGGCGCCCAGGAACACAAGGTCCGAATTATCTTTGCGGATCATCGGCTTGTGGGTGGGGATCACCACCACTTCCAGGCCGTAGACCGACTGGAACTCGTACGCTTCGGTATCGGCCGTGCCCGTCATGCCGGCGAGCTTGGTGTACATGCGAAAGAGGTTCTGGAACGTGATCGTGGCGAGGGTTTGATTCTCGCGCTGGATGGGCACGCCTTCCTTGGCTTCCACAGCCTGGTGCAGGCCATCGGACCAGCGGCGGCCGGCGAGCGTACGGCCGGTGAATTCATCCACGATGATCACTTCGCCGTCGCGCACGATGTAATCGACATCGCGCTGGTACAGCGCATTGGCGCGCAGCGCAGCGTTCAGGTGATGCACCACGGCCAGGTTCTTCGAATCGTACAGGCCGGTGTCGGCGTCGATCACGCCCGCTTCCTGCAGCAGCTGCTCGGCGTGCTCCATGCCCTCTTCGGACATGTGCACCTGCTTCTGCTTTTCGTCGACGAAGTAGTCGCCCGTGGTGTCTTCTTTTTCCTGCCGGTTCATCCGCGGCACGATGCGGTTGACCGCGATGTACAGCTGCGGGGAGTCTTCGGCGGGCCCTGAGATGATCAGCGGCGTGCGGGCCTCGTCGATCAGGATGGAATCGACTTCGTCGACGATGGCGTAGTTCAGCCCGCGCTGGAAGCGCTGTTCGCGGCTGAGGGCCATGTTGTCACGAAGGTAGTCGAAACCGAATTCGTTGTTGGTGCCGTAGGTGATGTCCGCGTTGTAGGCCGCGGCCTTATCGCCGTGGTCCATGCCCGGATACACGACGCCGACGGAAAGGCCAAGGAAACCGTAAAGCTTGCCCATCTGGGCCGAGTCACGGCGGGCCAGGTAGTCGTTGACGGTAACGACATGGACACCCTTGCCTTCCAGCGCATTGAGGTACACCGGCAGGGTACCCACCAGGGTCTTGCCCTCGCCGGTACGCATCTCGGCGATGCGGCCGCCATGCAGCACCATGCCACCGATCAGCTGCACGTCGTAGTGGCGCATCTCCAGGGTGCGTTTGGCGCCTTCCCGGACCACGGCGAAGGCTTCGGGCAGGAGCTTGTCCAGGGTCTCGCCGGCCGCCAGACGCTCCTTGAACTGGGGCGTCTTGGCCTGGAGCTGGGCGTCGGAAAGCTTCTCGTACTCCGCCTCCAGGGCATTGATACGATTTACGGTCTTGGACAGCTGGCGCAGGACACGCTCGTTACGGCTGCCGAAAATGCTCGTCAGGGCGCGATTGAACATCGATCATCCGGATCAGGAGACAAAAGTCCCCGGGCGCCAAAGGGCCCGGAGCCAAAGGGGACGATGATACTACGCCCCGACCCCAACCCGGGTGGCGGCGCGGGGCGGCGCTTTCAAGTACCGGCCGTGGCGCCGCGGACGGATTTGACGTAGGCGAGGGGATTGACCACGCGTCCGTTCAGCCAGACCTCGAAGTGCACGTGCGAGCCCGTGGAACGGCCCGTGGAGCCTGCGCGGGAGATAGTGTCGCCCACGTGCACGTGCTGGCCGGCATGGACCAGGATGGCGCTGTTGTGGGCGTAGCGGGTCATGTAGCCGTTGCCGTGGTCGATCTCGACCACATCCCCATAACCGCTGCGGACGCCGGCAAAGGTGACCATGCCCTCGGCCACGGCATGGACGTTGGTGCCCAGGGGAGCGGCAATGTCCAGGCCCGTATGGCGCGCGGCGTGGCCGCTGAAGGGGTCGGGGCGGCCGCCGAAATACGAGGAAATGTAGCCATCGACCGGCATGCCGGTGGGCTTCAGGCTGGAATCGATGTTGCGATCGAGCAGGAGGCGCTCGAGCGCCTGCAATTGCGACTGCTGGCTGTCGAAGGTGGCCGAGAGCTGGCTGATGCTGGCATCGAGCGTGGCCGGCAGATTGTAGGCATTGTCGGCGCTGGAAACTTCCGGGCCACCCATCGGCGGTGCTTCGTCGAAGTTGAATTCACCATCGCCGAGCTTGCCGACCTCCGTCAGACGCTCACCGAGGGCGTTGATGCGGGTGGACTGGGCCTGCAGCTGGCCGAGCTTCACGGCGAGGGCATCGAGATCGCGCTGGGCGTCCTGGCGTACCGTCGCCAGCTGGGCGTTCTGGGAAGCGACCTGCCTATGCAGGGCATCGAGTTCGTTCATGGCCCGGCGCTGGGGGCTGGCCAGGGCCAGCGCGACACCAGCACCGATGCCGGCAAGCGCCAGCACCACGGCGACGGCGGCTCCGATCGCCTTGCCGCGCAAGCGCGGGCAAGTGAGGTCCAGCCGGGTGGGAGCCTTGCGGTCCCGCGACACGAGTATGATTTGCATTGCCTACCGCATATTGGTCAAAAACGGTCCCATGCAGCGTTCGACCCCGTCGCCCCGCCGACCGACCCGCGGATTGAAGTCCGCGATCGACGTCGGCCCGATTGCCTCGCTTGCACGTCGCGCGAAGCAACTGGACGAACTGGACCGGCAACTGCGCCAGACATTGCCGAACCCGCTGCGCGATCAGGTGAGGTTTGCTGACCTTCGCGAGGGACGACTTGTCTTCCTGGCGCCCTCCCCTGCCTGGGCCTCGCGCCTGCGCCTGCACCAGGCCCAGATCCTCGAAGCGGCGCGGGCCATCGGCACGCGGGCAAGTTCGGTAACCGTGAAAGTGGCCTCGCTGCCCCCGGGGTTACCCGAGCTACCGCCAGCCAAGCCACTTTCCGTGGGTGCCGCAGGCCACCTCCAGGCGGCCGCGGCATCCATGTCTGACCCGGAACTTCGGGCCATGTTCCTGCGCCTTGCCTCAGTCGCCTCGCGCGGTGCGCATGACAACGAGCCGCAAGACTAAACTCGTGGCTATCAGCCTGATTACTCGAAAGAAAAGCACCCCTGTGCCTGCTTCCGTCCGCAGACCTTGAGGGTCGGGCGGGGGTTTTTTATATCACGGTCATGTGAAGAAAAGGTTTGCCGGGCATTCACCACATGAACGAACTGAGACCTGCCGCACGCGTACGGTCGGTAGGTCCTTGTCGGCCACCCGCGGGCTTTCCTTAAGCCGAAAATGAGAAAGCCGCCTGGCAGGCGGCTTTCTCATGGAGCGGGGGCGTTGAACCCGGTTTCAGATTGCCTGCGCCGGATGGGCGTAGGAGATCGGCGCCTTGGCGGCGTCCTGGAAGCTCACTTCCTCCCACGCCTCGGCGTCGGAGATCAGGGTGCGCAGCAGCTTGTTGTTGAGCTCGTGGCCCGACTTGTGCGCGTGGTAGGCGCCGATCAGGCTGTGGCCCAGGAGGTAGAGATCGCCGATGGCGTCCAGGATCTTGTGCTTGACGAACTCGTCCTCGTAACGGAGGCCGTCTTCATTGAGCACGCGGTAGTCGTCGAGCACCACGGCGTTGTCCATCGAACCGCCGAGGGTGAGGTTGCGCTCGCGCAGCATCTCGATGTCGCGCATGAAGCCGAAGGTACGGGCGCGGCTGACTTCCTTGACGAAGGAGGTGGTGGAGAAATCCATCTCGGCGCGCGAGTTGCGCTTGTTGAACATCGGATGGTTGAACTCGACCGAGAAACCCACCTTGAAGCCGTCGAACGGCTCGAATCGGGCCCACTTGTCGCCGTCCTGCACCTTCACCGCCTTCTTGATGCGGATGAAGCGCTTGGCAACGTCCTGTTCCTCGATGCCCGCGGACTGCAGCAGGAAAACGAAGGGACCGGCGCTGCCGTCCATGATGGGGACTTCCGGGGCGGAAAGGTCGACGTAAGCGTTGTCGATGCCTAATCCGGCCATGGCCGAGAGCAGGTGTTCCACGGTGGAAACACGCACATCGCCATTGACCAGCGTGGTGGACAGGCGCGTATCACCTACATTGAAAGGACGCGATTTCAGATCCACCGGCGGGTTGAGGTCGGTGCGGCGGAACACGATGCCGGTGTTGGGCGCGGCCGGGCGGAGGGTCATGTAGACCTTGTCGCCGGTATGCAGGCCTACGCCGGTGGCACGGATGGTGTTCTTTAGGGTGCGCTGCTTGATCATGAGTGGTTAAACCTGCGCGGCAGACGCCTTGGTAAGGGGTATCCTAACACAGTCTTAACCTCAGGCAAGAAAAACCGTACTGGCCAGTTCTGCATCCCTTCACCCTCCCTTCAGCAAATTTCACTCGTGCAACGTGGGCTAGACCCACGAAATCACTGAAAGTTCATATTTCCTTTCACGAGGGTCAATGCCCCGCCCCGGGACGGGAGCCGGGGTCGGGGCATCGGGGCGGCGGGCTCCTTGCCTGCCGCCGCGCGTCATCCGTGACGCTGGTTTTTTAACGGGCCGGCTTGATCAGTCGGCCTGGCGGCGCAGGAACGCCGGGATATCGAGGTAATCGATCGCCGGTTCCGCCCTGGCAGGTTCGGCGCGCGGGCTGGCCTCGGCCTGGGTGTAGTCGATCACTTCATTGCCAGTTCCCGTGCGCAGCACCACCGGGCGCGGCCGCTGGCGCATTTCTACGTGCTGTGGCGCCTGGCGAACCGGCTGGCGGGCGGCGTTGGCCCGGTTCAGGCCGGTGGCGACCACCGTGACCCGGACATCGTCCTGCATGTCGGGATCGAGCGAGGTGCCGATCACCACGGTGGCGTCTTCGGAGGCGAAATCGTGGATGACCCGGCCGATCTCGTCGAATTCGCGCATGGTGAGGTTGGGGCCCGCCGTGACGTTGACCAGGATGCCGCAGGCACCGTGGAGGTTGACGTCCTCGAGCAACGGGTTGTTGATGGCAGCCTCCGCGGCGGCCTGGGCGCGGTCGTCGCCGCGGGCGGTGCCCGAGCCCATCATGGCCATGCCCATCTCGCTCATGACGGTGCGGACGTCGGCGAAGTCGACGTTGATCAGGCCCGGGGCGGTGATCAGGTCGGCGATACCCTGGACGGCGCCCTGGAGCACATCGTTGGCAGCCTTGAAGGCGTTGAGCAGGGTGACTTCACGGCCCAGCACCGAAAGGAGCTTCTCGTTGGGCACGGTGATCAGCGAATCGACGTGCTGGGAGAGGTCCTCGATGCCCTTGAGCGCCACCTGCATGCGGCGACGGCCCTCGAAGGGGAACGGCTTGGTGACGACGGCCACGGTAAGGATGCCCTTCTCCTTGGCCAGCTGGGCCACCACGGGCGCCGCACCCGTGCCGGTACCACCGCCCATGCCGGCGGTGATGAACACCATGTCGGCGCCCTCGAGCATTTCCTCGATGCGCTCACGGTCTTCCAGCGCCGCCTGGCGGCCGACTTCGGGGTTGGCGCCGGCGCCAAGGCCCTTGGTGACGTTGCCACCCAACTGCAGGTGGGTGCGCGAGTTGCAGCTCTTCATCGCCTGCGCATCGGTATTGGCGACGACGAATTCCACGCCTTCGATGTTGGCATTGACCATGTGGGCCACGGCGTTGCCGCCGCCACCGCCCACGCCGATGACCTTGATGACTGCATTGGGTGCGAGTTTTTCGACTAGTTCAAACATTTCCCGTCTCCGATAGTTTTTATAGTTTTGTGTTGCCGTTGTTGCCCTGTCGCGGCTCCTGCCGCGCCAGGGTGTCGGGCTTTCCCTCGCCCCGGGGCCGTCTTCCTGCCGGCCCCGTCGATCCTTAGAAGTTCTTGCTTATCCAGCCGCGCAACTTGCCCACCATGCCGCCGACCGACCCGCCCACGGGACCCCCGGCACGGACGCCTGACGAACGCGAGCCGTGCAGCAGCAGGCCGACGCACGTGGCGTGCAATTCGATGGAGATCACGTCGCCGAGGCCGGAGATGTGCTGCGGCACGCCCACGCGCACCATCTTGTGAAAGATTTCCTCGGCCAGTTCCAGGGCGCCTTCCATCTTCGAGGCGCCGCCGGTGAGCACGATGCCCGCGGCCACCAGGCTTTCGTAGCCGGAGCGGCGCAGCTCGTCCTGGACCATCTCGAAGATCTCCTCGTAGCGCGCCTGTACCGACTGCGCCAGCGACTGGCGGGCCAGGCGGCGGGGCGGGCGGTCGCCGACGGAAGGTACCTGGATGGTTTCCTCCGCGTGCGCCAGTTGCGCGAGCGCGCAGGCGTACTTGATCTTGATTTCCTCGGCATGCGCGGTGGGCGTGTGCACGCCGTAGGCGATGTCGTTGGTGACCTGGTCGCCGCCGACGGGCAGCGACTTGGTGTAGCGGATCGCGCCCTGGGTGTAGATGGCGATGTCGGTGGTACCCGCGCCGATGTCCACCAGGCACACGCCAAGCTCGAGCTCGTCTTCGGTCAACACCGCCTTGGCGCTGGCCACCGCGGCCGGCACCAGTTCGTCCACCGACAACCCGCAGCGCTGGATGCACTTGGAGATGTTGGACACCGCGCTGGCCGCGCCGGTGACCAGATGCACGCTGGCCTCCAGGCGCACTCCGCTCATGCCGACCGGATGGCGGATGCCGTCCTGGCCGTCGATGCGGTATTCCTGCGATTCCTTGTAAAGCACCTTGCGGTCGGCCTCGAGCACTTGCTCAAGGTCCGCCGCGGTGACTTCGCGGTCGCGGATCGCGGCCGTGCCGTGCGAGTTCTTCGTCTCCAGGTGTGAGCCTGAGATCGAGGCGAACACCGAGCGGATGTCGCAACCGGCCATCAGCTCGGCTTCTTCCACCGCGCGCTGGATCGAATGCACGGTGGATTCGATGTCCACCACCGAGCCTCGCTTCATGCCGCGTGACACGTGCGAGCCGATGCCGATCACCTCGATCGGTTCGCCCGGCTCGTACTCGCCGACGATGGCGACGACCTTGGAGGTGCCGATGTCCAGTCCGACCACGAGCTGCTTGTCGTTTTTGTTCTTCATGTGCGCGGTGCGCTCCGGGTGTCGGTGGCAGCGGGGGCCTGGGCCTGCGGCCAGCTGACGGCGAATCCATTGGTGTAACGAAGGTCCACCGAGGCGAAACCGCCGGGATGGCTTGAAGCCAGTTGCGGGTAGACGTCGAGGAACCGGCGCAATCGCCGGTCCACCTGGTCGCCGTCGCCAATCACCACTTCGGCGCCACCGGCGGTGACCACGCTCCAGCTTCCGCGATTGCTCAAGGTGACACCGGCCACCTGCAGGTGGGAGCCTGCGAACTGCTTCTGCGCCTGTGCGTAGAAGCTCACCACTTCAGCCAGGCGCGCATCGGGGCCACGCAACTGCGGCAGGCCTTCCATGTGCTCGGCCTCGCGGGCCGGGAACACCTTGCCCTGGCGGCTGATCAGGTCGTTGTCGTTCCAGCGTGCGAACGGCTGGCGCTCGTAGATGCGCAGCAGGATCGAATCGGGCCAGTGCTTGCGCGCCTCGACCGATTCCACCCACGGCAAGGCGGCGACCGACTTGCGCACCTCGTCAAGGTCCGCAGCGAAGAAACCCCGCCCCAGCTGCGGCATCACCGCGCCCTTGATCTGCGCGTCGGTAACGTGCACGAATTCAGCTTCCACCTTCAGCTGCTTCACCGGCCAGCGATTGGCGGCGAACCAGCCCTGGAGCACGCCCACGACGGGCAGCGCCACCAGCGTGATGGCGATGCCCCAGGCAACGACACGCGTAGCGGCGCCGGCCCTCATGGGGTGACCTCCGCGAAAGTGTTGCCGTCGGCGTCGCGCAGCGACGTCTCCAGCACACGCCAGCAGACGCTGGCGAAATCGATGCCGGCTTGCGCCGCCGCCTTGGGCACCAGCGAGTGGGCAGTCATGCCCGGTGCGGTGTTCACTTCCAGCAGCCAGTTGCGGCCTTGACGGTCGCGCATCACGTCGACGCGGCCCCAGCCTGAGCAACCCAGGGCGTCGAAGGCGCGCAGGGCCAGCGCACGGATCGAAGTCTCGGCCTCGCCCTCGAGGCCGGGGCACAGGTAGAGCGTGTCGTCGGCGATGTACTTGGCGTTGTAATCGTAGAACGCCCCCCTGGGCACGATGTGGATCGAGGGCATCACCTCGCGGCCGAGCACGGCGATGGTGAGCTCGTCGCCTTCGATCAGCGTTTCCATCAGCAGCTCACCGGGATAGCGCGCGGCCAGTTCCACCGCGGCGTCGAGGTCGGCGTCGGTGAACACGCGCGTGATGCCCACGCTCGAACCTTCGCTGGCGGGCTTCACGATCAGCGGGAAGCCGATCCTCGCCGCGGCGGCGTGGATGTCATCACCTTTTTTCAGCGCGATGTACGCCGGTGTCGGCAGGCCCAGGGCCTGCCAGACCATCTTCGAACGCACCTTGTCCATCGACAGCGCCGAGCCAAGCACGCCGGAACCTGTGTACGGGATGTTGAGCGACTCCAGCGCGCCCTGCAGCACGCCGTCTTCGCCGCCGCCATGCTGCCCGTGGAGAATATTGAACACCCGCGCGAAATGGCCGGCGCGCAGGGCGTCCAGCAAGGCGGGGATGCCGTCGATGGCATGGGCGTCCACGCCCCGCTGGCGCAGCGCGTCGAGCACGTTGCGACCGGAGTCGAGCGAGACCTCGCGTTCAGCGGAGCTGCCCCCCATGACCACGGCGACGCGGCCGAACTGCGCCGGATCGGTCACGGTAAAGGCGATGGGCGACGACGTGGTCATGCCTTGAGGGTCCTCAGGGAAGCGGCGTTGCCAAGCTCAAGCGCGGCGTGGCCGATATCGCCGGCGCCGAGCATCAGCAGGATGTCGCCGTCGCGCAGCAGCGCCGGCAAGGTGGCGGCAAGGTCCCGCGGATGGTCCACCAGCACGGGGTCGACCTTGCCGCGTGCACGCACCGCACGGGCGAGCGCACGGCCGTCGGCACCGGCGATCGGCGCCTCGCCGGCGGGATATACCTCGGTCAGCAGCAGTACGTCGGGCTCGGTCAGCACCTTGGCGAAGTCGTCCATGAGATCGCGCGTGCGGCTATAGCGATGCGGCTGGAAGGCCACCACCAGGCGCCGGTTGGGCCAGCCGCCACGCGCGGCGGCGAACACGGCGGCCAGTTCACGCGGGTGATGGCCGTAGTCGTCCACCAGCAGCGCGGTGCCGTGGTCCAGGGCAATCTCGCCGCGGGCATGGAAGCGGCGGCCGACACCCTGGAACTCGGCAAGCGCGCGCGCGATGGCTTCTGCCTCCACGCCCAGCTGCCAACCGACGGTCGCGGCGGCCATGGCATTGAGCACGTTGTGCCGGCCAGGCAAGTTCAGCACCACCGGCAGCGGCGCGGGCAGCCCCGGCAGGTGCAGGTCGAAATGCATGTGGAAGCCGTCCTGGCGCACATTGGTGGCGCGGACATCGGCGTCGGGGTTGTCGATGCCATAGGTCATCGCGCGGCGCACCGTGGTGTTGGCCAGCTCCGCCACTTCCGGGTCGTCCACGCACAGCACGGCCAGGCCGTAGAACGGCAGGCGATGCAGGAAATCGGCGAAGGCCTTCTTCACCCTGCCGAAGTCGCCGCCGTAGTTCTCCAGATGGTCGGCGTCGATGTTGGTCACCACTGCCATCACCGGCGACAACAGCAGGAACGAACCGTCGGACTCGTCGGCTTCGGCCACCAGGTACTGGCCGGCACCGAGCCGGGCATTGGCGCCCGCGGCGTTGAGCTGGCCGCCGATCACGAACGTCGGGTCGTAGCCCGCCTCGGCCAGCACGCTGGCAGTGAGGCTGGTGGTGGTGGTCTTGCCATGGGTGCCGGCGATGGCGATGCCACGGCGGAAGCGCATCAGCTCACCAAGCATCTCGGCGCGGGGGATCACCGCGGTGCGCGCATCGTGGGCGGCGATCAGTTCCACGTTATCCCGGGCGATCGCGCTGGAGGTCACCACCACGTCGGCACCTTGCACGTTCTCGGGCCGGTGGCCCACGTGCACGGTGATGCCCAGTGACTCCAGGCGGCGCGTGGTGGCGCTGGCGGCGCGATCGGAACCGGACACGGTATAGCCCAGGTTGCGCAGCACTTCGGCGATGCCGCTCATACCGACGCCGCCGATGCCGATGAAGTGCACGGCGCGGAAGGACGACATGAAGTCGTCGGTGGCCCCGAGGCGGACGGGCGTCATGCCGCCACCTCCAGGCAGGCGCGGGCGATGGTCGCCGCCGCGTCGGGCTTGGCCAGGGAACGCGCGGCCTGGGCCATCGATACCATGCGATGGCGGTCGCCCAGCAATTCGCGCAGGCGCGTGGAGAGTGCAGCCGTGTCCATGCCGCGCTCAGGGACGAGTTCAGCGGCACCGGCGGCCACCAGGGTCTGCGCATTGCGCGTCTGGTGGTCGTCCACGGCATGGGGGAAGGGAATCAGCACGGCGCCGAGGCCCGCGGCGGTGAGTTCAGCGATGGTCAGTGCTCCGGCACGGCAAACGGCGAGGTCGGCCCAGCCGTAGGCGGCGGCCATGTCCTCGATGAAGGGTTCGATGCGCGCGGCGACACCGGCGTCGGCGTAGGCCTTGCGCGCTTCCTCGACACCGCGTGCGCCGCACTGATGCAGCACCTCCGGGCGATGTTCTTCCGGAAGCAGGGCCAGCGCCGCAGGTACGTTGAGGTTCAGGGCCCTTGCGCCCAGGCTGCCGCCGAGCACCAGCAGGCGGCGCTGGCCATGACGGCCGTCGAAACGCTGTTCCGGCACCGGCAGGGCCGCGATCGCCGCACGTACCGGATTGCCCACCCATTCGGCATGGGGCAGTGCATCGGCGAAACCCGCCAGCACGCGGCGTGCCAGGCGCGCCAGCACCTTGTTGGTGAATCCGGCCACGCGGTTCTGTTCGTGCACCAGCAGCGGCCGGCCGGACATCCAGGTGGCGATGCCGGCGGGGCCGGCGACGTAGCCGCCCATCGACAGGACGCTGCGCGGTTGCAGCGAAGCCAGCACCTTGCGCGAGGCCATCAATGAGCGCAGCAGCATCAGTGGCGCGGCCAGGCGCGTGCGCAGGCCCTTGCCGCGCAATCCACCCACGGCCACGGTGTGCAGGTCGATGCCGTGCGCCGGCACCACGCGGGTTTCCATGCCACCGTCGGCGCCCAGCCACACCACCGGCACGCCCAGCGCGCGCAGCGACTCGGCCACGGCAAGTCCCGGGAAAATGTGGCCGCCGGTGCCGCCGGCCATGATCAGCACGGGTGCCTGCGCGTTCATGCCGGCTCCCCCTGTTCAAGCGGCACGCTGA
>Ga0193742_1001504_pt1 | contig 14046 bp, 17 predicted proteins | sample L2c1metaG_FD_165511 | JGI IMG/M metagenome (GOLD analysis project Ga0193742, IMG submission 165511) | Soil microbial communities from a riparian zone of the East river system, Colorado, United States - L2c1 | ecosystem: Environmental > Terrestrial > Soil > Riparian zone | place: USA: East River... | reverse complement strand
GGAGAGCGCGACGACGAGCGCGGCTCTCGGGCCAAAACGCGTCACCATCCGTCCGCCCGCCGCCGAGCCGGCGACGACGACGGCGGTGGGCAACAGAAACGCCACGCCCGTTTCGAGGGCGTCATAGTGATGCACGTCCTGGAAGTAGAGCGATAGGAAATAGAGAACCGAACCGAACGTCGCCATGAACAGGAACGCGATCGCACCCGCCGCTCGGAGGTTGCGGCTGGTCAGCAACCGCGTTGGCAGCAGCGGATCCCGACTCCGTCGCTCGATGATCGCGAGCGCACCCAACAGGAACGCACCACACGCTGCGGCGCCGACAATAGGCGGGGAGCCCCAGCCCAGGGTCGGACCTTCAACGAGGGCATACACGAGCAGGGTGACGCCGGCAGTGGCGCTGAGCGCACCCGGCAAATCGAACGTGCGCGTCCGATCGCGCGCGTGGTCGCTGGGTAACAGCGAAAACGAAAGCAGAGCGGCGAGACTGGCCAATGGAACGTTGACGAAGAAGACCGACTTCCACCCGAACGCCTGGGTGAGCACACCACCAAGCAGTACACCGATGACGAGTCCCGCCGCGCCGGCGCCTCCCCAGACGGCCAGCGCGCGATTGCGCTCGGGGCCTTCGGCAAACGTGGTGTTGATCAGCGCAAGCGTCGCCGGGAAGACGAGTGCGCCTCCAAAGCCCTGCGCTGCGCGCGCCACCAGCAGAACCGCCGGGGTCGTCGCGAGCCCACCCGTCAGCGACGCACCGGCGTACAATGCCAGACCGGTGATGAAAATGCGGCGTCGGCCGAGGAGATCCGCGGCGCGCCCGCCGAACAGCAGGAATCCGCTGGACGCCACCGCGTAGGCGCTGACGACCGACTGCAACGATTGGGCGGAATAGCCGAGCGCGCGCCCGATCTCGGGCAACGCGACCACCACGATGTACTGATCCAGAGAGACAATCAGCATCGCAAACGACAACAGCGCGAGGGTACGCGCGTGGGCAGACCCTCGGTTTAGGCTTCGAGCAGATCGTCCTTCTATAGGAGTCCTCAATGATGACCTCGGTCGCTACGGAGCAGTCGCGTAGCGCAGAGCCACCATGCCGGTCTTGAATTCGCGTGCGTCCAACAGCTTGAGATCCACTGAGTGTCGGAAGAAGGGAACGCCGCTCCCGAACACGCTGGGATTCACGAACAGCTGATACTCGTCAATCAGGCCGTGTTGCTGAAGCGTCGAGGCGACGTCTGCTCCACCGAACGAAAGGAGGTCATTCGACGTCTCGCGCTTGGGGCGTGCGACTTCTTCGGAAAGGCCGTGGTCGACGATACGAGTGTTCCACCGCGCTTCCTTCAGCGTGGTCGAGAACACGACCTTCGGCTTGCTCATCCAGATACGGCCAAACTCGATCTCGTACGCCGGCTTGCTCGCGTCCTCGGCCACGTCAGGCCAGTACGGGATCATCACCTCGTATACCTTGCGTCCGTAGAGTAGTGCATCCGCGGCGGCTGCCAGGCGATTGACGTGCCTATGGACTTCCTCGTCGATCCGCACCCACGATCCGTCTTCACGACCCGGACCCTCGATGTAGCCGTCGACGGAAAGATTCATTGAAACAATCAGGCGTCCCATCCGACCTCCAATCTTCCCGGTGCCAAGTCCGGGTCGTCGTCACGGCCGTCAATTGGCGCCATCGGTGCAATTCTTGGCGCCGATCGTCAGCCACCTCTCAGACCGACCCGGCTCCGATGCGGTCAGCGTCGAAGTCCAGCGGTTGCGAGTGGTGCTCGTGAACGACGACCCACTCCCCGTCGCGCTTCTCCAGTCCGATCGTCAGCCGGAGCGTGAATGCCACCTTCCGTCCGTCCTCAGTTCCCGCGCATTCGAGCAGCGTGGTGGCGAAGGCGACGTCGAGACCGGTCGACACCTGCAGGTCGACCAGGTCGAAGCGGCCCGTCCCTCCGTGCCACGCGAAGAACTGCTCGAGCCACGTTCTGCGGTACGCGTCCAGGCCCTGCAGGCGGACAGGCTCCACCACATCAAACATGATCAGGTCCGCCGAGTGGCGGCTCACGATGGCGTCGATGTCGCGGGTCCTGACACCTGCCGCCCACCGTTCGATGATCTCGCGCGCATCGCCGGGCCGAATGCGGACGTGTCGCCGAAATAATCGTGGCTGTAATTGTTGCCGGCGGTCGACAACAGGTTGAGGTGCCGCCACCCACGTTCGTGTGCCCATTCGACCAGGCGAGCGAGCGGCGACTTGGCGACGATGTAAATCGGCAGGCGCTGCTCGGCAGGCGGCGCGGAGCCGTCGATCGCGTCGAGCATATGCGTGCAGCCGGGGCAGGGTCGGTCCCGTTCGGGCCCGTACATGAAGCTATAGAGAAGGATGCTCGGCTTGTCCCCGAACAGCTCCGACAGCCGCACTTTCTCCGGCCGCTGGTTGGCGCCGATGTGCTCGAATAAATAATCCTCGGCTATCTTCCCGCCCTCCGGAAGCGCTCGGCGCATGGCCGCGACTTCCTCGATATGGCGGCGCAGCGCGATCTCGGCATCGAGCAGCGAGTTGCGCGCCGCGCGATATTCGCCGCTCTCATTGGGATAGCTCAGATGCTCCATCTCACACCTCCTCGCGCGCCCATTTCTCCCGCCGCTCAAGCTCGGCCTCGCTCGGCTGCTTCGTCGCAAAACTGCCGGTCTGCACCTCCCCGGCCGGTTCGTAGGTGGCGAAGACGACGCCGCTGTCCGAAACGAAATGGTCCACGAGCTTGAGCGCGCCGTTCTGGGACCCATCGAAGAGGCGCTTGCCCTCGCCGAGCATCACCGGGAATGTCATCAGAATAAGGCGATCGATCAGTCCGGCCGCGAGCAGCGATGGGTAGATCGTGCTGCTGCCCTGGATGAGCAGGTCGCGGCCCTCGCTCTTCTTGAGGTCGCTGACGACGGCCGCGGTGTCACCCGACAATTTGCTGCTGTTCTCCCACGTCAGCGGTTCATCCGAATGGGTCAGCACATATTTGTTGATGCGCTGGAATTTCGCGCCGATCGGATTGTCCTGGTTGTAGGGCCAGTAGGCGGAGAAAATGTCGTAAGTCCGCCTCGCGAGCAGCAGGTCGTACTCGGGCTCGAGGTAGATCTTGCCGGTCGGCTCGTTCATGCTTTCGTCCGTAAAAGGCACCGTCCAGCCGCCGAAACTGAAACCGCCGGACGGATCCTCCTCTGGTGCACCCCCACCCTGCATTACGCCGTCGAGTGACTGGAAGACGGTACCGGTGACCTTGCGCATGAAATAATCTCCTTCACATTGCCTGGCGATGATTTGTGCCAGCCTTCAACCCTTGGTGGGAGTTAGCGGGCCGGGCCGGACGGCTTGTCCATGCCCGTGAAAAGGCCCGTAGGCCGGGGCGGGCCGCGATCATCGAGGAACGGCGTGGCGAGCTCGGCGATCCGCTCCGCCTCGGCCATCAGGCCGACGTGCGACGTGGCCGGAAGGATCGCCAGGCGCGCGCGCGGCGGCCCGGCAATGAAGCCTCGCGTCGCCGCTTGCCTGTCCCCGCCGCCGCGCAGCTTGAACAATTCGATGGCGTGCTCCAGCTGCACGCCATCGGCGTCGCCGACGATAATCATTGTCTTGTCGTCGATCACGCGGATCGCGTCGTTGGAGCTGTCGTAGTTCAACTCTTCCAGCCCAATGACCTCGCTGACGAAAGTGGCAAATCTGTCCGGGGTGGGCGAAAGCCGCCGGTATTCGGCTTCTATCGGCGTTCCGGCGAACGCAGCCGGCGTCGCTTGCGCCATCGCCCGAAGCACTTCGGGATACCAGCCATCACGCCGTGATGCGCCGGCGAGGATGATCTGCTTGCCCACCCGATCCGGATGACGGATCGCCATGACGATGGCGGTCGTGCCGCCCATCGAATAGCCCAAGACGTCGGCGCTGGGCACGTTTAACGCGGCCAGCACGGCCGCCGCGTCGTCGGCCATCTGGTCGTAAGTGATGGAACCGGGAAGGTCGCCCGTGCGGCCGTGACCGCGAGCGTCGATGGCGATCACGGGGCGGCTGGCGGCGAAGGCGTCGACGAACGGCGCCATGGCGTCCCCCGACATGAACCCGCCGTGCAGCACAAGCAGCGGCGTCTTGCCCAAATTCAGATCGCCATGGACCTGGTAGTAAATTCGCCCTCCCTCGACGTTTGCGTAGCCGGTGCGCGGCGGCGCCGAACGCGCGGTCGTTTGCACAGCGGCCTCGTTCGCTGCCGCGGCGGGGCTTTGCGTGGAATTCCCGGAGCCCCCATCGCAACCGGCGAGCGCCAGCGGGATCGCTGCCGCGGCCAGCATTCGTCGAAATGCATTTGCACGCGTCATCATCCATCCCCTTGAAGGTCTGCCATCTCGTCCAGCGGCCCGATTTCGATCTCGCTCGGTCCCGGCATGGGATTGGGGCAGCGCTTCACCCAGGCGACCGCCTCGTCCATGTCGAGAACGTCTGCCGCCGACGAGGATCGTGCTCGCGACGGACCCGAACGCGGCGGCAAGCTCGTCCTCGTCCCGACGGTCGGAGACGATGAAGTCGAGGGATTTGTCCGGCCCCGACATGAAACCGTCGACAGTTACGTTGCAACAAACAATCAGTGGCCTCATCGTCATTCTCCTCCCGCGGACATCCGGTTACCGATCCACGCGCGCATGGCCGTGGGCGGTATCGAGCCGTTGCCCGTCGGCTGATTGCACGTCAGTCGATACTTCGCGTGACGACTTCATGAGGCTCACGCGCGCGCGTATTTGAGGGCGACGATGCCGGAGGGGAACGTCTTAGTGTCCTGATGGCGCACGCGGCGCATCTCGACGACGGTGCCGAACAGCTTCTTGCCGCCTCCCGCGATGACCGGGTGCGTGACGAGGTTGTACTCGTCGACGACTCCAGCCTCGATGGCCGCAGCGGCGGCCGTCGGTCCGCCCCAGAGGATGATGTCGCGGCCGGCCTGCTTCTTCAGATCAGCAATTCCGTCGACACCGCCGGTCAGGACCGTGGCGTTCGGCCACTCGACCTTGCGCACCGTGCGAGAGAGGACGAAGTGCGGCGTTCGGGCTGCCATGGTGGCGTACCTCCGCTCGCTCTGGCTGGCGGTTGGACTGGTCAGCGCGGCCTGCCAGTGGCTGAGATATTCCTGGTGCATGCCTGCCCCGAGCAGCATCGTATCCACGGTCTCGAGCATCCCGAAGGTGTCACTCCACACGCCTTCGTCGCTGTGATCGAAGACATCCTTGCCGTTTTCTGGGACGACCACGCCGTCCAGCGTGATCGCCATTTGCAGGATCAGTTTTCGCACCTCGTTCTCCTTTCCGATACGACGAACGAAGGACCGACGAATCGACCGATCGACCCAGCTCGTCGAGTGTGAGCTTGCTCTCGTCGACGAGCATCATCGCCGCGGCTGCCGTGATCGCTTTGGTCATCTAGGCGATCCGAAGATCGTGTCGCGGGGCATGCCAGCGCAGCCGTCGAACACCATCTTGCCGAGCACGACGGCGTGGACGTCGTCTCCGCGGGCGACGAGGCCGACCAGGCCCGCCGCGATGCCTTGTTCGATGTGATGCTGCAGTCCGGAACGGAGCTGTGCGAGACCGTCCGCGGAAAAACCTCGCGGTTCGTGCTTCGTTCGGGGCCGTCCTGGAAATGCAACGTCTGCCGCGTTCCGTCCCCCGACGCCCTGGGCAGCCGTCCGACCTGATCATCGTTGTTCTCAGCCACGGTCAAACTCCTCGGTACTCGTGATAGGCCCAGACCCAATCACCCTGCCGCTTTGCCGTTGCACAGAGGAGACCGACATCGATTGACGCACGCCTTGCTCGGGTGCGCGTACTCTCCAGAGCGCGAAACTCAGACCATTCAGCGTCGCCGATGCGTCTTACCGCGAATTGTAAAAAACCGTCACCCTAGTGGATGAGTCATCAGGCATCATGACGTGTGCGGTCAACATCGATTGACGCACTCGCTGGGCTAGAAAATCGCCGCGGCCGGTCATGGTTCGGCATCCGCCATTCCGCGAATGCAGCTCAGACGTCAAGTCGAATGGTCATCTGCTGGGGCTCGTGATTTGTCAAGAGGGCCAACGGCGATCCGACATCGCGACCTATCAACGCTTGATACGACTCAACTATCACGTGAGTTCGGCCAGGCGCGCGGCAACGGAAGGGACGTCGGTTCAGCTTGTGGTCGCCGAGCCGTCAGATCTTACGGGCTTGATCTGTGTTGCGGGCCACGCCGGTCGGCGACAGTTTTGACGGCACCACCGCCAGCGCTTCGAGATCGGCGCGTTCGAGCCGCTCGAATTCCCGAGGAGGCTGATGGAATTCCTGCAGCAGTTCCGCCCTAGTCTTCTGCCCTTTGTGGGTCAGCATGACGAGTTTGATCCGCCGGTCGTGCGACACCACCTGCCGCTTTGCAAGACCGAGCTGCTCCAGTCTGTTCACGAGGGCCGTGGCGTACTCAGTTCATTCACCTGTTCCTCTTTGCGCTCGTCCTGGGTGTGTTTGGGGCACGTGGCTCAGCCTGAGTCGCTCAATCGCCTCGATTACCCCAGGAACGTTTCTCGAAGTTGGGCACCTGATGATTGCGACTCTCGGAACCCCCATGGCGGTGCTGATGCCGGCGACGCTGCTGTCCGCACTTCCGGTTCTCATCATGCTGCTTCGTCTCCATCAATGCGCGGCCTTTTACCTGACGCTTGGTGACACCGCGTTGTTGGTCGGCGCCCTCATCATCACGCTGACGGTCAATGTCCCGATTGACTACGACATAAACGGATGGACTGTCGAAAACCTGCCGCGGAACTGGACCGCTGATCGGGATCGGTGGCAGCTGTATCACACCATTCGTACGTTCACGTGCATGGCTGGGTTCGGGTGCGCGATTGCAGCCGTTTTGTGGGGAGCCGAAACCGCGCGTCAACGAACCGGCGGTTGAGCACACATTATGGATAAGGGGGCGACAAAGGCACGTCGGCTCCTGCCGCCCCGCGGGCGTCAGGCACTGCTGACCGCTCACATCATGATGTCTGTCGGTCTGCTCGGAGATTCCGCCGGATTTCTGGCGGTTTCGATCCGCGCCTGGCGGACCAACGATTCGATCGTGAGGGGAGAACTCCTCGAAGTGCTCAACATGTTCAGCCTCGTCTTTGGAATTCCTTTGAGCGTCGGCGCGCTCGTCAGCGGCATTGCTCTCGGTTTGGGCACCAAGTGGGGCGTGCTACGCTACCCATGGGTTGTGGCGAAGTTGCTCGCCATCGTGTCAGTGATGCTTGTCGGTAGCTTCATCATCAGTCCTGCTCATAGCGCGATGCTTCAGGGCCGTCAGGACGCAGCTGCGAATTTGATTGTCGCTGCAGCCTACGATGTGATTGCCCACGGCGTTGCGACCTGGCTCTCCGTGTTCAAGCCTGGTCGACCTTTCCGTTCGGACGCATGAGAGAACAGGCGCTGGATGAGCGAGCGAAGGAAGATGAACGGAATACCGAATCGATCGGGGCCATTCTGGGATGCCATCGAGGGTGGTGCGCCGGTGCCTCGGGCCGCGGCCACTCTCGGTTTCCAACCATCTTCCGTCCGGCAGATCACCAGTCACGGCCACGGGCCGACGAACGCGAACGATTGAGCCGGAATGAATGACGCTGATTGAACGAACCATGGAACCAACGAACTATGCACCGCCCGAGGCTCTCAGTCGTTACGTTGAGTACTTCTGGACCTTGGAGTGTGGTCAAGAAGATTCAGTACTGACTTTGAAAACGCTTGCGAACGGGGTTTCCGGCATCATTGTTCAGCACCACAATGGACGTTCGGCATGGGGCCCGACGACTTCGCAGAAGCATCCTGTCAGCAGCGGGAATATTCCCACGTCGTTCGTGTACGGAAAGAGGACGCGCCCGACTCAGACCTTTGCGAGAGGGCCGTTTGAAGTAACAGGTGTCGTGTTTAAGCCGCAGGCCCTGGGCATGCTCCTGCATATCCATCCAGTAGAACTCAACAACGGTCCGGTCGGACTCAACGAATTTTCCAGGGACAATATCGGCGAACAGTTGCTCAATGCCCGCAGCCAGCACGAGCGTTTTGTGCGAGTCAGTGAGTTCTTGCGTGCACACGTCGACGCCGCCCGGCCTGAGGATGTGCTCGTCACAGAAAGCCTACGGCTGATTCATCACGGCATTCGATCAATAAGAGTTCCGCAATTGCTCAAGTGTCTGGATCTGTCGGAACGCCAATTCGAAAGACGATTCGTCCGTGCGGTTGGTGTCTCGCCACACCACTACATCAGGATCGCGCGGTTCCAAGAAGCGGTGCGACTGATGAAGACCAAGCAGTTCGAAAGACTGTCGGATATCGCATACGATCTGAACTATGCCGATCAGTCACATTTGATCAAAGACATACGGGAGTTCTCGGGATATACGCCGACGACGCTCGCTCAGACCGTTCAGACGGGTGACGACTTTCCGTGTTTTCTGATGTTGGCAGGAACCCAGGCACCGTCGACCGATGGCGGCGACGTTCTGGGTTAGGCCAGGCGAGAGCTGCCAAAAACATTCGCTTCGTTACGGATAGCGCGTCGACCTTCGCGTGTCACGACCTTTGCCTCTTCTTGCCGAAAAACTCCACAGCCCGCAGCCGAAAAAAGGCTGCATCGCTGCCATCCACCGGTGTCGGTGGCGAATTCGCAATTCGTGCTTTCAGCCATCACTCAGAAGAGCTCGCGTGGCGCAATTCTGGCCGAAGCCCATGTGCCCGCGCGGCTTCACCCACGCACCTGGCACACGCGGAAGCACGGCGGGTCGACGCCGTCCGTTTCGGAATTGGGCCAGATATGGCCGGCGAGCACGTTACGCCGCCGTCGGCGTCTGATGCAGCCTACGGCAGTGGACTGCCAACGATACGAACTGAGTTTCGCGGGACCGCAGCCGCGAGCGGCGCTCGGTGTGGGTGGGCGCCCATTCAATCTCGCATGGGCTCGATGCCCGTTGTAATACCGTTGGAAATCGCGGAGCTTCGCCTCGAGATCAGCGGCCGTCCAGAACAGCGTGCGGTCCAAACATTCGCGCCGGATGGTCCCAATCAGCCGTTCGACGAACGGATGCGAGAGCGGGACATACGGCACGGTCTTGATCTCTTTCACCTCCAGGATCCGCAGGTTCGCCTGCCATCGGTGGAACCGGTACAGCGGATCATGGTCCGAGCTGAGGTAGGTGGGCGCCGGTTGGCGACCCATCGCTCGATTGAACATCTGGCACAGCGCCACGCCATCCACGACGCCGCGGTGCACGCCAAAGCCCACGATGCGCCGCGTACATTGGTCCATCACGACGAGCACCCAATGTGTGCGCAGGGCAGCCGATTCGCACCGAAACAACTCAAGACTCCATAGGCTGTCCTTCGCGTGACCAAGGACCGTGAGCCAGGACGGCCCCGCCGAATCTGGTTTCGGCTGGTGCCGAGCCGCGAGAATGCGTCGCACCACATCCTTGTCCATGAGAATACCGAAGGCCAGGGTGATTTGTTGCGCGATCCGTGGGCATCCCCAAATCGGGTTCCGCTGTTTCATGTCGACGACGGCGGCGATGACGTCCTCGCTCGGTCCCTTGGGGCCAGGCTTCGTCGGCCCCGTGGACGAGAAGAGCCGGCGATACTTTCGCCGTATCAGCGCTCGATGAAGGCGCAACAGCGTTGACGGTTTGAAGACGATCGCGGAACGGATCAACCGGCCCGGCCGCATGAAGAGCGCACACAGGCCGGCGACGATGCGGTCAGAGGGACGGAGATTGGGCGACCGTTTTCGAGAACGCTTGAGGATCAGCAGCTGGTGCTTGACGAGCACGGATTCGGCCACCACGGAACGGGCGCCGCCGGGACCGGCCAGCCGGGCGACTGTCGTCAGCAGATGCAGCACAAGGACAGCCAGATCGCGCATCGCACGATCCTACCAAGACCGCGACGAGTGCAGAATGCTCGCGAACTTAGGAATTCGCCATGCACAGGGAATCTTCGGGTTGGGAGTGGCACTAGCGCGATCGTCGTCGAGTGCCCCGCCGTTTCGCCTGACGGACGCGCAGATCGTCAAGGACCGCGCCGAGCCTCCGGAGATCGTTCTGAACCGTCCGTTGGAAGGCGTGCGCCTGCTGGCGAAGCCGTTCGACACGCACCAGGAGGGTCTCGGGCTCGCCAGAGTGGGGCAGCGCGTGGGACGACGTCCCAGACATGGTCGGCGAGTCCAGCCTCCATCCGAAGGCGTCACGCGGAATGTGTGAAATGTACGTCGCTGAACGAAGAGCCGAGCGTAGTTTGCCACGTCTACGTCCCGTCGTTCAAGCCTGCGTGTCGTGTGGGGCTACGCGGCTTTTGTCGGCTGCATTGACCAGTGCCTCGATGTCTTGACCCCTTGCCGACCGTCCTGACGCTGACGCCTGCCTTCGGTAAGCGACGGCCTGCCGTCGCGTCAGGGTGGTGACAGCCCACGAGACGACGTGCGGATGAGGCGTCTCTGTGGCCCTGTGCTGTTTTGAACAGCCTGACGCACAATGCCGGTTTAGGATCGCCGGCGATTCAGGCGCGAATCCTCTCGCGCGGCACGAGGGGGACCTTCAATGCTGTACGAGTTCGTCGTCACCTATCGCGATGCCATCATTGCCAAGGCACGGGAGAAACTGACGGCCCGGCCGTGGCCGTCCGCATCCGCGAGCGATCTTGAGAACGGCGTCCCGCTCTTTCTGGATCAGCTCGCTGAAACACTCGAGGCAGAAGAGCGCGGTTCAGATTCGCCGTCCGATGCGATTGGTGATGGGGCCACCCGCCACGGCCGCGACCTCTTGGCGTTGGGCTTTACGGTGTCGCAGGTCGTCCACGACTACGGGGACATCTGCCAAGCGGTCACCGAACTGGCGATCGCGCAGAACGCGCCGATCACCACGGAAGAGTTCCACACGCTGAATCGCTGCCTGGACACCGCGATTGCCGAAGCGGTGACGGAGCACACCCGTCTCACCGCAGCGGCCCGGTCCACAGTAGCCGGGGACCGCGTCACCGATCTGGTCGAGGACATCCGAGTCATGGTCGAGGGGGCGATGCTGGCGTTTGACATCCTGAAACGCGGCGCCGTCGCGGTCAACGGCAGCACCGGGTTAGTGCTCGACAGGAACCTCCTCGGTCTCAAGGCGCTCGTGGACACCTCACTGGCGGACATCCGGCTGGACGCGGACGACCAGCGGCGACCGCGCGTGCCCCACGTCTAGGCTCGAGGGACCCGGCGCCGGCGGCGTTCGATGGTCTGTACCACCCGAACCATCGCGACGAGCGCGCGATCGTGGGCGCGGCACGCCGCCTCGAAATGCAGCACGGCCTGGTGATAGGTTCTCGCGACCTGCGCGAAGGTCGCCCGTCGTGGCGCCTGAGCGATCACAGGGTTCATTCCACGGGCCGAGCACAGCGTATGCGAGCGGCCGCCCTGGCGGCGAGCGCATTTTCTCCGTAGCGGGTATTTCTTTCCCGCCCTTATACTGTCGCCCGTGCCGCACCGCGATCCCGACGCCATCCTGAAGAATCTTCGCCGGCTGTGTGAGCAGGCTGACACCCTCCAGAAGTCTGCGGCTACGCTGTCCAAGCAGCTCGCAGAGCAGCTCACCGCCTCGGAGGCCGCTCACCCTGCCAAGGCCAAGGCTGAACCCAAGCCGGAGCCAGCTCGCCGCACACGGCGCTCCGAGTAGCGGCGCGCCAGAATCGCTCCGCATCGCCACTGACAGACACCCACGTATCTCGATGCGGAGCAGGCGGTCCGCGGAGTCGCTGAACATCTGCCCAGGCTCCGATGTGTGAGCCGTCGTGAGGCTAATGCCCTGAGACCCTGCGTGATCCCTGCATGATGGCCATCTGTGGTTCGCCAAAACTGGTCGCGGCCCATTCTGCGCGGCCTGCCACGTGCGCCGGTTATGCTGATCCATGGTCGCCAGGTTCATCCAAGTTGTTCGGCTACTGATCGTTCTCGCCAGCCGGCACCGCAGTCTGGTGCTCGAGAACCTCGCGCTACGGCACCAGTTGGCTGTCTACGGGCGCACCCGCCCGAAGTCCGCCATTCGTTGGTCGGACCGGCTGTTCTGGATGGGACTGCGATGGGCATGGCCGGACTGGAAAACGGCCTTGGTGATCGTGCGCCCCGCCACTGTTGTCGCGTGGCATCGCCGCGGCTTCGCGTGGTACTGGACACGCCACTCGCGTCCGCGCGGCGGCCGGCCGCACGTCGGCGCCGACGTGCGATGCCTGGTCCGGGAGATGGCCGTCGCGAACCCGCTCTGGGGCGCACCCCGGATACACGGAGAATTGTTGAAGCTGGGATTCGACGTCTCTGAACGGACGATTTCACGCCTGATGCCGCGACGGCGGAAGCCACCCTCGCAGACCTGGCGCACGTTCCTGAAGAACCATCTCGGCTCGACCGTGGCGGTCGATTTCTTCGCAGTTCCCACGCTCACCTGTCAGATCCTGTTTGTCTGCGTTATCCTCGCCCATGACCGGCGCCGCATCCTGCATGTCAACGTGACGCCGCATCCCACGTCAGTGTGGACCCGACAGCAGCTTCGCGAGGCCTTCCCCGACGACGCCACGGCGCGATTCCTCCTGCACGACCGGGATGCGATCTTCGACGTGGCGTTCGTCAACAGCGTCAACGCGTTCGGCCTCACGTCCGTCGGCACCGCGCCGCGCTCACCCTGGCAGAATCCCTACGTCGAACGCGTCATTGGGTCGATCCGCCGCGAGTGTCTGGATCACGTCATCATCTTCAACGAGCGGCATCTCCGCCGGGTGCTTCGCGCCTACGTCGTGTACTACCACTGCTCGCGAACGCACCTCGCGCTCGCCAAGGACACGCCTGAGGCGCGCGCCGTCGACGCGACTGGCACCGGTCGGATCGTGGCGCGGTCCGAAGTCGGCGGACTCCATCACCGCTACGAACGGCAAGCGGCCTGAATCAGTTTCACGCGGCATGCGAACGTGCCTTGGCATAAAGGTCTGCCTGCGGGCTGGTCCGACGGCAGCTCCGGGAGGAGTTCGGTGGTCTACGTGGCCGATAGCCACTCCTCCACCGGCCGAACAGCACGTCGTTTGTGCTCTGATTGCGTTTGACGGTCGAGCGAAACGGCTGTCGCGAGGTTCTGGCGAACGACACCGTGCGGTCCTGCTCGATCTGGCAGATTGACGCCGGAACTGACGTGCGGCGATTCATTACCATGTACCCGAGGTAGGACATGCCCTTTGACATGTATGGCGACGTCGCGACGTTGCCGAGTCGGTCTGCGGACCGGCGATGTCGGCACAGTCGTGGAGCGGCACATCGCGCCTGGTGTTGCCGAAGAAGGCTACTCGGTCGAGTTCTTTGACATGACGGGCAACACCGTCGGCGTAGTCACTCTGCCGGCCACCGCCCTGCGCATGCCGACGCCAGCCGATCGTCCGGCGGCGCGTGCGCTCAGCGCCTGACTACAGGGACTTCCCGCCGCCCGCCGCAACTCCTCCACCTGTCGCAGCCACCCGTCCAACTGGTTCCAACTGGCGAAATTTAGGCTCACCATGTCGAACGAGGTGATTCCTAACGATCGAACTCTCAATCCGAATAGTCAGTCGAACCGCGCAACCTGAGCGTTCTCGTGTAGCGCTGCACCCGAGGCCCAGCAGGATCACTGCAATGATGGCCTGCCAGGCGGGCCGGTGGATGGAAACATCGCGACAGGGCCAACCCGACGGCGTTGGCCCTGTCAAAGGACGTAGCGTTCGTCCGTGACTCTGAGGAGCCGTTTCCCATGCTTACCGACCTGCGCAACGCCTTCCGTGCATTGCGCGCTATGCCCAGCTTCACCGCCGTCGCCGTGATTATCCTGATGCTCGGCATCGGCGCGAGCACCGCCATATTTTCCGTCGTCGATGCCGTCATGCTGCGGGGCCTGCCGTTCGATCAGGCCGACAGGCTGGTCTCGGTCGCGCAGCGCGTCCGGTCACCCGTGCCGATCCGTGGCA
>Ga0193742_1001503_pt1 | contig 14051 bp, 8 predicted proteins | sample L2c1metaG_FD_165511 | JGI IMG/M metagenome (GOLD analysis project Ga0193742, IMG submission 165511) | Soil microbial communities from a riparian zone of the East river system, Colorado, United States - L2c1 | ecosystem: Environmental > Terrestrial > Soil > Riparian zone | place: USA: East River... | reverse complement strand
AGCCGGTTTGCAGTCCCACCAAACCATTCCGGTTTGGCTCCATCCGGTTCACGCAATGGGATGGAGGCGCCGTCCAATTCCAGGATGAGCATCGGCCACTCATCATGATGGAGCTTGCACAATTGACTGATTTCGTCGTCCGGGAAATGACCGGCGGCAACGATGTCGCATCCGATTGCGCGCGCGGCTAACGTGAGCGCTTGCCAGACGTGTCCAATGTCATGTAAACAATAGCGATACGCCCGGTCCTGATATTTCCATGCCTCGCGCCACGCAATGCTGGTGAGAACCAAAGCGATTGGAGCCGAAGTACTAGCTAACTTCGTTAGTAGATCACCTAGTAGATCACCCCGCGCGCGCTGCTCCGCCATGTGCGAAGAAGGACGGTAGTGGTACAGCCCGTCCGGCCAATCTTTCAAGCCGCGTGTGAAGAGATGGAATTCCGTCGGGTGCAGATTGCCGGAAGACGGATTGACGCGCAGCGCATACCGTTCCCCGGAGGGGGAAAGCTTAGATGCACTGATGGCTGCTGAATAGAACAGCAGTTGGGAGAGAAACTCAGGGCCCGTCTCAACCGCCGTGTTCCCGATCCTGCCTTCCAACAACGCAATCATTGAATTTTCGGGTGAGGGTGGATCGGCGGGAAGATCGAGCACGGGTGTGCCTTCGTAGTGGCGAAACGGGTCGGGCCTGTTGGCCCAGTCGAGCGTGTGCCGCGATGCGGCCACGGACTGAACGCTATGTTTGGTGGACTCGTGATATTCGCGCCAAGTTGGCGTGTGCATTTCCCTAAAGAGTGCTGATTTCGATGACACGCAGCCCGCGCTTTCGTGCTTCTTCGCCGAACTCTTCGGTGATGTCATGATCGCCCCGCGAAGACCCATCCCAAATCAACGCCGCGGCGGGGGAGTCGCCAAGCTCCTTTGCTAAGGCAGCGGTTTCATCAAGGATCGCCAGACTTGCCGCGGAATAGTCGGGCCTCTGCAGGGCCCGATCCATTACAATCAGGTTGCCGCTTGCGCTCACGGCTTCTAAGACCTCGTCATAGAGCGAGCTCCAGGCGCCGGGACGATCGAGCACCGAATTCCGTTTGAAATCATCGCGGGTGGAAGGCAGCACGATCCGGCGCGGCAATCCCAGCGCGCCTGCTTCGGAGAGGGCGATTAAATCTGCCCCGCACGCAGCGGACGTCACCAGCGCTTTCACGCCGTCCGCTTCGAACATGGACCGGATCCTCCTCCCTACCAAATCGACATTGCGAAGCGGGAAGCGCACGTCCTTGGCATTGAAGGCGTCAATTCGCCGTCCCGAAAGCGCAATGACCACGGATCTCCTTCTTTCGTTCAATCGCTAACTCAAATTTCGCACGGATGGAGGACAGACAATTTTCAGCTTAATGAATCTGTGTTCCTTGGCGGACATACAAAATCATTTAAAGCAATCGGACGCCAGCGATTCGGTCTTTTGGCGATATTTGTCTGCAATGTTTGGGCCCCCTATCTCCACTCTTCTGGGGGAGAGGATTCACCGGGGAAGCGGGAGCAGTAAGGTGCCTGATATTTGTGACGCTCAATCCGCTTGTCTCTTGAGTTTTCTCGTCACTACTGTTTTGGGATTCAGGAATACTGAAGCAGCGCAGGCCTAAGGTACTCGTCTGTACCGATCGGCGAGCTGCCGTCAAGCGCCTTTTTGGCGGCCTCAATGAACATTTCAACGGGAGGAACCATGCAAACGAGATTTTCTACAGCTAAAAAACGACTCATCCTCATTTCGGGCCTGGTGTTCTTTAGCGCAAGCGCATTTTCAGACACGCTAACTGTTCAGGCTACCTCGAACATCTATTCGGCCGGGCACTCGGTCTTGCCGGCCACCATTTACCCGGGCAATTTTTCCCCTTCAAGTGTGTTTTCGGCGGGGGCAAATCAAGTATTGACTTTTTCCAACGTCACAGGTTCGATCGGCTGTAATTTTGTGATTACGAATGGACCGGATGGAACTTGTTACCCGGGAGTCAACACAACTGTCACAAGCTATGGAGGGCTCTCCGGGATTTCAGCCGACAACAAAAACATGTTTCTGGTCGGCGTTTTCCTGGATTCCACGGAACCAAGCGGTGCTGGCCCGGCAATTCTCAGCTACGATTTTGGGTCGCCCGGCGGTCTGAATACCTCCGATCTTAGCTTTTCCCCGGAACTCAACCAGGTCTTCTTCATAGGCGACGGTCTAACCGGAACGGGAAGCGGACTGATGCAGGATTTCCTTGTGCCGTCTTCGGCAAGCCGTTTGTATCTCGGTTTCGCGGATTCTTTCGATAGCGTTCCATCGTATTATGCCGATGATGTTGGGTCTTTGACCGCCACGTTTTCCATCACTTCAACTGCAGCGGTTCCTGAATCCTCATCTGTTCTTTTGGTGACCGGAGGTTTGCTGGTGGGCGTATCCTGCTTCCGGCGAAGAATTCGCAAGTCGCTGAAGGCAGCAAAGGATTCCTCAAATTAAGCTGCCTCAGGAACTTTGACAAAGCTCTGGCGATCCATTTTGCCCCATGATTTTCTTCTTCGAAGAAAATCAAGCATGCCTTTGATTCGCCAGAGTGCGGTCATCTGCCGGTAAAACAGGCATTCGAGCAAGGCCGCAACCAGCAGAGAGCCGAGATCCTTCACGGACGGGTATCTTCGTGTGGTTAGTTCCTCCAGCATAATTGCACTGAGCGAAAGGAAGAGACTAAACAGGACCGACACGACAAAAAACTCAAGTGCAATGAACGGTACGATCAAGCCAAAGAGCAGGCCAAAAATGGTGAACGCATAGCCGGCCATCTCGATCATCGGGGCGAAGAGCTCGAACACAAGAAAATAGGGAAGGCCGAAAAGTCCAAGCGTTCCCCACGCCGGCTTGCCCATCATATGCCGGTGTCTGAAAATACTTTCGGTCGCGCCTCGCTGCCAGCGATTGCGTTGGAGTTTTAGAACATCCATTTTCTCGGGAACCTGCGTCCAGCATACTGGTTCCGGGACGAAGACAACCCGGCGCCGGCGGCCGTCGGGACCTTTCTGCCGGTGCAAGCGAAGGACGAGTTCCATGTCTTCGCCGACAGTGTTGGTCCAAAAACCGCCGGCTTCGACAACTGCCTGGCGTTTGAACAATCCGAATGCGCCCGATATGATCATGAGTGAATTCATGGAACTTAGAGCGACGCTCGCAGGTATTCGACTACCTGGAGGCGCGCTAATAGAGACTTGGGCGCGGCAATGTGCTGCACTAGGCCGTGCTTCACTGTACAGCCATTTATGACCCGGACGATTCCACCTGTAGCCACGGTGTTGTCGGGATCTTCCAAAAAAGGCGTGGACACACCGATCAGCGCATCTCGTTCAAGTAGAGAGTCGGAATCCACGGCGCCCACCAACGGCATCCGGGAGTGGTTGAGGCCAGCGTTCAACGCGTCCGCCTTGCCCCGGTTCTCCTTATCAATCACTACTAGCTTGATGGAGTCGAGCGACTCGTAAACACCGTGGATGGCCGAGGTTGGCAGATTGCCGGTGGGAATCCGGCTGGAACGATAGAGACGAAACTCCTCGGTCAGCAACGAGAGCGTCCGGTCGGTGGAACCGTCATTAATCACGATCACTTCGTGCGACGGGTGGCGCAGCATAAGCATGGAGCGCACCGAATCGCATATCGTGAGTTCTTCATTGTAGGCGGGTGTGAGGACCGAAACTCCTGGAAGAAGGGGGGATTTCATGAGTGTTTCGATCTCCGGCAAGGAAAGCCGCCCGCGTTTGCCATGTAGTGTAAAGAAGCCGACAGCAAGCAGCATGAACTGCAGCCCATTGTCGACACAGACGTAGAATATGAACCATTTTTCTACGATCGTAAAAATGTTTGAGACGTCCGCGAATTGCATCATATTGCTGTGCCTACTAGCCTGCCTGTATTGAAATATTCGAGGGCTTCGAGCGCCGCGCCGCCCGAGCGTCTCATGTGCCCAAGAACAGCCTCCTCGAGCACCTGCTGTCCGACGCTTCCGAGTCTGCTGAGCGCTTGTGCCGCCGCTCGGTTTACTTCCGGCCGCGAATCCGCCAGGAGCACGGAAAGCGCCGGCACGGCGGCGGAAAGTTCCCAATGCGAGACGATGTTTGCCGCGGTTATTTTTACTTCCTGGCTCTCGTCCGAGAGCGCCCCCAATAGCAGCGCTTGGGCCTCATCGGGAGAGCTGACGTATGGCAGCAAGCGAAGTACGACGGCGCGATTCGATCCGCTGGATCCATCGAACATCTGCTTCCAGCCTTCTAAATGAATGGATCTCCGCCATGCTCCCAACATCTCGAACATAATGATGATTTGTTTCTTGTCGCCGGTGGCCAGAATTTTTGGCACGACGGTTGCGCAAAGTGTGGTGGCGTGTCTCCGGAAATCTTCAGTGAGACAAGCGCGAATGCGTAGAGTTTGACTGAGGCTGAAAACGAAGATGTCCTGCAACTCTGCTTGATCACCGGATTGAACCAGCGCCCGCGCGGCTAGGACCTGTATCTCGGGATCGCGGTCGTGCAACGCCTTTCGGAGGGAAATCCTACTGGCGCTCAACGGCATCAGGGAAAGCGCCACTACACCCGCTCGTCTGCGTTCGGCATTGCCCGACGTGCATTCCCGGCTCCATTTCGCCGTGAAACCAAGCTCGGTGGCTAGCTCGCAGAGGTGCTCCCGCCCCTGACCTTTCATAAGAAGTGAAAACTGTACGAGCGAATGCTCAACAATCAGGGCGTCCTTTGCAAGGAGAGGCTTGAGGGCGGCGCTCTGGTCCGTACCGTAGGCGTGGTCGGTAAACCTGCTCTGCAAGTCGGGTTCCAACACGCGTGCGCGGGCGTCAAAGATTTCACGTGCCGCTTTGCGGTAGATCATGGCCACTGCAAGCACGGCAATGGCGACCAGATGTAATATGCAGAAGGCAAAGGGAAGGGCCAGCATAACGGAATGGGTGTTCCGGACCGCGAAGATGCGCTCTAAGGCCCACACCAATAGAACGTCGGCCGCCAGCAGGCCGGTCCCGTACCATAAATAGCTCTTAGCCGAAGTATTTGGGCTCATATCACCTTTGGAATACTAGTCGTGCGGAATAAACCTGTTCGCTAACGCCGGAGTTGCGCCGCTGAAATGCGTATTCGAACTTGGTTGTCAGAATTTTCGAAATAGGAATATCGATGCCGGCGATATAGGTGTTTGCGTGGAACTGCCCAAGCTGATTCACCACTGGAATTGCGAAGAGTTCGACTCCTTTGCTCCAGCCGCCGTGAACTGTAACTTTCTTGAAAGTTTGGTTGTAGCGCAAAAGTACTGAATTTGTAGGTTGACCGAGCTGCAGCAGGCTGCTGTAGGTGTTCCAGCCGCGTGTGTAGGTTGCTTGTAGCGATATAGGTTTCTCGAAGGAATATTCGAGGCTGGGGCTTACCAGGCGTACGTGTGCTCGATCAAAGAGCAGGTCGCGGTAGGTTGTGGACGCTGCCCATCCGGTGCGAAACCGGTGTTTCAGACCTATCGAATCGTCGTAGCGGGCCAGCACGTCTCCCCGCGAACCTATCACGGTCGACGCATCGACCGTCCAAAAGTGCGGAAAGGTATGGCTGAAGGTTGCGCCGCCCTTGATCACTCGCTGCCCGAAGCGCAGCCAATCTTCGTAGCGCACAGAGATAAAGTTGTTCGGCGACACCAGCCCTACGTCCACCAGCCCGGAAACTCCGTTGAGCCCAACCGAAAGAGAATCTCCGATGATTCCTAGTTCGATCCGAATCTGCCGCTCGGAGCGGAGGCGGGATTTTAGCTCAAGAGCGCTGGCATCTTGCGGATTCCGCCGGAGTATCTTTTGCAGCCCGGTCAAAGCCTCTTTGGGGCGATGCCGGTAGTAGTTCTCCTGTGCGATCGCCAGGTCCACTTCCGCCGATTCCGGAGCCAATGCCTGCGCCTCATTCAGGAGAGCTGTGGCGCTTGGAAAGTTCTGCTGCCACAGCAGAACGTAAGCCTTTCCAACCATCGTATCTACATTCTTAGGATCTATGGCAAGCGCTCTGTCATAAGCAGCAAGAGCGCCGGGATAATCGCCTAAGTATCCCGAGACGCGTCCGCGTGCCGCCCAATAGGAGGCATTCTCCGGATGATTTTCTGTTAGCGACACATAAAGATCGCGGGCTTCGGCAAAGCGGTGCGCGGTTACCGCCTGCTGAGCCAATGCCTCCTTGCTGGGCACGTCCTGCGGCCGCAAAACGACGGACGTCAGGTGCAAAGCCCAAACGATCACCGTCAACTTTGCCGCGTTCATTGGGCCCTGGCCAGAAGACTTTTTACGCGAGCACTTATTTCCATGGGATTAAAGGGCTTAATCACATAGTCGTCGGCGCCCAGACCGAAGCCCCGCAAAACGTCCACTTCCTGTTCGGAGGCCGTCAGCATCAGAACCTTGGTGAAGGCGGTGTCGGGATTCTGACGGAGTATGGTGAGCACTTCAAACCCGTCGCGATACGGCATGTTTATGTCTATGATCATCAGGTCCGGGCGCACCTTTTTCGCAACTTCCACGGCTTCGCCTCCGTCGCGGGCGATATGGATATCAAATCCTGCCTTTTTCAACGTCATGTTCAGCAAAGTTGTGATGGACGAGTCATCGTCGGCAATCACCACCGTCTGTTTGCCATTGGCTTGGGCTCCGCTCTTCTTCGGTTGGCTGTTCGTTGACAACAGCTTTAAAGCTCGAAGCATTAGCTCATCCGGAGACCAGGCGTCTTTCAGCAGGAAGTCCGTGGATTTGTCTCGCGCGGCGGCCAAGTTTTTCTGTATAGCTCCGCTGGAACCTACCAGAAGGAATGGCACCCGATGGGTCGCCTCTTTGTCGTCGAGCAGCGGCGAAACTTCGCTCTCATCGAGCCGCAAGATGGCCACGTCGAAGGCGCGCAAGCCGGTACCGTCCGCGTCTTGCGGACTTAAAACACGGCAGAAAGCGTCGGCTCCATCTAAAATCTTTTGAAAGGGCGCAGCTTCCTCCGGCGAGTATCCGATGATGGCGATGCGCTTTCCCGCCAAGTCTTCGCGGTTGAAGGAATTGCTGCTTACAGTGCTGTCCATTTGGGGTGAACTCCTGCAAGCTAATCGACTCCGCGAATCAAAAACCTTAGTGGGAAACGCTGGGCCTACACGCGGTCAATTGAAAAAAATTCATAATTCCGCCAAGTCGCTTGAGATTGGCAGTTCGACCGCCCCGGCGCCGCCTTCATCAGTGCCAACATAGTGAGCCAGCGCTTTCAGGTGACCGCGAATGGCATCGCCGCTTTCCTCGCTGCCGGCTTTCTCCAGTGCTTTCCCGAGCTTGGTGATCTCAGGAAAGCCATAAGCGCCGCCCGAGCCGGCCATCTGATGACCCAGTTTGCGAGCTACCACGTAGTCCTCTTGATCGACTGCCGCTAGGATGGCCTCGATGTTCGCGCGTAAGCCCTGGAGGTAGGCGGGCTTCAGCACATTCATTTCGTCATCCACGCCAACTGTCTGTGCCGCTTGTGGAACAGCCACTGCTCCTCTCTCCACCTGCAAGCTGTGCTGGTAGATAGCGTCTACTAGAACCGATCTCTTAACCGGCTTGGTGAGATGCTCGGTGCAACCGGCCGTGATCGTCTTCTGTACTTCACCTTTGAGCGCGTACGCGGTCAAAGCCAGCACCGGCGTGCTCGAGCGTCCTTCCACACGTTCCCATTGGCGGATGGCGCGCGTCGCGGCATAGCCGTCCATGACCGGCATCTCGATGTCCATGAGAACCACATCATAGTGCCCCCGCTTAAATGCATCCAATGCTTCTTGCCCATTCTTGGCGACGTCGAGCACAAGTCCCGGCTGGCGCAGATAGGCCCGAATGACGTAGATATTGTCGTCGTTATCGTCGGCCAGGAGCACGCGAATTTCCCGGCGGCCAAGGGACTCCAGCTCTTGCGTTAAGTTAGCCTTGACCACGGGTTGTTCCGACCCGGCAGTGGAATCAACCGGGCGGGGAGCGAGAGTGAATGGAACCGTACAGAAGAATGTACTTCCGGTCCCTACCTTGCTTTCGACTTCGATCTGGCCGCCCATCAATTCCACCAAGGCTCTCGATATCGTCAATCCTAAGCCTGTTCCGCCGTATTGACGGGTGGTGGACGCATCCATTTGCGTGAAAGGCGCGAAAATAAGCGCCAGCCTTTGAGCGGGAATTCCAATACCGGTATCGGTCACCCGGAAGCGCAGCTGGACATGATCGTCTACACCTGAAACGCGATCGACTACCAGTGATACTTTCCCCTTTTCGGTGAACTTCAAGGCGTTCGCCAGGAGGTTAAATAGAACCTGCCCGACGCGGTTAGGGTCGCCAAGGAGCTTACCGGGTACATCCGGTTTAATCTCGGCAGTGAGTTCGATCCCGTGCCGCTGCGCGCTGTTCCGCATTACATCTACCCTCTGCCGGACCATCGATGCGAGATCGAATTCAATCGCTTCCAGTTCCAAATGGCCGGCCTCGATCTTGGAAAGATCTAACACTTGATCGACCAGAGTCAGAAGACTCCCGCCGGTTCTTTGGAATACGCCCACATATTCCTTCTGTTGAGCATTGAGCGGCGTATCGAAAAGAAGATCCGCCATGGCCAAGATCGCATTCATAGGCGTGCGGATCTCGTGGCTCATGGTGGAAAGGAACTCGCTTTTTGCCCGATTGGCATGCTCGGCCGTCTTCGTGGCAAGGCGTAGCCCTTCCTCTACCTCTTTGCGCGAAGTGATCTCGCGGCAGACCACCACGCCTCCTCGTAAGTTGCCGTTCTCTTCGCGAAGCGGCCGAGCCGTGATGCTCAGCCAAATGGGCCTTCCGCCCGGGGCATCCTCAAACAGGAGCTCCGTTCCATCGGCAGAACCACCCAGCGGCGCGTTTGCGAGAGGAGCGACCTTGCGCAGCCGGTCCAGGCCACTTTCCGGCTGGCAGGTCGGCGCCTCTTTCTCACCCAAGGATAGCTCCGTGCTTCGCAAACCGAATAGCCGCTGCGCGGCCGGGTTGCTTAACATCACACGGCCGTTTGTGTCGCTGACCACCACCGCGTCACCCATGCTGTCCAGAATCGATTTCAGGACTCCATTTTGGTGTTGCAGCGCTCTCTCGGAATGAGCTAACGCAGTCGCCTTCTCCGCCAGCAGCAATTGAGTGTTTTGCAGGTTTTCATTCTTTTGGACCAGTTCCTGCTCGGTTCTCTTCAGATTCGTGACATCACGGGTGATGCCGACCAACCCGGTGATCACGCCCAGGCGGTCGACAACGGGCGCCGTGGTGGTCGATTGCCACCTCGCGCCCTGTTCCCCGCGCACCTCTTCTATGCGGTCAGCCACGATTACGCCGAGTTGTATGACCCGGCGTTCATCTTCTGGCGCATGCGATGCGTAACCAGCCGATGGAAAATCCTTGTCAATTTTGCCACGGCACTCGTCCGGTCCACCGGCCCCCAGCAGGCGAGCTTTCGCGCGGTTTATCTTGCTGAAGCGGAAGAAAACGTCCTTGAAATAAATGGGATCGGGAATGGTTTCCATCAAGGCGTGGAGCAGCGCCCGCTCCTCGTCGATGGTTGCTTCTAACCGGTAGCGGTCGGCCGCTCGCAGGAGCGTGGATCTCAACTCCTGGGGGTCCCATGGCTTTGTGAGATACGCATAGATCTCCGCTTTGTTCAAGGCTTGAGTGATCGCTTCGATGTCGGCGTATCCGGTGAGCAGCACGCGTGTGGCCTTGGAAACCTGCTTTACCTTTCCAAGGAACTCGTGCCCTGTCATATTCGGCATTCTTTCGTCGGAAAGAACAACCGCCACTTCATTTTGTTCGATGTACTTGAGAGCGGAGCTAGCGTCGACGCTCGTGAGTATTTCGAACTCGTCCTCAAACAAATCCGCAATTGACGTCAGAATACGCGTCTCATCGTCCACGATAAACAGTCTTGTGGTTGGTGTCATCTGATAGTCATGCCGCTAGGGTTGAGAGGAATCTTGATCTTGAATTCCGTACCGCCGCCTTCTTCGCTTACGAATTCCAGACTTCCTTTGTGGGCTTGCATGATCCCGTAGGAAACCGCAAGTCCGAGGCCGGTGCCTTGGCCTACAGGCTTAGTGGTAAAGAAGGGATCGAAAATGCGGTGGCGAATCGCTTTCGGAATGCCCGTACCGCTATCGTGAACCGTAATGCAGGCGTGATCTCCGCATTCGCCGGTAGCGATGACGATCTTACCGGACCCTTGAATGGCGTCCACGGCATTCGCGATCAGGTTCATAAAAACCTGGTTCAGCTGTCCCGCGAAGCAGTGCAAGTGCCGCTTCAGCCTGTACTGCTTTTCAATCTCGATGCGGCCTTTCATCTTGTATTGCAAAAACAGCAGCACGGAATCGAGGCTTTCGTGAATATCGACGGTCTTGAGTTCACCTTCGTCGAGCCGCGAGAATGTACGTAATCCCAGGACCAACTCTTTGACGCGGTCCAGGCCTTCCTTCGTATGGCCGAGCCGCGATTGCACCTTGAAAAGCATTTGTTGCGAGGCTTCCGGGAGATGAGCCGTCACTTGGGAGGCTATTTTGGACAGATTGGATTCCGCAGTGAACAGGCTGTTCAATGCGAAAGCAAGCGGATTGTTGATCTCGTGGGCGATGCCCGCGACTAACTGTCCGAGCGAGGCCATCTTCTCCTGCTGGATCAAATGCGCCTGTGTCGCTTTTAGCTTACGGTTGGTCTCTACCAGTTCCAGATTGACCTCCGTCAGTTTTTCGGCGATCGCGGCGCGCGCTTCCGCAGCCTGCTTCTCCGCCCGCGCGCGTAATGCCGCAAGCTCGGTCGCGCGCAGTTCCTCGCGCGTGCGGCGATTCTCTTCCTGAAAAAATTTTCGGCGCAGCGCGGCATGAATGCGGGCGCGCAACACCGCTGAATCACTGGACTTACCCACGAAGTCGTCGGCTCCGGCTTCGAGTCCGCGAGTCATGTCGTCGCTGGTTTCATGCGAGGTGAGCATGATCACCGAGCAGGGGCTTTCTTTCGATTTACGGATCTTGCTAATCTCCCGGCATACGGCAATGCCGTCCATGTCCGGCATGACCAGATCGACCAGCACACAATCGAAATCCTGACACGCCAGCAGGGCCAATGCTTCCTCGCCGGTGCGCGCCTTTTCCACCTGATAGCCTTCCTGGACCAATTGCTGGCTGAGATATTCGAGATGGGTCGGACTGTCGTCGATGGCCAGAAGCCGTGCTGCCCGAAAATCAGCCCCATGATCGGGCGAGCGGTTGGCCGAGGTTTTGCCGAGGAGTACTAGAAAACGCGATAAGAGAAACGCCGGATCGCTACGCTGCCATCTGTAAACGCCAGCGGCGTTGTCGAAGCCATATCCCTCAAGCCCGTCCTCGGGGTGACCGGTCCAGATGACCATGGGAATGCGCGGCGTTCCGGGATCTGCCTGAAGCCGCTTGCATAAATCACTCCCCTGGCTTCCCGGGAGGTGCTCGTCGGTTAGGACCAGATCGGGGGGCGCCTGGCGGAAGGCCAGCAGGGCATTTTCCTCGGTTGTCGCGCAAGCCACCGTCCAGCCCTGTTCCTCGAAGAAGAGCTGAAGCCTCATCGCTTGTACGGAAGAGGAGTCGACAACCAGGACATGCGTGGACCGCTCAGACGGCATGCACGATTCCTCTCTTAAGGCTTGTAGTCGGGCCGCCCCTCACGACTGCGGGAATCAGCCTCAATAAAATGTGCTCGATCGCTTCGATCAACTCGCGTTGATCAAACTCGCGTTTAACTAGGTACGCGTCGGCTCCGAGCGCACGTCCCCTGGCTTGCTGGTCGGCCTTGTCAAGCGAACTGACAATGATGACGGGAAGCTCCCGGGTCTGGTTGTTTGTCCGGATCGCTGCAAGCAGTTGCCAGCCATCCATATGAGGCATCTCAATGTCGGAAACGACCACGTCTGGCCTATCAGACTGAATCTTTTCGAGCGCCTCCACGCCATCTGCAGCGACCTGGACGTTGTATCCCGAAGCCTCTAAAGCATTTTTTTCGAGCGACCGCGTGGTAATCGAGTCGTCGACCACTAATATCCGCACCGGGGGTCTGGGTCGCGGCGTTTCCTTTCTTAGGACAGGCGCTTCGAAACGCTCGCACGCAGCCACCAGGCCGGCCGGATTCAAAACGAGCGAGACCGTTCCGTCTCGCTGCAGCATCGCGCCTGCGAAGTTGCGGGAAATTCCTGAGGTGATCCCGATGTCGTGAATCAGTTCAGCCCTTTCAGCCAAAAAAGTGTCTACCAGCACGGCTGCGCGTTTATCCTCCGATCGCAGCAGCATTACCATCCAAATAGATCTTTCCGAGAACGGTTTGTCTGCCACTTTCAAGAGGTGCGAAAGCGAGAAAAGTGGGAGTTTCTCTCCATTTAGAGTGACTATTGGCCTACCTTGAGACATCTCAATCTGGGGAGCCTTGAGCCGGAACAGACCGCCGATTCCTTGCATGGGTACCCCAAAGACTTGGCCTTCGCAAGAAACCAGCAGAAGCCGCTGTGTGTCGATTGACAGCGGCACCGAAAGAACGAAGCGTGTTCCCCCTGAAGATGCTCCGGGAGCGGAGCAGTTTCCTAGTGTTACCTCTCCGCGTAGCCGGAATACTGCTTCGTGGACAACGGAGAGGCCCATGCCGCGTCCGCTGAGATCGGTCACTACGGGCGCGGTGGAGAAGCCCGGCTCGAAAATGAAACGCGCAATTTCAGCAGGTGATCGATCCGCCAATTTCTCCGCCACAATCAGCCCTCGCTTCACGGCAATCTCTCCGACTTTCTGGAGGTCGATACCGCGCCCGTCATCCTCCACCTCAATCAGCAAACGCTGGCACTCCGACTTGACTCGAAGGGTTAGCGATCCCGCGGGCGGCTTACCGTGAGCCAGGCGTTCCTTGCGAGTTTCGAGGCCGTGACTGATCGCGTTTCGGAGCAGGTGCATGACCGGATCCCGCAATGCCTGCATTACCAGGCGGTCCGCGAGCATGTCGGCGCCCGTCATCCGGAATTTTATTTCCTTATGTTCATCCCGCGCGAAGTCGCGGACCAATTTGTAGAAACTCTCAAAAAGACTCTCGACGGGGACCGTGCGCACGGCTAACAGGCGCCGCTGAAGCAGTTCACAAGAGACGCGAAGAGCCCAGGCGCTGCGCTGTTGCAGCCTGCGTGTTTTCATGGACTGAAGCGAAAGATGCTGGAGAGCCCGCTCCATGTTGGCCAGGTAGCGGGGAAAGGCGCCTGAGGAAAGCGGTAATCCCTTTGCGCCAAACCCTCGGAAGTGGTCGGATTCACCTTTCAGGTTGTGGATCTGCCGGTCCATCTCGTTTAGGACTTCGGTCAATTGTTTCTGCCCCTGTATTTCAGTAAAGAGCTGACCTACGCTGCGGCCGAGATCATCGAGTGTGTCACTGTTTATCCGTATCGTCGCTTCCGGCCGGCCGGCCGTGGCCCGCAGGAAAAGAGAGGCCGGAGCAAGATCCGGCCGCGACGTCTCCGAAGGGGCGCGTGCTCGCGGACTCGAAAGGCCCGCGGACTTGCGACCGGTAGCGGGCCCAATCTCAAGTAAGCGTCCAATTGCTTGAAACGCCGCGTCCGTGTCGGCGGTTCGACCTTCGGCCAAGGCGGCCATGTAGTCTTCGCTTGAATCCAAGGCTTGGCGAATAACGCCGGCCAGAGCCGGTTCGAGCGCTCTGCTCCCCTCGCGCACCTGTGAAAAGAGGGTTTCCAGCCGGTGCGCGAGTTGCTCCACGGGCTTCAGATCGACTACGCGCGCGGCGCCTTTCAATGTGTGGGCGCGGCGATAGATCTCATCCAGCTCACGCCGGTCTTCGCCCGCTCCCGTATTCTCTATTTGCGCCAAAAGCGAGCGGATCTGCTGCAGATGCTCGGCGTGTTCGGTCTGAAATAAACCGAACAATTTTTGGCGTGAGGCGTTCAAACCTGATACCGATCTATCGCTTGCGCCATTTCCTGGCCGAGCGT
>Ga0193742_1001500_pt1 | contig 14079 bp, 13 predicted proteins | sample L2c1metaG_FD_165511 | JGI IMG/M metagenome (GOLD analysis project Ga0193742, IMG submission 165511) | Soil microbial communities from a riparian zone of the East river system, Colorado, United States - L2c1 | ecosystem: Environmental > Terrestrial > Soil > Riparian zone | place: USA: East River... | reverse complement strand
CTGCGCCGGGTCGAACTTCAGCTTTGGCTGGCGATAGATCGTCGAGCGGCGTGTCTTCATGTCGAACCGGTAGATCGTCGCGGGAGTTGTGAAGTTGGAGAACTGGAAGAAGGTCTCGGCGTCCGTTCGCTTCCCTGCGAAGCCGACTGCGGTTCCGATGCCTGGAAGTATGAGCCGCTCGATCAGCCGGCCCTCGCGGGTGTGCAACTCCACCATGCTTTGCGCGTCCGCCAGGTAGTTCGCGATCAAGGTGTCGTCGATCATGCTGACGCTATCGAGATGGTTTTCGGTGTCAGCGATGATGGTCTTCCAGTGCTCGCGTCCCGGCCGAGCAAGATCGACCTCGACCACGCGGCCGTTCGGAGCATCGAGGGTGGTCTGGATCCAGAAGCGGGCGCCGTCGTTGTCGATGGGCGAGTAGACGGCATCGTCGACGTCGGCGATCTTCACCACAGGCGAGTCCGGGTGTTCGAGGTCTTTGATCGAGAGCTGGTTATTGGGGCTCGAACCCTTGGTCTGGTAGAGGATCAGATAGCGGCCGTCGTCGGTAACGGCCGCTCCTACGTTCCTTTCCTTGTCATCGGGCCGATCAAAGATCAGCTTGTCTTCGCTCTGCGGAGTGCCCAGTTTGTGGAAGAAGATCTTGTGGAAGTAGTTCGCCGCCTTGAGTGCATCTTCCGCCGGGGCATTGTAGCCCTCATAGAAGAATCCAGAGCCATCCTTGAGCCACGACGCCGAGCTGAACTTTGACCAGGCCACCACGTCGGGCAGATCGTCGCCTGTAGCGACCTCGCGGACGTGCCACTTCACCCAGTCTGAACCCGCTTCGGCGATCGAGTAGGCAGCAAACTGGCCGTCGTCCGAGATGCCCAATCCGCTGATCGCTACCGTGCCATCGGCTGACATGGTGTTGGGGTCGAGCAAAACGCGGGGCTCGCCGTTCAGGCCCTCGGTCCAGTAGAGGACGTTCTGGTTCTGCAGGCCGCTGTTGTGCGAGTAGAAGTAGCGCGTTCCATGCCGCTCGGGAGCGGTGTAGCGCTCGAAGTTGATCAGGTCCATCAGCCGCTGCTCGATCGCCGCGCGCCCTGAGACCCCGTCAAGAACGCCGCGCGTGAGGCTGTTTTCGTCTGCGATCCACTCCCTGACCTCGGGCGCGTCGACGTCTTCCATCCAGCGATAAGGATCGCTGATTCTGTTGCCGAAGTAGTCGTCCACCTGATCGGCCATGCGGGCCGTGGGATAACGGAGTGCGGGAGGGGCAGCAGTATCGGAAAGCGTCATCGAAACTCATTCTTGCGAAATCCTCCAACAGCGGGAGGCGCGCAGTTTAGTCTAGAACCGGGTCGCTCGAGTAGCCCGCGACTCTCAGCTCTGGGCACAATTCTATTTGGAAAGGAAGGCTCCATGGCGAGCGCAACGAAGGTTCAGCGATCTCTCTCACTCCTCCTCACGCTTGCCTCTTTCGTCGCTGCTGCCGGGGCGCAACAGCAGAGCGCCTCCCCGCAGAAGGATGACGCCTATACCCTCAGGACGCAGGCGAACGTCGTCCTGGTTCCTTCGACCGTGCGCACCAAGCAGGGCGAGGTGATCTATGCTCTCAAGGTTGACCAGTTCGTCGTTGAGGACAACGGTGTGGCCCAGAAGATCCGGCTCGACGAGGACACCGACTCGCTTGGTCTCACCCTGGTCGTGCTGGTGCAGTGCAGCCGGGCTGCCGTCATGGAGTACACCAAGCTCTCCGGGCTGCCCACGATGCTTGACGCGGTCGCCGGCGGAGCTCCTCGGCAGGTGGCCATCGCAAGCTACGGCAAGGAGCCCGCGCTGCTCGGCGACTTCTCTCCCGATCCCGGCGCCGCGGCCGATGCTCTCGCTCAGCTCGAGCCCTGCGATGACTCCGAGGCTGCCACCTTCGATGCGGTGGCCTGGGCGAGCAGCATGCTGGAGGCGCGCAAGGACCACAATCGCCATGCCATCCTTTTGATCAGCGAGACTCGCGACCATGGCAGCCATAAGAAGCCGGCTGAGGTCATTGCTTCGCTTGGCCGCACGAATGCGGTCGTTGATTCCGTGTCTTTTTCGCCGGGAAAGACGGAGATCCTCAGTGACTTGAAGTATGGCGGGGGCTCCGGTCCCATTGGCCTGCTGGTGATGGCGGTGAACGCGGCGAAGAAAAATGCGTCACGCACGCTCGCGCAGCTCTCCGGCGGCGAGTACATCAACTTCACCACCCAGAAGGGCTTCGACAAGGGCCTGCATCAGCTCTCGAACCGCATCCACAACTACTACCTGCTCAGCTTTCAGCCGCAGGCAGCAGCGGCGGGAGCGCCAACAGAGGGCCTGCACAGCATTCGCGTGCGGGTGCCTGATTATCCCGATGCAAAGATAGGCTCGCGCGAGAGCTACTTCAGCGGATCGCTCGACAGCATCCCCGCCGAAGCTCAATAATGGACGCAAAAAGGCCGCGATCGGGGTGAGTCCCAATCGCGGCCCTGGTGGCAGAGGCTAGCCGAGCACAGGAAGATTGATTTGCTGGCCCGCTTTGATGAGATCAGGATTCTCGATCCCGTTGGCCTTGGCGATCTCGGGATACTTGTTAGGCGATCCGTAGAAGAGCTTGCTGATCTTCGAGAGGTTGTCGCCCGATTTGATGGTGTAGGGCTGGGTGTCTCCACCCGTGGTCGCAATCTCGTGCTTCAGGTCCGAGTAGCTGGGATCGGCCTGCTTGATCGTATCCCAGACGCGGTTGGCGACGACCTTCGAGGGAACGCTCCCCTTGATATGCAGTTGCTCTCCAGCGAGATCCACTGCGTCTACCTTCGCTCCATACTCGCCGAAGCTCTCAATGGTGGAGATGACGGAACCATACTTCTGCTTCAATTGTGCGAAATCAGCCATGCTGTTTTCTCCTTATAAAAAATAAGCGGGTACCCCGAATAGGGTCTTATGCGAGCTTGTTCGCTGAGGTCGATACGAATCCCTAAAGCAGCTTCCCGAGCAGCTGTTGCGCAAGACCACTGAAGGCGCTGGGTTCGGCCGTCTGCCCATTGGGCGCGAAGTGCTGGATCACCATAGGCAGAACGATGGCGAGCGCCGAGGTGACCACCGACGATGAGACACCGGCACTCTGCGCGGTCTTCTCGATCAATCCGGTCGAACCGAGACCCTGCTGAATCTGTTCGGGGGTTGCGGTCGCGGCCTGGCCCGAAGCCCACGCTCCCACATGGTCCCCAAGGCCATTGGACTTGAGGCTGCTGAGCACGCCTTCAATTCCCTCCGGGTGCGCGGCCAGGGCTTCAATAAAACCACCTGCGACCTTTGCCTGATCGCCTTGAGCAGCCGCTCCAGCCTGCCCAGCCAACTGCTGAATCGTATCGAGGATTCCCATACTTTCTCCAGTTTTCAAATTCGTATGTCCCCGGCATCATAGTCCGTCCAATTGGGCCCGTGGGTGAGTCGCAGACAAATTTCTGTTCAGGGGATTTCTTCTCCATGAGAGGCGGGAGAATAGCCCGGGGTTGGCCGCAAACACTTGCACAAGTGGGCTTTGGCTCTTGTTGAAGATTCGGGATAGACTGGCCGTCTATGACCGCTAAAAAGATTCCGGTTTCCAGCAAAGCAGCCCCCGCCGCCATTGGACCTTACTCGCAGGCGGTTCGCGTCGGCGATCTCCTTTATGCCTCCGGCCAGGTGGCCCTCGATCCCGCAACCGGCCAGCTTGTCGAAGGGGGAGTTCCAGAGCAGACCGTGCGGGTCTTCGAGAACATCAAGGCGGTGCTCACCGAGGCGGGGCTGGATCTCGCCGATGTTGTCAAGACGACTGTATTTTTGAAAGATATGGGCGATTTCGCCGCCATGAACGCTATTTACCAGAGATACCTCGCGCCCGAGGGCGTCGTGCCTCCCGCGCGCTCGACCATCGCCGTCGCCGGCCTGCCCAAGGACGCGCTGGTCGAGATCGAGGTTATCGCCAAAGCCTGACCGACCTGGCGGGCGTAACCGGTGAATCCTCCAAGCATCTAATCAACAGGTAGGTAGGAAAGGAACAAAACGATGCCTGAGACTGAGAAGCCTGAAAAGATTCACAAGACCGAGGCCGAGTGGCGGGAGCTGCTGACCCCGGACCAGTTCAACGTCATGCGTGAAAAGGGAACCGAGCGGCCTTTTACGGGAGCCCTGCTGAATAATCATGAGACCGGCGTTTATCACTGCGGAGCCTGCGATGCTCCCCTGTTTACGTCTGACAAGAAGTTCGAATCCGGAAGCGGCTGGCCGAGTTTCTGGCTCCCGGTTTCGACGGATGCCATCGAAGCGCATGAGGATGACGCCCATGGGATGCGGCGGATCGAAGTGACCTGTGCGCGCTGCGGAGCGCATCTCGGACATGTCTTCCCCGACGGTCCCAAGCCTACGGGAATGCGTTACTGCATCAACAGCGCCTCACTGGCGTTTGAGAAGCAGTAATCCATAATCCACGAACAAACTTCAGAGAAAAACAGGAAAATCCCCAGCCTGCGGAGACGCAGCTGGGGCGGGGCTTTCGAGTGAGGTAGAGCTAGGCTTTGACGATCTTGCCGGTCTTGATGCAGCTGGTGCAGACGCGAACCCGTTTGCTGGCTCCTTCGACGACGGCCTTGACCGACTGCAGGTTCACATTCCAGCGACGCCGCGTGGTGTTGTGAGCGTGCGAGATATTGTTTCCGAACTGCGGACCCTTGCCGCAGAGAACACATTTTTGCGCCATGACTTACTCCAATCCTGAGTCGCAGAGTTCCACAGACAGGCGGTCCTGAAGATCCGTTCAGGGAATTGAATCTCTCCTGAATCCGGATTTCAGTCGCATTTCCGGCTGCGGAAGTGGCAGGCACGAGCGGAGTCCGCATTCGTGTCAATCTGCGTATGCCTAATAATTTCAGACGCTTACAGGTGTCGTGGGACCCCTGAAGGCGCTGATAATTCATTATAGCAAAGGTGTAGACGGGATTGAACCAGAGTATGGAGCGGTCTCTTGGGGTAGCGTGGCCTGCACATTTCGCGATCCAGTCTGGCGTCCGGCTTTTTCGATTTCGGGTGATTCCAGTGTCGACGCCATGGGAATGGACCTCGATGGTAAGGCACTCCTCTAACGAGGGTCCGCCCCGGCGGGTATTCCTTCGGAGAGTAGTCGACGAAGCTGCGCGGGGTAAGTGTCAGCGCCCTCCTGAGGGTCGCCGGCTTGTCTCACTCCGATTCCATACGTAAGACTGTCGCCCAGACAGAGAATAGTTCCTGTCCGAAGTTTTTTAGGAAGAACCTCCCGCACCGTTGAGGCAAGGAGAGCATAACCGGCTGCACTCAGGTGAACCCCGTCAGTGCTTAACGTACGGTTCGCTCCGCCCGCCTTCTCCAACTTTCTGTGGAAGTCCGCGATCTTGAGGTGATCTTCCTGGGCAACTTCGTTTAAGGCTCGATTCACCGCGTCAATACGTTGTGCCGGAGAGATACCTTGGTAGACAGATAATTCGTGGCGTTCAAGTAGACGAACAGTATCGGGTTGATGAACGGTTATCAGATAAACCAGAGCTCCTGCCGCGTGAGATTGTCGGGCTATCTCGGCGACATGGGACTTCGTCTGCTCAGGACTCAAAAACTCGCGATCATTGACAGCATCGTTCATTCCAACGAAGAGCACGACAATCTGCGGTTTGAAGCGCTTGAGATCTTCCTGAGTCCGGCTATCGATTTCAGCGCTGTTCTGTCCAGGAATTCCATCATTGATAACCCGAACAGCGCTCAGCGCATGGATCGTCGGAATGCGTGCCAGGAGAAGAAGGGCAACCACCACGCGGGAATGCCAGTTCATATTCATGGGGAGGTTCCCTGATAACGAGTATGACGAGTCGCCGCCTGAATTACTACCACGCAACTTGCAGGAGTGTTGTACCTGACGGGCTACACATTTTTGCAGCATCGTCAGTCCTTTATTGATCATGCTAAAGGTAGGACTGGTCAGCGAATTATCTCCGGAGAAGTTGTGCGCAATTCCAAAGAAATAATGTAAGCACGTTGTCGCCTGTGGCCGTTTCACTTATCAGGAACCCGACCGTGATCAAAAAGGGGCGGGATAGGCCTGGAAAGGCTAACGCGCGCATTCTTCATGATGTCTAAGTCGATATTGGAGGATCGGAAAGGATCCCGGCCGTGATAAATGTCTGCTGACAGTCTCGTAGCTATATTTTTCCTTAAGTGAATCTTAAGTTACGAGCTGTAATTTTGAGAGATCTTCTACGCACCTTACAACTGGACACATCCGTTGCAACCAATAACCTCTCTGAAACCGTTCGAACGCCAAATGACCGAGTTATCCATGTCAATTTCATCTCGATTCTTAAGCCGTGCCTGCCTCATCACCATTCTGATGGTCTGCACGAGTTCCGGATGGGCACAAAGGGCTGCTGCGTCGGTTGCACTTCCGGAGTCACCCAACTCACATATTTTTGACAATTTCGGCCTATCCACTTCCGATCGAATCGAGGATCCACAAGGAACCGGGACCGGCAACTCCACGACGGCAACCTCATCCGATCATCAAGCTGGACAGACAAAACGAATTCTGGGCGTCATTCCTAACTTTCGATCGGTGAACGCCAATACAACACTTCCTCCCCAATCGGTTAGAGAAAAATTCACCACGGCGACGAGTGACACCTTTGATTATTCCGCGGTGGTCGTGCCGGCGGTAGTCGCCGCTGAAGGGCAGGCTACGAATGCAACCCCCGAGTTTGGACAGGGCGCTGCCGGGTATGGACGTTACTTCTGGCATACCTTTGTCGATCAAAGTATAGAGAACTATGCTGTGGAGTTCATCGTGCCCGCGATCGCCCACGAAGACACCCGGTACTACACGCTGGGCTATGGCGGGTTTCTCAAGCGATCCGAATATGCACTCACCCGCGTGGTCGTAACCAAATCGGACACAGGTGGTCGGACTTTCAACAGTGGTGAAGTCGTCGGATCGGGTGCTGCTGCGGGAATTTCCAATCTGTATTACCCTTCCCCGGAACGCAGCTTTGACAAGACCGCTCAGAAATGGGGCCTCAATGTGGGCCTGGATGCTGCTACTTTTGTCTTCAAGGAGTTTTGGCCCGACATTAATCGAACGCTTTTTCATGGGGAAGATTAGTATCGGATGATCGGATTAAATCAGTCGGTCCGTCGTGCGACGTTTCCACGATCATGGAGGTCGCTGCCTATCTTATTGATCGAGAGGTTGTTATTGAATGGCATTTCTTGAAAAGCAGCAACACCCAGGGGATCTGAATCAAAGCGAGCTTCCTTCCGGATTCAAGGCGGGCAAAAAAACCAGTCTGGCTTCTTCTTCCGGTGGAAACTTCAAGGGCTATTTTTCAGCGGAGCGGAAATGGAGCTTCAAGAAGGATGACATCCTTGATGCGCGCGGGCGAAGACTCTTCGAGTCAACCGCGATGGCGTGCGCCGCGGATGCCTACCCCTTTCAGGCACCGCTGGACGGCAAGACGGGGCCCATTGTAAGGACCGAAGGACGAGAGATGCTCATGCTCTCCTCCTACGATTACCTGGGGTTGATCGGTGATCCTCGAATTGATGAAGAAGCGATTGAAGCAGTGCGAAAGTATGGAACTGGGACGGGGGGAGCCCGGCTGCTTACGGGCACGCTCGATCTGCACCATGAAGTAGAGCGGGACCTTGCAGCATTGAAAGGGACCGAGCAGGCTCTGACGTTCAGTTCAGGATATATGGCAAACCTGGGTGTCATTACATCCCTGTTTGGACCCGCCGACAGGGTGATCCTCGATGCGTTATGCCATCGCAGCCTGTTGGACGCCTGCAAGATGGCTGGTGTGCAGATACAGCGATTCCGGCATAACGATATGACTTCGTTGCGTGCAGAACTCCAGGGGGGAGATCGAGCGAATCGAACGCTGATCATTGTGGACGGAGTTTTTTCAATGGATGGGGATATTTGTCCATTGCCAGATTTGATCGCCATCAAGAAGGAGTTTGGATGCTTCCTGCTTGTTGATGAAGCACACTCGATTGGCGTAATCGGGAAGACAGGCCGGGGCACCGACGAGCAATTCGAGATTGGGCCAGAAGGGGTGGACCTCTGGACGGGGTCGCTGGCGAAGGCAATACCGTCGACCGGAGGCTTTGCGGCGATGTCGCAGGAACTGGCCATCTATATGCAACATGCTGCTTCGGCTTTTATCTTTTCCGCCGCGCTAAGCGCTCCTGCAGCGTCGGTGATCCGAAGAGGAATCGCGATTCTGAAGGCTGAGCCGGAGAGAGTGGCGAGACTGCAAGAGAACGCCACATTCCTGCGAACTGGTCTGCAGAGTCTAGGTTTTGACACGGCGTTATCCGAGACTGCGGTGATTCCGGTTTTGATGGGCGAGGATATCAATGCGGCTGTGTTTGCAAGGCGGCTGCGCGACTATGATATTTTGGCCTGCCCTGTGATCTTTCCAGCAGTTGCGCAAGGCGCGGCCCGTTTGCGATTGTGCGTAACGGCAGCGCATACCACAGCACAACTTGAATATGTCTTGGACACCTTCCAGAAGTTGTCCAAGAGCTAGGCGTGGCTGTTTTTGTTACGGGGGCAAGTGGTTTCCTGGGTGGCCGTCTGGCGGAACTGCTTTCGGAGCGGGGCGATGATGTCGTAGTTCTGGCGCGAACCTCCGCCAAGATGAACCATCTCGCCCATCTCCCTGTGCGCGTCATTCGAGGTCATCTGGGTGATCTTGAGACGCTCAAGAGAGCGATGCATGGGATTTCGCAGATCTTCCATTGCGCGGCGGCCTCGACAGACTGGGCGTCCACGGAGACATTTCTGGAGGCCAACGTCCGGGGCACCGAGAACATGCTGAGAGCGGCGGAGGAAGCCGCCGGGCTGAAACGATTTGTCCACGTTAGTACGACCGATGTCTATGGGTATCCAGTTACCCCGTGTGCTGAAGACTATCCGTTAAATGACGTGGGATTGGGGTACAACCATACAAAGGTGTTGGGTGAGCAGGCCGTTTGGTCTGCGCACCGGGAACGCGGTTTGCCTGTAACGATTGTGCGTCCGGCGACCATCTATGGGCCGCGCGGAAAGGCGTTTGTGACTGATCTTTCCGAGCTTCTACGCCTGCGCCTCATGATCTATATCGACGATGGACACCGGACCGGTGGTTTCATCTATGTTGATTCAGTGGCTGAGGCCATGATGCAAGCGGCGGACAGCGATCGGACCCTCGGAATGTCCTACAACCTCTCCGATGGAACCGGTGGAACCTGGAAGGATTATGTGTCAGGACTGGCATTGGGGTTGGGATATAAGCCGCCGTGGCTTAAGCTCTCCTTCAGATCAGCGATGTTGCTAGCGCGAGCGATGGAGTTTCCACACGGAAGCTTGAGACTGCCGGGGCGTCCCCAATTGACGCGGCATGCGGTGTATCTGCTGGGGAGAGATCAGGAGTTTCCTAACGTGAAGGCACAACGAGATTTTGGATTCGCGCCGACCCTTGACTTGAATGAGGGGATTCGGCGCTCCGTTGCGTGGCTGAAGTCGCGGCCGAACTGAGATCCGATCAGAAGTTGGAATTAGTACTTAGTTCCTGCATAGGAGCAATTGTTCGATTCCTTCGACCATCTGGGGGATATTGACAATCGTCCGCGCCTGCTCGTCGTCGATAGAGATGTCGAATTCGTTCTCGAGATCAAAAAGAAGGTTGATTCGATCCAGGGAGTCGATCCCGAGTTGCTCAAAGGTGCTGTCGAGCGAAACTGATTCGAGAGGAAGACGGCGGGAAGTTGCGATGACTTGGAGAACGCGGCCCTGAATAGATTCGGAATTTGTCTCGGCGAGTGTTGGATCAATAGCTATGGTCATAGGCCCCAAAGGTTAATAATTGATGCTCATTTAGTACACATGAGGAAGCATGGTATCAAATTTCAGGAAGAGCGCGAAAAATAAATATGCGATTTACTTGATTGTGTCGCCGCCGTTGACGATCGAAATTGCTTAGGCCGGCAACTCCGCTTTCCTGTTTCGCCCTTCGTCCTTGAGCGGACCACCAGGCTATTAAGGGAGAGTTAAGGTTTCCTTTGTAGCGTGAATGGCATGTGTTTCATAGTGCGGAATCTTCGCTGTCCAAGATTATCAGCTGTCGCGATCCTCGTAGGACTTGTGGCTGCTGCGCGCGCGCAGGAACCTCCGGCGGTTCCTGCAATCATCTCGCTCCCCGAGGCCATTCGAAGGGCGCAGTCGAATGAGCCGGTCTTCGCCGCAAGTGCAGCTGGCCAAAAGAGCGCGGCTATCAACAGCTACCTTGCGAAGGCCGCACTGCTGCCTTCAGTCGCCTATCACAATCAGATGCTGTATACGCAGCCGAACGGACAGACCAACCAGGGCGGCCAGGTTGGAACGCAGGCATCGCCGGTCTTCATCGCGAACAATGCCATTCATGAATACACAAGCCAGGCGGCAATCAACGAAACGATCGGGTTGAAACAATTCGCAGATGCACAGGTGGCCTCCGCAAGTGCAGCTCGGGCTACGGCGGAGTTGGAGGTCGCCCGGCGCGGCCTGGTCTCTGCGGTTGTGAGCTTGTACTACCAGGTCTCGGCAGCAGATACAAAGCGGACGCTTCTTACGGGAGCGCTTCGAGAGGCTTCCTCGTTCACCGATCTGACGCAAAAGCGCGAGGCTGCCCGAGAGATTGCACACGCTGACGTCGTAAAGGCTCAGCTCCAGCAGCAACAACGTCAGCGAGATTTGAGTGATGCTGAGGTCGCGGCCAACAAAGCCCGATTGGAACTGGCCGTTCTTCTCTTTCCGGACCCAAGAACGTCATACTCGACGGAAGCGCCGGGCAGCCCTCCTGTTCTGCCGACGCGAGATGAGGTGAACCATCTGGCCTCAAACAACAATCCTGAGATTCGGAGCGCGTTGGCGGATGTTCAAGCGGGCAATGCGGGCGTTACCTCGGCAAAAGCGGCCTACCTTCCGGACCTTGCTCTCAACTTCTCCTATGGAATCGACGCTCCACAGTTCGCGAAACGTGGACCTCAAGATGTGAGGAATCTTGGCTATTCGATCAGCGGGACACTGGATATCCCTGTGTGGGATTGGTTTTCGACTCAAAAGCGAATCAAGCAGAGCGAGATTCAACGGGATGCGGCCAGGGTTAATTTGACCGCTGCCCAAAGGCGGCTTATCGCGATGCTTGAAGAGACCTATGCCGAGGCAGCCGCCGCACAAAACCAGCTGGTCCTGCTTGATCAGAGCGTTCGCACGGCGGCAGAGAGCCTCCGGTTGACTAACTTGCGTTATGGGGCGGGAGAGTCCACGGCGCTTGAAGTGGTAGATGCCCAGAACTCCTACCTATCCGCGGAGACTGCTCAAACAGATGGTGTTGTTCGCTATCAATCCGCTCTCGCGGCATTACAGCTTTTGACGGGAACACTATGAGCCAACCTATGAACCTCTCGATACGTTCTGGAAGTAGAGCCGCCTGGAGTGCTGCAATTTTTCTTCTGATTGGCCTGGCTATCCAGGGTTGCAAAAGTACTGCTGACAGTGAGACCGCGACGTTGGTTACGGTGCAAGCGGAGCGTCCGGAGGTTGGTGAAATCTCCGAACACATCATGGCGGATGCGACATTCTCTCCGCTGGCCCAGTCTGCGATTTCTCCGAAGATCACAGCTCCTGTACGAGCTTTTTATGTTCAGCGCGGATCGAAGGTGAAGGCAGGTGACCTGTTGGCTGTGCTGGAGAACCGCGATCTGAGTGCGCAGGCATTGGATAACAAGGGCCAGTACGATGCCGCCGAAGCTGCTTACAACATCCAGACAAAGGCTCAAGTTCCTGAGGATTACAGCAAGGCCGAATTGGATCTTGCACAGGCGAAGGCGCAACTTCAGTTGCAGGAAGAGATTACTGCAGCTCGGCAGAAGCTCTTGAAGGAAGGAGCAATCGCTGGGAGAGACTATGACACCGCGGTTGCTGCGCTGGTGCAGGCACACTCGACCTATGACATTGCACAAAATCACTATGCATCTCTTCAGCGAATTAGCCGCGAGGCTACGCTGCAGCAGGCGCAGGGGCAGCTTTCTTCGGCAAAGGGCAAGTATCTCGCGGCAGAAGCGCAGGTCGGGTACTCCGAGATTCGAAGCCCGATTGCTGGAGTCGTAACCGATCGCTCTCTGTTTCCCGGCGAAACCGTCAGCTCCGGAAGCACCCTTGTGACGGTCATGGACACCTCATCGCTGTTGGCGAAAGTTCATCTGGCCCAGACCGTCGCCCAACGGCTGAGTGTCGGTGACGATGCTTCGGTTTTAGTTCCAGGTGTGGATGATCCGGTCCCTGCGAAGGTATCGCTTATCAGCCCCGCGCTCGATCCGGGCAGCACGACCGTCGAGATATGGCTCCGCGTTGACAATAAGGCGGGCAGATACAAGGCAGGAACTCCGGTGAGGACCTCAATCACCGGACGAACGGTACCCAAAGCAATCAAGGTTCCTCTCTCCGCGATTCTTACCGGCCAGGATGGTTTGAAGTCAGTGATGGTGGTCAGCTCGGACGGTGTCGCTCATAAGAAAGCAGTCCAGCTTGGCATTAACGATGGCGACGATATTCAGGTTACACAGGGACTGAATAGCTCGGACACAGTGATTACGACCGGAGCTTATGGGCTTGATGACGGAACCAAGGTGAAGATCAGTAAGACCGAGGAAGAAAGCGGGGAGGGGAAGTGATAGAGCAACCACTACCGCAGGAACCTCAACGTGAATTCTGGCTTGTGCGCTTCCGGGGCCCCATCTTCTTCTTTCTGATCGTACTTTCGCTTGCCGGCATCTATGCAGCACAGCAGTTACCTATTTCGGTCTTTCCGGAGACGAACTTTCCACGTGTCGTCATAGGGGTCGACAACGGCGTTATGCCGGTTGAGCAAATGCAGGTGACCATCACCAAGCCCATTGAAGACGCGGTGAATTCAGTGCCCGGACTGGTGACAGTTCGCTCTACAACGAGCCGGGGCTCAGCAGAGGTGAGTCTGTTCTTCGACTGGGGCGTGGATATGTTTCGCACGCTTCAACTGGTTGATTCCGCCCTCAGCAAGGCGCGGCAGACACTGCCGAGTGCAGCGACCATCACCACCAATCGGCTGACCTTCGCAACCTTTCCAATTTTGGGTTACAGCCTTACCTCTGATCGCTTGTCGCAGACACAGCTGTGGGAGCTTGCGACGTATCAGTTGAAGCCTCCGCTAAACCGCGTAACCGGCGTGAGCACCATCACGGTACAGGGTGGGAAGGTGCCGGAGTATCACATCGTGCCGAATATGGCGCGTATGCAAACGGCAGGCATTACCATTCTGGATTTGGCCAATTCGGTGCAAGCGTCGAACATTATCGATTCACCTGGGCTCTACGAAGCAAATCATCAGTTGATTCTTGGCCTGGTTGGCGCACAGGCGCATGATGCGGAACAGCTTGGGCGCCTTGTAGTCAAGACGACGCCAGGAGGCGCCGCGGTTCGCGTTGCGGATGTTGCAACCGTGCAGCCGGGAGTGCTTCCCGTCTATACCGCTGTCACCGCCGGCGACCATCCTGCTGTTCTGTTAAATGTCACGCGGCAGCCTTCCAGTAATACCGTGGCGGTGGCCGATGCTGTTGCTGCAAAGGTTCAACAACTCAAGAAGGCGTTGCCGCCGGGCGTTCGACTCGAACCCTACTACGATCAGTCGGAGCTGGTGCGCGAGAGTATCCGCAGTGTGCGCGACGCAATTCTTATCGGTCTTGTCCTTGCCTGCGTCATCCTCTTTCTTTTTCTTGGCGATTGGACCTCTTCGCTGGTGGCTGGCCTTGTAATTCCTGTAACTGTAGCCATTACGATTCTCTTTCTTTGGGCTATGGGAGAGAGCTTCAACCTGATGACGCTGGGTGGCCTTGCGGCTGCGATCGGCCTGGTGATCGACGATGCGATCGTGGTTGTTGAGAACATCGTTCTGCACCGCGATGCGGGCGAGAGTCGTGCGGAGGCCGCGCGGCTGGCGTTGCGAGAGATTGCCGTACCGC
>Ga0193742_1001499_pt1 | contig 14080 bp, 13 predicted proteins | sample L2c1metaG_FD_165511 | JGI IMG/M metagenome (GOLD analysis project Ga0193742, IMG submission 165511) | Soil microbial communities from a riparian zone of the East river system, Colorado, United States - L2c1 | ecosystem: Environmental > Terrestrial > Soil > Riparian zone | place: USA: East River... | reverse complement strand
TGATCTGCTGGTAAAGAACGTTGACGTTTGCCGTAGCCTGCTCCTGGGTGACGCCGGGTTTCAGTCGCCCGAAGATCAGGTTCGACTGAAAAAAATTCTGCTTGTACCCATTCCTGTGCGGAGGAACGGCCTGCATCATCGAAAAGGGAACCCAGAGGTCCGGCTCATGCCCCACCATGATGCCGAAGAATCCAGGCGGCGCAACGCCAACGATATTGAAGGTCGTCTCTCCTAGTTTGATCTTGTGGCCAAGCACATTGGGATCGCCGGCGAAGGTGCGTTGCCAGCAGCCGTAGCTGATTACGGCAACAGGATGATCGCCTTCAGAGTTGTCATCGGCCTCGGTAAGTCCTCTTCCTAAGAAAGGCTCGACGCCAAGCGTCGCGAAGAAGCTGCCGGAGACGGTATCGACCATCATCCGTTCCATCTGGTCGCGTCCATCGACAGTGCCGTATGCATCGCCTCCGAAGCTGAGGACCGTTGCTACATCCGAGAAGACTTCGTTCTTCTGCTTGAACTGCTGAAAGAAGGGATAGGAGTAGAGGACGGTCGAACCGTAATCATCGGTCTCGCCCGAATCATCTCCCAGGCCAAGAAGTACAAGCTGCCCAGGGTCTTTCACGGGGAGCGAGCGAAGCACAATCGCATCGAGAAAGCTGAAGATAGCCGTGTTGGCTCCGATGCCGAGAGCAAGCGAGAGCAGAGCGACCGCAGTAAGCGCGGGCGACCGCAGCATCGAGCGCGTCCCGTACGAGACATCCTGCCACAGACTTTCCATCCACTCCGATCCCCATGTCATACGGCTCTTCTCCTGAATCCGGGTTTTGTTGCCGAAGCTTCGTCGTGCGCTGCGCCGTGCATCCTCTGGTGCCAGTCCCGCGTCCTGCCTCTGTTGCTGGCGCAGGTCAAGGTGAAGCTGCATCTCCTCGTCCAGCTCGCGCTGAGACTGGTCGCGGTGCAGAAGAACCTGGATGCGTCGCTTGATCTCCCCGGGCAGGCTCATGGTGCGCTCCTTGTGGATCAGGCAGTCTGGATGACGCGGGTAATGGCTCCCATCACCCGCTCAAACTGGGAGACCTCGATGTGCAGCTGCTTCTGGCCGTCAGGAGTAAGCGTGTAATAACGCGCGCGCCGGTTGCCGGCGGTCACACCCCACTCGGCCGTCACCCATCCCTTCAGCAACATGCGCTGAAGCGCCGGGTAAAGCGAACCCTCTTCAACCCGCAGCACCTCATCGGACTGCTGCTGAATCGACTCCGCGATCTCATAGCCATGCAGGCGTTGGCGAACCGCAAGAGTTTTAAGGATTAGCAGATAGAGAGTTCCCGGTGGAATCTCGTCACGTTCTTCGGCAGAAGACTTACGGTTGATGAGCGCGGCCATGACAGAAACTCCTTGGCATAGTTTATCTATGCCAGTTAAGCCTCAAGGTCTATCCCTGTCAAGCTGGCTCTCACAACTTTGTGACGAAAATGACGAAAATTCAGGACTTGCCAGCAGCCTCCAGCCAGCTCTCCATCTGCTGATGGCCCACCACTCCAGCCTGCTGAGAGACCAGCTTTCCCCCATGGAAGACGGCGAAGTTCGGAATCCCGCGCACGTTGTACCGCGCCGAAAGCTGCGGGTTCTGCTCCGTATCGACCTTCAGAACAATAGCGCGTCCCTGAGTATTGGCCGCGGTGCGTGCCACCTCGGGAGCAGCCATATGGCAGGGGCCGCACCACTCCGCCCAGAAGTCGACAAGAACAGGAACGGTCGAGTTCTGAAGAATCTCATCGAAGAGCTGCGTATCGACAGCGATGGGCTCGTTGACCGGCGCAAGCTCGTTCTTGCAGTTGCCGCATCGGCCGGTGTCGGTGAGCCGGTTGGCGGGGATGCGATTCTTCTGACTGCAGTTCGGGCAGGTTCGAATAAGAGGCATGGTGTCAGGCTCCGGTGCAATTGGATGCGGATACCGGAACGTAGGATACAACCGCGCTGGCGATCGGGTGTAATCTGATCCGGGCCAATCGTGTATTCGCGAGGTGATCATGGCCGCCAGGGTTGCTCACTCCACTCCGCTGCTCCATGTCGCCGAGATCGAGCGTTCCATTCCGTTTTATGAAGCGCTCGGCTACAGGCTGATCGATTCCGACCGCTGCGTTCCCCTCGGCTGGGCAAGGCTGCACTGCGAGAGCGGTGACGTCATGTTTCTGCGGGCTGAGGTCGTCATCGATGCAGCGGCACAGGGATTCCTGTTCTACATGTACACGCAAGACCTGGAGAGCCTGCGGGCGTACCTGGTGGGAAAAGGCATTGCCGTCTCCCCGATCAAATATCCTCCGTATATGCCCAGCGGAACTGTGAATCTCGCCGATCCGGATGGGTACCCCGTGGAGATCGCTCACTGGGGCCACGCCGAGCAGGAGGCCTGGGAGAGGCGGTTGGCTCAGGCTAAGGGGCCAGTCGCAGATCGTTAGTTGGCTTAGGTCCGGTACTGGCAGTCACTAGGCGCGTCGGCGGTAGCGGACGGAGAACTCGTATCCGGAGTTTGGGGGGAAGAGTTTGGCGGCCAGTCGCAGACGTTCGGCAAGCGCCTGCGGAGCCAGCAGCGGGTACTCGCGCTCGCGCAGCTCCGTGTAGTCGAAGTCGATGGCCAGCGAAAGCAGATAGATGGCGATAGCGTCGGAGAAGGCGCTTTCGAGAAAGCTTGTCTTGGCGCGCTCATCGACAGTGATTCGGCCCTCGAACCTTCCCGTGAGGGAGAGATTGCGGCTCTCCCAGGCGTCCTGTGAAGTCTCACCCCGGACGTCGGCCAGAGCCTGGTTCCAGGCGAGCTGCTGAAAGCTCTCCGACACGCCGGTGATATCGACAAAGGCGTGTCCGACATTGATGAAGAACTCGAAGGCGAGGGCGAAGCGGTCGCCGAGCAGGCGTGTAGAGATGAAGACACCCTCGGCGTTGTCGAGGGTCACGTTGCGGTGGCAGATCGCCTGGTCGCCAAGCTCGGTGGTGTACGCGGGAGCCACCAGGGTGGAATCTCCAGCGCGGCCGTCGCTAAGCGCAAGAGGAACAAAATAATAGGTCTTACGGGCTAGCGCTGAGGCAATGGCCGAAGGGACGGCCTGCACCATGCGCTCCAGGTCCGGGCGCTCCAGACTGTTGTCGCCGAACGCCGCGAAGGCGATGCCGTTGGGTGCGTGATGCACCGCTGTCTCGCGAGCCACCTGTGTGGCCCGCAGCAGTCCGTTTTGAACGCCTTCTGCCATAAAGAAGTATTCTACTGGTATGACGTCAGAATCGCAGGGAGAAGGAATATCACGCCAGGCACACGAAACAAAGGCTAATCTCTTTGGAATCCCCATGGGAGACCTTGGATGGTTTGCCAGCCTGCTGATCGGCGCGGCCGCCGGGTTCGCGGCCTTCTTCGCGGCGACCTTCCTGGGCATCGTCGGGATCATGATCTATAACTCGACCACGAACCATGCGGTGGACTATGCGTTGAGCTACCAGCGCGGCGGATTGATCGTCGGCATCGTCACCCTGGTGGTCGCCTGGGGATACCTGGGCACGCTTTGGATCAAGCGGATCACCCGCAGGGGCTGAGAGCCCGGCTACTTCCTAATTTCTGGCTAATATCTAGTATCTAGGTCGCCTTGCGCTGGAAGTTGGTCTTCTTGGTATTGGCGAAGGAGTCCTTTGCTTTGACCGAAGTGTCGGCGGCGGAGAAGTTCTTCTCGCCGCTCTTCAGCTTCGCCGCCTTTTCACGCAGGGCCTGGAGACGCTGGGCCTTGGGGCCAAGTCCGCCGATCTTGATGCCGGTAGGTTTCGGAGGAATGAAATCGCTCATGAGGAAGATTTTCTCATGCGCGATGGCGTGTGAGAAGACTCGGCCGTAATGGAGCGAAGTCTTTTGCCTGGGCGCGTCGACTTTTCCTTTATCTCATTCGTCTCCAAGGCATTCTGCTATTCTTTCGACTTCGATCCAACCACCTTCCCGGAGGGCCATCCGCATGTCATTTGTTCGCACCGCCGCGCGCTGGAGCTTTTTCATGGCTGCAGTTGCCGGTCTCACTATCTCCTCTGCAGCAGCCGATAAGAAGCCGGTCAAAAACGAGCCTGCCGCAGAGACTCCTTCCTACTACGGCCCGCAGCCGGCAAAGGAAAACCTCAACCTTACCGTTTACGCCCGCATCCGCGAGGAGGGATTCAAGCACTCGCATGTGATGGAGTTCGCCGATGCCCTGACCAACGGCATCGGGCCGCGTCTGACCGGATCACCCAACATGGCGAAGGCCAACGGGTGGACCAAAGACACGCTGACCAAGATCGGTTTAGAGAACGCGCATCTGGAAGACTGGGGCGAGTTCGGCATGGGCTGGCAGCAGATCAATACCTGGGGGCGGATCATCTCGCCCGATCCGGAGCCTATCTGGCTCCAGGCCGCTCCCTGGTCGCCCGCGACGAATGGCCCCCTGACAGGAGAGGCCGTATATGTCTCGATCACCGATATCAAGGACATGGACAAATACAAAGGCAAGCTGAAGGGCAAGATCGTTCTCTTCGGAGCCATCCGTCCAACGCCTGATCTCGACAATCCCCTCTTCCATCGCTACACCGACGAAGAGCTGAAAGAGATGGAGACCTATCCCGAGGGCCGTGCGGGACAACCGAACATCCAGCAGCTTCTCACCGAGCGCCGCAGGATGGCGCAAGTGCGCACCGCGGCATTGAAGGTTATGGTCGATGAGGGCGTCGCCGCCATCATCACGCCGACCCGCGATGGAGGCAAGGGCGGGGGTGCCGGCATCATCTTCGACGACAACGGTGCCAATCTCGTCACCGGAGCGCAGAAGAAGGAAACGGCCGTCACCATCCCCAACGCCGTTATGATGATCGAGCATTACAACCGCATCGCGCGGCTGCTTGAGCACAACGTCCCGGTCACTCTCGAAGTGAACATCGAGACGAAGTTCTCCGGCGACAACGAGCACGGCTTCGACACTGTGGCCGAGATTCCCGGCACCGACCCGAAGCTGAAGGACCAGGTCGTGATGGTGGGCGGCCACCTCGATAGCTGGATCTCCGGCACCGGCGCGACCGACAATGGCGCTGGCTCCGTCGTTGCGATGGAGGCCGTACGCATCCTCAAGGCTCTGGGCGTCAAGCCGCGCCGCACCATCCGGATCGCGCTGTGGTCAGGTGAGGAGCAGGGCCTCTTCGGCTCACAGGGCTACGTCAAGCAGCACTTCGGAACCTTCGCTGAGCCGGAGCATCCCGATCCGCCGAGCACGCCGGGCTTCATGCGCCAGCGCGGCAAGCTGACGACGACCAGGGAGTGGGAGACGCTGGACGCCTACTACAACCTGGACAACGGCACCGGCAAGGTTCGCGGCGTCTATACCCAGGAGAACTACGCGATTGCACCGATCTTCGCCCAGTGGCTGGCTCCGTTGCAGGATCTGGGTGCGACGACGATCAGCTACCGCAACACTGGCGGCACCGATCACCTGTCGTTCGATGCGGTTGGTCTGCCGGGCTTCCAGTACATCCAGGACCCGATGGACTACGATACTCGCACCCACCACTCCGACATGGACACCTTCGATCGTCTGCATGCGACCGACCTCCAGCAGGCAGCGGTGATCGAGGCGATCTTCCTCTACAACACCAGCGAGCGCGACGCGATGATGCCGCGCAAGCCCTTCCCGCACCCGGAGCTCGAACGCCAGAAGACCGCTCCTCTCCAGGGGATCTATCCCAACGCCGCCCCGGAGGAGAAGAAGTAACTGCAGGGCGTGCTGGAGTTGCAGGCGGCAGGAGCGGATTCTCCTGCCGCCTGCGCTTTTTAAAAGGTGCAGATAGGGAATGACATATCCTGCACCCCCCGTCGGAGCATCTGAACAATTCATTTGCCAGTTACCGTTTTTTCACGATTGATGACTACACCTTGAACATGGCCAGCTACGACCGGCCTCTTCGTTCAAGGAGATTGTATGCAGAAATTTTTTGCGAGCACTGTCGCCACCATGCTTGTGGCAGGACAGGTTATGGGGCCCTCGCTTGCGAACGCGCAAGCCAACTATAAAGAGACCTCCACTCCGATCAAGCATTTGGTCGTGATCTTTCAGGAGAACGTCTCCTTCGATCATTACTTCGGCACCTATCCCCTGGCTCTGAATCCCAAGGGAGAACCCAAGTTTGTGGCGGCTCCGGGAACCCCGGGTGTGAACGGCTACACAGACGGGCTTCTCTTCAACAATCCGAACTTCGTGAACAAGACTCTGAACGGCGCAGCCGCATCGAATCCCTTCCGGCTCGATCGCTCGGAGGCGGCAACCGCAGATCAGGACCACGACTACACTCCGGAGCAGCAGGCCTTTCACGGCGGCCTGATGGATGGCTTCCCGAAGTACACCGGAACTCCTGGACCTCCCCCGGCCGGACAGACAACCAATGGTCTGGTGATGGGCTATTACGACGGAAACACTGTCACAGCACTATGGAACTATGCCCAGCAGTACGCGATGAGCGATAACTCCTACGACACCACCTTCGGGCCCTCAACCCCAGGTGCCATCAACCTGATCTCGGGACAGACCGGTGGAATCGTAGATGCGGTGAGCGCAGGCGACTCGGTCGTTCCCGATGGCAGCGGCGGTCAGACCCTGATCAGCGATGCCGACCCGATCGGCGATGTCTGCTCGGGAACAGGGACGGTGAAGTTCGGTGGCCAGAACATCGGCGACCTCCTGAATAGCCGTGGGATCACCTGGGGCTTCTTCGAGGGTGGTTTCAACCTGATGAAGACCAACGCGGACGGATCGACTGGCTGCAGCCGTTCGACCACTTCGCAGATCACGAAGACGAAGAAGGCTGATTACATTCCCCACCACCAGCCATTCCAGTACTATGCCTCGACCGCCAACCCGAAGCACCTGCGGCCCTCGTCCGTGCGCTCTGTCGGTTTTGACGGTGATGCGGCAAACCACCAGTACGACACGGACGACTTCTTTGCCGCGGTGAAGGCGGGCAACTTCCCGGCGGTCAGCTTCCTGAAGGCTCCTGGCTATCAGGATGGCCATGCGGGATACTCCGATCCTCTGGATGAGCAAACCTTCGTCGTGCAGGTCATCAACTTCCTGCAGCAGCAGAGCCACGACTGGGAGCACACCGCAGTCATCATCGCCTATGATGACTCCGACGGTTGGTACGATCACCAGATGAGCCCGATTGTGAACCAGTCCTCTTCAGAGGCCGATGCCCTTCTGGCTCCCGGCTCCTGCGGAGACGGTTCGACGGCTCTGCCCAGCACGACCGCGCTGCACGCCCAGGGCCGCTGCGGCTACGGACCGAGACTGCCGTTTCTGGTGGTTTCGCCGTATGCGAAGCACAACTATGTGGACCACACAGTGACCGACCAAAGCTCGATCCTGCGCTTCATCGAGGACAACTGGGTCGGCGGACAGAGGATTGAAGGATCGTTCGACAGCCGCGCCGGTTCGCTGCTGAGCCTGTTCGACTTCAGGAACCCGCAGAACGGCACCTTCCTTCTGGATGAGAGCACCGGCCTTCCGTCCAACAACCACGGCGGTTGGGCTCATGATGGAGGCCACGATCACGATGGCCATGACCACGACGGTGGCTGGGGCAACGGCTCGTACTAGTCTTGGCAAGGCAGCAGTAAAGTAACTGGATGGACGAAGGGTGCGGGAGCGAAATTGCTCCCGCACCCTCGTCGTCTTTTTTGTTTTTGAAAGAAAGCGAGTGAACGGATTTTGATCTCACGAAGAAGGTTTCTCCGTCGTGCCGGTGTTCTGGCCACGGGGCTCTCTATAGAACGAACGGCCATCGCCAGCGGCATCGCTGCACCATCCAAGGCGCTCGATCCCAACACACTAAAGCCCTTCGTCGATCCTCTTCCGCTGCCTGCAGTGGTCAAGAGCACTGCCACGCATCCCGATCCGGAGAACTCATCGAAAAACCTCCCGCTCTATCGCGTCACCATGCAGGAGATCCACCAGAGAGTGCACCGCGACCTGCCGCCGACGCGGATGTGGGGCTTCAACGGCAGCTCGCCCGGGCCGATCTTCGAGACGCGCAGCGGACAGGGCCTTATGGTGGAGTGGATCAATCAGCTTCCGCAGAAGCACTTTCTGCCCATCGACCACACGCTGCACGGTGCCGAGGCCGATCAGCCTGAGGTGCGCTGCGTAGTCCATCTGCACGGTGGACGAACACCCCCAGCAAGCGACGGCTATCCCGAGGACTGGGTCGTGCCCGGCAAGTCGCTGCTCTATCACTATCCCAATCAGCAGGATGCTTCGCTGCTTTTCTATCACGACCACACTATGGGAATTAACCGGCTGAACATCTTTGCCGGTCTGCAGGGGCTGTTCCTCATACGCGATGAAGTCGAGGATGCGCTGAACCTTCCCAGCGGGAGATACGAGATTCCTCTGATGCTCTTCGACCGCTTTCTACGCTCCGACGGGCAATTGGAGTATCCCGTCTCCGGCGATCCAAAATCTCCCTGGGTCCCCGAGGTCTACAGCAACGTCATGCTGGCCAACGGAAAGCTCTTCCCGTACCTCGACGTCGAACCGCGCAGGTACAGGTTCCGCGTGATGAACGGCTCGAACGCGCGGTTCTTCCGTGTGTCGTTCGGCAATCTCCTTGAGATGAACATCATCGGCGGAGACCAGGGCTTGCTGGAAGCTCCCGTGAAGACGAAGCGCGCATTATTATCTCCAGCGGAACGAACAGACATCGTCTTCGACTTTAGCGCATACGCGGGCCAGAAGATCGTGTTGAAGAGCGACAGCTTCGACATCATGGAGTTTCGCGTGGCCACTACGGGCACGAAAGATTCGAGCTCGCTGTCCTCGACACTGCGTCCTGTCGTGAGGATTCCAGAGAGCCGCGCGGTAAAAACCAGGAGGCTGACGCTCGACGAGTCCATGAACAAGGTGCAGGAGTCCATGGGGATGCTGCTGAACAACACCCCCTGGCATCATCCCGTTACGGAAAAGCCCGTGATCAACACCACGGAGATATGGGAGCTCGTGAACCTGACCGAAGACACGCACCCCATTCACCTGCATCTGGTGAAGTTTCAGATCCTCGACCGTCGAAGCTTCGATGTCTTTCACTTCCAGGACACAGGCGAGATGCGTTACATCGGCCGCGCCCTTCCGCCTGCTCCTGAAGAGACCGGATGGAAAGATACGGTACGCTGCGAAAAAGGCAACGTCACCCGCATCATCGTTCCGTTCGAAGGCTATACGGGGCGCTATGTATGGCACTGCCATCTGTTGGAGCACGAGGACAACGAGATGATGCGTCCCTACGAGGTCGTCGAGGCGGACCACGGGGCATAGTCGCGTTCTGCGCGCACGGCCTCGGGTGGGTTATCGTAGAGCGGATCCTTCAACACCCGGCAACACCCGAGCGAAAACAGGGCCCGCGCGTCTCATTCCATCCGAGGAGTGTCTGCATGGCAACGAAGAAGAAGTCCGCCTCAACCCGCAAGAAAGCGGCGGCCAAGAAGACCGCCACAAAGGTCTCCGCAAAGCAGTTGAAGTGGCCGAAGCGGAACGTGGTTCCCGACAGCATCGACCTGCGGGACCGGCAGTACCAGCCGTCGGTGATGCTGATCCCCGCCGAGATGCTGGCGCCGTCGATCGAGATCCCCGTGCTCAATCAAAGATCGACGAACGCATGCACAGGATTCGCGCTGTCCAGCGTCATCTTCCATCTACAGCACAAGGCGAAGCGCGAGAGGGTGCCCCAGCCGGTCTCGTCCTTCATGCTGTACTCCATGGCGCGGCGCTATGATGAGTTCCCGGGCGATCCTACGAAGGACACCGGCTCCAGCCTGCGCGGCGCCATGAAGGGCTGGTACAAGTACGGTGCCTGCGCGGCAAAACTGTGGTCCACCGAGGCGATGCCCGCTCCTGCCGCGAATCCCGAGAACGACTGGTGGCAGGATGCCGTGCGCCGTCCGCTGGGGGCGTACTATCGCGTCGATACGCGAAGCGTCACCGACATGCAGGTCGCGTTGAACGAGATCGGCGTCCTGTATGCCAGTGCCGCATGCCACACCGGATGGATGGAAGGCATCCGGCCAAAGCGAAGAGGCAAGTCTGTTGCGCCGCCCAGCGGAGGCTATTGGGTGATCCCGCCGAGGAAATTAACCCCGGCCGACGGAGCACACGCCTTCGCGATCGTGGGTTACACGCGCGAGGGATTCATCATCCAGAATTCCTGGGATACGAGCTGGGGCACTGGAGGGCGTGGCGTGCTCACCTATCAGGACTGGACCGAGAACGCGATGGACTGCTGGGTAGCTCAGCTTGGCGTGACGACTGACCTGCATGTGGAGATCGCCAGCTCCCCAACCCTGCGCGTGAAGCAGGGCCGTGTTCAGCTGGCCAGCGATGTAACGCTGCGCAACCGCGAGATCGGCCCGTTCATCATCGATATGGAGAACAACGGCAAGCTCAGCAACACCGGCGACTTCCGCACTCAGGACAGCGACGTGACCGCCCTGCTGAATCAGCACCTGGGCGAGGCCCGCACCAAGTGGGGCCTTCGCGACAGTCAGCCGGTCGATGTCGCCATCTATGCTCACGGCGGCCTCACCTCCGAAGACGGCGCTGCAAACACCGCCGCGCAGTGGATCCCCGCCATGTACGACCGGCAGATCTTCCCCATCTTCCTGATGTGGGAGACCGACCTGTTATCGACCTTGAAAAACATCTGGACCGATACGCTGGCCAAGCAGCCGCGCGTCACCGGAGCCGTGATGGATCGCGTGAAGGACTGGTGGAACGCCCGGCTGGAGCGGCTTCTTACCGTTCCTGGCTCGAAGGTGTGGGGCGAGATGAAGCAGAACGCCGACGCCATCTCCGGCGCACCCGAAAGCGGCGGCGTCAAGCTGTACCAGGCCAGCAAGAGCTCGCCGTACTTCAAAGATCCCTCGAAGATAAGGCTGCACCTGGTCGGCCACTCGGCCGGAGCCATCGCGCACAGTTACATCGTCAATCGGCTGAAGTGGAACTTCGAGACGGTCAGCTTCATGGCTCCCGCGGTGCGTGCGGATACCTTCAAGAGCAATGTCGTGCCCGCAATCCAAAGCGGAAAGGTGAAACAGTACAACCAGTTTGAGCTGACCGACGAGATGGAGCAGAAGGACCCGACCTGCAAGCCGATTCTCGATTACAGCCGGTCGCTGCTCTATCTCGTCTCGCAATCGTTTGAGAAGGGACAGGTAACGCCGATCCTTGGCATGGAGAAGTACTTCACCAGCGAGATCGCGCCCTTGGGGCTCAAGAATGTGACGGTCTATAAATCCCCTGGATCTGCATCGAAAAGCACGACGCACGGCGGCTTCGACGACGATGTTGCCACGCGGGAGAAGATCCTTTCGCTGATTAAGGGATGATCGGGAGTGACCAAGCGGTAACCGGTAAAGACCGTATAATCAGGCCATGGACGCCTCACCGCTGGTTGGAATCATCATGGGAAGCCGCAACGACTATGCGGTGATGCGCGGCGCCGTCGAGATGCTCGTCGAGTTCGGCGTGCCACACGAGGTTCGCGTAGTCTCGGCACACCGCACGCCCGATCTCCTCTTTGAATATGCCCAGACGGCAGCCGAACGCGGCCTCCGCGTCATCATCGCAGGAGCGGGTGGAGCGGCACATCTGCCCGGCATGGTTGCGGCCAAGACCGTCGTCCCCGTGCTCGGCGTGCCTATTCCCGCCACGGCATTGCAGGGCATGGACTCTCTGCTGAGCATCGTGCAGATGCCGAAGGGCGTTCCGGTCGGCACGCTAGCCATCGGCGCCCCGGGCGCGGCGAACGCCGGCCTGCTGGCCGCACAGATTCTTGCCACCACCGATGCTGCCCTGCGCGAAAAACTAATCGCATGGCGCGCGTCGCGTCGCGACGAGGTTCTCGCCCAGACTCTTCCTCCTCCCGAGGCGAAGGCGTGAGCAGGGGTTCGAACGCGCAACCGATCCTTCCGGGCGCAACCATCGGCATCTTCGGCGGAGGCCAGCTCGGCCGCATGACCGCCATGGCCGCGCGCGCCATGGGCTACCGCATCCAGGTGCTCGATCCCGACCCGGCCTGCCCTGCGCGCTTCGTCGTCGACGGCTGCATCGAGGCGAGCTGGGACGACACAAGGGAAGCCGCCAACCTTGCCCGAGGATGCGACGTAATCACGCTCGAGATCGAGCAGATCTCCCTCGCCAGCATGGACGCGGCAGCAAACTTCGTCCCGGTGCGGCCCGGCCGGGCAACGCTCGCCGTCATCCAGGACAGGATCGAGCAGAAGAACTGGTTGCGAAAGCATGGTTTTCCCCTCGGCGACTATCGCGCTGTGCGCTCGCTCGACGAGCTTCGCACCGCCATCGCCGACCTGGGTGGCCGATGCTTCTGCAAGAGCGCAACCGGAGGCTACGACGGCCGCGGACAGGGCAAGGTAGGCTTCCGCCTCGGCGCCGATCCTGAAGCAGAGGCTCGCGGAGCCTGGGAGGCACTGGGCGAGGGCGCCGGAGTCGTCGAAAAGGCTGTCGACCTCGAACGCGAGATCTCCGTACTGGTGGCCCGCTCGCCCTCGGGCGAGGTGAAGGTCTACCCCGCGGCCTGGAATCACCACGAGAACCAGATTCTCGCCTGGAGCGTGCTGCCCGCCCCGCTCCCTGCAGCCATGGCCTCCGAAGCGCGACAGCTCGCCGAGGCCATCGCCGATACCTTCCAGCTCGAGGGCATCCTCGCGGTGGAGATGTTCGTCACCACCACGGGCGAGCTTCTGGTCAACGAACTTGCACCCCGCCCGCACAACAGCTACCACGCCAGCGAACGCGCCTGCGTCACCAGCCAGTTCGAGCAGCTCGTCCGCGCCGTCTGCGATCTCCCCCTGGGCGAGGTGGAGGTGGTTCAGCCGTGCGCCATCGCCAACCTGCTGGGCGATGTCTGGTTGAACGAAGACGGCACCGCCAGAGTCCCGCACTTCGACCGCGCGCTTGCCGTGCCGGGGGTTCGGTTGCATCTGTATGAGAAACACCGCCCGCGCAAGGGACGCAAGATGGGGCACCTGAGCGCGGTGGGAGCGACGGCGGATGAGGCTGTGGCTGCTGTGCTGCGGGCTCAGGAGCTCCTGTAAGTTTGGTTGTCATTCCGGGCGCAGCCGAGAATCTGCTGTTTGACTGTGCAGCCACAGATTTCTGGATACAAGGTGGTCTCCCAGGTTTCCTTCATGCCTGCGTAACTCTCATCCTTGTGCTCCCGGAACCTCAACAATTACGAGTCATTTTCCAGAGCGCATGATATCTTCAACATGAGCTGCACTGAATTTCGTGCAGTGCGTTTGAGGGTTTCGTATGAGCAGCTCTGAGCTTGAGTACGTGCTTTCGCTGCGCGATATGAACGTCGGCACCAGTCAGAAGCGGTTGCGCGCCGAGATCATCGAGTTCATTCAGCGGCATGAGGATGCGGTGCTGGCCCAGCTCCGCACGCACGAGTCGGCCGTCATCCCCACCTCGTTCGGCGAGATCACACTGAACCTCGCCGATCTGCACGAAGCCGTCGCCCGCGAAGCCAAAGCGGTCGCCTAGGAGCTAACGTTGCTGGCGCTTCTCGTCAGCTTCCTCATCGCCGTCTACCTGCTTGGCCCCAACCTCATCGCTCGCTGGGCGGCCGATCTTGTTGTCTTTCGCAAGACACGCATCGAGTCCCACGCCGAAGAGGTGGCCCGGTCCATCATCGCCGCGGCGATTCCGCTATTAGCAGCCGTTGCCTGGGCAAGATACACCGGCGCGCTCTGGAGCGCAGGCAACCAGACCGATGTCGAGATCGTCTTCTCTTCGCTGCAGAGCGATAACTTCTTCCAGTCGCACCACGCGCAGTTCTTTACCAGCCTCTACAAGTTCTTCTGGATGAACTATGCCATCTTGTGGCGGCTGTATCTCATCGTCCTTATCGCGTGCACTGTACGCATCTTCGTAGTGTTGAACTACAACCGTATCTGGCGCAGTCTGCACAAGCGCTGGATGCGTACGCTGCTGGCGACCATCGTGCCGCGCATCTCCGA
>Ga0193742_1001498_pt1 | contig 14081 bp, 25 predicted proteins | sample L2c1metaG_FD_165511 | JGI IMG/M metagenome (GOLD analysis project Ga0193742, IMG submission 165511) | Soil microbial communities from a riparian zone of the East river system, Colorado, United States - L2c1 | ecosystem: Environmental > Terrestrial > Soil > Riparian zone | place: USA: East River... | reverse complement strand
CGTAGAGGAGATAGAGCATGTCGCACGGCCTCGCCACCTGTCTTTTGACCATCTTCCTGGCGAGCGCGGCTGCCCCGGCGCATGCCCAGCAGCAGATCGTCGACCCCGATTTCGATCCGCGGGTCGCCGAGCCGGCCTATCGCGCGGATGGGCCACGGGTGACCATCGATGCGGCGCACAACAATTTCCACACCGCAGATGGCCAATATTCACCCTTCGCTGCCTTGCTGCGCGCGGACGGATTTCGCGTGGCGAGCGGCACCAGCAGTTTCAGCGGCGCCGGCCTTGCCGCGACTGACATTCTGGTCATCAGCAACGCGCGCGGAAAGCCGGCGCCGGCCAACGCCTTTACAGCCGCCGAAGCCGATACCGTGCGGGACTGGGTGGCGGGCGGCGGATCATTGCTGCTGATCGCGGATCACACCCCGTTCGGCAGCGCGGCGGCGGATCTGGCGGGGCGCTTCGGCGTGACGATGGGCAAGGGCTATGCCTTCATCAATCCACCGAGGGACCGGGTGACGACCCAGATCGAATATCGCCGAGACGGGTTGGGCAACCATCCGATCATCGCGGGTCGCAGCGAGAAGGAGCGCATTCGCATCGTGAAGACGTTCACCGGCCAATCGCTTTCAGGGCCGCCGGGCGCCACCATATTGCTGCGCCTGCCCGATCCTGCATTCGAGGCCCGGGACAGCGATACGCTGGACGCGGCGGCCAATGGCAGGCCGGCGACTGTCACACCGGTTGGCGGACGCGCGCAGGGGCTGGCCTTCACTCACGGCAAGGGCCGCGTCGTCGTGCTCGGTGAGGCAGGGATGCTGAGCGCGCAGATCGTCCGCCTGCCCGGCCGGCCGGAGATGCGGATGGGCATGTCGGTCAAGGGCTATGACGATCGCCAGTTCGCCCTGAACATCATGCACTGGCTTTCCGGCTTGCTGACCACGCAGCGGGAAGCCCGCCCCTAGCGCGCCGTTTTCGGGCAGAAGCGCGGACGATCGCGCTTGCCGGGCGGGATCGCGGCGCAGCCACGGTCAACCTCGGCGCGCAGGTCCTGGCAGCTTCGCGCGGGCGTGCAGGCAACCCGGCTGATCGCGACCTGACTGCACTGGCGCGCCAGCCGATTGGCGGTGAGCTTGCCCTCCATCGCCCGGCATGAACGGTCGCCGATATTGAACCCCGGATCGACCGGCTGGCAGGCGGCGAGGACAAGGCCAGCCGCCGCGATCATCATGAGTGTGCGCATCGTCACCCTCCCCCTTCAAAAGCCGCTGCGGACGCACAGCACGTCGGCCAGATAGACCCGGCGCGCTTCGGTCTGCTGCGATTGATAGGCCGATCCGTTCCAGCCGGCGGAGCGGCAGAACTGGTCCGCCGTGCGCGCCGCGCAGTTGGCGGTGCTGCCGCCATCGGAGCAGGACAGCACGCGTCCGCCGTTACGGTTGGCTGGCGCGGGGAAGAACTCCGCCCCCATGCCGCGCAGTGATCGACCACCTCCGCCCGGCGCCGGTGGCACTGGCGGCGAGGCCACCGGCCGCATCGATCCCAGCCGGCGCAGCATGCCCAGACGATTGCCCAGATCGGGGGTGCTGGCGATCACGGTGATGCAGGTGCCGCCATAGTTGCGCAGCGGACAGAGCTGCCATGCGCCGCTGCGCACGCGGATCGAGCGAACCGAAAACCCCAACCGCAAATCCGGATTGGCGCGTTCGACCGCAACCGCCGGGCCGGAATAATTGGCGTCGCGGTAGATCGTCGCATAGGGCGCCTGCCCGCCCGGTGGCCGGGACCGCGCATCCTCATCCTGCGCGGACGCACCGCCCGCCACCGCGATCAATGCGATCGCCAGCCCAGCCCTTGCCAGCATTTCCGCCTCCTGTTTTCAGAAAGCGATCCCGGCTACGCCCCACCGATCGGCATCGCCATTCGTTGCGCGAAACGGAACATCCGCCTCCGCGGGCGAGTCGGTCAAGCGATCATTCGGCGGCGGCGGGCGCGGCCTCGATCGCCTCCTTCAACCGGGTAAGCTGTTCGGTCAGCACGCGATCCACCAGGGGGGCCAGCGTCTCTCCGCCTGAGCGCATATAGCCGCCGACGACATAGTTGAAGGTGATGGTGGTGAAGCCGGGATCGCCGGGATCGACCTTCCAGGTCATCGTGCCGGCGACGCCTTCGGCCTGGAGCGGCCCGAGCGCGCTGGTCATGCGGATCATCCGCGGCGGCTGGACATAGACGATATGGCCGTGTTCGACCGATCCGCGCGTCGCGCCTTCGCCCATGCGCTCGCAGAAGCAGCCGGTCGCCTGCGCATCGAGATAGAGCTTGGCGGCATCGCCCGAATAGGTGTGCTCCGGGTTCCACCATTTCTGCGGGGCGCGGAGCACTTCCCATGCCTTTTCGACCGGAACCGCGACGGTGACGGTGGACTCGACCTCGAACCCGGCGGGTGTTGCCTGCTTGACCTCGGCGAAGGCGGGGGTTGCGAGAAGAAAACTGGTGATTGCAATCCGGATCATGACAGCCCCCTGTCCTCTCCAGCTCTGCTGGGGAGGGGGACCATGGGTAGCATGGTGGAGGGGAAAGCCCCAAACACCTGCGCCTGTGGCGTCCCCTCCACCACCCTTCGGATGGTCCCCTCCCCATCTGCGATGGGGAGGATCTAGCTGTCGAGGATCGCGTCGATCGCCTGGTGGACGGTCTCGATATCGGCCATGCCGTCGATCCGGTGAACCAATCCGCGCGCATTGTAGATCGGCAGGATCGGCGCGGTCTTGGCGCGGTATTCGGCCATGCGGGTGCGGACGGTTTCGGCATTGTCGTCCGGCCGGCGCTTGAATTCGGTCGAACCGCAGACGTCGCAGACGCCCTCTAGCTTGGGCTGCTTGTGGTGATCGTGATAGCCGGTGCCGCAATTGGCGCAGGTGAAGCGGCCAGTGATGCGATCGACCAGCGCGTCCTCGTCCACGTCCAGCTCGATCACGCAATCGAGTTCGCGGCCATGTTCGGCGAGGATGATGTCGAGCGCCTCCGCCTGCGCGGCGGTGCGGGGATAACCGTCGAAGATCGCGCCTTCGGCATCGTCCATGCCCGCCAGCTTGTCGCCGATCAGCGCCGAGACGATCGCATCGGAGACGAGTTCGCCCGCATCCATCACCGCCTTGGCCTTCAATCCGACGGGCGTGCCCGCCTTGACCGCGGCGCGCAGCATGTCGCCGGTGGACAGCTGGACCATGCCCCGCTCATCGACCAGGCGCGCCGCTTGCGTGCCCTTGCCCGCGCCCGGCGGGCCCAACAGAATGATATTCACGGGCAGTCCCCCTTGGTCGCTACTAGCGGCGCGAGCCCTTCAGCTTCGCCTTCTTGATCAGGTCACCATATTGATGGGCAAGCAAGTGGCTCTGGATCTGCGTGACCGTGTCCATCGTGACGTTGACCACGATCAGCAGGCTGGTGCCGCCGAGATAGAAGGGAATGCCCGCCCGGCTGATCAAATATTCGGGGACGAGGCAGATCACCGTCAGATACGCCGCGCCGACCACGGTGATGCGGGTCAGCACATGATCCAGATAGGCTTCGGTGTTCTTGCCCGGGCGGATGCCGGGGATGAAGCCGCCATGCCGCTTCAGATTGTCCGCGGTCTCTTCGGGATTGAACACCACGGCGGTGTAGAAGAAGCAGAAGAAGATGATGCCTGCGCCGTACAGCGCCATGTACAGCGGCGTGCCGTGCTGGAGATACTGATTCAGGCTGATGACGATATCGCCCCAGGTGCTCTCGCCTGCGGTCGTCTGCCCGGCGAACTGGGTGATCGTCAGCGGCATCAGCAGCAGCGACGATGCGAAGATCGGCGGGATGACGCCCGCAGTGTTGATCTTCAGCGGCAGATGGCTCCGATCGGCCTGCATGTGCCCGCGCGCGCTCTGGCGCTTGGGATATTGGATCAGCACGCGTCGCTGGGCACGTTCCATGAAGCAGATGAACAGCACCAGCGCGGCGGCGACCGCGATGATGCCGACGATCAGGATCGGCGACATGGTGCCCGAACGGCCGCCTTCGAACAGGTTGGCGAGCGTCGTCGGCAGCTGCGCGACGATGCCGGCCATGATGATCAGTGAAATGCCGTTGCCGATGCCGCGGCTGGTGATCTGTTCGCCCAGCCACATCAGGAACATCGTGCCGCCGATCAGCGAGACCACCGCGGCGACGCGGAACAGCAGGCCGGGCTCGACCACCGCGGCGATGCCCTGGCTGGCGCCGAACGCCTCAAGCCCCACGGCGATGAAATAACCCTGGATCGCGGTCAGGCCGACCGTGCCGTAGCGGGTATACTGGTTGAGCTTCTTGCGCCCCGCCTCGCCTTCCTTCTTGATCGCCGCCAGCGTGGGCGAGAGCGAGGAGGCGAGCTGCACTACGATCGACGCGGTGATATAGGGCATGACGCCGAGCGCGATGAGGCTCATCCGCTCAAGGCTGCCGCCCGAGAAGGTGTTGAAGAAATCGAGCACCCCGCCGCGCGTGCCTTCGTACAGGCTGGCGAGCGCGGTAGGATCGACGCCGGGCAGCGGCACGAAGCTCAGCAGGCGAAAGATCACCAGCGCGCCCAGCGTGAACCAGATGCGCTTCTTGAGTTCAGTCGCCTTGGAGAAATTGGCCAGGCTGATGTTGGTGGCCATTTGGTCGGCTGCGGATGCCATGTGTTCTACTGTCCCGGAAACGAAGGCGGCGGAGCAGCGTTGTTCACGCCCCCCGCCGCCATATAGGGATCGAACCGGGTTTGTCTAAGCCCGGTTCAATTTATCCGTTCAGGCCTTGGGCTTTGCGCGTTCGGCCTTCTTGGCGGCGTAGACGGTGCCCTTCTTGGCCTTGGCCTTGTCGGCGCGCGAGACGAGCTCGATCACCTCGACCGAACCGCCGGCCTTTTCGACCGCCGCGGCTGCGCCCTTCGACACGCCAGCGACGAGGAACTTCAGCTTCGCGGAGAAATCGCCCTTGCCCAGCAGACGGACGCCGTCCTTGCCGCCACGGGCTAGGCCGGCGGCCTTCAGCGCGGCATGGTCGATCGTCGTCTTGGCGTCGAGCTTGCCGGCGTCGAGCGCCTTCTGGATCGCGCCGAGGTTAACCTCCGCATGATCGGTGCCGAAGATGTTGTTGAAGCCGCGCTTCGGCAACCGCATGTGGAGCGGCATCTGGCCGCCTTCGAAGCCGGCGATGGAGACACCGCTGCGGCTGGTCTGGCCCTTCTGGCCGCGCCCTGCGGTCTTGCCCTTGCCGGAGCCAATGCCACGGCCGACGCGCATCTTAGATTTGCGCGCGCCTGCGTTGTCGCGGATTTCGTTCAGTTTCATGTCAATGCACTCGCTTTCGCTTTTGTCGCGCTGTTGAAAGATGGGGGGACGCCTTCGGATTACTCCGAGACGTCTACCATGTGACGCACCTTGCGGATCATGCCGCGGACCTCGGGGCTATCCTCGAGCTCGCGCGAGCGGTGCATCTTGTTGAGGCCGAGACCAACCAGCGTCGCGCGCTGGCTCTTCTCGCGCCGGATCGGGGATCCGGTCTGGGTGAGGGTAATCTTTGCCATCTCGCTTACTCCGCGACCGCCGCCGCATCCGCCTCGGCGCTCGTTGAGCCGCCGCGGCCGAGCAGATCGGCGATCTTCTTGCCGCGACGCTGCGCGACGGATTTGGGGCTCGACTGATCGGTCAGCGCCTCGAAGGTCGCCCGGATCATGTTGTACGGGTTGGAGGTGCCGACCGACTTGGTCACCACATCCGCCACGCCCAGCGATTCGAACACGGCGCGCATCGGGCCGCCGGCGATGATGCCGGTACCGGCAGGCGCCGAACGGACGTGCACCAGGCCCGCGCCGAAATGGCCGTTGCCGTCATGATGCAGCGTGCGGCCTTCCTTCAGCGGTACGCGGACCATGGCCTTCTTGGCCGCCGCGGTCGCCTTCGAAATGGCTTCCGGCACTTCGCGCGCCTTGCCGTGGCCGAAGCCGACCCGGCCCTTGCCATCACCGACGACGACGAGTGCGGCGAAACCGAAGCGCTTGCCGCCCTTCACCGTCTTCGACACGCGGTTGATGTGGACGAGCTTTTCGATCAGCTCTTCGCCGCCATCGTCGGCGCCGCCGCCACGACGGTCGTCACGGCGACCGCCGCCACGATTGTCACGGCCACGACCGCCGCCGGGGCCACCGCCGCCACGACCGCCACGCGGGCCACGGCCACGCGGAGCATCTGCCGGGGGAGCGGCTGCTTCGGCTGCTGGGCTCACGCCCTGGTTTTCGATTTCGTCAGCCATATCAGAACTCCAATCCGCCTTCGCGCGCGGCTTCCGCCAGCGCCTTGACGCGACCGTGGAACAGGAAACCACCACGATCGAACACCACCTGCGTCACGCCAGCGGCCTTCGCCGCATCGGCGATGCGCTTGCCGACATCGGCTGCGGCTTCGGCGTTGGCGCCGGCCTTGCCGCGCACATCCTTGTCCAGCGTCGATGCCGCGGCGACCGTGCGCCCTGCGGCATCATCGATGACCTGGGCATAGATGTGCCGGCCCGAACGATGCACCGAAAGACGCGGGCGGAGGCCTGCCTTGGCGCGAAGCGCGGTGCGGTTGCGCCGCCGCCGCTTTTCGAAAAGAGAAAGACCCTTGGTCATCACTTCTTCTTCCCTTCCTTGCGGAAGATAAACTCGCCGTCGTACTTGATGCCCTTGCCCTTGTACGGCTCGGGCTTACGCCAGCGGCGGATTTCGGCGGCCAGCTGGCCGACCCTCTGCTTGTCGGTGCCGCTGATCTCGACCGTGGTCTGATCCGGGGTCTTCACGTCGAGATCCGCGGGAACCTCGATATCGACATCATGGCTGTAGCCGAGCTGCAGCTTCAGCTTCTTGCCCTGCGCGCTAGCGCGGTAGCCGACACCCGTGATCAACAGCTTCTTCGAAAAGCCGTCGGTCACGCCGGTCACCAGGTTCTGCACCAGCGTGCGATGCATGCCCCAGAAGGCACGCGCGCGCTTGGTGTCGTTCGCCGGCTTGACGACGATCTGGCCGTCCTCGACGCCGTAGCTGATGTCTTCGATCATGGGCATGACGAGCGTACCCTTCGGTCCCTTGACCGAAAGCTGGCTGCCTTCCTTCGATGCGCTCACGCCCGCAGGCATGGGGACCGGTTTCTTACCGATGCGGCTCATCAGAACACCTCCGCGAGCACTTCGCCGCCGACATTCTGTTCGCGCGCTTCGGCGTCGGACAGAACGCCGCGAGGCGTCGAGACGATGGTGATGCCCAGGCCATTGCGCACGCGCGGCAGATCGGTCGAACCCGAATAGACGCGGCGGCCCGGCTTGGACACGCGGGCAACATGCTGAATCGCAGGCTGGCCTTCGAAATACTTCAGCTCGATGCGGATGCCGGCCGCGGGGCCCATCTGCTCTTCGCTGTAGCCACGGATATAGCCTTCGCGCTGCAGCACATCGAGCACGCGGGCACGCAACTTCGAGCCCGGCGTAAGGACGCTGTCCTTGCGCGCGCGCTGTCCGTTGCGGATGCGGGTGAGCATATCACCCAGAGGATCGGTCAAAGCCATCGTCGCTATCCTTACCAGCTCGACTTCGTAACGCCGGGGATCAGGCCCTTGTTGGCCAGATCGCGCAGCTGAATACGGCAGAGGCGGAACTTGCGGTAATATGCGCGCGGGCGGCCCGTGAGCTCGCACCGGTTGCGGATGCGCGTCGGGTTACCGTTGCGCGGAATCTCGGCCAGCTTCAGGCGCGCGATCAGCCGCTCGGTATCGTCGAGCGACTTGTCGTTCGCCATCGCCTTCAGCTTGGCATATTTCGGCGCATACCGCTTCACCAGCATCTTGCGCCGCTCGTTCTTGTTGATCGAACTCAGTTTCGCCATGGACTTAAGCTCTCTTTCTACCTTCTCTGCCCTCTCCCGGCGACGGGAGAGGGGTTGACTTCACGCGGCCTTCTTCTCGTCGGCCTGCTCTTCGATCGGGAACGGGAAGCCGAACAGACGCAGCAGCTCGCGCGCTTCGTCGTCGGTGTTCGCCGTGGTGGTGACGATCACGTCCATGCCGCGTACCTGGCTGACGCTGTCATAGCTGATCTCCGGGAACACCAGTTGTTCCTTCAGGCCCATGGCATAGTTGCCACGGCCGTCGAACGACTTGGGGTTCAGGCCACGGAAATCGCGGACGCGGGGCAGTGCGATGTTCACCAGACGATCCAGGAACTCGTACATCCGCTCGCGGCGCAGTGTGACCTTCACGCCGATCGGCATGCCTTCGCGCAGCTTGAACTGGGCGATCGACTTCTTGGCCTTGGTCACGACAGGCTTCTGGCCCGCGATCAGCTCCATTTCGGCAGCCGCCGCTTCGACCTTCTTCTTGTCCTGCGTCGCCTCGCCCACGCCCATGTTGAGCACGATCTTGTCGAGACGCGGCACTTCGAGCGCATTCTTGTAACCGAACTTCTCGGTCATCGCCTTGACGATCGTGTCGTCATACTGCTTGCGCGCGCGCGGCTGGTAAGCCGACTTGTCCTGCTTAGCCATTGATCGTCTCCCCGGACTTCACGGCCACGCGGACCTTCTTGCCGTCCTTGGTTTCAAAGCGAACGCGCGTCGGCTTGCCATCCGCGGTCACGTGCGCGACCTTCGAGATGTGCATCGGCGCTTCGATACGCTCCAGGCCACCCTGCGGGTTGGTCTGGCTGGGCTTGCGGTGGCGCGTGGCGATGTTGACGCCAGCGACCAGCACCTTGCCGTCCTTCGGCATGGCGCGGGTGACTTCACCGGTCTTGCCCTTGTCCTTGCCGGACAGGATGATGACCTTATCGCCCTTTTTGATCTTAGCGGACGCCATTACAGCACCTCCGGCGCAAGGCTGATGATCTTCATGTGCTTCTTGCCGCGCAGCTCGCGCACGACCGGGCCGAAGATACGGGTACCGATCGGCTCCTCGCTCTTGTTGACCAGGACGGCGGCGTTGGTGTCGAAGCGGATCGTTGATCCGTCCGCACGGTGGATATCCTTGCGGGTGCGCACGATCACCGCACGGTGAACGTCGCCCTTCTTCACACGACCACGCGGAGCAGCTTCCTTGATGCTGACGACGATGATGTCGCCAACACCGGCCACGCGGCGCTTAGAGCCGCCCAGCACCTTGATGCACTGCACCCGCTTCGCGCCGCTGTTGTCAGCGACCTCGAGATTGGATTGCATCTGGATCATCGATCCGGTTCCTTCCTTATGCGCCCGATACCGACCGGGACGCGCCTTCAATCAAAAAATGGTTCAGGCTTCCGCCGCGACCTCTGCGGGGGTGGCGTGGGTGTTGACCCGATCGACCACCTTCCAGGTCTTCAGCTTTGAGATCGGCGCGGTCTCTTCGATGCGCACGGTCTCCCCTTCGTGATACTCGTTGCTCTCGTCATGAGCATGATACTTCTTCGAGCGGCGGATGATCTTGCCGTAGAGCGGGTGCTTCACCTTGCGCTCGACATTCACCACAACCGTCTTGTCGGTCTTGTCCGAGACGATAATCCCGGTCAGCACGCGCTTCGGCATGTCTAAATCCTTACTTTGCCGCAGCGTCGCGCGAACGCGCGGTCTGCAGGGTCTTGATGCGGGCGATGTCACGGCGGACAACGCGCACGCGCGCCGGCTTCTCGAGCTGGTTGGTCGCGGCCTGGAAGCGGAGGTTAAACGCCTCGCGCTTCAGCTCGCCCAGCTGCTCGTTCAGCTGATCGTCGCTCTTGGTCTTCATGTCTTCGACCTTCTTGGCCATCTCACTCGCCTCCCAGGTGCGACGTGTCGCCGAGGCGAGCCACGACCTTGGTTTTGATCGGCAGCTTCATCGCCGCGCGGCTGAACGCCACCGCTGCGATATCGCCGGGAACCCCGTCCAGTTCGAACAGGATGCGGCCGGGCTTGACCCGCGCCGCCCAGAACTCAGGCGAACCCTTGCCCTTGCCCATGCGGACTTCGGCTGGCTTCGACGAAACCGGCACGTCCGGGAAGATACGGATCCACAAACGCCCCTGGCGCTTGATGTGACGCGTGATCGCGCGGCGGGCCGCCTCGATCTGGCGCGCAGTGATCCGGTCGGGCTCCATCGCCTTCAGCCCATACGAGCCGAAGTTGAGCGTCGCGCCGCCGGGCGCCTTGCCCGAGATCCGGCCCTTGAAGGCCTTGCGGAACTTGGTCTTCTTTGGTTGCAGCATCTCAAATTCCTCAGCGAGCCGGACGGACGCCGGAAGTCTGCGCTTCCATCATCAGCCGGTCTTGCGCCATCGGGTCGTGACCCAGGATTTCGCCCTTGAAGATCCAGACCTTCACGCCGCACACGCCGTAGGCAGTGTGGGCTTCGGCCTCCGCATAATCGACGTTCGCGCGCAGCGTGTGCAGCGGAACGCGGCCTTCGCGGTACCATTCGGACCGTGCGATCTCGGCGCCGCCAAGACGGCCGCCGCAATTGATCCGGATGCCTTCGGCGCCCAGACGCATGGCCGACTGCACGGCGCGCTTCATCGCACGGCGGAACGCGATGCGGCGCTCCAGCTGATCGGCGATGCCCTGCGCGACGAGCTTCGAATCAACTTCCGGCTTGCGGATCTCGACGATGTTCAGCGACACGTCCGACGAGGTCATCTTGCCCAGCGTCTTTCGCAGCTTTTCGATGTCCGCGCCCTTCTTGCCGATGATGACACCGGGACGGGCGGCGAAGATCGAGATGCGGCACAGCTTGGCCGGACGCTCGATCACCACCTTGGAGATCGCCGCCTGGGGCAGCGTCTTCATGATGAACTTGCGGATGCGCAGGTCTTCCAGAAGGAGACGGCCATAGTCCGCGCCTTCGGCGTACCAGCGGCTGTCCCACGTCCGGTTGATCTGGAGGCGAAGCCCGATCGGGTTGCTCTTCTGGCCCATTATGCGTCTTCCTCTTCGCGCACGACGATGCGCACGCGGCTGAACGGCTTCAGGATGCGGGTAGATTTGCCGCGGCCGCGGGTGGCGAAACGCTTCATCACGATCGACTTGCCCACGCTCGCCTCGCGCACGATCAGTGCGTCGACATCGAGATTGTGGTTGTTCTCCGCATTGGCGATGGCGGATGCCAGCACCTTGCGAACGTCGATCGCCATCGCCTTCTTGGAGAAGGCGAGGATATTGAGCGCGTCACCGACCTTCTTGTTGCGGATCAGCGCCGCGACGAGATTCAGCTTCTGCGCCGAACCGCGAACCTGGGTCGCGACGGCCAGCGCTTCCTTCTCGCCAACGCGGCGGGGGGCTGCCTGCTTGCTCATTTAACGCTTGCCCTTCTTGTCGGCGGCGTGGCCGGGAAAGAAGCGGGTGGGCGCGAATTCGCCCAGCTTCATGCCCACCATGTCTTCGTTGACCGAGACCGGCACGAACTTGCGGCCATTATAGACACTGAACGTCAGGCCGACGAAATCGGGCAGGATCGTCGAGCGGCGCGACCATGTCTTGATCGGGCCACGCGCGTTGGTTTCCTGCGCGGTTTGCGCCTTCTTCAGCAGATGCAGGTCGACGAACGGACCTTTCCATACGGAGCGGGCCATGATTACCTCTTCTTCTTCGCGTGACGCGAACGGATGATCATCTTGTCGGTCGACTTGTTCGACCGGGTGCGCGCGCCCTTGGTCGGCTTGCCCCACGGGGTGACCGGGTGACGGCCGCCCGAGGTCCGGCCTTCACCACCGCCGTGCGGATGGTCGACCGGGTTCTTGGCGACGCCGCGGGTCAGCGGGCGCTTGCCCATCCAGCGGCTGCGACCGGCTTTCGCCAGATTCTGGTTGCCGTTGTCGGGGTTGGAGACGGCGCCGACGGTGCCCATGCAGTTCGCATGGATGTAGCGCTGCTCGCCCGAGTTCAGGCGGACCATCACCATGCCGCGATCGCGGCCGACGACCTGGGCATAGGTGCCCGCGGAACGTGCGATCTGACCGCCCTTGCCCGGCTTCATCTCCACATTGTGGACGATGGTACCGACCGGCATCTGGCCCAGCTCCATGGCGTTGCCCGGCTTCACGTCGGTCTTCTTGCCGGCGATCACCTTGTCGCCGACGCCCAGGCGCTGCGGCGCCAGGATGTAGGCAATCTGATCCTTGCCAGCTTCGTCCGCGCCGTAGTTCACCAGCGCGATGAAGGCGGTGCGGTTGGGATCATATTCGATCCGCTCGACCGTGCCTTCGACCTCCCACAGACGGCGCTTGAAATCGACGATGCGATAGCGCTGCTTGTGCCCGCCGGCGATGCCGCGCGAGGTGACGTGACCCTTGTTGTTGCGTCCGCCCGACTTGCGCTTGCCTTCGGTCAAACCCTTGACCGGGCGGCCCTTGTAGAGCGCCGAACGGTCGATCAGGATCAGGCCGCGCTGCGACGGCGTGGTCGGGTTATAATGCTTGAGTGCCATTACGCCTTGACCCCCTCGGTGACGTCAATCGACTGACCTTCGGCCAGCGTGACGATCGCCTTCTTCATGTCGGTCCGGGTGTAATCCCGGCCCTTCCACTTCTTGGTCTTGCCCTTCTGGACAAGCGTGTTGACGTTCATCACCTTGACGTCGAACAGCGCCTCGACCGCGGCCTTGATCTGCGGCTTGGTCGCGTCGTTCGCCACGCGGAACACGACCGCGTTGAATTCCGACAGCATCGTCGACTTCTCGGTGATGTGCGGCGCCCGAACGACGTCGTAATGACGCGTCTCGATGCCTGCTTTCTGCTTCTTAGCCATTGAAGCGCGCCTCCAGCTTTTCGACCGCGGCGCGCGTCAGCACCAGCGTTTCGCATTTCAGGATGTCGTAGACGTTGGCGCCGACCGCGGGCAGCACGTTGATCTCGTGCAGGTTGCCGGCGGCAAGCGCGAAGCTGCTCTCGACCATGTCGCCATCGATGACCAGCGCGGTCTTGCCGAAGCCCAGCTTGGCCAGATCGGCCTTCAGCGCCTTGGTCTTGCCGTCCTTGACCGACAGCGAGTCCATGACGATCAGCGAACCCGCCTTGGCATGGGTGCTGAGCGCCATCTTCAGGCCCAGCGCGCGAATCTTCTTGTTCAGCGACGGGTTGAAGTCACGCACGCGAGCGCCGTGGGCCTTGCCGCCGCCGACGAACACGGGAGCGCGGCGATCGCCGTGACGGGCGGTGCCGCCGCCCTTCTGGCGACCGAACTTCTTGCCGGTACGCGCGACATCGGAACGCTCACGCGTGCCGCGTGCGGTCGCACGGCGCTTTTCGAGCTGCCAGGTGACGACACGGTGCAGGATATCGGCGCGCGGCTCGACGCCGAACACGTCGTCGTTCAGCTCGATGTCGCTCGCCTTGCCCTTGGCGTCGAGGGTCTTGGTGGTCAGTTTCACGATCAGCCCTCCTGGCCGGCGTCGGCTTCAGGCGCCACGGTTACTTCCGCGGGCGTCTCGGCAGGCGCATCGTTGCTGTTGGCGACGGACTTGATCCCGGCGGGATAGGGCGCATCGGCATGACGCGCGATCTTCACCGAATCCTTGACGATCAGCCAGGTGCCCTTGTGACCGGGCACCGAACCCTTGACGAAGATCAGACCGCGCTCGACGTCGGTCGATACGATCTCCAGGTTCTGCTGGGTTCGGTTGCGGTCGCCCATGTGGCCGGCCATCTTCTTGTTCTTGAAGACCTTGCCCGGATCCTGGCGCTGACCGGTCGAACCATGCGAACGGTGCGAGACCGAAACGCCGTGGGTCGCGCGCAGACCGCCGAAGTTCCAGCGCTTCATCGCGCCGGCAAAGCCCTTGCCCTGGGTCGAACCCTGGATGTCGACGAACTGGCCGGCGACATAATGGTCGGCCGAAATCTCCGCGCCGACATCGAGAAGCGCATCCTCGGTCACGCGGAATTCGACGACCTTCGCCTTTGCTTCCACTTCGGCCTTGCCGAAATGGCCGCGCTGCGGCTTCGCGACGTTCTTGATCTTGGCGACGCCCGCACCGAGCTGGACGGCGACGTAACCGTCACGGTCCGCTTCCTTGCGTGCGACAACCTGCAACCCGTCAAGCTGGAGGACGGTCACCGGAACG
>Ga0193742_1001496_pt1 | contig 14093 bp, 14 predicted proteins | sample L2c1metaG_FD_165511 | JGI IMG/M metagenome (GOLD analysis project Ga0193742, IMG submission 165511) | Soil microbial communities from a riparian zone of the East river system, Colorado, United States - L2c1 | ecosystem: Environmental > Terrestrial > Soil > Riparian zone | place: USA: East River... | reverse complement strand
AAGATCGTCAAGATAAGATCGATATGATCAAGAGATCAAGAGATCAAGAGATCTATAAGATAAGATCAAGTAAAGTTCAAGTGTTCAAAGTAAAAGTAAAAGTAAAAAGAGTGTCGTAACAATGACCACATCAAGAGCAAGGTTGAAAAGTAAGAGCCTTATTCTCTGCATCTTTGCCATCTCACAACTTTTATTCTAGCCTTACAAAAATATACAGGAAGCATGCAAAGCGGCTCCAGCAAACTGGCAAAGGAGTTCAAGAAAATGAGGATGGCTCCCAAGGTAGTGAGGAAACCCTTTCCTTCTACATCATGGGTGAAGGTCCTTGCGTTGAGACCCCTCCTCATGCGGTCAACATCTGGAGTGCGTGACTATCTATTCATTTATTCATCAATCGGCCTAATTTCCAAAATTTTCAGAGGAAATTGAGAAGGAGTTCCCATTCTTCCCCACCCTTCATCATATCTTTGCCTCTCGTCCGAACGTCACCCCGATTGTCATCACCACTGCCCTTGGCCCACAGGGTTCCAAGACAGTCTGGTACCAGCCACCAGATAACAACAGTAACATCGACCCGAGATTGCTAAATGAGAGTGGTATTACCATGGCTCAAATGCCCCAACGAGAATGGTCATTTGGTGATGATGGAAGTGGTTTGGTGAACGCTAATCCCAACCCAGCACCTCAAGTTGTGAACACCATGAACCTTAATGTTCCAGCCAAGACTCCAGGCCCTCAGCATGGCCCCAAGCCCTCTTCAGCCTCCTGTGATGCCATTGAAAATGCCCACAAGGCTGTTTCGAAGCTGCCGCAGAAATGTTCATTTGCAGACACCATGTTGGAAATTCAACAGTAATTCATCTTTATCTAATTGATATCCCCTCTTATTTTTTTGGCAGTGAAAATCTTGCAGCCCAGAAGTCCCAAAGTCAAAGCCGCATCAACCTCAAGCTGCGTAAGCAGATTATTGATGAGGTAAAGATTGGCTTGTGGACCATTGAACAAGCACAGGAAAAGATACAAGCTCTCGAGGACAACTACTCTCCTCCCCCCACAAAACGTCAGAAGAAGGCCATCCATGAGTTTAGCCCTGATTGGGAGGAAATCTCGTCTGGCTCAGAAAATTCTTAAACTACAAACACCATATCTAATAGTTTTGCGATACCCATAATTCCTCAACTAGTTGCCTACATTTCGTGTCATTGTTGTTGTTATTTACTCTGCCTCCCTCCTGAATACCAGTATCTTCTTCTTCTTCTTCAGGACCATGAATATTGCCAAAATATTCTGCTGACTTGCTTCCTTCAACATCAATAATCAGGTTGTGAAGGATAATTGCAACTGAAATCCATTGACAAGCTTCGTAGTGGTCCTTGTTGGAGTTGAAATGGACCCGGAGCCCACACAAACATTGAAAACGGCCCTTGAGAGCACCCAAGCAATGCTCTGAGCAAACACGAAGGCTTGCAACTACCTTGTCAAATAATGCATTCATGGGTTCGAGAGATGCTGGCTTCTTATGCACAGGGATTGTTCAGGAATTGACTGCATAGGCTGAGTCTGCCCATGCAAACTCTTCACCCTCAAAGAACCAATCAGGATGCACAGCAGCTGTTGTATGCTCGAAAGCAGTTGCATCATAAGCAGATCCTGTCATTCCATGGGTAAAGTCAACAATGCGAAGGTTTGAGGGTGTGTTCCCCACCTTAAAGGAAGTTAGATGATGAATTAATTGTTTAATGAACCTGTACCTGGACATTAAGACCATAGTTAGCCTTCCGGGTATAGTACGCATCCCCATTCTTTCCTGGTTTGCGATAGAGGACAACAATGGTACCATCATACATAACCCAGCCATCTCTCCATGCCCCCCGGAAACCAAGCTGATCATCCATCCATTCTTTCTCTACCTCCTTCTCAGCTGCTGTCAGCTTTTGAACAAACTGGCTCTGGAGGGAAAGGATTGCCTCAAAACAGCGGTTTGTGTAATTTTCCACAGAACCCTCAGAACACCCTGCAGCATGAGCAATGTCCTCAACACTGGCCCCATTTCCATACCTTCCCATTCTAAATGCTCATCTTTTGTCCTCCAGAGATGACAGCTAATTGCTGCTCAACAGGTGTTTGTCCAAGATTTGTGTCATTCTTGAAGACTTGATGATCCTTGATAAGATCAAGAACAGTCAGGAAAATGAGAGGTGAAACACGAAGCATGTTGATAAAGCAGTGATGATGGGCAGGATCTCGAGAGAATTCCAAAGCTAGTTCTATTTTTCCGAGCTTTGGGACTGGGGGGCGTGCATTGAGATAACAAGTTTGCTCGAGGAGGGCAATGATCTCGAGGTCTTTTTGGAGGTTTAGAGAATATTCCTCGAGATTTTCGGGTGGTGAAAAAATATCCCAAGTTGCCATAGATAGTAGAAATGAATCTATGAGGTCTTTCCTCAGTGGTTTCGACGGCATTGTAGATATAATTGACAAAGAGAGAGCCTATCTTTATTACTGATCAATGATTTGAACTAGCCGTGACATATGCTCTTAGCGGACTCTCAAATCTATGTTATATAAGCTGATGGCTCTGCGTCTGCGAGCTGCGCCCAGCTTTGAACGTCCCTAATAAAGTATACCTTATGTAAGGAAAAGGTGGTTCTCGGTTTGCTGATGGGTGACCAAAGAAGAATTTTGGGAGGAGGCGGCCAAATATCATGATATATGACTTGATAGCATTATTTGATCATCATGAAATTTCAGTTCCAAAGCGCTCAATAGGCCGCTATCGTATGAAATGGCATTGCTACTTCATTTGCATTCCTATGTACAGAAAACCTTTTTTTGCAAAACGATGGACTCTTCGTTCAATTCGCTGAGCATCCTGGCATATTTGACTATGGATCTTCAAAAATAACCAGTTACAATCGCGATGGAGATCGATTAAAGATAGGTAGTACCGGTCAAGACCCGGGCTGATTACAAATGCCAGTGCATGTGATTATTACCGACGCAGACTTCAATTACACCTGTACAGTGAGCACACTCCAAGAGTCGCAATGTCGTTGGCTCTTATCAACGATATCATCACCAATCCAGTTTACCATGACTACCTCGCCATCTTGAAGGGTGCCCGCAATGGCTTTGTCTATGGCGTGAAAGTTAGATTCCCTCATGCTCTTGTAATGTCTATTCTTTTTGGTCGCGGAGAGTAAGTTTCGTTATCAACCTGCTTATGTGTTATTGACATCTGAGGTCCAGCTGGAAATCTCGCCTACGTGTTATATACCGTGCAACGCGGCAACATGCTTTTAACCTTGCCAAGTTCGTCTCTATCTACAAGACACTTCTATTGCTCCAAAGAAAGATAAATGGAGGCAAAGAACATGATATTGATACCTTCGTAGCTGGCTTGATTGGAGGTTACATCGTTTTCGGCGAACGAAATGCAGTGAATGAGCAGGTTTGACATATCTTTGACAAAAAAAAACGGCATGCTGAAGTGAATGGCATTCTCTTTTAGATTGTACTCTACGTTGTGTCTCGTGTTGTGGCTTCCTTCATTCCTCGTGCATCCTCGCCGTACAACACTTCTCCGGGGTCAGCTTTGGCATCCTCTGCCATAAAACCTATTCCACCCGATTCCCGTTACTTTACGCTATTTGCCGCTCTATCGTGGGGTGCTGTGATGTGGTTATTCCAGCATCGTGGAGAAACCATTCAACCGGGGATGTTTAACTCCATGAAATACCTATACCGTGACTCGGATGCGTGGAACAACCTTAGAACACTCTTCTGGCATAATACTTGAGTTAGCACTTAGACTCCTACCCTCATACCTTACGGCAATCACTTACACCTGCTTACTTCGGTCGATCACATAATGACAGAGAGTTGATCCAATCTCTTGGGTAGCCTTTTGGATTTGTACTGATGAAACAGTAAAACAGTGATCAAACGTTAAGCATTGGAAACATAGCCTTACCGCAAGCATTTCAACCGCGGCGATGCATGCCTTTTGACAGATTTTGCAATCCCGAAATGTATCCCTGAGTGTGTCCATTTCAGCCGCGATATCAGTTGCTAAGTACATTTCGCGAGTCCATGTTAGATTCTTCAACACCGATACAAGATAATTGCAATTGTTCTCACAGCTTTCAATTCTTCCTTCCAAGGCGTTACGTTGTCGGGCCCAACTTGCTATGGTTTTTTCGCGGTGAAAGCTGCACTCGCCATAACCTACCATGGGGTCAACTCTTGTCATTAAAGCTCGCTCAAATGGGACTGACCGTGAGGAAAAATTTCCTCCCCAAGGAGCAGATCCCGCAAAGCCTTCCGGCGTAAGTCCTGCAGTCGAACTAGCTTATGGTAGGCCACCACGTTTGGAATCAAATTGATTTCACCGAGACTATATGATGCTACGGGCAACACGTATTGACTGGCGTGCGAAGCCACTCTTTCCATGCCTTGTAGAGTGGCAAAGCCATACACTTCAAGAGGGTGAGCGACTGCATGAGCGACCAGGTGGGCCTTCAGACACTCCGTCACGGACTCGTGGAGTGCATACTTGTCTGCTAGCTCAAACAAAATAGAAAGAAGCAGAGGAAGCGGGATGACTGTGGCTGGATCGTATTCAATGGGGTCGAATGGTTTTTTCAATGGCTTCTGGGCAGGTGGAGAGGGTGGGTCGTGCAACAGGCGTAGTAGAACGACTAAATTTCCATTTGATTCTTGAAGGTCCAGCACTTGCTCCGCATCTGCTGTGTCGGTGTTACAAAAGGTGAACATATCCTCTAGTAGATCGCGTTTGATCCATAAACCTGGAGTCAGGAATGAAATCGAGATGGAAGGCTCACTGAAAATATCACTCGTCTGCATGGCGGTCTTACTGACTTGAAAGACAGTGCCATCGCAAAGAGAGCGTACAGCGAAGTCCGGACTTTGACAAATGAAAGTGCACCACGACATAGTTAACGTTTCTTACGATACAACAAGTCGACAGTTTTATAAGTAGCAGGAACCGCAGTTTGAATGCAACGTGTCCTAAGAGTAAAATCTTTCAACGTGTAAATTAATTACGTGGTCTACGACGATGTACCTTGCGGCGCAGCATGCACAATTGGATCCCAGCTCTTTTGTCTGTGTAGGCAACTTGAAGGACTGCGCCGTGGGCGAAATAAATATGATAGATTGTATCTCTTACAACCATTCAGAGCAATTGCATAGTGGAGGTGCCATCATGAAAAGTATCAAAATCATGAGCATAGAAATTTCGAGAAAAACATGCACGATCAGTGAAATGGAGTGAGAGGGGAATGTAGCGGCGACAGAGGACGAGAGAAATAGCTAGATACACATGAAAGAGACAAACCAGAAAGGGAACACGGAAAAAAAGGAAGGAGAGAAGGTAAGGAGAGGTGATATCATCGAAAGAAGTAAAGAGGGAGTCTAAAGGCCCAATAATCCCAGAAAATGTCCTACATAATGACACATTTGGATGATTTCTTCTCCTTCCTCACAGGTGGAGGTGTTCCTGGCTCTATATTTCTGGTTTGTCGGAGAGAACGCACAAGGTTCATGAAAAGTCGTTCAACATTTTGGGCGGTCTTGGCTGACGTCTCGATGAATTCACAGCCAAACTGACGTGCGAGAGCCGCACCCTCCTCTTTAGAAACCTCACGTTCATATGTCTTATCACATTTGTTACCGACGAGCATGAAGATGGGGTCGCCTCGCTTGACCCTTCGCATAGACTGACGAAATATTTCGAGCCGATCAAAAGTCGATCTTGAGGCGATCGAGTAAACGAGGATGAAACCTTGACCCTCACTGAATATTCAAATTAGAATGAAAAGGAGGAAAATGAAAATGCTAAACACTGACCGGACCCACTGATCGCGCAACGTTGCATACTCCTCTACAGGGGCTAAGCATGAGAATGGGAGTAGTGATGAAATATTTTACATACCCTGACCAGCAGTATCAATCACTTCTACAAAACACATTCGGTTGTCCACCACGAGCTGTTTTCGATAGGCGTCTTCTATTGTTGGGTCATAAGTCTGTTATGAGTCATCAGTAATGTTTCAGCAAGTGGAATTTGCGGCTACCAACTCACCTCTGTTCATGAAGAATAGACGATGATTTAGTACCATTTGGGTAGGGAGAAAGCAAGTGTTCTTACCAACAAAACAATTCAAGGTAAACTGTATAAGAAGTCAAGGTGTGATTCAAGGTGTAAATGGGAGACAAGGACGCCAACGAACCTGAACCGCCAAGGCAGTTTTACCCACACCACCGTCACCAAGAACGGCCACTCTCCAGTTATCCATTTCTATATATTATAAATAAAAGCTGCGAAGAGTTTTCTGAAAGATTGACATACCTCAGAAAGGTCAGAGGGAGCGTAAACGAAGATAAGTCGAAGCAGTAGGTCGAAGTTGGAGGTAATGGAAACTGAATGAGGTGTAGAAAGGATGTGAGATAGAAGGAAGCTATGAAGAAGGGTCCAGAAAGAAGAAAAGAGTCGTCGTCGTCGAGGTTCGTGGATAGGTCGTAAAGAGAGGCGCGGGAGAGCGTTGTTGAGCAGTGAACTTGGTTCACTCCCAAACGAATCGGTCCTATTTCTACTTTTCTTTTTCCCACCCCCCCTTTTTCAGTCGTTATATTTTGGTCCACATTGTGAGCAAAATAATAACATTTCCCACACTACCCCTAGTGATATCTATGTGTGACGGGGCACGACTCCTGAGGTTACATCTTCATGTATATAGCTATTCTTGTACCAAGGAAGTAGGTAAATGACTATGGGGCGTAAGACACCTCAGTTTAGCACATCATCCTGTTCCAAGTATAAAACTCACGATATCCAACGAGGAAGGCCAGCACATGGACCCTGGGAACCTTTTTTGGTGAGCGCGCGACTATAAACCTTAAATTCACGGCTCCGGAGGTGTCCCAAGCACTTTACTTGGCAAAAAGATCAATTACGGCTGAATGGCCCGTTGCAATGGATATAAAACAGGAGTACATACAGAGAATATGGAAGAGATGGTTTTATTTAATATAATACATCCTTACTTTTTGATCACCCTTCTTGCGAGAAAAACCCTCTTTTTATAAAAGACCAGTTTGTATTTTCCGATCACAAGCTAGATTCAAAGTTGACCAGGGACGCCGTACACGATGCCAATATAATCTGAGCCTCAAACAGCCAGTGTTTGGCACCATTAAACCGGTTCAAAATATGAAGATCTGACCTTGAATATTGGGACGGATATCGCTGTTTTTACAAATCATGGAATTCGAGAACAAGGCTACGATGAGTGCGATCGGTTAAATCAAGTTATCCTTTGGAAGGCCAATGCACGTCGCCAGACAGGGATCATAATGTTATGTCTCTCAGCTTGCCATGTCGCCCACTCTGAGGCATCGAACTACATTGGGACAAGGTCTTTATCCAAATTCAAACCACAGTTTACAAATAGGCGTATGAGTATAGCCGTTTTCTCATATCTATATATTGTTCTTGCAGGATGCCAACTATTTTTACCGACAACCCCACACTTCTCGGGAGAACCTACGCTGTATGGGTTGTTAGTAGCTGTCATGTGATGTTCCATACATCTATCTGATTATTCGACGACGGACATACATGGCTATGCTGCGATAGGACTCCGCGGTCTATTATCTATCCGATCCAGGTGCAATATGACTTGAATTCCTTCAAGAACGGATTTTAATTCAAAACGACTCAGGTACACGTCAAGCTAGGAAGTTTGTAGCAGTCACAAGTACTCAAAAATCCTCGAGCACATGTCCCGAGGAATTCGAATATGTGGCGCACATATGTTCTCGAAGATAGAGGTCTACACGCAATTTGACTTCGAGATTGACAAATACTGCATCTCAGGTCCCAGATATTGCTATCTCTCGGAAGTGAAGCATCCAATCGAATTCATGAAGTCATGCCAAGCCCGAGTCATAATCGGGACAGCCTTGAAGCATCAAATTCAAAGTACATCTTGTGACGGCGAGGTTAAGCATACTAAACCTCGGACTGCACCTGGGAGTCGACATTGAAGTCTGAGTGCCGTGAACATCCGATGCTCGCTGCAGCAGCGTTAGATCCGACTCATCCGAACCGCATCTTAGTCAAAAACTCCGAGTCTGCGCCGCCTCTTTGTAGTAACATATGTCAGTTTTGTACAAAGATGAAATGAGTCCTGGCACTGTGATGCTTATCTTGTCGAGTCTTTTCTGTCCGAGTCATTGTCTTGGCATGGCAGGAGAATCCAAAGAGAGCCAGTCGTAAATCACAGTTAGTCACATGTCACACGACGCAAGGCAGACACGTTTCGATGAGCTCTCAGCTCACTGACAATTCGAATCGAGCTATAACCGTGGCCGAGTGTATGTTACCTTAAAGTTCCAAGATCGGTATCACTAGCAAGCGAAGGGCGCATGACCTTTTACAAGTTAAGATGATATGAAGAGATAAGCCCGGGATATACCTTCTAGTACTATGAATACGACGGCTACGGGCCCAACCATACAAAAGATGCCTAGCCAACCATAGCATAGTCTAAGGTATTACTCTCATCGAAGAACTTCAATGTTGAATGCTTATCAAATGCAGCAGGGCTGCCAAGGTTGCCGTGTTGTTATACAATAAGGTTGGGCCTCGTGGTCATTCCTATTTCATTCTCATGCTCCTATCATTTGTGTAGAAAGAAGCAAGGTCTGAAAAAAGAACCATAGCTCTCCTATCGCATTCCTTTTAATTCTCAGCGCTTTTCATTCTCAGCGCCCTGCTGAAACGTTAGCTCGAACTTGTTGTCAGCTCGAGCCTCCCAACATGCCTATTGTCCTGGGATGCCTCATAACTAGGCCCTTACTCGTTCTGCTCTGGCTTGCATTATGTACGTGCTTTTCCCGAGGTGGCATTCGTCTTGGCGCCTATGAACTCTTCGAAAATACCGGTCCGAACAGCAATAGCCGATACATCCTTGAAGCCTTAGTCGACAACGGAGTGCCACTACAGTCGCTGTCTATGTACCAGCTGCTCGATTCTGACACAAAGACCTAGAACGGTGCTCAGCGCTCATTTGTCATCCTTCTGGGAACCCGCTTGTCACTGGATTTTTGTCCGCTTTGGGTTTGGATCCTCTCTTTGATTACATGGCGATGCACCCCTCAATTGATAATTAAATTCTCGAACTTTCGTTTACTTAAGACTGAAGACCAGTCAACACCAATGGATTTTCGCCAACAATTGTTAAGTCATAGACTGTGGAAGTTCACTTTAGATGTCACCCCACGCCAGCGGACTTTGTTAGACTTCATAAGGCAGGGGGGGATTGTTTGTCGCTCTACTTAAATGGTACGCCATTCCGGTCGTACAGCCTGAACCGTTGCCGAGTGGCCTGGTCCACCTGCTTATCGCGATGCACAATAATTAATGCAAGGCAGTAGACATGTACAATGGATCAAATTCAAATCTTGGTCAACTGTATTATGCTATGTAGTTTCTGTTCAAACCAGCTCCCTTCCGCGTTGAATATTCTGCCGGTCTGTTGCAGTCACTGGCAGAATATACTTTACCATAGAAACATAGCTCGGGTCACATTCGGGCAGTGCTATGTAAACTCGAGTCAATAATAATCAATTTTCGCTGACAACCCCGAGTGAGCCCGATATACAGGAAACAGACAAGTGATACATTGAGCAAACTTATAATAGAGGTATCGTATCGTTGAATGAACCAATAGCTTAAGTGACTCATTAAGGGATGGTATGTGATATCAACGAATGGCCTCGAACCCTTGCAAGAGCCAGTAAAAGATGCACCGGTAGTAAGAACCTCCCTCTGTTCAACTAAACTTAATAGTTCTAGAAAAAAACAACCGCTTGATAACGCATAGACGAGGAACCCGCATAGGAAGTATATATGTACAGAAGGATCAAATACGTGGAGAGTCAACCGACAATATGAAGTATAGTGACAAGGAAAATATGTAATAAGTAATGGCGAAAAAAGTGTTGGGTAGATAAAGAACAATCAGAGAATTTTGGAGATTGAAGGTATTTGTGGCTTCTTTCTCGGCAAGGCGTCGTCACGGTTGAATCTATCCATGAGATCGTTCGTGGTTTTTGACCAAAGTCATCCGTTAAAATGATGGTTCCCCTATCTGCATTTACTCCTGTCTGCTGAATTCCGCTTGTGTAAGGTCGAGAACAAAGGAGGTTTTGAAGTTTTTCGGAGCCTGAATGAGTTTTGTGGGCGGCGACTTTGTTGTCGTCGAGGTTGGCTTCATCGCGTGCGAGATGGAGGGGAATGGTCTGAGAGCGCGTGATGAAGGGAATGGGTGGTTACTTTTGGGTATGCTGCGCTGAGCTGGAGGCAAATTTGTAAGCGACGAGTCTGCGAGGGGCGATGACACGAAGGGACGCGAGACAGTCATGTTTGCTGGACGCGAGAAAAAGGATCAGAACGGTAAAGAGAAATAAAAGATAGTAGAGGGCTTACGCATGGCGTGGCTTATGTACAAAGGAGAGGAGGGCGACTTTGAAACGGGCCTGGCTGACCAGAATATTTATACTCGGCTATATCATAGTTTGGGGCTTTCATAATTGGCTGGGGGCAACTCAACTTTGGGGAAAAACGTGGCCAAATCGGGACGTTTCTTTTTACTAACCCGTTTTAATCGTTGCTGGTATCATTGCTGAACACTGCACAATGTTGTTGTGGGTAAGACTTTGTGTTGTCGACCATTCAAAACGGATACGTTGCTGTATCATTGCTGAACACTGCATTGTCAATGTTGTTGTGGGTTAAGACTCTGTGTTGTCGACCATTCAAAATGGATATACTGAATCCTGTAAGGCAGTCACCGCAGTTCAAAGTGGGGACCCGAGCATACCCCTACCCTCCAAACCTGAAGGCTCCACCTCTCTCTGGCCCTGCGCAAAGTAACATGCCAAGCTGCATATGGGCTCCAGCGGATATTTTGCAACATGTTAATTCATTCATACCTTTTGCAGTGGCCATTTTATGCAGCAGAGAGCAGGGTAAGCGCTCATGCTTTCTATGTACATATATTGATCACTGCGGATTGAAATTGGACTGAAATCCCACTACGATCCAACGTGGGTTGGGGCCGGGGCCAGACTATACATGCACTGGACCGGCGACTTCGACACTTGTCTGCATTCTTGAAACTTATGCTCAATTTGTGGAGCTCCTCTCATAAAGAGAACCGGTGACGAGCCTACCGGCGAACTTCGAACCCTCCATCCCACCTCCTTGTTAATCAGTAATCGATGATAAGATTATCATATCTCGAGGAAAAATAGCGAAACCCTAGTGGTCTATCTCCAACTCAAAGATTCTGAAATCTCTGACCAACTTCTAGATTCTATATCCATTCTCAGCCGATCTTAGCTATCTCATGATGCCCGATAGTCGCAATCTCAGAATACATTAACATGCTTAGGGGGAACATATCCATCTGACGAGTAATGACACAGGTACCATATCATGGGTTGTGGCGTGAGTGATATCGATTATCATTGAGGCTGCTTTGGAAAGATCGATTTCATCTCCAATGCATCACATATATCCACTCGGTATATGAATACGGCGGGTGATGGGTATAATCCAAGGTGTTGTCGAAATTTCTGCACTTCTGCCAAGTGTTCAAGTCAGGAGAGGGAACTTCCCAACCAGTCATATCTATTCCATTTTGGTGAACGCAAAGCTGTTCCCAATGACATACGAGCTGACTCCCGTATCAGCCCTGCGGCACACATCTGATTCTGATTTTGCCTGATGCAGTGATCTGACATTGACACTGGTGTCAGAACCAGTGGAATTGAGACGGATTTAGAGCATGCATGTCTAGATGGCTACGAGTTGGGTACGTGAATTTCCGCAGTATCGCGAAGGTGCAGCTAAAGCTTACCAGACAGTGAAATTGATGGAGAACTTCAATCGATCTCATGTTTTCCCCCCCATCCTCCTCCCAGTATTGGAGTTCTGCATCATCCATAAGCATCACAACAAGATCAACTGATGCATGACCACGCGTATGGCGACATAGGTGGCACAATGTTTTCAGGTCTGATTCCCCAAACAAACGATCGTCAAGCCGAGGCAACAAAAGAAACGTGTCTTCTTCAGCACTCGATTTACTGTGAGTCTTTGCTGAATATGGACTCTTATATTCTAACAGCTTGGTCAAGCCCCTGTTCATGAGACTGTCGAATATTTTCTGAACGCTTTAACAGATCTCTCAAATGTTCATCCCATACCCCGGAGGTTTACGTAGCCTGAGATCGGATAAGACCTTACAGTGCAGCCGATACGTGTTTCCGACGAAGTCATTGAGATTCGTTTTCCAGGCTTGTATTTCTTCTGAGATAAGACTTCGACTCGGACTATATCTTGGGTAAGTGGTATACATAGGGCCAAAGATACTAAAGGCTTTTTTGGGGGTTCTAGAGTGATAAGAACCGAATTCTTATGACATCCAGGTCGTCCTCACGGCATATAGACTCAATGCCAAGCGCGATAGCGTAGGCATCATGTGCTTCTGAGTCGGAATGATTAAGGCGTGCTGAAAGAATTCAATAGTAATGGAGCCAAGAGTGAGCACGCCGAAATGTAGACACCAAGATGGAACTAAATTGCACACTCGTCAACCAAAAAAGTATCTCTCACAGTCGAAGATAAGCGCTCGCGGACAGCCTGCGTCAGATGAGTCAAACTACATACATATCTTGAACTATCTTACATTCTTCGCAACGATATTCCAGGTAAAAATATAAATTTCCAACTGACTATCCTCTCATGTAATAGTTATCTGGTGACGGCTTCTTTGACGCAAGTGAATCAGATACCCTTGCCACCCAGCCCGAAGTTGACCCTAAAACGTAGCATCTCCCATGAGATCAGATGAAAATTCGAAAACCATGGACCCAAACTATTCAGTGCTCAGTCAGGTAGATGATTCCACTTCATTCCCAAATCGCAAAATGTGGCCATAGTTACACTGGACGCGAATGAAATTTTCAAATTCCATTGCTGAAAAATTTATGCATTGATCAAGCAACGAGGCTGACTATGTATCATCACCATTACTATCTGATACATTGGAAGCACTGTGGGTTCTTGATTCTTATGCTAAAGACGGCAATTGCCAAGCTGTGTGGCGCAAGTATAGTAGCGTCACGTGTTACTGATACTTGTATCATCTGTCTATTTCGAAAATTTTAATTATATCTTTCTTCCATTCCTGATGTAGCAGAGGGTTGAAGAAGCAAATGTACAAAACAACATGCGGATGGCTGAAATCCTTTAGTGACCTGAAAAGGACTTTTAAGAATTAACAGATGAAATCTCAGGCTGAATATTATTCAACTTATACGGCAACGACCGATCACTATCACAATAGAAGATCTTCCTATCGAGAAAGTAAACGATAATTTACGAGGGAACTTAAAGGAGTCCGGAAATATTTGTGAAGAGGAAACAATCTAGCTGATCAAACTAACAATAAGTTCTAAGTCTAGTTGTTATTCCTTTCAATCCGAAGTCGGTTTTAAAGTAACGGTCAGGATCTCGGTTGGGAAACAGAATCGACATACCAAGAGCGATAATCGCCTGATGAATCATGCAATCCGGTCGTGAGTAATTTATGCCCGAGAGAACACCATGTAAAAAATCCACATGCCGCATGAACAGAGAAGATTGTTTGTGGTGCGGTGGGTAATCATCCTAAAAGATATGGTTTGATCAGCCGCAGGCCTGATGAGATTATAAATAAGAACCAACTAATACAGCAGTAATGTTTTCTTTCGGTATTGGTGACAAGCTCATCGCTAGGCTTGCAGCCATCTCAATGGCTGCTAATGTTTCTCCTGCAAACGGAATGGAAGAACTTTTTTTCTTGCTGCATGGATTTTGGGCCTTGCTTCGTGGGGGCCCGGAGATGCCGCAACTTATGGCGGGCCGTTTGCACAAAAAATATTTTGTCTCCCCTAATATAGAAGGTGGTGTCAGATAATTTGTGGGAAGTGTCAGACAAATGATGAAACAGCATCAG
>Ga0193742_1001495_pt1 | contig 14097 bp, 16 predicted proteins | sample L2c1metaG_FD_165511 | JGI IMG/M metagenome (GOLD analysis project Ga0193742, IMG submission 165511) | Soil microbial communities from a riparian zone of the East river system, Colorado, United States - L2c1 | ecosystem: Environmental > Terrestrial > Soil > Riparian zone | place: USA: East River... | reverse complement strand
CTGAGGAGTGGGTGCTTTGGGGGCGAATTCTTGATTCCCTTATGCCCCAGGTGGATCCACCACGATGTCTCGCCGCCCTCTGCGCATACCAAATCACAGACGTGCAGACGCAAGACTGCGCGAGATTTAAGAATATCCGAGGTTTAGAGGGGAGTCAACGAAATTACCCGAGGTTGTGCCATGAACCCATTCCATATCTTCATCTTCGCTGGCACTGTCTGGAGTCGGCTTTACGCGCCGCGAAAAGGAGATGAAGGGGTGTTTTTATTGAAGTTGTCTTTTGAAATCAATCGTTTAGCTGGATTCGCCTGTCAGAGTCCTTCGGCGATGACGACGGCCAGGGCTTGATCGCGGCTGTGGGTGAGGCTTAGCGAGAGGCTGGTAACTCCCATGCGTTCGGCGCGGTTGAGGGCGCGGCCGGAGAAGTGGAGGGTTGGGCGCTCGCCGGGTCTCCGCCGGACCTCGATCTCCTTCCAGGCGACGCCGCGGCTGATGCCGGTGCCGAGCGCCTTGGCTCCGGCCTCTTTGGCGGCGAAGCGGGCGGCGAAGCTTTCTGCCGCGTGTTTCTTCTTGAGCTGGCAGTAGGCGATCTCCTCAGGGGTGAAGATGCGGTTGAGGAAGCGATCGCCGAACTGCTCGATGCTCCGCTCGATCCTGTCTATCTCGATCAGGTCGGTTCCCACGCCGAGAATCATCTTTTGCCTCCAGTGCACGCATTCGTCATATGACCACCGTACCGCGAGCGGCATCACGCTACAACGGTTTGATACCGATGAGGGGTTATGACTTGTCTGACTTCAAAGAGAGGCCCCGGGAGAATTATGTCGTCGCTTGAGATTCAGGGGTTCAGTTATGAGGAGCACTCCGGTGTGTTGCCCGGGCTGCTGGTATCTCTGGCCGACTGTGGGGGATGGGTGCTGGACCGCCGCGCCCTTACCTCCTCCATGATGGAGCTGCGCGTGGAGGTGCAACTCCGGTCGATCATGGAGCTCTACGGATCGATCATTGGCGCCGGGCTTGAGCTGACACGCTCGTCGCACATGGCCCTTACTGACTTGTGCACCTGCCGTAGAAATCTGACGAGCGTTGCCGATCTTGGACAGGTGGTTACTGTGAGGATAAAGATCAGTTTTCTGGAGGAGATCACGCTGCATTCGCTGCTTCAGTCCGGCAGCCCCGCAGCATAGAAAAAGAAAACGGCGATGGAGCGTCGCCCAAACTCACACCCCATCGCCGGAGTCTACAAGTTGCCCTTCACGTCTTCGCCTATGCGCGGCCGAGGACGTATCGATCAACTTAGCGACTCGACGACAGTGAGTTGTCAGGCAGTTGTCATCAGATTGTGATTTTCCTCGCTTCGACCAGGAAGCTTCCGATCAGTGAACGCTGTTCTTTGGTTTCCAGAGGGCGCGACGAATGGGCAGGCCGACGGAGAACTGGAGGTTTGGCGTATCGGGGGTAAGGCCGACGCCGAAGCTGAGGTCGAGCGTTCTTCCTGGAGCGTAGAGATAGGAGGCCCCGAGCCGCAGCGAGCCTTCGACGAGGAATGAGGAGGGAATGGTCGTTCCGTTCAGCGTGGTAGCGCGGGTGAATCGCTGATCCCAGCCGACGGTCATCGAGGTTTCGGGATTGAGCGAGAGGATGGAGCCGAGCTGGAAGCCAACCGAATCGCCGGGGTTGAAGCGTCCAGGGATCATGAGACCGGGATTGTCGGGATCGTTTGCGGGAACGGAGTGCGTTCCACTCAGGTTCGCGGTGTAGGAGAGATTGCTGAAGAAGACGACAGGGTCGTTCGACTTCGCCATGGTGAGATTGCCCTGGACGGCGTAGAAGCCGGTGCCAAGTGCTGTCTGGCTGCTGTTGAGGTTGAAGCTGTCAATACCGGTCGTGGTCTTGAAGCGCACGTTGGCCAGCAGGTCGGGAATGCGGCCGTGTTCGAGGGTGAGTTGCCGCGACAGGCCGAAGGCGATGTCGCCGAGCCCGAAGGTGCTCTGCGAGGTTTGGGTGTTGTTGACGTCGACGGTGCGGTTCAACTGGTAGCCGTAAGGGACGTAGGTGTCGAACTGAAATTTGTGAGGAAGGCCGAGGCGGGCGGAGAAGGTGGGCAGCAGAAGGTCTTTGCGGACGCGCTGCGAGGCGATGTCGCCGACGACGAGTACAGGAAGGATAGCGAAGCCGTCGATGTTGATGCGGTCCTGGGTGGAGCTGAAGTAAGAGGTGGTGTTGTCGAGCTCGACGGTTCCGGGGGGCAGCAGAAGGCCGCCGCGCACGATGAGGGCCTGGTCGAGGGCCTGACTGGCCTGCCGTTCTTCGACGTCGTAGCCTGCGTTGGTGACGACGGAGGTGACGGCGGAGGAGGCTCCTGCGCGCGGCGTGAGGGCGGGTGCTGGGGCCGAGGAGGATGAAGATGCGGGTTTGGCGGCGATGAGCTCCTTAGGCGAGGTGGTGAAGCCTCCGTTGACGCGCCATTCGAGTTCGGACACGCGCTCCAGAAGATTGCGGATGATGGCGTCGCGCTCGCGCAGAGCATCGTTCAGGCGCTGATTGACGGCCATGAGCAATGAATCCTGCTGAGAGACCGGTTGACTGGCCGGCTGCGTACGCGTCTGCAATTGGGGCTGTTGAGGAGGTGGAGCTTTACGGTCCTGAGCGTGGCTTGCGGCGGCAGAACAGAGAAGAACACAGCTGATCAGAGTGGCGCGATATTGTTTCAACGTGGTGGACTGCATAGATCTGGCCTTTCGCTTCGGGGATCATGGGTTCAGTAGAGGTAGTTGGGCGGGATCGCCACGCCGATCCTGCGCTGAATGATGCTGGGATCGGGGATGGTGCGTGAGGCGATGGAGGGCCGCTTTTCGGTCAGCATCAGATCGTTCGGGGGACGCACGACGAAGACGATGCCCTCTTTCCAGAGAGACTGAAAGCGGTCGACCCGCATGGTGAGGTTTCCAAAGCCGGGATCGGCCACGATGACATGGCCGCCGGTGATCTGGCGGAGGACGACGAAGTGATCGAATCCCTTGAGGCGGATGGGAACGATGACTGCCGTCTTCTGCGAGACGAGTTCTTCGATGGACATGCCGGAGTAGCCTTCGGCGTGGTAGCCGCGCGCCTGAGCGAATCGCTTGAGGTCGAGCAGGGAGAAGCCGCCGCGGGCGCGGACACGGACCGGATCGACGCGGTGAAGGATCCAGACGACGATGGCGGTCTCGGGTGTGTTGTCCTTGAATTCGTAGGTGAGCAGGGTGCTGAGCGCGGCGGCTCCGCAGCTCATGTCCCACTTCTGGCGGACGACGCCTTCACCGCGAATCTCTTTGAGGCTACGAATTTGTTTGCCCCCCTGCCCGCCTGCGTCATCCCTGGTTTGAGAGGACGCAGAGGCAGAGAAGAACAGGGCGCCAGCAATCGTCAGTACGAGTGCCCTGGACCAGAAGCGGAACCAGACAGAAAGGAGGAACATTAGGGTTTCCAGTTCAGATTGGACTGTGTCAGGGTTCCCACAGTGGAGTTGATGTTGACGTTGAGGTTGAGCAGAACATTGACCTTCGAGTTCACGGCGTTGATGTTCACCAGCGAGCTCAGGTTCTGTTGGGCGTTGCCGTTCAGATTGAGGGTCCCGGTGGTGGTTCCGCCGATTGGCCCGCTTTGCAGAGCAAGTGAGCCCGAACTTGAGACCAGACCGTTGGCTGTGGGGGTCTGCCCTTGAAAACGCACGACGCCATCGGAGGTTGAGGCCGAGATGGTTCCGGCCGTGACCTGGTCGAGCGCCGCGTCGCTGAGGGGCTTTGCCTTGGCCTGAATCCGGTTCTGCGGCTGAGCCCGAACCGGAGTCTGTGCGCTGGTCTCTGGAATGCCTGCCGCGCCGAACAGTGCCAGGATCGCTATCACGAGAATTGGTCGCATAACTTACTCCCTTGAATTCAGTGAGGGAGCGAGCGGACGCGAGTGGCCCCGACATGCGCCGGGTCCACTCGCATCGTTTCGCTCGTTAGCGAACCTGGCTGATGCTGTTGGTTTGAACAATGGTCGGCGCCGAGTTCATGTTCGACGTACGAGCGATGTTCACGCCATTGGCGACCATGCCTCCGGCTGCGTTGACGATGTTGAGCCCCTTCGCGTTCTGCTGGGCGCTATCGGCAAGAGCAACCGTGTAGGTGTTAGTCACCGACACCGTCGATCCATCAACCGCGACATACTTTCCGCTGGCGGAGTCGAAGGCGACCGCGCCCTGCTTGTCGTAGGTCAGGTCAAGAGACTGAACGGTGTGGTTGGAATACGACTTGGACTTGGCCTTCGATACGCTTGCAGAGAGCGTGGAGCTCTTGCTGTCCGTCGCCGCCAACGTATCTTCGGAGGAGTGGCTTGCATCCAGGCTGGAGGTCTTCGAAGAGGACTTGCTCGTGCTCAGCGACTTGTCGGACGACTTGCTGGCGTCGAGTGAGGCCGACTTGTCAGACGACTTGCTGGCTGCGGCGTCAAGCGAGTCGGAGTTGGTGGACGACTTGCTGGCTGCCGCGTCGAGTGAACTCGACTTGTCGGACGACTTGCTGGCCGCGGCGTCAAGCGAGCTCGACTTGGAGGCCGACTTGCTTGCCGAAGCATCCACCGCTGCGCTCGCGTCCAGCGAAGTGGGGGTGGCCGAAAGCGTACCGTTCGCCGCGAAGGAAGCACTGGCGTCCTTCGAAGACGAGTGATCCGTGGACAAGGAAGCACTGGCGTCCTTTGAAGACGAGTGATCCGTGGACAGGGAAGCACTGGCGTCCTTCGAAGACGAGTGATCCGTGGACAGCGAGGCGCTTGCGTTCTTGGACGAAGAATAATCCGTCGAGAGCGACGACGACTTGCTGCTGCTGGCATCCAGCGATTGATTGTGGGTGTTGCTGTAGTCCGTCGAGAGCGAGGATGACTTCGTGTGGCTGAGGTTCAGGCTCTGGTCATGGTTCTTTGACGTATCGAGGGAGCTGTCGAAGCTGCTGCTGCTCGACGCACTCTTGGTGACGTCGGACGTGGTCGAGACGCTGAGCTGTGAGTTTGCACCACGCGAGTAGCCTTTGATCGATGCCTTCTGCGCGCTATCCTGCGTGATGTAATTGCTCTGATCTACGTCGGCGCCGGTGTTGGCGTAGGGAGCGGAGATTGTTCCGCTGTAAACGTTAACGCCGTTGCCTACGAGAGCATCGGAGGAGCTGACGATGTTGACGCCGGTAGCTCCGTTGAGAGCGCTACCGGAGAGATCGACGGATCCGGTGTTGGTGTTGGTGACAGTCGAGTTGTTGGCAGCGACTGCTGTGTTTTCTTCGCCAGCGGCAGTGACGTTATCCATCTGGCTGTCACGCAGTGCGCGAGTCTTGTTCTGCTGTTTTTCATTTTTGTTCGACGACTTGGTCGAATTGCTCTGGGCATACGCTTGTCCAGAGACGACTAAGGCTGTGACTAAAGTAGCTGCAATGGTTTTCACTTTTTCCTCCAATGTTATTGAGCGATATTTCACCGTCTACGCAGATCGCTCTGCATAGTGGCCAAAATTGACGTCAGCCAAGACTTTTCTCCTTAGAGGAGTCTCGAACGGACGTCGGCGATGTCAGGCCCGAGGGCTTTTTTCAAAAGAAAGGGGAGATACAAAGTCTGCAGTGGTTACCATGCACGCTGGACAACTCTGGATCAGCGCATGGAAACTTCAGCAGGAGCCCGGGTTCATGAAGCTGTCGTGAAAATCAGCTCCGCATCGCATCTAGCCCGATGCTCACGGATATAGGCCGGCAACACGGCATCGTACAAGTGCAATCCGCGTGCCAATTTTTAGGCCCTAAAAACCAGCATCATTCGCAGAATTCGCTTCGAAGGTCGCAATGCTTTGCAGGTAAAAGTGAATTCTCAGTATTCGGCGAACTGTTTACCCATAGAAACCTGCAGGCGCTTGCAGCGAAGTTCTATGGCGCAAGCGGAACACTGACCGGGGGATGCAGGAGGCTGTCGCGGTCTGTGAGGAGGAGCAGATTGGGGAGTCGATGTCCGTGGGTGAAGACGAGCCGAAGGCCAGTCGCGTCGCCTGCGACCTTGAACACAGGCTCGCTGACGACAGAGCTGCCGGGAGCGACCGAGGTGGAGAGCCGGACTCCCTGAAGTCCGGGGGTCTCGTACCAGCGGCGGTTTTGCGAGTCGACGAGGTAGGCTGTCAGCCGTTGGTCGCGTTGCCGGGCTTCCTGGTTGTGATTGGTGATGCGCACGGATACGCGCAGGACGTGCTCCCCATGGCTGACGAGATACCCCGGCAGGGTCTCGGCGCGGATGACCGTAAAGCCCAGCTCGCCGATGCGCTGCTCCTGGCCGGGAGGGATAAGGCGCGGGCGCGCCGTAAGGGAGAGGGTAAGCAATACAGCAATATAGACGAGCCATACTCCGCAGATGGAGGCGAGGTGTCGACGTACCAGAGCATACTCGCGCCGCACCGAGGAGAGAGTGACGCTAAGGACTCCGACGAGGGTCCAGCCTACCAGGATGAGCAGTAAAAGCCCGGGCCAGGATATCCCTATTCGCATGCCGAGGTCCCAATCACGATAGACTCAAGGTAACTCATGGCGACTCTTTCTTCCTCTCCTCTGGGCGCGGCAACGGGAACTCCGGCGATCATTACCGCACAGAATCTCGGCAAGACGTATCACTCCGGCAAGCTCGACGTTACGGCGCTGCGGAATGTGAGCTTTACGGCGGCTCCGGGAGAGTTTGTCGCCATCGTGGGGCCGTCGGGTTCGGGCAAGTCCACCCTGTTCTATGTTCTTGGAGGGCTTACGCAGGCTACGTCGGGTTCGTTATTCATCGACGGGGCCGAATTTTCGAAGCTGTCGGACCTGGAACGGACACGGATGCGCCGGTCCAGGATCGGTTTCGTCTTCCAGCGGTTCAACCTGCTGCCGACGCTGACGGCACTGGGCAATATTGAAATCGCTCACGATATCGCGAACCTGGGAGCGAAGGAGAAGAAGCCGCTGGATCGCCCCCTGCTCGATCACCTGGCAGATATGATGGGAATCAAGGGAAGGCTGGATCACCGGCCTAACGAGCTTTCCGGAGGCGAGCAGCAGCGCGTTGCGATTGCGCGGGCGCTGATCTCACGGCCGGCGATCGTGCTGGCCGACGAGCCGACCGGCAATCTGGATACGAAGAACTCCGATGCTGTGCTGGATATGTTGCGCCGCTCGGGCCGCGAGCTGAACCAGACCGTACTGATGATTACGCATAATCCCGAGGCTGCACAGATCGCCGACCGCATTATTCATATGCGCGATGGCGAGATCAAAAATATTGAAAAGGGAACGGGACGCGTCATTCACGAGGCGTAAAAAGCGCTGTCAACCACCGAAGTCGAGATTCATCGTGATGGTTGTCTGAATCCAGACGGCAGTTCCATTAAGCAGATAGGGTTTGTAGACCCATTGATGTACTGCTTCCAATGCTCGTTTTCGAAGTGAGTCGGGACCGGAGATGACAGTCAGCTTATCCACCTTGCCTTCCGGTGTAATGATGGCGTGCAAAACAATGGCTCCGCTACGATAAGGGCCTTCCGCAGCGGGATAGAGCGGCATCTTGTGTTGGATTGCAAGGCCTGCAATAACGCCGGAGGAGACTCGCAAGGGGTTCTTCTCGCTACCTAGAGCTTGATTATCAGTCTGCGTTATTGCTTGGCTATTGTTCCTTACCTGATAAGGGGACGATGCCGTATGGCTTCCCAGCATGGAAGCCATAATCCAGAGAAGAGGGTGTGTTCTCATGGGAGCCACCTCAGTCTGACAACGGTATATTATCCAACAAAAAAGCCGCCAGCTTTGAACTGGCGGCTTTTCTTTATTCCGCTGACTTCGTGTTGTTGCTGCGGTCATCGTCCGGGAGCTTGTGATCCGGGTCGATGGTGACCGAGGCGATTGGCTTCTTGTCGTCCGAGGACCAGACGTACTCGCCTTTGCTGAGCCAGGTCTCCCACGGCAAGCGGAAGCGCTCCGAGGTTCCGTCCTTGAACTTCACCTCAACCGTTGCGGGTAGCACAAGCTGATCTTTATTGGCGATCGTCATGGTTGCGCCATCGATCTTCGTGACTGCGAGATCGAACTTCCAGTTGTTCATGTACCATCCGCGCCAGAACCAGCCCAGGTCTTCGCCGCCTTCGCTCTGCATGGCGCGGAAGAAGTCCGAGGGAGAGGGGTGCTTGAAGGCCCAGTCGCGGATGTATTTGCGGAAGGCCCAGTCGAAGCGTTCGGGACCAAGGATCTGCTCGCGCAGAAGAACGTTGCCGTAGGCTCCCTTGAAGTAGCTGACTGGATGGCCGAGGCGACCGGTGTAGCCGTCGGCAGGGTAGAGGACAGGAGGAGCGGCGGGGTCGTCGATTACCTTCAGGATCGTGTCCGGCGGTTCGCCACCGGCCGAGTATTCGGAGTCGCGCTTGGGGCCGTACTTGCCGCTGGCGTACTCGTCGGATTCGAAGATGTCGATGAAGGTGTTGAAGCCTTCGTCCATGAAGGCGTTGCGACGTTCGTTGGAACCCACGATCATGGGGAACCAATCGTGGCCGATCTCGTGCGCCGTCACCCAGAAGAGGAAGGCGCCCTTGTCGGGGATGCCGTCGAAGACGATGCCCGGGTACTCCATTCCGGTCGAGAAGCCGGCGACGCTGATGGCCGCGGGATAGGGGTAGGGATACCAGCGCTTGGAGAAGTTCTCGACGGAGTTCTTGACGTATTCGGTCGATTTCGTCCAGGCGTCGTCGCCTACGCTCTCCGGCGGATAGACGCTCATGGCCAGCGACTTCTTTCCATCGGGCAGATTGATCTTCGCTGCGTCCCACACGAAGACCGGCGAGGCGCTGAAGGCGACGTCGCGGGTGCGGTCCATGTGGAAGTGCCAGGTGAGCGTGCCGTCCTGCTTCGGACGGCTGGCCGGATCGTTGACCTCGGCTGGCGTGCGGATCATCACGGTGGCGTCGCTGTTACGGGCCTGCTCCAACCGTGTGACCTGCTGCGCGGTCAGAACCTCCTTCGGGTTCACCAGCTCGCCGGAGCCGGCGACGATGAAGCTTGAAGGCACGGTGACGTAGTAGTCGAAGTGGCCGTACTCAAGGTAGAACTCGCTACCGAGGTAGGGAAGCGTGTCCCATCCGCGAAGGTCGTCATAGACGCACATGCGCGGATACCACTGTGCCATGTCGTAGATCTCGCCCTGCTGGGACTTGCCCCACGAGGTGCGTCCGCCCCAGACGCCGGGGATCTGGTAGTGGTACTTGATGTGGATCTTCAGCTGGCCGCCCTTCGGCTTCAGAGGTTCGGCCAGGCGAATCTGCATGCGCGTGTCGGAGATGAAGTAGTCGGCTTTGCTGTGCTGCTTGCCCGACTCGATCTCGACAGAGTCGAAGATGTAGCCCTCCGACGAAGGCCGCGGGCCGCTCTCGTCAGTGGCACGCCTTCCTCGCGGAGCGGCTCCGAAGGACAGTCGAGAACGCGAGTCCTTGCGGTAGATGTTCTGCTCCACATGCAGCCACAGGCTGGTAAGCGTATCCGGACTGTTGTTTGTGTATGTGATGGTCTCGGTGGCGCTGAGCTGCTTGTTCTGCGCGTCGATGGCGGGATGCAGATCGTAGTCGGCCTCGTTCTGCCAGTAGCCCGGTCCCGGAGCTCCGTTGCTGGAGCGATAGATGTTCACGGGGTCCGGAAGTGTAAGCGGAGCGAAGGTCTTGACCGGGTCGTAAGCGGGAGCCGAAGGGGAGCTCTGCGCATGCGCGAGGGCAAGCGGTCCGGCAGCGAGAAGAAACACGAAGGCACGGCAGCGAGGCAGCATCAGGAGGCGGTCCTCATTTCAGAATATGGGTGGGTTCTTACATGAATATACGTTGCAGCCGGTACGATGGACGCAAGGGATATGACTTCCGGTCAGAAGATCCTGAGACGGGGGAGATGGCCTCATGCCGTGGTACCAGCTCGATGATCCGCACGATCCGAAGCTCGATGAACTTGCGCGCCAGTACAACCTTCATCCTTTGCACGTCGAAGATGCCCGCAGCGAAGATGAGAGCGTGAAGGTGGACTCCGGAGCGCAATACACCTTCGCCGTTCTCAAGCCGATCTACCTCAAGCCTGATCCGGATGCCCCCACCGAGCAGATGCCTACCTTCACCACCATCGATATCTTTGCCGGGAAGGACTTCCTCATCACGATTGTTGATCCCGTCTGCCCTGCGACCACCGAAGCCCTCGAACGCGCTCGTCGCGATGGCGATGATGAGCACCCCGCCCGTCTGCTCTACCTGATTCTCGACACCATCGTCGACCGCTACTTCCCAGCGATCGATCACTTCGACGACCGCATCGATCAGCTGGAGGACGCGGTCTTCGATTCGCCTTCTCCCAAGATTCTGAACCAGGTCTTCGCCATCAAGCGCGAGCTGATCGAGCTGCGCCGGGTACTTGTCAATACTCGCGATTCCTGCCTCCACCTGCAGCGCGATCCCAACACCATCATCGACAGCGAACACCAGCTCTATATCCGTGATACCTACGACCACGTCGCGCGTTTGCTGGATTCGGTCGAGACCCAGCGCGACCTTCTGAACAACTCGCTCGATATCTATCTTTCGTCGGTCTCAAACCGCACCAACGACGTGATGAAGGTGCTCACGGTGCTTGGAACCATTGCGCTTCCTGTGATCGCCATCTCGGGGATCTACGGCATGAACCTGAAGGGCCTGCCCTTTGAAGACTCTCCCCATGGAGCGCAGTTTGTCGGTTTTCTCACCATCGTCTGCACCGGGCTGCTGCTGTACATCCTTCGTCGCATGCGCTGGTTCTGAGCCGGACGGTTTACCAGAGGACGTCGTTGATCGGAACCGTCGGCTCGGGGAGTGAGGTCTCTCCCAGTATCTGCCGCAGATTGATCTCGATGGTCCGGCAGATTGAGGTCAGCGGAATATCGTGGACGGTGTGGTCGAAGGGATCTTCGAGGTCGCGGCCGATCTTATCGAGCGCGAGAAAGATGAATCCCACGAGCGTAGAGCCGAGCGGCGTGAACCAGCCAAGGCTCGAGACCATGGCCAGGGGCAGCAGGAAGCAGAATATGTGCGCGCAGACCTGCGGCAGGTAGTCGTACTGCCTTGGCATGGGGGTGTTCTTGATTCTCTCTGCTCCACCCTGCGCGTCGACCAGGTCATCCAGGCTCTGGTTCATCGCATGCCACTGCGCCATGTCGATCCATCCATGGTCCAGCGCATCTCTCAGCAGCAGGCTCTGCCACTGCTGGATGGCGACTGGAACATTGTTCTGCCCGCGAAGTCTTGAAATCTCATCGGCCGAGAGCACCGATGCAACCTCGCTCAGCGGATCCAGACGGCGCAGATGCTGCCGTAGAGCATGCACCCACGCAATCTGGTAGTACACCATCTGTCGCCGGGTCTGCTCAATCTCGTTAGAGACAGAGGCATCCCTTCCACGGAGGGTCGTCGTCACAAGCCGTGCCCAGCTTCGGGAGTTGTTGACGATCGAGCCCCACAAGATTCTCGCTTCCCACCATCGTGCATAAGAGGTGCTGTTACGAAACGCGAGGATGACACCGATTGCAGAACCAAACAGGGATAGAGGGATCTCTTCCAGGGCAGCCCATTGCAGATGGCCGTGCCGATAGGCAAGCACGATCAGCACATCGTATGCGAGCAACCCGAGCAGCGGCAGACCCACATACTGCACCGTCCGCAGCGCCAGACGTCTGCCCCGAGGAAAGATCATGCCGGCGTTTCCTCCACAGAGACGGTGCGGAAGGCCCGCGAGCCATTCTCGGAGATGCGGACATGGCCGGTGGCGATGTCGTAGACCCAGCCGGAGAGAGTCAACTCCTCCCGGGCGGCTGCGCCTGCGACCGAAGGATGCGTCCGGAGATGCTGCACCTGCAGAAGAACATTCTCTTCTGTGAGCCGCTTCAACCGCTCGCTTGGCTTTTCGTCCGGCGGCGATAGCGAATCGGCTACGCTCATGGCGGCCTCGGCATTTCGCATCCACCGTCTTACTGTCGCCATGTGCTCCAGGCTCTCCGGATGCAACAGCGCCTTCATCGCTCCGCAGTCGCTGTGTCCGCAGACGGCGATGTGTTTCACTTTGAGGGCGCTGACGGCGTACTCGATGACGGCGCTGACGCCGCCCATCATCTCGCCGTATGCAGGAACGAGGTTGCCGATGTTGCGCGTCACGAAGAGCTCGCCGGGGCCACACTGCGTGATCAGCTCAGGGTCGATGCGTGAGTCCGCGCAGGTGACGATCAGGGCCGCCGGTCTCTGCGGCTCGCTGGCGGCTTTGCGATAGGTCTCGGCCTGTGCAGGATAGACCTCTGTCTGGAACTGCCGAATGCCTTCTTTAAGCTTGTCGAGGATCTTGTCCATGGCTACTCCGCTATTCCTTCCACTTGATGTTGCATCCGATGGCGAACTTCTGATTCGGGTCGGGACGCTTGCCCGCGAGAACAGCGTCCATGGCAGCGCGCAGATCTTTTCCTGTAACCGGAATATCGTTGCCTGAGTCACCGCGGCGGGGCCGGCTGTCGTCGAGCTGGCCCCGATAGACAAGCACCATCTCGCCGTCGAAGAGAAAGAGGTCGGGGGTGCAGGCAGCATCGTACTCTCGGGCTACCTCCTGGGACTCGTCGTAGAGATAGGGGAAGCGGAAGCCGAGCCGCTCGGCCTGCTTCTTCATCTCCTCTGGAGCGTCCTGGGGATGGGTGACGATGTCGTTGGACGAGATGGCAACGACGCCGATCTTTCCCTCGTAATCTCTGCCGATGCGGGCCAGCTCCTCTTCGACGTGCTTCACGTACGGGCAGTGCACGCAAATGAACATCACCAGCAGGCCCTTGCGGTCGGCGGCGACGTCGTCGCGCCCCACCGCTTTGCCGGTCACTACGTCCATCAGCTCAAAGGGAGGAGCCACCGTTCCCAGCTCCACCATCGTTGACTGTGTCTTCGCCATGTCCTCTCCCTTTTGCTCAAGATCTTCGTCGTTCATTCTAAGTGGTGCAGGTTAAACTATGCCCATGGTCGTTCACACATTTCTGTTTCGTTGGAAGCCCGGCGTCGTCGAGGATCAGAAAGAGCGCGCAATGCGCGACATTCAGGCCCTGCAGGGACAGATTCCGGGCCTGGTTGAGACTCTTGTGGGTCACAACATCTCTCCGCGCTCTCAGGGTTATGGATTCGGCGGCGTGATGAAGTTCGCCGACCGTCAGACCTTTGATGCCTATAACGACCATCCGGTGCATCAGAAGCTGCTTACATGGTTGATGCCCCTGATCGAACCTGTCGAAGTAGATTTCGAGCTCTGAGCCTATTCTTGTAGTCGAGCAATGCTTCTTCCACGCACACTCGCCGGCGGACACGTTCGTCGCGCCGATCTAGCTACAGGTCCCAGCGGACGTCCTCTGTGCCGCTGGTGCGAGCTTGAGATCATGGCGAAACGTCGCAGGACCTTCTGCAGTGAGTACTGCGTGCATCAGTGGCGTCTGCGCACCGATCCTGGATATCTCCGCGATCAGGTTTTTGCCCGCGACCGCGGACGGTGCGCTGCCTGCCAGATCGATTCGGTGGCCGCCTACGCTGCACTCAAGCGCGCGCGGGGACCGGTACGCTCTGCCGGACTTCGGCTCTATGGGATGAAGAGCATCGCCAGCCGCCGCAGCCTGTGGGATGCGGACCATATTCTTCCCGTCGCCGAGGGCGGCGGCCAGTGCGATCTCGACAACATCCGTACGCTGTGCCTTCTCTGCCATCGGGAGGCGACCGCCAGGCTGCGCTCCCGGCTCCGTTCCAGCAAGAATTCCACAGTGGACGAGGCAAGTATTCCCGCCTGATCGGGCCAGCTGTCCCGCCTGCCACGAAAGTGTTAGCCGAGGACTCGGAATCACCAGAAGAAAGCTGCGGCGTCCCTCGCATTGAAAAGCGCCGATTCCACGACTTCCACAGCAGAATCACTGATTTCCACGCCCCCGAATGTTTTACCCTCAAGAGAAGAACGGGTATTCCCACAGCTAACACAACATGTTGTGCTTTATACTTGACATACCCTACAGGCGGCGGTACTT
>Ga0193742_1001493_pt1 | contig 14106 bp, 11 predicted proteins | sample L2c1metaG_FD_165511 | JGI IMG/M metagenome (GOLD analysis project Ga0193742, IMG submission 165511) | Soil microbial communities from a riparian zone of the East river system, Colorado, United States - L2c1 | ecosystem: Environmental > Terrestrial > Soil > Riparian zone | place: USA: East River... | reverse complement strand
AGTGCTGTTCCAGCGGTATCTCAGCGGGCACGGGCTGGCCAGCGATCCGGCCCCGGCGGCCCTGTCGATCTGGATCGGCGTCGCCTCCTCGGCGGTCCTGCTGGTCGCGCTGGGCTGGCGCGGCTCACGGTGGTCGCGCCGAGGACTGTCTGTGCTGGCCGTTCCGCTGTCGCTGCTCTGTGTGGGAGTGAGCCTGAACGATTGGGTGGGCTACTTCCCCACGGTGACCGAGGCGTGGAACCAGCTCACCGCCGGGCCACTGCCCGATGAGGTGGACGCCGCGGCACTGGCTGGGCTCGCCGGCACAGGGGCGAGCATGACGACCGGCCGCCTGGTGGGGGTGACCATCCCCGCCACCACCAGCCACTTCAACCATCGCGAGGAGTACGTCTACCTTCCGCCGGCCTGGTTCACCCCGAGCCGCCCCCAGCTGCCGGTGCTGATGATGATCAGCGGCGAGTTCAACACGCCGGCCGACTGGATCCGGGTGGGCAACGCGGTACAAATTGAGGACGATTTTGCCGCGCATCATCAAGGAGCGGCTCCGGTAGTTGTTTTTGTCGATTCCGGAGGTTCGTTCAACAACGACACCGAATGCGTCAACGGGCCACGCGGAAATGTCGCGGATTACCTCACCAAGGACGTGCCGAGTTATCTCGAGTCACAATTTCATGTGGCCACCGATGCGGCGCACTGGGGAATTGTGGGCTGGTCGGCCGGAGGTACCTGCGCGCTCGACCTCACCGTGATGCACCCGGAGCTCTTCGGCACCTTCGACGACATCGCCGGCGACCTCGGCCCCAACGTCGGCGACAAGGCCGCCACCATCGCCAACCTCTACGGCGGCGACGCGCGGGCCTGGGCCAGCTTCGACCCGCTGACCGTGCTGGCCGCGCACGCCCCGTACGTCAACACGGCGGGGTGGTTCGAGAACTCCAGCGCCATCGGCTTCGGTGGGCACGGCTGGCACGGCGGCGGCCCGCACGCCGGGGCGCACCCGGGCGGGCCCGGGGACCTCGGCAACCGGCCGGGCGGCACCGCCGGATACGGCGGACGCCCGGACGGACGTGACGCACCCGGCGCGGAGGCGGCGGCCGCCACCCAACTGTGCACCGCCGCGCGCGCGAAGGGCATCGACTGCACGCTGCACACCCAGGACGGGCGGCACAGCTGGCAGTTCGCCTCCGCCGCGTTCAGCGACGCCCTCCCCTGGCTCGCCTCCCGGCTGGGGCTGCCGGCGGCGAGCGGTTCAGCTACCCAGCAGCCGGGCCAGGGCGTCGCGAGCGGCGCTGTTGCGAGCGGCCAGCCGCGTTAGGTCCTCGGCCAGCGCGGTCAGCCACTCGTCCACCGCGATCTCCCGGCGGCTGATCACCACCCCGCGGACGACCTGGCGCAGCTCGCCCCGAACCCCGCCGTGCCCGGTCTGCCGCAGCTCGAGGTCGCGCCCGTCCCCGTGCACCAACACCGCCTCGGTACGCCCGTCCCGGCCGGCCATCCGGTCGGCCAGGCCGCGCTTGCGGGCCACCTCCACCATGCCGGGCGGGAGTGCGCCGGCCAGGCTGCCGGTGAGCACCCTGGTCAGCGACTCGACGTCGTCCCGGTCCGCCCGGAGCATGGCCGCCACCAGGTGCACATCGCCCATCGGGCCGAGCCCGCTCGGTTCCAGCCCGCTCGGTTCCAGCCCGCCGCCGCTGGGTTCCAGCTCGCCGCCGGTCATCAATCGACCAGCGGAAGCACGAGTTGCGGCTTGTCGATGATGTGGTCCGGGCGCAGCGGGCGCACCGCGGTGCCGATGGCGAAGAACTCGGTGGTGTGCCCACCCCAGCGGTGCGGCAGCGAGAGCAGCTGGACGCCGACGATCCCCTCGGCGTGCAGCGCCTCCGCCTCGGCCTGCATCCGGCTCATCGCCAGCTCGCGCGCGTCGTAGAGCGCCTCGGTGAACTGAGGGATCTCCACGTTCTGCCCGACGTTGCCTATCGACTGCCAGAACCGCTGGTGCGCGATGTGGTAGACGCAGCTGCCCATCACCATGCCCAGTGGCCCGTAGCCGGCCTGCACCAGCGTCCAGAAGTCCTGCCCGGACAGGTCCGAGGTGAACGGCTGGTCCTTGTTGTTGCGCCACCCGCCTTCCGGGGTCGCCGCCTCGTCGGCCTTGACCGCGGTGCCGATCGCGATGAACTCGGCCAGGTCGCTGCCGAACTCCTTGAACTCGATGTCCAGCCGCACCCCCACGATGCCGTCCGCGCCCAGCAGGGCGGCCTCCGCCTCCATCCGGGTCATGGCCAGCTCACGGGCGTGGTACATCGCCTGGGACAGCGTCTCCAGCTCCTGGTTGCGGTTCCACCGCCCCATCTGGAACCCCACGTGGTAGATGCTCGAGCCGAGCACCAGCCCGAGCGGGCGGAACCCCGCCTCGCGCACCAGCAGGAACTCGTTCACCGACAGATCGGAGGTGAACAAGGTGGTCGCCTGGCCGGGCTTCATCTCCGCGAGCCGGCGCATCGCGTCCTCGGGAATGCCCAGCGCGACACCGTCGGTGCTGTGCGGCAGGCTCATCGGGTTCTCCTACGGGGGGATGCGGATCGCAGCGGGAGGATGGACAGCGAGCGGGTCGGCGACCCGGACGTGGTGTGGAAGCGGGCCACGGCGGTGCCCAGCATCAGCGACTCGGCCACGTGGTCACGATGGTTTTCCGCCGGCTCGATCTCCCAGACGCTGAGGCTGATGTCGGATGCGACAGCGCCGTCCGCGCCGAGTTCGCGGATGTCCCGCTGGAACCGGGCCCTGGCATCGGCGCGAACGTGGGTGATCAGCTCGGTGTAGCCGGAGACCTCGACGTTGCCGGCGCCCCAGGATGCCTGTCCTCGGGTCACCCAGTCGTCGTGCCGGATCGCCACCGAGATGCCCAACGCGATGCCCGCCGGCACCCACCCTGCGTGCAGCAGCTTGGCCACGTCCTGCCCGGCCAGCTCGGTGGTGAATACCTGGGCGGGGCGGCTCGCGGACTCGGCGCGCACGGCGGTGCCCAGCGCGACGAACTCACGATTGCTGCCCTCCATCCGGTCGACCCGCAGGCGCACGCCCACCACGCCGTCCGCGCCCATCCCCCGAGCCTCCAGCACCATCCGGGCGATGGCGGTGCGGTAGCCGTGGTAGAGGGCGTCGACGTACGGGCGGTAGCCGCTGTAGCCGCCGGCCGACGAGGTCACCGTGGCGCTGGGTAGGCCGCCCGCGATGCCGCCGCCGAACGTCCCGGGGATCCCTCCGCGCACACCGCCGCCACCCAGCACGCCGCCGAAGCCGCCGCCACCGAACCCACCGGCACCGAAGCCGCCGTAGTAGCCGCAGCCCTGCCATCCGGCGAAGCCGATGTGCTCGACGATGCAGCCCATCACCTCACCCACCGGGCGCAGTCCGACCGACTCGACTCCGGCCGCCCCTGGCACGGTCAGCAGCGAGGTGCGCAGCCCGCTGCTCGCGAAGCGCGCCATCCTGGCGGCCGCCACCGGGGGCAGCCCTCGGCCGTCCCAGTCCGCCACCTGACCTCCCGACGCCGGTCACTCGCGCTTTTGCCACCGTCGAGACTAGAGCGGCGCCGCCGATCACCTCGGCAATGCTGAGAACGGGCTGGGACTACCGGGTCTGGCGACACACCCGCCCTGGTGATGGTCGCCGAAACTCGACCTCGCGGCGGGTAGAAAGCGGGCTCATCCGTACACGGCGCGGTGTCAACTCGTGTGTCGCCACGAAGGACTGTGAATTCCCCATGAGAGCAGCTCGCCCATGACCGCGGCCACGGCCGCTCGGCCCGGGCAGTCGACCGGGACCGCGTCCTGGATGGTCCCGCTGGTTGTGCTGATTTTCGGCATGTTCATGTCGGTGTTGGACACCAGCATCGTGAACGTGGCGATCCCGACCATCCAGAAGGACTTCGGCACCACCACCAAGGACGTCCAGTGGATCGCCACCGCCTACACCCTGGCGCTGGGGGTGATCGTGCCGCTGAGCGGCTGGCTGGGTGAGCGGCTCGGGATGACCCGGGTCTACCTGGCGAGTTTGGTGCTGTTCTCCGCCACGTCCGCGCTGTGCGGGCTGGCCTGGAACCTGGGCAGCATGATCTTCTTCCGGATCCTGCAGGCGATTCCGGGCGGGATCTTGCCGGTGGTCTGCATGTCGATGCTCTACATGATCGTGCCGAAGGAGAAGATCGGCAGCGCCATGGGCATCTACGGGCTGGGCATCATCGTCGGCCCGGCGATCGGCCCGACCCTCGGCGGGTACCTGGTCGAGTACGTGGACTGGCGGCTGATCTTCTATATCAACGTGCCGATCGGCATCGTGGGCGCTATCGCCGGTATGGCGCTGCTGCCCAAGATGCCGCCCTCGTCGAAGCGACCACTGGACTGGTGGGGCTTCCTCACCATCGGCTCCGGGCTGTTCGCGTTGCTGCTGGCCACCTCGGAGGGCACGGACTGGGGCTGGACCTCCTACCGGGTGCTGGGGCTGTTGGTGTACGCCGCGTTCGCCTTCGCGCTGTTTGTGGTGATCGAGCTCGAACTGGACGAACCGCTGCTGGACCTGCGGGTGTTCACCGTCTGGCCGTTCGTCAACTCCCTGCTGCTGATCTGCATCCTCTCCGTCGGGCTGAACGCGATCCTGTTCTATCTGCCGCTGTTCATGCAGGAGGGCCAGGGCATCCAAGCCCTGCAAACCGGGCTCACCCTGCTGCCCGAAGCGCTGATGATGGCCATGCTAATGCCGATCGCCGGCACCCTGTACGACAAGATCGGACCCCGCTGGCCGGCGGTGATCGGACTGCTCATCGCTGCCTACGGCGGCTACCTGCTGTGCGGGATCAACCCGAGCATGACCCAACAGGACGTGGTCCTGTGGACCTGCATCCGGGCCATCGGCAACGGCCTGGCCATGATGCCGATCATGACCGCCGGGCTGTCCGCGATCCCCGCCGCGTACTCCAGCTCCGGCAGCCCGGTCAACAACATCGCCCAACGCGTCTCCGGATCACTCGGCATCGCCGGGCTGACCGTGCTGGCCACCAACCAGCAGAGCCAATTCATGGCCGACCGCGCCGCGCTGATCCCGGCCAACTCCGGCGTGCCCGCGATCCAGGACATCGTCAACCAGGGCCCCGGCATGCTGTACGCGTACTACCAACAGCTCAGCCTGTACGTGATGGCCGACGCCTACAGCAACGTCTTCCTGGTCTGCTGCCTGTTCACCGCCGCCGGAGTGGTGCTGGCCTTGATGCTGCGCAGCGGCCCGCCGGTGCCCGAGGAAGCGACGCCCGAGGAAGCGACGCCCGCCCCCACCTCGGCTGTCGAGACCGGCGCCACCGCCGAAGAGGTCGCCCCGGCGCCGGCCGCTACCGACATCCCGGAAACGGCCACCGCGCTCGCCGTCACCGGAGCACCCCTCGAACCCGCCGTTCCGCACCACCGCGGCGCGGCGAGCGGCGACCCGCACGCCGACCCGAGGGTCACCGTGGGAGCCGCATACCGACGAGACTGACCGTGCCGGCCGGGGCACCCTCTCCGGCCGGCCCGGCCAGTCTCCGCCAGTTGGTCTTGGCGCTCTACGGCCGGAGCTCGTAGATCAGATTGACGTCGGTGGACGTGGCGACCCTGGCGTCGGCGAAGCCGGCTTCCAGGGCGAGCTGGCGGGTCCGGGTCGGACCGGCCTGGTTGCCCAGGCCGGTGGCCGGCGGTGCGGAGAGCCCGCTGGGCAGGCAGACCAGCAGGGACGCCCCGGCCATCAGCCTGCCCAGCGGATTGAGCACGTCCGCCACGGAGTCCCAGCTCATCGGCTCGACGAGCATGACCCGACCATGCTCAGCGAGGGCGGCACGCGCGGCACGCAGCGCGCTGAGTGGGTCGGGCATGTCGTGCAGGCAATCGAAGAACGTAATGAAGTCGTAGGTTCCGTCCAGGTCGGCCGCGCCGGCGACGCGGAACTGGGCCCGGTCGCTCACCCCCGCGGCGGCCGCCCGCTGGGTGGCCAGCTCAAGTGAGGGCTGGTGGTAGTCCACCCCGACGAAGGTGCTGGCCGGGTAGGCCTGGGCCATGATGATCGTGGACGCGCCCAGGCCGCAGCCCACGTCGGCCACCCGCGCGCCGCCTTTGAGCTGATCCTCCACGCCGGTCAGGGCGGGGATCCACATGCTGGTCAGGTTGGCCAGGTAACCGGGGCGGAAGAACCGCTCGGTCCCCTCGAACATGTCCGGGTGCTGCTCGTGCCAGCCGATTCCCGCACCGGTGCGAAAGGCATCGGTCAGCCGGTCCAGCATCCGGGTCGCGGCGGTCAGGTTCTGAAACGCACCGACCACATAGCCGGGGCTGTCCGGGTTGGTGAATGCCTCGGTCTGCTCCGGAGAGAGCCCGTAGCGGGCCGCGCGGGCCGAGTCCGGGTCCTCGGTGCCCGGATCCCCACCCTGGTAGGTCACGTAGCCGGCGGCGGCCATGGCCAGCAACCACTCCCGCAGGTACCGCTCGGCCAAGCCGGTGCGCTCGGCGAGCTCGGTGGCCGTGGCCGGACCGCCACTCGCCAGCGAGACGAATAGGCCGAGCCGGTCTCCGAGCAGCGCCAGCGGCAGGGTCAGCGCGCCTCCCGCGTCGGCGATCACCTGCCCGACCAGTTCCTCCAGCGCCTGTGGGTCCAACTCCCGCTCGCCGGTGCCCGGCTCTGTTGCCGTCATGTCACCCTCCTCGATTACGCCGCCGGCGGTTACCAGGGACTCTCGTGCCGCTAGCCAACGGGTCCCCGCCGGCCCGGGTCCATACGCAGAACTACGTAGCAGGGGGCTGACCGGCTGGGACACGGTGGAAGTGCTACGCCCGGCTGGGTGCGCAAGACTCTGCTGTATCAGGACGCGCGGTATCAGGACGCCGCGGAGGAAAGAGATGCGCATGGGACAGGTTGACGGCAAGGTCGCGCTGATCACCCGCCGCGCCGAGCTGGGCGCCCAGGTGGTCGGCCGGGACCGCGAGCTGGACCTGATCCTGGCTGCCGTGGTGGCCGGGCGTGACCTGCTGCTGGAGGGGCCACCCGGGACCTCGAAGAGCACCATTCTGCGCGCCATCACCGCCTCCTGGGGCATCCCGCTGCACTTCGTGGAGGGCAACGCCGACCTGACCCCGGCCAAACTGGTCGGTCACCACAATCCGGCCCGGGTGCTGCGCGAGGACTACAGCGCGGCCAACTTCGTGGCGGGTCCGCTGGTCGCGGCGATGCGCGAGGGCGGGTTCCTCTACGTCGAGGAGTTCAATCGGGCGCCGGAGGACACGCTGAACACGCTGCTCACCGCGATGGCCGAGCGCGAGGTCAACGTGCCTCGAGTGGGTCGGGTCGGGGCGGCGGAGAGCTTTCGACTGGTGGCCTCGATGAACCCGTTCGACAACATCGGCACCACCCGGATCAGCGCCGGCGTGTACGACCGGCTGTGCCGGCTGGCGGTCGGCTACCAGTCCGCCGAGGAGGACCGGCAGATCGTCGCGCTGCGCACCGGCAGCGACAACGCCGAGCTGATCGCGGACGCGGTGGCGATCACCCGGTCCACCCGCGCGCACCCGGACGTGCGGCACGGTGCCAGTGTGCGGGGCGCGATCGACCTGGTCGCCGTCGCCGCGCCGCTCGGGGAGATCCGCGGCGGCGCCGGAGCGGACGTCGAGGGGTACCGGGCGATCGTGCTGGACGCCGCGCTGCTGGCGCTGTCCGGCCGGATCAACGTGGACGAGACCGCCGAGGCCGGGCCTGAGCAGATCATCCGGGAGCTCTGGGAGGAGCATTTCGTGCTGGCCCCGGCGCGCGCGGCGGCCGGCTCGAACGCGGTGCGGGTGCCCGAGCCGACTTGACTGGCCGACACCGGCCGGCCGGCCCGCGCCCCGCTGCGCCGCAAGCCCAAGCGGTTGGACAGCGCGCCGCTGACCTTCCGGCCCGGCGCCGGCGGGATCGTGGCGGAGAGCGCCGGGTCTGACCGGGGATCCGCCGAGGGGGCGGACGGCGCGGCGCCGCCCACACGGGGCTGGGTGGCCACCACCGAGACGGGCGAGCGGCGCACCCTGGCCGAGGCGCGGGAGGACGGCGTGCTCGGTTCCGAGGTGCGCGCGCTCGCCCGGCGCATCGCGGCCCGGCTGTCGGTGCCGAGGCGGGGGTGGCACCGGGCGAGCGTGGCGGGCGGCTCGGGGCAGCTGGCCAGCGTGCCCTACCGGTACAACTCCGACGACATCGACCTGGACCGCACGCTGGAGGTGCTCACCGAGCGGCCGCTGCCCGAGGACACCGACATCGTGGTCCGGGAGCGGGTCCAGGTGCCTCGCGCGGTGCTGCTCATGATCGACGTCTCCGGCTCGATGCGCGGGGAGAAGACCCGGATCGCGGCCGCCGCGGTAGGTGCGCTGGCCGGCGAGCTGGCCAATTCCCCGGCGACGGAGCTGGCGGTGGTCGCGTTCTGGCGGGACGCGGCGATCGTGCGCCCGATGGGGCCGGCGTCCTCGGCCACCGGCTCCGGGCTGAGCCTGCTGGATGACCTGCTCAGCATCCCCGCCAAGGGGCTGACCAACGTGCACTTCGCGCTCAGCACCGGGCTCGCCCAGCTGCGGCTGGCTCGGGCTCGGCGGCGGTGCGGCATCCTGCTGTCCGACGCGGTGCACAACGCGGGTCCGGATCCGCGCCCGGTGGCTGCCCGATTCGGCGAGCTGCACGTGTTGCTGGAGACCGACGGCGAGCACGACGCCGACCTGGGCGGGCAGCTGGCTCGGCTCGGTCACGGTCGACTGGCCCCGATCCGCGGCCACCGGGACGTGGCTCCCGCGCTCAACCTGATGCTGGGCGGCGGGTGATCCGGCGGGTCGGGTGTGCTGGAATCCGCGACTCGGTGTGCTGAGGTTGCCGACTCGCGGGCAGGGGGTCCGCGGCGGTTTCGGGGTCGGCGGCGGTTGCGGGGTCGGCGGCGGTTTCGGTTTCGGTTTTGGTTTCGGCGCGGGCGGCGTAGGTCTGTAGGAGGTGGGCCAGGTCGCCGTCGTTGACCCGGATGCGGCCGGTGCGGCCGATCGCGACCAGGCAGCCGATCAGCCCGCCGACCGCGTTGCGCACCGGTACCGCGAGCGCCGAGCGGCCCAGCCGGATCTCGTCCACCTCCCTGGCCAGCCCGGTTTCCCGGATCTCGGTCAGCTCGGCGGCCAGCGTGCCCGGCTCGATGATGGTGCGCGCGGTCAGCGGCCGCAGCGGTCCCGCCGAGGCCAGCTCGGGGCGCTGGGACAGCAGCAGCTTGCCGATCGCCGAGGCGTGCAGGTGGGTGAGGATCGCGCCCTCCCTGATCAGCTCGTGGTCCGGATCCCGGTCCACCAGCCGCACCCGGTCCCCGGTGTACGCCGCCGCGTAGATGCCGAACCGCACCCGGGCGCGCAGCTCGTCCAGGATGGCGCGCACCGGCCGGAACTCCGAGGGCAGCCCACCGCCGAGTTCTTCGACGGTCGCCACCCCGGCCAGCTCGCGGGTGCGCCGGCCCAGCGCGAACCCGGTCAGGTCGGCGGTGCGCACCAGGAACCCGTCCGCGACCAACAGGTTGAGCAGCCGGTACGCGGTGGCCGGCGGCACGCCGCAGAGCAGCGAGATGTCCCGCGCGCTGGCCCCCGAGCCGAGCTGCGCGACCGCCTCGAGCAGCAAGAACGCCTTCTGCACCGCCCTCGGTTCGTGGCCGCCGGGCTCCCGGAGCCGGCCGGCCATCAGCCGGCCCTCCGCCCGGAGGGTCCGCCGGCGGCCGCCCTGCCGATCAGCACCACGTCACCGTTCGCGTCCGGAGCGAACACCCCGGCGCCGGGCAGCACGTCGGCGGACTCGGCGGCGTCGAACACACCCACCCGGCGCAGCGCCCACGGGCGCCGCCGCAGCAGCAGGGACCACCACAACACCCCGGCGCCGCCCAACCCGACGATGATCGCCGACACCGGGTAGTCCGCCTCCAGCCGCTCCACGACCACGAGCGCGCCGAGCAACCCGACCCCGGCCAACGTGACGGCCGCGGCGGCCAGCAGCGCGGTCGGGGTCTGCTCCCGGATCCGCCGCAGGAACCACACCGAGGCCAACGCCACCAGCACATACGCGGTCACCACCATGGCCCGCACCACCGCCACCAGGTGCTCCCGGAGCGGGGCGAGGCCCAGCGCCAGCGCTGTCCCGCCCAGCGCCACCACCGCGACGATGAACAGCAGCGCCAGGTGCGGGGTGCGGAACCGCCGGTGCACGGCGGCGAAGAACCGGGGCAGCAGCCGCTCCACGCCCATCGAGTAGACCAACCGGGACGCGGCGTGTGAGGACGCGGTCGCCGAGGCGAGCCAGGAGCAGGCCAGCCCGAGGTTCAGTGCGAGCACCAGCGGGGTGGGCAGCCCTGAGTCGGCGCCCGAGGTGGCGGCGGCCAGCATGGTGGCGCCCCGTCCGGTCCACGCCGCCCATCCGGCGAACAGGAACAGCCCGCCGCAGATCAACGGGGTGACCAGCACGACGCGGGTGACGGTGGTCAGCGGGCGCTTCGCCTCCGGGCCGAAGAACGTGGCGCTCTCGAACCCAGCCAGTGAGAACAACGCGGCCAGCGCGATGTGCAGCACCCCGTGCGCTGCCCCGCTGGCCGGTGGCGGTGGGCCGGCCGAGGAGGGCAGCAGGATCAGCACCACGATGAACAGCAGCGAACAGACCTCCACCGCGAGCATCGCCAACGCGGCGCACCGCACTCCCCGGACCAGCACGGCCGCCGCCGCGGCGGCCACGGCGAGATACACCGCGAGCGTGCCGAGCACCCCGGTCACCGGCAGGCCGACCGCGTCCAGCGCCAGGATGAGCGCCTGCCCGCCGCTGTAGAGCGTGGCGGTGGCGCTGCCCAGGTACTTGACCAGCAGGGCCACCCCGGCGCTCAGCGCGGCGCGGGTACCCAGGCCCTGGAACACAAAGCTGTAGAGCCCGCCGGCGGCCGCCTGTCGCCGGGTGAACTGGGTGATGCACACGGCGATGAGGTACGTCATCAGCACCGCGCCGACCAGGGTCGCCATGCTGGTCAGGGGGCTGCCGTAGTGCAGCACGGTGGCCGGCAGCAGCACCATCGAGGCCGCGCAGCCGGTGGTGCCGACCGACTGGGCGAGCACCTGCAACCCGGTCAGCCGCCGGCGGCCGAGCGCGCGCAGCGGCGAGACGGCCGGGCGTTCGGGCTCGGGTGCGGAGAAGGAGCGCGCGATGGCCTCCGCGAGCTCCGACATGGCCCGACGTTAGAAAGACGATGTTGCCGCCGTATTGCCGCCGCGCGTCGAACACCGAAGCGCGAGTGGGAACAACCCGGTGCGCTCCCACTCGGGGTGTCTCGAAACGTTTCCTCGGTGTGCACGGCCCGACTCACGGTGTTCTCAGGATGAGCAGCGTGGCAGTGACGCGAAGATCATTCATGCGGGGTCTGGGGCTGACCGGCGGCACCGGCCTGATGTACCAGGCGATGTCGGCGGTGGGCCTGGCTCCGGCGGCGGACACGCCCCGGTTCGCCCCGCCGGCTCCCGGCGACCTGATCGGCCGGGCACCGGGCCAGTTCTCGGTGACCATCCTGGGTGGCGGGCCGGCCGGGCTGTGCGCGGCCTACGAGCTGGGCAAGGCCGGGTATGCGGTCACCGTGCTGGAGGCACGCGCCCGCCCGGGTGGACGGGTCTGGTCGATCCGCAACGGCACCGAGGAGACCGACCTGGCCGGCGAGACGCAGAAGTGCACGTTCGCCGACGGCCACTTCTTCAACATGGGAGCCACCCGGATCCCGCAGAGCCACGTCACCCTGGACTACGCCCGTGAGCTCGGCGTCCAGATCCAGCCGTTCGGCAACCAGAACGCCAACACGCTGGTCAACTACGCCAGCGCCACTCCGCTGTCCGGGAAGTCGACGACCTACCGGGCGGCGAAGGCGGACACCTACGGCTACGTCTCCGAGCTGTTGGCCAAGGCCTCCTCCCGGGGCGCGCTGGACGACGTGCTGAGCGCGGACGACAAGGCCGCCCTGGCGGAGTTCCTGACCGACTTCGGCGACCTGTCCAGCGACGGGCGCTACCTCGGTTCGACCAGGGCGGGCTACACCGTGGAGCCCGGCGCGGGCACCGACTTCGGCACCCAGGTGACACCGAACCCGATGTCCGACGTGATCCGCGCGGGGTTGGGCCGCAACTTCACCTTCGACTTCGAGTACGACCAGGCAATGTTGATGTTCACTCCGGTCGGCGGGATGGACCGGATCCACTACGCGTTCCGCGACCGGCTCGGCGACCGGATCCGCTTCGGCGCCGAGGTCACCTCGATGCGCAACACCCCGACCGGCACCACCGTCACGTACACCCAGGGCGGGCGCCCCCAGTCGATCACCTCGGACTACCTGATCTGCACGATCCCGCCGCACCTGATCGGCCGGCTGGACAACGACCTACCGCCGGCGGTGCTCACCGCACTCCCGGCGGCCCGGCCCTACTCCTCGGGCAAGCTCGGCATCGAGTACTCCCGCCGCTGGTGGGAGACCGACGAGCGGATCTACGGCGGGGCCAGCAACACCGACAAGGACATCACGCAGATCATGTTCCCCTACGACCACTTCCACTCCGACCGGGGCGTGATCGTCGGCTACTACAACTTCGGGACGAAGCACCAGGCCTTCGAGTCGCTGACCCACCACCAGCGGCTGGCCAAGGCCCTCACCGAGGGCGCCGCGGTGCACGGTGACAAGTACACCAAGGACGTGGTGTCGGCGTTCTCCGGCAGCTGGCGGCGCACCCGCTACTCCGAGTCCGCGTGGGCAACCTGGAAGCAGACCAGCCCGGAGTACCGGCTGCTGCAGCAACCGGTCGGGCGGATCTACTTCGCCGGCGACCACCTGTCCAACGCGATCGCCTGGCAGCACGGCGCGTTCGTCTCCGCCCGCGCGGTGGTCACCTCGATGCACCACCGGGTCGCCGGCCAGCAATGACATCGCCCACCGAACCCGCCCAGCTCGCTGAACTTGCTGAACTCGCTGATAGGAGCGCATGCATGCCGCACAGGGTCCTTCTCGCCGCGGTGGCTGCCGCGCTGCTCGCCTCGGTCGCGTCCGGGTGCACCGCCCAGGCCGCTCCGGCGGCACCGGCGCCGGCGGCTGCCCCGCTGGTCGCCAAGACAGTGCTGCCCACCGGCGTGGCCGACCCGATGATCGCCGAGGGCGTGGTGATCGGCGCCGGCCAACCGATCTACCAGACCAGCGGGGTCGGCCCGAAGAAGCTGAACACCGCGGCCCCGGACGGCTCGCCCGAGTCCTACATCGACCCGGAGCAGTTCCCGGGCGGCACGCTGACCCCCGGCGTCACCATCACCGAGGCGCAGGCGATGAACACCCTGGCCCGGATCCGGGAGAACCTGGAGGAGCGCGGGCTGAGCCTGGAGAACGTCGTGACCATGATGGTTTACCTGGACAACCCGCCCGGGTCCGACCGCGCGGACTACGCCGGGTGGAACCGCGCCTACCGGCAGTTCTTCGCCAACACCGACCTGACCAGCGGCGACACCCTGCTGAAGCCGGTGGGTACGGCGGCCCCGGCGGCGCCGCAGCTGCGTAACCCGGCCCGCCCCACCCGGAGCACGGTGGAGGTGCAGAGCCTGGCGGCGCCGGGATGGCTGGTGGAGATCGAGGTGGACGCGGTCTATCCGGCCGGGCAAAACCCTCGCTGAGCCCGGCACGGTGGTGTGCTGAGAGCGCCGACTCAATGTGCTGAGAGCGCCGACTCGCGGGCTTTAGGGGGTGGTGGTGATCAGGGTTTGGGCGGCGGACTTTGCTTGGGCGGCGGGTTCGGTGGTGTGGAAGATGCCGGCGGTGACCATGGCACCTTCGGCCAGTAGGTAGAGCTGGTCGGCGAGCTCGGCGGGCAGCGCGGCGGCGGCGACCAGGCCACGCAGGTAGTCCTGGAAGGCCGCCTTGTGCGCCCTGGCGTGCCCGGCCACCGCCGAGGACACCGCGCCCAGCTCGCCGTAGCCGTTGATCCACGCGCAGCCGCGGAAGTCCGGCTCACCGAACCACTGCCCCAGCCAGTCGAACACCGCCAGCAGCCGCGC
>Ga0193742_1001491_pt1 | contig 14109 bp, 14 predicted proteins | sample L2c1metaG_FD_165511 | JGI IMG/M metagenome (GOLD analysis project Ga0193742, IMG submission 165511) | Soil microbial communities from a riparian zone of the East river system, Colorado, United States - L2c1 | ecosystem: Environmental > Terrestrial > Soil > Riparian zone | place: USA: East River... | reverse complement strand
AAAAAAGTGGGGGGGGGGGGGGGGGGGGATGTTAAAGTGGAGAAGCAAGATGCCAGGTGGATTTTTGTTCGATATGGGCAGAGATGCGAGATAGAGGGAACAATCGGAAGCGCTGATACCTCGCTTTATCATGGGCTATCAATAAATATGTTGTGTCGCTATAAATTCACCTGTTGATAGATAAGAACTGTGCTCCCGAATTCTGCGCTTCCAACAACACATACATTCGTTGATTAGAGACCAGGGGTGTAGTTAGGATGCATAGGGCTGCCAGCTGTTACCGTGGTACGGATGCTACGGGTTCCACTAATCTAATCACCATCCCCAGACAACCCAATGAAGGGCAATGCTTAGTCTGCTTGCTTCACCTCACCACCTTCCTTCACCTCGACCCTTTAGCACCACGGCGAGGCAGCACAAGAAATCGCAAGCGCAAAGCACTCACAGATGAAAACCTCACACTGTAAACCAAGAAACCGTGTCATTCACACCGGAGAAGTCAAGGAGAAAAGCTTCGGGAGATGGAAATGTGTTCCATCATAGATGATAGAAGATTTTAAATTATGTGATTACAGAAGAACGAGAACCAAAATAAACTGCCATGCGAGGACCCCCTTGAAAGCTCCCTATAACGCCGTTCCCGGATCCGGATAGATTTTTTTTTGAAATCCACTGTCCGGATGGCAAAATCCCGGAGAAGTGTTTCCGGATAGAAATTGGGCCGCTTGATCTGACCCCGAAGCCGAGTCCGGATAAAAGTCTCAGGCCCCGGGATCATCGAGAACTGACTGACAAAATATTGGTTAAACACTGAATTCTAGTATTGTAATTACATCTCTTGTAGATTATATGGCATCCTGTACAACCTCTATGCTATTGACTTGGCTAATAAATTTTAGTAAAATCTATATATGCTAAGACGAGGTCATCTCGTTTACTGGAAAATCAAGCCGCATATGGTCTGCCGGACGGTCTGGCGAACCGTCTAGCAGACTCAACACCTTTTCTTTGAAGCAACACACAGCAATAGCCTGCAGAGGCTTTCCACGTGGGTGACCACTCCTACCAAAACAACTATGGAAGGGGTTAATCGTGCAAGCTTTGGCTCTGGGTGTGCCCTTTGCCATTTTCGGCCCAGTGTTTTGTAATGCCAAAGCCACGAAGGCACAGCTGATGTGGTGACCGTGGCCTGGTCGACGTGCCAGGTGGCATGGGAGAAGGGTGTGGTTGTCGGGGATGGTGGGGGATGTCACAGAACCGTCACCGAACAGGCTGGTACTACAGCAAGTCTGCCGGACAGTCCGGTGGACGGTCTGGGCTTGATATTTCTCATAAACGAGATTTCCTGAAAAAATCGAGGCAAAATCTTTCGACTTTTCGGGAACGGCATCTGAGGGTACTTTCAGGGTCCTGCCGTGCGTCGCGTTGATTAACGTGATGTGCCGCGATTGTTTGTTTGGCCACTCACGGATGGTGAATCCGAGCTCGGATTGAATTTTTGGCCGATTCCTTGTCGACGTGAGCTGCCGAACCGTACCACGGCGTAAAATCACGGCCGACTACCGTTACGGTACGGTGTGCAGCCCTAGCCCGGCCCACCGCCAACGTTGAGGCAAAGGTGAGCTGCAGATTTGCGCAGGGATCAAAACATATATTACCTTATACTGATTTTAAGCGAGGTAATTTATTTTTTTAATTACTTGAGTTATTTATGTAACGTCGTCAGTCTTTAAAATAGTCAGTCTTTTCAAATTCCAAACTCGACCTATTCGTGACATCGAATACTCACCACGACATATATGCGTATGCATGGTTGGGGGGTCGTTATGATAAACAGTAGTATCTGGAGAGAAGTTAGGTGCGACCGGAATTCGAATGTAATCGAAATGGGTCAACACCTCGGTCATGATACAGCGGACTGAGGTGCTTCTATCCTACTGTAGCATATATATACGCTATATGCAGTTAACAAAGGAAAGAAACCAATGAAAAAAAAGATAAAGAGAGAGATGGAATAAGGAGGTAGTTGAACACACATTCGTCTTTGTGTTCACAATGTTGTCATAGATGTCAACTGAACTGAGCCATTCAAGCTGAAAAAATTTTCTACCGAAACCCCCAGCTATCTGATAAGGACCAGCTCTGCTTTCCTGTTTATATATGATCAGCTTCATAGACAAGTAAAACCTCATACTAAGAAGAGGTAACTTACACTGTTACAGTACATCTTTACAATATTGGCATCCGCTTCTGCAAAATGTATTTCGACCTGGATCTCGGCCAATGCCTTTGAATTCAGGAGAGTTGCAAGTTCTTTCGAATAGGATGCCTTTGATAATAGGATGCAGAGACCGGAAAAGTCGTCTCCCCAATTCCTTGGGAGGAAATGGTTACGGTCTGTTGCACTACGTTGATCATAAGCGAGTAAGAACGAGAAAAAGAAATATTTTTGCGGACTCACATACGTACCATTGAATGAGATACTTTGTGAAGGTTATGGCAAAGCTTACATATTTATCACCATCCAGGTAAAAGGGGCCAGAGCGGCTGGGATCACTAAAGAAGCTTGTCAAGAGATGATACCTGTCATCGTGGCGCTCAAGCGTGGCAGCTACATTCTTAAGCGAGTGATATTCTCCGTCAAGCGAGTACCAGGAAAAAATATCCGCTGCTTGATAGCTGTTGCGAATTTGCGGCACAATAAAGAAGAGAATATATTGACTCATGTGCGGTTCGGATAATTGACCTAGAGAGTGTCGAATGTACTGATCCCAAGTGAGAGTATAGTGAGAGTACAAGTCTCGTCCTTCCTTGATGGACTCCTAGATAACGAGATCAGCTTGCATAAGCAGCATGGCTGATATGCGACGATGGGATGACATACAGTGTCTTTCAACCAAGTAAAAAAGTCCGAGATCTGAGAAGCTCGAGATGTTTGGGGTGGAATATCATACACGGAACTCCAAAAAACAGATGTATTGGAGCTCCAGAGTGCATCCAAGAGTTCCGCTGTAGGGCATGACTGTACACAGTGCACGGTAAAAATGGCAGATGAAAGCCTATGGAGTACGGAATCTTCTGCATGGTGACTGGTTTTCAGAATCCAAGGACATTCGAAAAAAAAAGTGACATACCATGGTTTCCTGTAACCTTCTGGGTAATACACCTCATAAGATGTCGTGCCAGGTTGGCATGAGCATATCCCTGATCAAGGTGATAGTTCCCAGAACGTGATTGATCCAGAAGAAAGTCTCCAAGAGAGGCATGTAGGACCCGTATCTCGCCTGCATCCTCTTGAGCTGGGATGTCCAGAATGGAATGCAGATCAATCAACGTTATCATCAAGTCACCACTTCGTAGACCGAGAAGGCCCTCGATGAGGGCCGAAGTCTTTCGAATGCCTGATTCCTTCACAAAGAGAAGAACGCTAAAGACTCCTAATACCTTATCATTGTCTTTCACCGAAGAAAATATGTGGCTGTATAAGGCATCAAGGTCGGCAAATGGAGTGTCTTCTCCACGGCTCGTAATCCCAAGTATGATACCCAATCTATCCGTAGGCCAATGATGTGGAGATTTGACGTACTTCATGACCGTGGAAGCATATATAAATTGACCAGAAGATTTACGAACAAGGTGATCAATGTTGGCTGCTGATGGCCATGATTCGGGCAATTTGTGCCTTAGTGGGTGGTCTAGTTTGATGGCATCAAATTCTGCTTCTAGAAAAACTTTGATATCGACGTCTGGCAGGTAGGAATCATCGAGGGCAAGGGTGGTTGTTATTGAAGCCATCGGCTCTGCCATAAAAAATCCTCGTATATGCGGCTCAGGACGACTTGCAACAAGGAAAAACATAGGAATTGGGAGCTTCTGAGCGAGAGTCTGCAACACGTAACGTTGAACCGAGGTTTCTGAAGCGCATTCATCGAGCCCGTCGATAATGATGAGCATTGGGTGTTTACGGGCATGATAACAGAGATTATCGGGGAAGTGAGACAATGGTTCGATAATCAGTTTCCGAAACTGGGTCTCCAGAGAAAGATAGAAGATATTGGGATCGAGTTCTACAGCTTTCTCGACGTAGGTCCGAATCACCGGGATGGACAGGCAAAGTTGATATGTAAGCGTAGCAATAAGACGAAAATGGTCACTGCGACCTGCTGCTGTCCTGGAAAAGAAAAAGCTAGCTGCAAGGAGCTTCAATTCATAGCATAGCTCGGCGATGGTCTGGGCGATAGCGGATTTTCCTGCACCTGCTGGGCCATACAGCCACATGAAAAAGCAGCGTCTCTCCGAGTCATCAAGTCCTTGGATCCAATCCATGATTTTCTTGAGGACTGCTTCGCGAGTATTTGGATGGCACTTCGGAGGGTCATGTCGTTCTACTGAGTTGTGAAAAGCACCTGGAGCAATCATTTTTCTAAGCATGCGCATACCTGTGGTGCTTAGATCGTTATTATTTAATGGATTGCCCAATACTTACCCTTTCGCACTTCGGTACCAGTCGTGAAATGCGTATGGATCTGTTTGAAGACACCGCCTTCCTCTACTGTGACGAAGTTACCACCGGTGATCAGCGTGTTGCTGCAATATTCTCGTTCAACGGTGGTCTCTGCGCCAGTTACCGTTTCGTGAGCTGCTAAACTATGCATGGCTAACGTTGAAGGTGCCGATGGCGAGATAGGATCTGCACAGGGCCTGGCTGCCTCACAGCCACAGACGGATTTAGAACATTTGAAGAGAGTCAAGAGACACACTAGCGCAAAGGTCAAAAGTTGAACGTTAAACGTTAAATTCCGAAAGAGCCCATTTCGTCAGTCTGGCTACGGGAGACTGACTTGTACTGTCGTGAAATCAGACTATTATGAGTGTCGTCCATATGACTTCTACAAAAACACGAAATATCATTGGCTGGTTACGAATGAAGTCACGGTCACCCTCATTTTTTGGAGTTTAATCATCTGAGTCGTTGAAATTACTGGTAGTGGACAGATTTACCTGTTCCTCGACGTATGCGATTTCTAGGACCTGCCAGCCGACTTTTAAAGAGCGTTCGACTTCAAACAAAATATTATACGCCTGTCACTGTCCGATACAGAGAATACGTTAATTTGATGCCAACAAGACCAATCATGGCGGACTCGCTCAAATCTTTCATACCACAAACACGCGTTTTATTGGAGTCAGAGGTAGATGAACCAGCGCACAAAAGGCTGCGCTTAGATGAGGATAAAGAAGTTGATAATGAGAGTGAGATGGAAGGCCCGGTGGCGTCCGCGTCGCAGCCAACGAAAAACAACGGGTCGGAGCAGAGGTTGAAGAAGAAGAAGAACAAAAAGAGAAGAGAACCTCCATTGCCAGATTTATGTTCAGCCGCGGACGTCTTATATCAAGAAATACGCTTGATACTTGGCGGAGATGTTGTGGATAGAATAACTTCAGACGGCGGCGCGTTCAAGTCGCCTTATTCGCGGGGCGAGGAAGTAGAGGTGACCATCGACAGAATGAGTGCTGGTGGTAAGTTTAGGACTAGGTGAAGAGCTTGAATTTGACATGTACGTTCTTAGGTTCTGGAATTGGGTTGGCTTCCAAGGATAAAGGACCATGGGTTATTGTCGTACCATTCGCTCTTCCTGGAGAAAAGGCCCGGGTTCGAATTGGAAAAAATGATCGAATGCACTCAACTGGCGAAGTACTCGAGATGCTGACCTATAATCCCGACCTTCGAGACAATTCTCGAATAAAGTGCAAATACTTTGGGACCTGCGCTGGTTGTCAATATCAGGTATCCCTTTCCATTCCACTATTTTTTTGGCAGAACTGTCACTGATATGTTGCAGATGCTGTCTGCCGAAACTCAGCTGGATCTAAAAAAGGATGTTATCCTCAAAGCATACAAAATATATTCTAGTACGCTATCTTAGATGCAGCCAAAAGCCTTGCTAACATGTAACGGGGTCAGATCTCCCAGAAACGTCGATCCCTAATATAGGTTCCACGGTGGATTCACCATTGGTATATGGCTATCGAACAAAACTAACACCCCACTTTGAACGTCCTCCGAAGCATGTACGAGAACAAGCATTGTCATCGGATGGGCAACCGTCGTGGCTGAGGATTGGTTTCAATATGACCAATAGAAATATGACAATGGATATAGAGGTCGTTTTCACTCTTATTTGTTTCGTCTTCAACACTGAATAGTCTTTCTAATAGGAATGTCCGATAGCCGTTCCAACTATTAATGAAAGGTATAACGCTGATCGAAAGGAAATAGTCAAGTATGTATCCCTATACCGCTCCTGGTTGTTCCATTTTTAACGACTCTGTTTGCATAGAAAGATTTTGACGTACAAAAAAGGTGTATCGCTGATGTACCGCGACTCTCTGGATACGACGTTCGATGGCCAGGAGATGATGGCACCACCCGTTGACATACTCTCGGAGGCGTTCACGAAACACGTCTGCGTCACTGACCAGAACGCCACCGCGCGGGAAATGGTGGGCGATCACATATTTGAGTTCTCCGCGGGAGGTTTTTTTCAAAACAACAATGCGATACTACCCCTATTAGTTGACTACGTGCGGGGTCTTATCGACCCGAGTGAAGGAATCAAACCTCCCACCCACCTGGTCGACACGTATTGCGGAGCCGGTCTTTTCGCTATCACTCTGTCCTCACGCTTCACAAAAGTAGCCGGGATCGAACTCTCACAAGCCTCCATCGTTTCAGCGAATCACAATGCGAAATTGAATGGAATATCAACTGGCAAATTGTCTTTTCTTTCTGGGGAAGCTGCTAACATCTTTGCCACTGTCAAGGACTTTCCATCTGATCAAACGGTCGTCGTCATTGATCCGCCTCGGAAAGGATGCGATGAACAGTTCTTGAAGCAGTTACTGGATTTTAGGAGCCAGACTATAGTTTATGTGAGCTGTAATGTTCACTCTCAGGCGAGGGATGTTGGGAATATCGTCAGGCGTACTGAGGAGGATGGGGTGGGCAGACGGTATCGGTTGGAAAGTTTGAAAGGTTTTGATTTATTCCCACAAACGGCTCATGTGGAGAGTGTCGCTCTTTTGAGGCTGTATTAATTGGACAATCTATGTGAGTTTCGAAAGATGGGTACATTTCTAATCGATTCCTCTGAATAACCCCATCAGATATGGCAGTGATAATTATGCGTAGGCCGATAAGCCCTGTCTGGAGCTTGAACATTAGCCACCAAATATAATCGACTGCAATATAGTCTCTGCAGACAATAGACCAGGAGAAATTGTGGGTTGGCGACCTGGACCTAAGCGTATACCTAAGAAACGAGGCTGCGTTGACAGTTGGATTCAAAGATAGTACCTCCAGGCTCTCTACGGTTGTGACATGCTCAGAGTCACTTGATGATTTTTGTCAGGTTCGATCTGTGAAAGACTTGGGTGTGCGCAAATGCTGCATTCAGTCCCAACTGGCCCTCGCATTTCCCTCTTGTATTTGGAGGATTATGGAATAAGAGAGGGATGGTCAGGACATGTTTTCATCGACAAAAGGAGAGAAAATCTATATATAGATATAGGTAAGTCTGCCGAATGAAGTCGCCCCCCAAAAACCCCAAAAGCCAAAGATGCTTTCATGCTTCGCACCTTCCCTTCTCCTTTGACATACATGATTATGACTAGATAACAGATGAGATAATAGCAACAAAATGAATCTCGGAAAACAGACCTTCACCCAAAAGCAACTCTTTCTCAGCCTTTTCTGGCTCAACCTGAGGAGCAATAACGAGCTGTCCCGGAGTAAGCAATTCCTATCCGGACAAACACGAGTCAAGCGCAAGGCAAACGCAAGGCAAACGTGAGTCAACTGCGAACTGTCCCAGCCCTTGCCCCCAGTGTAAACTTGACTTGACCTCCAACCCTCACCTCCCAATCAAACCCCCAATCAAACCCCCGAACGAACACAATGGTCATCCAAAAAACCATCGACGGTGGTGAAAATCACCCCACCAAACTCGATGTGAGTCTACAACTCAAAAAAAAAATTCACCAATCTCTCATGCAAGATCTTCTTAGGTATCTAAACCCATCGTTACGCTGGCGGAAACCTTGAAACCACATTACCGACGCCCGAATCTCTTAACCCTAAGAAACCGATATCTCAAAAGTCTCAAATTTAAAAACAAAAAAATCCAAACGTTCAGGTCTAGGCTTTGCATGTTGACACATTCATCTTCTAAAGGAGAGACTCGGTCGGCGGCCCTTCTCAAATATTGAAAAATGACTTCTTGGATAGATTGGCGTGGTGACTAGTAGTGAATGAACGAAATTGAACGAGCAAGGAGGAAAAAACCAGACGGGCGACATTGGCTATCGGGTTTACATGCGCAGGCCGATAAGTTCTATCCGAATAAAATTTGCTCAAGTGTTCTTCAAGAGTATCTCGGTAACAAAATGATTGGGCCTTGAAGCTTGAAGCTTGACGGTGTACTAAACTTGGAAGCTTTTGAAACTTTGGAAGCATCTTATGATAAGATCGGCTTTTTGTATATGTATATCAGGCGGTGTAGCCTGCAGGACTCCATTTTTTTCCGGTTTGCAAAAGGAGGACTTCCAGTTTTCCTTGAAATCCGTCCGGAAAAAGTCGGTTTTTGGGAACCTAACCCGAACCTCGGACCCGAGATGCCGACCTTATATTTAAGGTTGACTTGATCTGCAACTCCCATCTCCTGAATCGAAACCCGCCCTCCGCCCCACAAGCGGACACAAATGGCCATCCTGAAAACCATCGATGGTGGAGAACACCATCCCGCCAAACTCGATGTAAGTCTACCTGCCACTTTGGACAGCACACACCCATCTTTCTATGGAGGATCTTTGTTTATGAAAATCTTTTTTTTTGAAGGCATCTAAACTCATCGTCACGCTGGCGGAAACCTTGAAACCATTACCGATCCCCGAATCTCTTAAATTTGGCGAGGTATGTTGGTTTTTTTTGTTGTTGTTCATACCATACCCTACCCTACCTTTTTTATTTTATTTTATTCTGATCCAATTAGCTTTTCAGGCCAAGACGGATCACATGCTGGTCGTGAACTTTGATCCAGAGATTGGATGGTCTGCACCAGAAATTAAACCTTATGGTCCCTTGGCGCTTGATCCAATGAGTTCGTGTTTCCATTATTGCTCAAATGTATTTGAGGGTATGAAGGTTAAAATAATGTTTATGCCCCCTCGATGCCCTTTTTTAACTCTCAACAGGCTTACTTGGGACCTAACAATGGAGAGGTGAGGTTATTTAGACCGCAGAAAAATATGGAACGTCTTACACGTTCCGTAGAGCGTGTGGCGCTGCCTGTGAGTAAATACATGATGATCTGCATGGTTCTCAAAACCTTCTGACCATGCGGTGCATTGCAGCTATTCGATGAAGAAGCTCTGCTCGTTTTGATCAAACAGCTCATCAAAATTGAGTCACGTTGGATCCCCTCCGCTCCTGGTTATAGCTTATATGTTCGACCCACCATCATTGGGACTCGTTCCTGTGAGCAGTCGCTTGTAAATTCCTTTCATAAGTAACTAACCATGATCGCAGCACTCGGTGTGGTTGCATCCGACAGTGCATGTCTCTATGTGATCGTTTCTCCTGCCGGTCCTTACTTCCGCGGAGCAACAAAGGGAGTTTCGCTGCTCGCTGTCGGTGACGTCGTACGTTCATGGCCTGGAGGGACTGGTAGTCATAAATTGGGTGCGAATTACACATCTGGTTTCTCGCCTCAACGAATCGCAGCCAAGAAAGGTTACGATCAGATTCTCTGGTTACTCGGAGATGAAGAGAGAGTGACGGAGGTAGGAGCTATGAACGTTTTCGTGGCCGTGCAACGGGATGATGGAGGTAATCTTTTGCTAATTTATTCAACTACAGATGAGGAGGCTGATGCACTCGTCATTTAGATGTAGATCTCATCACTCCTCCTCTTGATGGCACCATTTTGCCAGGCATTACTCGTGACTCCACTTTATCCCTGGCACAGGCTCATACTGCTGGGAAAATATCGCTGCCAGGAATTTCTCCCTCTCGAAAACTGTACACCTATGAGCGTACACTCACCATGGCAGATCTCGTCAGTTGGTCCGAGCAGGGTAAGATCCTCGAAGTGTTTGGTGTGGGCACAGCTGTCATCGTGGCCGCCGTATCGCGGATTGGTTATAAAGAAAAAGATATCATACTACCATCGCACGGTGGGGACTTAGGCCCCATTGGGAAGGGTTTGTGGACGATGATCACGGACATCCAGACTGGAAAGAAAGAATTTGAGGGCTGGAGTGTATCTTGTGGTTTTTAGAGAATGCTGAGAGGCTCGAGCCAGTGAGTTTGTTTTGAGCGTGTTTCAAAAGATTGTACTACAGTAGAGCTGGGGGACATGGATTGGTTTTATCGTTTCTTGTAGATTCGAATCAGAATTTAGCTGATTCCAAACTCAGCGGCCATTTTAATCACGTCCGTTTCATCAATGTCCTACGGTTCCGGATTCTGAACTGCTTTATAGCGTTTAATGCTGCCCAAACGTTCCTTTGAAGTCGACCACTTCTTTAAGTGACGGCCCTGTGACCTGCTGGGGATACCCTTGACAGTCGAGACACTAACTGCTATTCGACCTGGTTACCCTAGACCCAGGTATTACACAGCCATTTGCCCCACCAACCCAAAATCCTTTTCAAACCTATGTCTATCAAACTTTTGTCTCTCCCTGAACTCGAACGTCGACTCCTGAAGTGGACAGGCTCGTCCTCGGTCCCGAGATATCCCTTCTTTGAAAGCAGTTTCAGTCACAAACTTGCTTCCTCCATAGGCGGCGATGGTGTACATGACCTCCCACGCTGGTTTAACAACATTGAACTTGCTTCAGGCGATTGTGATGTTCGAAAGGAGCAATATTCTGAAGTTGCTATCTATTTCTTGACGGGAGAGTTGAAGGAAGTTATGTTGGAAAGGAAGGATTTGTATTTGAAAGAGACGAAGAAAGGTTTTTGGGATTGGGAAGACTTTAAAGAGGATATAAGGAGGCTTGTTGGTGAGTGCCTTTTTTTTTTTCCTTTCTCTGCATGTTTTCTACTGGATTAACTTGTTGTCATTCTTTATTATTTTAGGCGAGGCAGCTAAAAGTACGTAGTCATCGGATAATCCGGGTATCCTTAAATTTAAATTAACCTTTTGGTGTTTATCAAAACAAAAACAAAAAAACAAAAAAAGTCATTTCGTCACCTCAATTCTCGAACATTGCAGGCGATGCGATGGCTCAACTACGCAAAGCCCATCCGTTCATTGCATCTTCCATCGGACTAGGTTTGATCATTGGAGGAACGGCGGTCCTCCTACCTACTCTTGGATTACTTGCTATGAATCGCAAACGCTTGAACACTCCCGTTGGCACGAGCTCCCCTCAATGAAAAAAGTAGCATGTTTTTTTTTTTGTTTTTTTTTGTTTTTGGGAATGAAGGGTTTCGATGTTTTCTTCTTTTTTTATTTATTTGCTATCAAGTTTTTTTTTTTGCTTTCAAACCGTTTGCAGTTTATACTTGGGCTGTAGAAACACCATGTACTAGTGAAATAGATATACACGAAGCAGTGCACAAAACAAGTGACCAATAAGACCGTGTGACCACGAAAACTTTGTTGACCTCAGAGTTATTACCGTGAATAGGGGTTTCCGAGTCGGCTCGATTTGGTCTGCTCGTAAACAAATAGTAACAAAGACGACGAGCAACGACCACGACACGACATCCAAGCTACCCACCTCGAAAGCCTCAAGGATTCCGCGCGTTTCAGGGTTCATTAAACCTCGTCAGTTCGTATTCCATGAACCTTATTCAAAAATGTCCTCTGACCATGGGTTTTTCCAGCATTATTTCACGACTCACCGCAGGACACTTCCTAGGCGGTCGCTTACCGCGCCTTTCAACCTCTGGAAGAGGCCAAAATCGACACGGAATTCGATTACATCAGTGTCGGACTTGTCTATACGCGACATGGATCCACCGGCAACCACTAATGGATCTTTAAACCACCAACAAGAGCCGGAGCCTACCTCGGCTTTCGACCCAGAGATATTTCACTCTTACCTATTGTCATTGTTACCTCCGGTGATAGGAGCTTATCCTTCAGACCTTGACTCTCTGTTTGATGAAGAGTTCGATGCACGAGTGGCGCGCTTTGCCTCTGATACAGGTGCTGTCATATATGTCGTCAAAGTAAAGGAAGAATCAGAAGGTGACATTTCTTTATTTTACATCTAAATCTAATGAAACCTTTTAACATTCATAGCTAGATGACACACCTCCCACATTCTCATATCATCTTACCCCCCACCTAACCTATCAACCTTCACATGTAACAACATTGGCTATCATTAAACGCGGACCCACTCTCGACCCAACTACACCCCTTGCCACTCAGCTACATTTTCTCAACCTTTTCGGTGGGGATGAAACGCCATATGAAAGTCTGCATGCAGTCGTCAGCTGTGGTGTTAAGCCATGGTTCGAAGCTTTTGTTGGTGCAAGAGGGACAGGCAAAGACGGCGATACAAAAATGGGTCAGATATATATATACATACAATATATCATTTCTCTAATATCAACTTATTTCATCCCAGGTATACCCATGACAAAGAAAAAATTCGCCGAACTCGAACTGTCCCTTCTCCACCTTCAACAAAATGTCGAAATTCCAGAAACTCATCTCATCATCCATCCGGTTATCCAACGAACGGTTGAACAGGTAATTGAACCTTGGCTTTTATTATCTACACTATTATTTTTTTTATTCACTTCTTGAGCGTGTCTCAAGGCACAAGCAGCTGGGATACGACCGAACATCTCCCAAATTCCACCTAAACTATTGAACGACAGCACGTTTTTGAATACCCTTCATGGTCATGTCAATGCTTGGATCAAGTCTATTCAATCAGTCACAAAGCTGAACAGAGATGTTGCGTCAGGAACGGCTTCTCAGGAGATCAACTTTTGGCTGACATTCGAGCGGGCACTGGAAGGCATAGAGGCTCAACTTCGAAGTGATGAAGTCAACATGGTCATGGATTGTTTAAGAAACGCTAAACGTTTTCATGCGACTGTTAGCTTCATTGCTGATACTGGATTGAAGGATGCTACTGACCAAGGCAAGTCGTTCTTTTTTTTTTTCCAACAAATTTTTTTTTTTTCTCTTTTTTTCTATCTAGTACACAAATACAATCAGCTCATGAAAGACTTTCCATTGAATGAACTCCTCTCCGCAACCGACCTGGACAAGATCCAAGAATCCCTCATACTCATTTTCGGCCATATCAGTCGCAAACTTCGTCTATCCCCTTATCCCATCCGACGTGCTCTCCCCCTCGTCGAAGCCATCTCGCGTGACTTTAACGACCAACTGTTGCGCATCCTAACATCTCACCGACTGCCTTACACACCTTACGACACCTTTGAACGTCTCCTCTCACAAACTCTCAATATTTTCCGAACGTGGGATGACCAGATGAAGGAATTCACTAATGTTGCTAGAGAAGTGGCTAGGAAGAGAAATGAGAGGTTTATTCCTATCAAGATTACTCCTGCCCATGCTAAGCTGCAAGAGAGGACGAGGTATTTGAGGGAATGGAGGAAACAGCATGAACAGCTGGCGGTGATGACTGGGCCGACAAAAGGTCTTGGTGGGGTTGGGATGGAAGTGGGTGGTATGGATATGGAAGAGGAAGTCAAAGAGGCTTATGAAGTCGTGAAGAGAATTGATGTATTGGATGTCAGTGTTGGTATGTTCCACAAATCATTCGTGGTGGGAGTAGTTGGCTGAAAAACAAAACAAACAACATAGAGGGAACGGAGATTTGGGTTACGGCTGAGAATGCCTATAATGAACGAGTGTCTCGTGTGGAGAACCAGATCATTGCTCGTTTGCGGGATAGGTTAGGGACGGCTCGGAATGCCAATGAGATGTTCAGAGTGTTTTCAAAATTTAATGCCCTTTTTGTGCGACCCAAGGTATGTCCATATCATTCACTTGAGTTTCCTGCTTATCAACAAAAACGAAAAAAAAAAAAACAGAATCGTTAAACAAAA
>Ga0193742_1001490_pt1 | contig 14114 bp, 12 predicted proteins | sample L2c1metaG_FD_165511 | JGI IMG/M metagenome (GOLD analysis project Ga0193742, IMG submission 165511) | Soil microbial communities from a riparian zone of the East river system, Colorado, United States - L2c1 | ecosystem: Environmental > Terrestrial > Soil > Riparian zone | place: USA: East River... | reverse complement strand
CGTGACCCTCTCACTTTGCGAATCGTCGGTCGATGTCTTCGTGCCGTATCTTGGCAATCTGTCTGTTCTGCTCGACCACGCGGCGGCCTATGCCAAAGCGAAAAACATCGATCCCGCAATCCTGCTGCAGATGCGGCTCTATCCGAATATGTATGATCTGACGCGCCAGGTGGGGGAGGCCAATCGTCATGCGGTAGTCGCATGTGCGCTGCTGGCAGACCGCGAGCCGCAGGTATTCCCCGGGGCTGAGCCTGATATTGCCGAGTTGAAAGCGCGGATCGGGTCGGCGATTGGTTTCATGCAGGGCTTGCCGCGTGCGGAGATCGATGGCGCGGCGGACAAGGAGGTCGTCTTTACCTTCAAGAACGGGGCAACGCGAAGATTCACCGGAAGGTCGCTGCTGCTGACATTCAGCGTGCCGCAGTTCTTCTTCCACGTCACGACGGCCTACGACATCCTGCGCCACGCCGGCGTCGATATAGCCAAGAAGGATTTCTTGGGGCCGCCGCGATAGCGCAAACGGCTTTCTTTTTTGTTTGACGCGTTTTCTTGGCGCGAACCGGCATCCACTTCGCTCGAAAACGCTCTACGCTTCGCCGCTGTCTCTCCGCACCAGATTGGCGGCGGCCGCGCGTCCGGTCATTTCGCTTTTCAACTGCTCGAACCGCCGCCGCGCCTCGGCTTCGCGATCGTCGACCATCTGGACCGCGGCATCCTTGTTCATCGGCCCGATAACGATCGGAGCTGAACTCTCGCCAATGGTTTCATCAACGTAATAGTCGCCATGCTCTTCGCGGACCGTCCATTTGAACCGGATCGCGGCCATCGGTCCGGGTCCGATTTTTGAATAGCCATGAGCTTCGAGAGGACGGTGAGCCTCAAGAGGTGGGTGGGCCTCGAACTGCGGCGAGGGCTCGAATGGTGGCGAGGACTCGAAAGGTGGTGGGGCCTCAAGCGGCGGAGAAGCGTCAAGCGGCGGTGGTACCGCGAACGATGGAGACGCTTCGAGCGGTGGCGGGCCTTCCAGCGGCGGAGGTGTGGCCGGCACGTCCTCAATGGTAGGCCGTACCCGCTCGCGCGGGATCACCGGCGGCTGATCGAGAATGCTGGCGATGGCTGCCAGTGCGTTGTCGGTCGGGTCGTTTTGACTCACGATTCAGCCTCCGGATCAAAACTCCGTCTGCGGAATCGGTGTCCCCGTTGCCGCCCGGTATCTTTTCCTCGCTCCCGAATGAGGCTGAGTTTTGTCCTTCAGGCGCAATTCGGAGGTATCAGGTGCTTCCAGGGCCTGACCTGTTCGAGCTGGCCAGCCAGACGGAATAACGTCCCCTCATCGCCGAAGCGGGCTGAAAACATCATTCCGAGCGGCAATCCGGCCTGATTCCAGGCCAGCGGCACCGACATCGCGGGCTGGCCGGACATGTTGAACATCGCGGTCCCCGGCATGTAGCGGCGCAGGATCGGCGCGATATGCGACAGATCCTTTGCCATCGAATTGAGCTCGCCGATCCGCAGCGGCGGCGAACACAGGGTTGGACAGAGGAAGACATCGCAGCTCTCGAAGAACGTTGCGAGCCCGCGTGAAATCCGAAAAGCGTCCTGCTGGGCGGCGACATAGTCGGTCGCGGACGCCTTCTGAGCGTTGCGGGCGCTGGCCAGCGTCAGCACTTCGAAATCCTCGTCCGTCACGGTGCGGCCTAGCCGCGCTTCGGTTAGCCGCACCGTGAACGCCGTATTGGCGCCGGTGATGGTTGCCATGACCTTGGCCGGATCGGCGGCGAGAGGTACCGCGCGCTCCTCGACGTGGTGACCGAGCCCGGCGAGGAGGGCGGCTATCTCGCGAACGGCGGCAGCGATCTCGGGATCGATGGCGTCGCCATACGGCGATTTATCGGTGAAGGCGATGCGGAGCTTGCCGGGATCGCGACCGACCTCCTGCGAATAGGGTCGCTCCGGCGGCGGCGCGACATAAGGGCTCGACGGCTCCGCGCCGTGGATGGCGTCCATCATCACAGCGCTGTCGCGAACGCTGATGCTCACGACATGGCCGACCGAAAATCCGCCCCAGCCTTCGCCACGGTCGGGACCGAGCGGATTGCGCGCGCGGGTCGGCTTCAATCCGAACACGCCGGAAGCCGAGGCGGGGATACGGATCGAACCGCCGCCGTCGCTGGCGTGCGCCATGGGAAGGATGCGGGCGGACACGGCCGCGGCAGCGCCGCCCGATGAACCGCCGGAGGAATGATCGAGATTCCAGGGATTGCGGGTCGGTCCGAACAGCCGGGATTCCGTGGTCGGCATCAGGCCGAATTCGGGACTGGAGCTCTTTCCGAAGATCGCCAGGCCCGCATCGAGAAAACGCTGCGCCAGCGTGCCGTTATGATCGGCGACAAAGTCCTTCAGGATGGTCGCGCCCGACGTGGTGCGCGTTCCCTCCAGATAATCGAGATCCTTCAGCAGGAACGGCACGCCGGTGAAGGGGCCGTCGGGAAGGCCGCGCGCGATCTGGCGTTCGGCATAGTCGTAATGCTTGACGACGACCGCGTTGATTTGCGGATCGACTTTCGCGGTGCGGGCAATCGCCTCGTCGAGCAATTCCTTCGGCGTGACCTGCTTCTTGCGGACGAGGTCGGCGAGGCCGACCGCGTCGTAGCTGCCATATTCCTTGAAGGCCATGTGCACCCCTCATTGACCGGGCCGATCGATGGATCGGCCGGGTCGAAGCACGGTCGGTCATCGCTGACGGGTCAGAGCACGTCCTGATTGATCACGTTCACGCGCAACGGATCGCCATCCAGCACGCTCAGGATATTGCGTGCGGTCTGCTCGCTCATGCGATCCACGGCTTCCCGGGTCACGCCGGCGACGTGGGGAGCGAAGATGACGTTCGGCAGCGCGAACAGCGAATGTCCGGCCGGCGGCGGCTCCTGTTCGAACACGTCGAGACCGGCGCCGGCGAGCTTGCCCGACACCAGTGCACTATGCAGCGCCGGCTCGTCGACGATGCCGCCGCGCGCGGTATTGATCAGATAGGCGGCCGGCTTCATCAACTTCAACCGCGCCGCATTGAACATGCCGATGGTCTCGGGCGTCTTCGGGCAATGGATGCTGACGAAGTCGGCATGCGGCAAGGCCGCATCGAGATCGGTGACCGGCTCGCAGCCGGCGGCTTTGATGTCGGCTGCGGGCTTGTAGGGATCGAAAACCTGGACGTTCATTTCCATCGCTTGGCAGCGCTTGGCGGTGCGCGTGCCGATGCGGCCGAAGCCCACGATCAGGACCGTCTTGCCGTAGAGGTCGTAGGGCAGCATGCCGAGCCGGCTCGGCCATTTGTTGTCGCGGACGATGGAATGCATTTCGACGGCTCGCTTGGCGAGCGTCAGCATCATGAACAATGCGCACTCGGCAACGGAGGGCGAATTCGCGGTGCCGGCGACCATCAGCGGTACTTTGCGGCGGCTCAGCGCGGGTACGTCGACGGCGTCAAAGCCGACGCCGATCCGGGTCACCACCAGCATGTCCCTGGACGCTTCCAGCTCCGGCTCGCCGAACCGGGTGCCGCCGAGGGCGACGCCATGGACCGGGGCGTGCTCCTTCAGCTTGGCCTGGAAATCCGGTTGCGAGATCATGTTGGGGAATTCGACGAGTTCGACATCGTCGCGTGCGTCGAGCAACGCGCGCCCCTGCTGTGACATCGATTCCGTGACGAAGATTTTCTTCTTGTTGGTCGCCATTTCCTGCCCTTGGGGTTGTTTCCGCCGTCAAATGACGGCGCCGGTCCCCTCATTTAGCAGGTGCATATTATTGAGGTCCACTGCCAATCGCAGCGGGGCGCCATCCCGCGCGCCGGCGTTGGGATTGACCCGGCCGCAGATCTGCGCGCCCTCGAGCGCGAAATAGATCAGCGTCTCCATCCCCATCGGCTCGGTGACGTCGAGCACGGCATCGAAGCTCTCGACGCCGGGCTCCGGATGCGCCTTGGCTTCGGTGATGTGCTCGGGCCGCAGACCCAGCAGCAGTTTGTCGGTTCGAGACGCGCCCTGGTATCGGGCGGCGCGGGCCGGCGGCAGCGGGAAGGCGATGCGGTCGGTGATCCGGACGTGCAGCTTGCCGCCGGACTCTTCGAGCCGGCAGGGGATGAAGTTCATCGCCGGCGAGCCGATGAAGCTGGCGACGAATTTGGTCGCAGGCTTGTGATAGAGCTCGTTCGGCGTGCCGATCTGTTCGATGCGGCCGTGGTTCATCACCACGACTCGGTCGGCCAGCGTCATCGCCTCGACCTGGTCGTGGGTGACGTAAACCGTCGTGGTGCGGACCTTCTGGTGCACCTTCTTGATTTCGATCCGCATCTGGACCCGGAGCTTGGCGTCCAGATTGGACAGCGGCTCGTCGAACAGGAAGACTTTTGGGTTGCGCACGATCGCGCGGCCCATGGCGACGCGCTGGCGCTGGCCGCCGGACAATTGCTTCGGCTTGCGATCGACCAGTTCGACGATGTCGAGCATGCGCGCGGCTTCGTCGATCCGGGTCTTGATCTCGGCCTTCGGATAGCGTTTCAGCCGCAGCCCGAACGACATGTTTTCGGCGACCGTCATGTGTGGATAGAGCGCGTAGTTCTGGAACACCATCGCGATGTCGCGGTCCTTTGGCGGTACGTCGTTGACGACGTCGCCACCGATCATGATGTCGCCGCCGGTGATGTCTTCCAGGCCTGCGATCATCCGCAGCGTGGTCGACTTTCCGCAACCCGACGGTCCCACCAGCACGACAAACTCATGGTCGGCGATATCGAGATCGATGCCGCGCACCGCCTCGACGTCGTCGTACTTCTTGACAACCTTACGCAACGTCACGTCAGCCATGAGTTCAACCCTTTGTCGCACCGGCGGTCAGGCCGGCAATGTAGTAGTCCATCAGGAACGCGTAGATGATCAGCGGGGGGGCGGCACCGAGCAGGGCGCCGGTCATGATCTGTCCCCAGTTGAACACGTCGCCCTTGATCAGGGTGGTGATGATGCCGACCGGCAGCACCAGTTGATCGGTCGAGGTCGTGAACACCAGCGGATAGAGGAACTGCGCCCACGACACGGTGAAGGCAAAGATGGTCGCCGCGATCAGGCCGGGCAGCGCCACCGGGATGAATATCCGCGTCAGGGTCTGGAACCAGGAGGCGCCGTCGATGATCGCGGCCTCATCAAGCTCCTTCGGGATCGAGGCGAAGTAGCCGATCATGATCCAGGTGCAGAACGGCACCGTCAGTGTCGGATAGATCAACAGCAGCACGTACCAGCGGTTGATCAACTGGATGCCGGTCCATTCGCCGAACAGCGCAAACACCTTGAACAAGGGAATGAACAGCAGGGTGTCCGGGATCAGGTAAGTCAGGAACACGCCGGTCGCAAGCGTCGTCGAACCCCAGAACCGCATCCGCGCCAGGGCGAAAGCCGCCGGGACTGATATCAGCATGGTGATGGTGACCACGAAGATGGAAACGAGGGCCGAATTCCAGAAGAACCGCAGGAACTGGTTCGAGGTCAGCAGTCCGATGTAGTTGTCCAGCGTGGGGTGGAAAACCCACCACGGATTGGTCGCCGCCGAGATTTCCGCGCTGGTCTTCAGCGAGGTGATCAGCATGTAGATTGGCGGCAGCAGCGAGAAGATCGCAAACAGGGTCAGGAAAAAATACGACCATCGCAGCGCCCAGGTGCGGTCGCGGCTCATGCTACCATATTTGACGTTACGGGTCGGCGCGGCCTTGTCGATCGTGACGGTGCTCATCAGGATTCATTCCCGCGCTTGTTGACGTCGCGCAGGATGAAGATCGCTGCGACCGCCAGGATTGGCACCATGAATAGCGAGACGCTGGCGCCCAGCGGAATGTCGCTGCCTTCGATGCCGATCCGGAAGGCCCAGGTGGCAAAGATGTGGGTGTGATCCAGCGGTCCGCCGGCGGTGAGGATTCGTACGATGTCGAAATTGGCGAAGGTGACGATCAGCGAGAACAGCGTCGTGATCGCGATGATGTTGCGCATCATCGGCAGCGTGATGTACCAGATTCGCTGCCACCAGTTGGCGCCGTCGATCGCGGCGGCTTCATAGAGCTGCTCGGGCACCGATTTCAGCGATGCCAGATACATGATCATGAAGAACGGCGCGCCGTACCAGACGTTGACCAGGATGACCGAGAAGCGCGCCCAGGTGGCGTCGCCGGTCCACGGGATCGGCCCGATGCCGAAAAACGACAGCGTGTAATTGAAGGCGCTGTAGGAGGGGTCGAACAGCCACAGCCATGCCAGCGTGCTCATGGCCGGCGGGATCACCCACGGCACCAGCAGCATGCCGCGCCATTTGCGCTGGCCCTTGGCCGGAATGTTGTGGACGAAATGCGCGACGATGAAACCGATCAGCGCCTTGAAGACCACGGCCGTGACCGCGAAAATGCAGGACTGCTTGACCACCAGCCAGAAGGTGTCGCGTTTGAACAGGAATTCGAAATTGCCGAAACCGACGAACCGTTGCATCGACTTGTTGAGGGTCGCCAGATGTACCGAATAGAACGCGGGGTAAAGCACCAGCAATAGGATCAGAATGATCAAAGGCAGCGTCATCAGGAACGCGGATGTCGATTTGCGCTTCAGCGCCTTCTGCAGACTGGAGCGCTTTCGCGGCGTTTGCGTTGCGCCAACACGGTCCGGCTGCAATGCGACATCAGCCATGATGTATCTTCCTCGCGCGATTTATTTGGACGAAACGGATTCTTGCATTGCCGAGAGCCGGCATCTGGTCGGCTCTCGATAGCGGCTTGTCAAAAACGGATTCGCCGCAAGCAGCCCGCAATGCACGGACCGTTGCGGCGATATCTTCCGTTCTAGCTCCGCATGAAGCCTTCGCACTCGCCTTCGGCCCAGGCGAGCGTCTTTTCCATCGCTTCGCCCTGGTGATAACGCAGACACATCTTGGTCAGCGTGGCCTGCGCGTAAATCTGCTGCGCAATCTTGGGCGGTGCGGGGGAGGCTGCGATCGACAGCGTCTGGTGCTTGTAAGGGTTCGGATAGTGATAGAGCGTGCCCTTCGGCGGCCCTTCTTCCTGCCAGACCTTCAGCGTCGTCAGCTTCTCGAAGGCCGGCAGGTCGTAGCCGCCGCTGGCCGTCACCATCTTTTCGATCGCCGCCGGCTTCGACAGTTGAATCAGCAGGCTTCTCGCCGCTTCCTTGTTCTTGGAGAAGTTCCAGATGCTCCAGAAATAGGGCAGATAGGGCGCAAAGCGCCCCTTCGGCCCGGCCGGGAAGCCGTGGGTCCAACATTGCTCGGCGACCTGCGGCGCGTCGCGTTTGGCGACAGCCCAGGCGCTCGGCGGATTCATGATCATCGCGCCCCGGCCGGAGACCAGCCATTTGTTGTTGGACGCGTCGTCCCAGGCCGCGACATCCGGCGGCAGGAACGAGATCAGCTTCTTGTAATAGTCGAGCGCCTGGCGGACCGCGTCGGTCTTGACGGTGACGTTGCCCTTGGCGTCCACGAGTGCGGCACCGAACGACAGGAAGATCGCGCCGCAGGTATCGACGTTGTCGGTGGTCTCGCCGAGGCCGATGCCGAACGGGACGCCGCCTTTGTGGCAGGCTTCGGCCGCCTTCAGGAAGGTGTCGAGGGTCCAGTTGTCGGCCTTCGGTTCAGAACCCGCCGGATACATTGCCTGCACGTCGATGCCGGCGTGCTTCTTCATCAGGTCGATGCGCGAGCAGGGCCCCTTGATCTGGCTGCCGACGCAGGCGGGCACGCCGAGCCACTTGTTGCCGACCGTGCCGAGATATTTGGCCGTGCCGTTGACTTCGCCGTTCTCGGCGATGATCGGCCCCATGATGTCGGCGACGTCATCGAGCTGCTCGGCATTGGCATGGGCCCACCATGTCGGCATCGCGAAGATGTCATGGCCGGATTTCGCCTGCGCTTCGGCGGCGATCGTCAGCAGGTTCTTGTTACCCTGGCTCGGGATGTAGTCGATCGTGACCTCGACCTTGGCCTTTTCGGCCCACTCATTGACAATCGCGGTGGAGGCCGCGTTGGCACCGGGCACCCAATGGTCCCAGAATCCGATCGTCAGCTTGCCGGCGGCGTGGGCGCCCCGGATATAGGGTGCGGTGACCAGCGCCGCGGACGACAGCGCTGTAGCAGCAACAAATTGGCGTCGGGTAAGCTTCTTCCGTGTCATGGCATTCCTCCCTGGATGGGCCAATCGGATAGAAAGAAATTCCGTTTTTGTTTTTTTATTCGGCGCCATTCGGTCGCCGCGGATATTTCATTATTGACGATCAGAGCAGAATTGCCAGCGTCTGTCGAGAAATCACGTGGCCGCGGTTCTTGAACTAACGTTGTGTGCAGATTGCAGGCAGCCGGACCCCAGAGGCCCCCTGAGTCCATTCAGTTCCGATGCCCGAGGAGCGATATTGCGTTGCACACAGCAAACGCGACGGCGTGCAAGAGGATGTGAGATAGCGCCGCAGGTTCCCCGGCGCCTGTCAAACCCGGCTCAACGCCGCATTTTCCGTCATCGGCGAGACCTGACGCGGCAGGTAGACTCGCGCGCCGCGAAAACGATAAAATCGGATTCGGCAGCGGTCCCCAGCCGCAACGACCGCCATGCCGGCAGCTCACGTTCGATCATGGAGACCAACCAATGACTAGCCCGAGACCGAAGCTGCGCGCGCGGCTTAAATTGTGCGCAGCCCTTGGGGCGGCCGCCATCATGCTGTTCGGCGCATCGCTTGTGGTGGAGGCCCAGGTAGTCGAGGGCGTCCAAAAAGGCGCCCGGGAGGGTAACAAGGCGGCCGGTCCGGTCGGCGGTGTGCTCGGCGGCGCCATCGGCGGCGTTGTCGGTGTGGTGACCGGCGTTACCGGGGTCATCACCGGCGGTGGACAACAGCAATCCGCTCCGGCGAAGGGTGGCAAACAGGGCGATACCGCAAAACAGGGGGAGACCGGCAAATCAGGGAAGGCGGCCAAGGGGACCAAGACGGCGGCGAAACAGCCGCAGGTGCTGACCCAGACCGGCGCTCCGCAAATCACCGGCGAACAGATCGTCGCCAACAGCGACGCCAATATCGAACGCATCAAGAAGTCATTGAACCTGACGCCCGAGCAGGAGAAGAACTGGGCCGGCTTCAACAGTGCGATGCACTATCTCGGCCATAATGGCGCCGACCGCCTCAACCTGCGTATTGCGCGCGCCAAGCGCGACCCGCCGGACGACATCATCGAGCAGATGCGCAACGAAGCCCAGTTTCTCAACGATCGCGCGGTCGACCAGCGCAACGTCGCCGATGCGGCCGAGCCGCTGTTCACGAGCCTGGACGACAAGCAAAAAGTGACCTTCATCCAGGAAATGGTCAATCTGAGCCACGAGCGCGGGCTGGATTAACGCCGCTTTCCCCGGCGCGTGCGCGCAAAACGGCAAAACGGCGTCCCGATCAAGGCAGTGCTTTGAGGCGTTCTGCCCGCGGGCGAATAGCCGGGCACGCATGCCCTGGGGTAGGTTTATAGGCGCGGCACCCGGCTATCCTGCCGCAGCGGCGCGGCCGTTCCAATCGCCACGCAATGATGAAGAAACCCTGACCGATTAGCGCCCGACTGATGGCGCAGTCGAGGCCTTGTCGGGAACCGCTAACGCAAAGCCGAAGTCAAAAAGCCTGAATTCAAACATGTTCGGCCAGCGCTGGAGCGTTTTCCAGCGAAGTGGATTGCGGTTCGCGTCACGAAAACGCGTCAAAATAAAAATCTAGAGTCCCGTTCCGATGTAATCGGAACGGGCTCTGGGCTGGCCGAACAATCGAACCATGCTTGCAGCAACGGTTGCCTAGGTCTTCGGGAAGTTCAGCTCCACGCCGACGCCATCGGGATCGTAGAGAAAGAATTGCGTGTCGCCGGTACGCGGCACGATGCTCTCGCGAAATTTGACGTTCCTGGCCTGCAGGCGCTTGCGCACGCCGTCGACGTCGGTCGCGGCAAAGGCGATGTGGTCGAGCCGGCCAGTGTCTTCGTATTTTTTCTCGGTGCCGCGCACCACGATGCCCTCACGCGGCTTGCGCGTCCCCATCAGATGCACCGTGGCGGCGCCGCCGGAATAGAGCCAGTAGCCGGGAAAATCGAGCGGCGGACGATCGCCGTTCTCCAGTCCAAGCACGTCGCAGTAGAAATCCTTGGTGCGTTCGAGATCGGAAGGTTCGATGGTGTAGTGCTGCAGTCCGCCGAGTCCCATGGTTTCTTCTCCTTAAGAAGCAAAAGGGGGTTAAACGAAGGTGAGGTCGGCATCGGCGCCCATCATCCAGGCGCCGACGGTTTCGAAATGTCTGATCTGGCCCTGCAACTGCTGGGTCACGGTGTGAATATCGCGAAAACGGCGTTCCAGCGGGTGGCCCTCGAAGATCGCGGTGGCGCCTGCAGCATTGTAGGCGAAGTCGACCGCCTCGCGCGCCTTGTGGATGGCGTTGGTGGCGGCCATGCGGACGGTGATGCGCTGCGCGACCGTGATGCTGGCGCCGGCCTCCAGATCCTTCCATATCTCAGCCATCGACTGCAGCACGAAGCCGCGCGCGGCCCGCAGATTGACCTCGGCTTGGGCGAGGCCGGTCTGCACCACGGCGTTGTCGCGCAGCGTGCTCCTGGCGCCGCGCGGCACCTTGTTGCGCGCCACCTCGACGAAATCATCGAGTACGCTTCTGGCGATGCCGCAGGCGACGCCGGCAAAGCCGACCTGGTAGCAAGTGCCGGCACCCATCCGGTAGAGCGGGCCGTTTTCACGGCATTCGCGGTCGAATTCGCGGGTGATCGAGTGATCCGCTCGAACGAAAAAGTCCTTCAATGCGAACTGGTCGCTGGCGGTACCGCGCAAACCGACCGTGTTCCAGATGTCGGTCCATTCGACGTCCTCGGTTCGCACCAGCATGGTGCGCTCCTGCGGCATGCCATTGGTTTCCAGTCGGGGAGAGCCGTCGGCCGCAAAGATCGGGCAATGTGCGCCGAGCCAGGTCGCGTGCCGCCCGCCGGAGGCAAAGGACCACACGCCGGTGACCCGGTAGCCGCCCTCGCATTCGATCGCGCTGACTTTGGGACCGGGGCCCCAGGCCAGCACCGCGCGCGGATCCTCGAAGATCGCGCGCGCCACCGGCAGATCGAGATAGGCCGCCGACATCGCGCAGCCGCCGGCCTGGCTGAGGCACCAGGCGGTGGACGCATCGGCTTTGGCGATGGTCTCGATGACATGGAAGAATGTGACGGGATCGGTCTCGATCCCGTCGGTCGAGCGCGGCAGCAACAGACGAAACAGCCGCGCATCGTGGAGCTTGTCGAGTAGCGCCGGCGGCAGCCGACGCGTGGTCTCGATCTCGTTGCCGGCCGCGGCAACCTCGGAACGGAGGGCCTCGGCACGGGCGATCATCATTCGGTCACCGGCAAGATCGGCAGCAGTCGCGATCAAATTATCCAAGCCTCCCTGCATCCAAAATCTTGTATCCGGGCCCTTGTATTCAAGCCTTGCTGTTCGAGACTATGCCTGCCGAACTCTCGCTGTCGACATGTCCAGCCCGTCGGCCAGCTCCTTGTCGATCTGCTCGATCGACTTGCCCCTGGTCTCGAAGCCGATGAAATAATACACGATCCCGGCCATCAGGAACCAGCAGCCGAGATAGACGAAGGCGGTCGGAATCTGAGTCATCGGCACGTCGGGCTTGAGATAGTTGTTGGAACCCACGATCATGGCAAGCCCAACCGGTCCGATGATCTTGCCGATGCCGCCAAAGCCATAGGCTGAGCCCATGCCGGTGGTTCGCAGATGGGAGGGCCAGACCTCGGCGGCATAAGGTCCGACGATGGCAAAGCCACCATCGGCGAAGAAGAACGTCACCGCCAGGATCAGCCAGAACGCCGATAGGCCAAACAGCGTCGCATCGTAATTGTAACCGGCGACGATGGTCAGGACGCCGGCGCCGATACCCAATAGTCCGCCGGAGGTGCGCCGTCCCAACCGCTCCGAGAAATAGGAGAAGGAGAGGCGGCCGATGAATCCGCAGACGGTGAGCAGGATCATCATCTTGGCGGCTTCCTGCGGCGTCACCTTCAAGAGCAGCACGAACAGCGACGGCGCCCAGAGCGTGATGCCGTAGACGCCGGTTTGCGCGCCGGCATTGCCGAGCCAGGAAACCAGCAGGCTGCGCGGATATTTGAACAGATCGAACCAGCTCGTCTTGATGACCGGACCGGCATCGGCCGCGGTCGGCAATGGCAGCGCCGATGGCTCCATCTGCAGCGCCCAGGCGAGCGACTTCCGCGCCTCCTCGTAACGGCCCTGGCGGCACAGCCAGCGCGGGCTCTCCGGAACCCAGAGCCGGACCAGCAGCACCAGCAACGCCGGCAGTACGCCGATCGCAAACAACAGCCGCCACTGGTCGCTGCCCATGAAGGCGCCCATGACAGCGCCGAGGCCGACGCCGAGCGGGATGACGCAGGTCACGAGACCGCCGACCCAGCCGCGCTTGGAAGAGGGCATGAATTCCTGCACCAGCGGCAGGTCGACGCAATAGAGCCCGCCGACGCCGACGCCGACGAAGAAACGCATGATGGAAAGGTAAACCCAGCCATTGTCGGGCGTGAAGTAAAGCAGACCGGTGGCGATCGAGAAATTCAGGACGGTGCCGATGAAGACCATGCGGCGGCCGATGCGATCGGCGAGCCAGCCCCAGACATACGCGCCAATGATGGCACCGATGCCGGAACTCATCAGCACGAAGGCCGATTGTCCGAAGGTCAGCTTCCAGGGACCGATCAGGAAGGCGAGCACGAAGCCGATCAGGAAGTAATCGAAGAATTCGAGCGCATCGCCGATGATGGCAGCGGCGAGGATTTTGATCTGGTTGCCGGTCAGCGTCGTCCGGCGATCGAGGATCTCGAACATGGCGTTTCCCCCTGTGGCGCCTGTTCATGTCCGGACGGGCGTCGCGCCTGCGCACCGCCTATGTGAAAAGGGTATCGCCAGGTCGCCGCAGGCGACAAGCCCATGAAGACGCGGAGCACATGTGCATAGAAGCGAGGGAGGGCTTGATACTGCTGCGCACAAATCGGAAGGTGAAGGCGGTTGATTTGTTGCTTGCGCTGCATCGCACGCGCGCCGTTTGCTTAAGCCTTTCCGGCTCTCATTAGTATTTTCCGAGTCCCGCGGCCACACGTATGGAAGAAAAGCGAAAGTATCCGCGAATCGAGATCGAGGAGCTCGCCTATGTTTCTTCGGGCGGCTCCGTGATGCGTTGCGTGGTGCGGAATATTTCGCGCGACGGTGCTGCGATCGACGTCGAGAACCCTGCATTCGTTCCGCAGCAGTTTCGCCTCGTGATGGCGAAGGACTCCTCGATCGTTCATGAGTGCCGGGTCGCCTGGATCAAGCAGAACCGGATCGGCCTCACGTTCATCGGTGTCGCACCGGAACCGCCGGAATGAAGGGATGTGTCAGTCAATCCTGAGCTTCGCATCGCGCACCACCTTGGCCCATTTCTCCATTTCCAGCTTGATACGGGCGCCGAACTCTTCCGGCTTGTTCGCCACCCCCTTGAACCCGAGCGTCGTAAGGCGGTCCTTGACGTCGGCCTGGGCGACCGCCTTGGCAATCTCGCGATAAAGCAGGTCGACGATTTCTTTCGGCGTTCCCGCCGGTGCAACGAGCCCGGTGATGGTGTCGGCCTCTTGATCCTTGATGCCCTGTTCGGCGAAGGTCGGCACGTCAGGCAGTTGGCTCGCCCGCTCGGTTGCGGCAACACCAAGCGCGCGCAATTGCCCAGCCTGGATGGCCGAAAGGGAGGACGGCAACGCCGTGAAGGCAATCGGCGTGTGGCCACCGACCGTGGCCTGAACTGCCGGCGCCGCGCCTGTAAACGGCACGTGCACGAGGTCGAGACCGAATGCGAGCCGGAACAGTTCGCCGCCGAGGTGAGGCGTCGAGCCGACGCCGGGACCGGCATAGCTGTACTTGCCGGGATTATCCCGGATGAGCTGCACCAGTTCTGGAAGCGATTTGGCCGGCACCGACGGGTTGACCACCACGACGTTCGGCGACACCGCGACCAGCGTCACCG
>Ga0193742_1001489_pt1 | contig 14115 bp, 11 predicted proteins | sample L2c1metaG_FD_165511 | JGI IMG/M metagenome (GOLD analysis project Ga0193742, IMG submission 165511) | Soil microbial communities from a riparian zone of the East river system, Colorado, United States - L2c1 | ecosystem: Environmental > Terrestrial > Soil > Riparian zone | place: USA: East River... | reverse complement strand
CCGGGCTATCTCGCCGATCGCGCCGGGTGGCAGGTGTCGACCCAGCAACTGGTCGCGGCGCGGCAGGGGCTGGCGACGCGCCGCCCGCTCGCCGTGCGCCCGACCAATGTCGAAAAATGGTACGAGGCGCTGCTGAACCAGGCGCGCAACGCCTCTAACGACCGGCAATACCAGACCGCGTACGACATCGCGCGGCAGGTGGACGACGCCTATGCGCCCGGCGCCAACGTATCGATCCAGCCTTATGGCGAGCGCGACGACTATACGAGCCTGGTGTGGCTGGCGGGAACCACCGCCTTCTACGAACTGCGCCGGCCGGCTGACGCGGTGGGCATGTTCGCGCGCTATGCCGGCGGATCGCAGACGCCGCAGACGCGGTCAAAGGGATATTACTGGGCCGGTCGCGCAGCCGAGGCCGCCGGGCAGCGCGAGGCAGCCGCGGGCTATTTCGCGCAGGCCGCGGCCTTTGCCGACCAGTTCTACGGCCAGCTTGCGCTGGAACGGACCAAGCGCCCGCTGACGCCCCCACCGGTGGTGAACGCGACCGCGCCCGAGCCCGCGCGGCAGGCATTCTACCGCCGCGAGGTGGTGCGCGCCGCGGAGATGCTGGGCGAGCTGGGCGCGTGGAGCGACCAGACGCTGTTCCTCCGCCAGATCGCGGCTGACGCCAAGACCGATACCGATCACCTGCTGGGGGCCGAATTCGCCCGCCGGCTCAACCGCCCCGATCTGGGCGTGATGGTCGGGCGCAGCGCGCGGACCAACGGGCTGAGCGACTATGTCGCCAGCGGTTATCCCACCGTGCCGATCCCGCCGCAGCACAACGCGCATTGGGTGATGGTCCACGGCATCATGCGGCAGGAAAGCCAGTTCGACCGGCAGGCGGTCAGCTCGGCCGGCGCGCGCGGGATGATGCAGCTGATGCCGGGCACCGCGCGGGAGCAGGCGAGCAAGCTGGGCCTGCCCTATGTGCCGGGCAACCTGACCAGCGACCCGCTGTACAACATCAACATCGGATCGAGCTATTTCCAGCGCATGCTGAGCAATTACGGCGGCAGCTACCCGCTGGCGGTGGCGGCGTATAATGCCGGGCCGGGCAATGTGAACAAATGGCTTCGTGCGAACGGCGATCCGCGCACGGGTTCGGTCGATTGGCTGCGGTGGCTGGAGCAGATTCCGTACACCGAGACCAAGGGCTATGTGCAGCGCGTGCTGGAAAACGCCGTGGTGTACGACCTGATGAACCCGCAGCGATCGACCAACCGCGGCGATGCGCCGCTGTCGCGATATCTGGGGAAACGGCAGCCGGGTTAGACGCGCACTCATCCTCGTCATGCTCAACTCGTTTCAGCATCCATCGCGCCACAAGCGCGGCCCGCGCCGATGGAGAGGTGGACCCTGAAACAAGTTCAGGGTGACGGTGTGGTGGGTTATGGAATCGGTCATGGACCGCCCCAACTACATCACCCCCACCGGCTACGCTGCGCTGCGCGCCGAATATGACGCGCTGTTCCTGGTCGAGCGGCCGCAGATCGTCGAGACGGTCAGCTGGGCAGCGGGCAATGGCGATCGGTCCGAGAATGGCGATTACATCTACGGCCGCAAGCGCCTGCGCGAGATCGATCGCCGGCTGAGCTTTCTGTCGAAACGGATGAAGGCGGCCAAGGTGGTCGATCCGGCAGCGCAGGCTGACCGATCGAAGGTGTTCTTCGGCGCAACCGTGACGATCGCCGACCAGGACGATGCCCGGCGTATCCTGACCATCGTCGGCAATGACGAGACCGATGCCACCGCAGGCCGGATCGGCTGGGATTCGCCGATCGCACAGGCGTTGCGCGGCGCGGGCGTGGGCGATGTGCGCCGCGTCACGCTGCCCGCAGGGGAGCGCGAATATGAGGTGATGGCGGTCAGCTATCCCTGACTAGCCGCGATCGATCCGCGCGGCATAGCAGCCGCGCCGGGCGAAATGGGCGTGCAAATAGGCGGTGCCGGGCGCGGCGAGCAGGCGCTCGATCACCGGCTCCGCCTCACGCCCTTCGACGACATCGGCATCGGTCATCATCCCCGCCGCGTCGAACGCGCGCAGCGACAGCAGGCGCGAGGCGAGTTGTTCGGGCAGGGCATCGGTCTCGACCCGCCCCGTCGCGCCTTCTCGGACGAAGATCGCGTGGCGCGAACGGAACGGCGTGTTGGCGCTCTGGTGTTCGTAGTTGAGCAAGAGCACCTTCTCGCCCGGCTCGGCATCCTCCAGCGTGACGCGGCAGGGGAACCCCGGCTTGGTCTCCGCGACCATCCGGGTCGCGCCTTCCCAAGCCAGGGAACCGTCGTCGAGGCCGTAGAGATGGACGAAAGGCTGGGCGTCGAGGCTGGTAACGCGGAACATGGCTGGTCTCCCGATGGTGTCGGGCATCGGAATAGGCGCGGCCGATCGCCATGCCGTCCCGCGGTTTGCGACCAAACTCAGTCCAGCCCAAGTTCCTTCTTCGCCAGCCTTTTCAGCTCGGGATCGAGCGGCGGCGGTTCCATTGGCACCAGCGCCTCCAGCCGATCGGCGATATGCGTCAGCGCGGCGATGCGGGCGGCTTTCTTGTCGTTGCCGTCGATCACCGTCCACGGCGCCCAGCGCGTGTCGGTCTGGCGGAACATCTCGTCCATCGCCTTCAGATAATCGGCGCGGCGGGCGCGGTTGCGATAATCGTCCGCGCCGGTCTTCCAGCGTTTCCACGGATCTTCGAAGCGCTTCTTGAAACGCTTGTCCTGTTCCTTCTGGGTGATGTGGACGAACAGCTTGATCAGGGGCGTGCCCGAATCCTTCTGCTGCGCTTCGAACTCGTTGATCTCGTCATAGCCGCGGCGCCATTCTGCCTCGGTGGCGAAGCCCTCGACCCGTTCGACCAGCACGCGGCCGTACCAGCTGCGATCGAAGATGCTGATGTTGCTGTCGGCGGGGAGCCGCTGCCAGAAGCGCCAGAGGAAGTGGCGCGCCTTTTCTTCCGGGGATGGCGCGGCGATCGGCCAGACCTCGAAATAGCGCGGATCCCATTCGGCGACGGCGCGCTGGATGATCCCCCCCTTCCCCGCCGCATCCCAGCCCTCGAGCAGGATCACGGCGCGGCGATCATGGACGATGAACGCGGTGTGCGCGCGCGAAAGGCGCTGCTGGATGGCCTTGAGCGCGTCCGCATAGTCGCCGTCGAAATCGGCGCCCTTTTCATAGTCCTTCAGATCGATGCTCATGCGCGCCACCCGTTGATCTTCATCCGCAGCCGCAGGATGCGGTCGTTGGCGGTGAGGAACAAGGTTCGCCCATCCTCGCCGAACGCGCAATTGGCGATCGGTGCGCCGGTCTCGATCAGGCCGAGCGGCTCGGCATCGGGCGTGAGAACCATCATGCCGCCGGGAACGCTGTTGAAATGGGTGCCATCGGCGGCGATCTTCATCCCGTCCTGCGATCCGGGCGCGCCGCTACGCGCCATTTCCGTGCAATCGAGCCATATCTGGCGGCCGGTGGGCATACCGCTCTTATCGAGATCATACACCACGATGTGCGGCGTCTCCTTGTCCGAATTTGCGACAAACAGGCGTTTTTCGTCGGGCGACAAGGCGACGCCATTGGGCCGAGTCAGGCTCGCGTCGATCAGGGCGAGCGTACCATCGGGCGCGCGGCGATAGACGCCGTTGTGCGGCAGTTCCTTCAGGGGCGAATCGTCGCCGCCGACAAGGCCGTAGGGCGGATCGGTGAAATAGATCGCGCGGGAGCGGGTGATGTGGACATCGTTGACGCTGTTGAAGTGCTTGCCCTGATAGCGATCGGCAAGGATTGTGCGGGTCTTGCCCGGCAGATCGACCGCGACGAGTGCGCGCGATCCGCTGTCGGCTACGATAAGCCGGCCCTTGGCATCGATGGCGAGGCCGTTCGATCCGGGTTCGCGGATGGTGGCGGGATCGGGATTGGCGAGTCCCGATGGCCGCATGAACTCGACGAGCCCATATTTGCGGCACCAACGGCGGATGACGTTGGCGGGTGGATCGGAGAAGAGGAGATAATCGCCCTTCTTCGACCAGACCGGCCCTTCGGCCCACTGGATGCCGGTGGCGATCGTCTCGATCGGCGTGGCGGGATCCAAGATGCGGTCGAGGCCGGGGGCGAGCTTTCGGATGCGGGGCGTGACCTCGGCGGCGCGGGCGATGCCCGGGATCGCGAGCGCCAGGCCGAGGCCCAGCAACTCGCGGCGGCGGAGGCCCGCCTGCGTCATTCGGGCCGCACCACCGCGGCAACGTCCTTTTTCACGCCGGGCTGATCGACCAGCTTGATGTTCAGCTCCTTGAGCTGCTTGGCCGATACCAGCCCCGGTGCGCCCATCATCAGGTCTTCGGCCTTCTGGTTCATCGGGAACAGCACGACTTCGCGGATGTTCGGCTCGCCCGCCAGCAGCATGACGATGCGGTCGATGCCCGGCGCGGAGCCGCCATGCGGCGGGGCGCCGCACTTGAACGCATTGATCATCCCGGCGAAATTGGTGTCGACATCGGCCTGCGAATAGCCGGCGATCTCGAACGCCTTGTACATGATTTCCGGCTTGTGGTTCCGGATCGCGCCCGACGACAGTTCCACGCCGTTGCAGACGATGTCGTACTGATAGGCGAGGATATCGAGCGGGTTCATGTTTTCCAGCGCCTCCATCTCGCCCTGCGGCATGCTGAAGGGGTTATGGCTGAAATCGACCTTCTTCGCGTCCTCGTCATATTCGAACATCGGGAAATCGACGATCCAGCAGAATTCGAAGCGGTTCTGGTCGATCAGTTCGAGCTGCTCGCCGACGCGGGTGCGGGCGAGGCCGGCAAGCTTGGCCGCCTGTGCTTCCTTGCCGGCGGAAAAGAAGATGCCGTCGTTGGGGCCCGCACCGATCGCGGCGGCGATGGCCTTCATCCCGTCCTGCCCGTGATTGTTGGCGATCGGGCCGCCGAATACGCCGTCCTTCTGCGTTGCGTAGCCGAGACCCGGAAAGCCTTCGGACTGGGCCCAGCTGTTCATGTCATCGAAGAACTTGCGGCTCTTCTCCGCGGTGCCCGGTGCGGGAATGGCGCGGACAACGTCGCCGGCCTCGACCATCGAGGCGAAGCGGCCGAAGCCCGATCCCTTGAAGTGATCGGACACGTCGGTGATGATGATCGGGTTGCGCAGGTCGGGCTTGTCGCTGCCGTATTTGAGCATCGACTCGCGGTACGGGATGCGCGGGAACGGAGCGGCGGAGACGCTGCGGCCGCGGCCCTGCCAGTCGGCGAACTCCTCGAACACACCGTGAAGGACGGGTTCTATCGCGTTGAAAATATCGTCCTGCGTGACGAAGCTCATCTCGAAATCGAGCTGGTAGAATTCGCCGGGCGAACGATCGGCGCGGGCGTCCTCGTCGCGGAAACATGGGGCGATCTGGAAATATTTGTCGAAGCCCGCGACCATCAGCAGCTGCTTGAACATCTGCGGCGCCTGCGGAAGCGCGTAGAATTTGCCGGGATGGACGCGGCTGGGGACGAGATAGTCGCGCGCGCCCTCGGGCGAGGACGCGGTCAGGATCGGCGTCTGGAATTCGGTGAAGCCCTGCCCGACCATACGGTTGCGGATCGAGGAGATGACGTTCGAGCGCAGCATGATGTTGGCGTGCAGCCGATCACGCCTGAGATCGAGGAAGCGGTAGCGCAGGCGGATATCCTCGGGATATTCCTGATCGCCCGCGACTGGCATCGGCAGCTCCTGCGCGGCGGACTGGACGGTCGCCTCCAGCGCGCGGATCTCCACCGCGCCGGTCGGCAGGTTGGGGTTCACCACTTCGGGCGCGCGCGCCACGACCTTGCCGGTGATCGTCACCACCGATTCGGTGCGCAGCGACTCGATGACCTGGAACACCGGCCCGTCGACTTCGGTGACGATCTGGATCAGGCCGTAATGGTCGCGCAGATCGACGAAGACGAGATCGCCGTGATCGCGCTTCCGGTGCACCCAACCGGAAACGCGGACGGTCTGGCCGACGTCGGTGTCGCGGAGGGCGGCGCAATTGTGCGTGCGATAGGCGTGCATGGTCACTCGTCTCTGTCTGGATTGGCGCGCGGATGGGTGCGCGCGGAACGGCCTCGCGCTTTCCCGCTACCCCCCCTTTTGTCAACCCGCCTCCCCTCGGCTATGGGGCCGCGATGCATATCCATGACCTGATTACGGACTCGGCGGCACTCGCCAATCTCTGCGCCCGATTGGCCGATTCGCCGTTCATCGCGGTCGACACCGAATTCATGCGCGAAAACAGCTATTGGCCAGAGCTGTGCCTGATCCAGATCGCCGACGAGAACGAGGCGGCGGCGATCGATCCGATGGCTCCGGGCATCGATCTGAAGCCGCTGCTCGATCTGATGACCGAGAATGAGGACGTGCTGAAGGTGTTCCACGCCGGCGGGCAGGACATAGAGATCGTCCACAATCTGACCGGCAAGACCCCGCATCCGCTGTTCGACACGCAGATCGCGGCGATGGCGCTGGGGCAAGGCGAGCAGATCGGCTATTCCAACCTGGTCGATGCGTGGTTGGGCATTTCGCTCGACAAGGGTGCGCGCTTCACTGATTGGGCGCGCCGCCCACTCGACAAGCGCCAGATCGATTACGCGATCGGCGACGTGACGCATCTCGCCGCGATCTTCCCGCGGATGCTGGAAAAGCTGCGCAAGACCGGGCGCGGCGAATGGCTGGATCAGGAGATGGAGCGCATCGCCGAGCCGTCCAATTACGTCACCCTGCCCGAGGACGCCTGGCAGCGCATCCGCATCGCCAGTCGCAAGCCTGAGGTATTGGGGCGGCTGAAGGCGCTGGCGGCATGGCGTGAACGTGAGGCGCAGAACAAGAATCTGCCGCGCGGCCGCATCGCCAAGGACGAGACCGTCGCCGATCTGGCGGGCAATCCGCCGCGCACCCAGGCCGATCTGTCCAAGGTGCGCGGGCTTTCGGCCAGCTGGGCGGGCAACGATATCGGCAAGCGGATGATCGAGGCGCTGGCCGCCGCAGAGCCGATGGGGCCTGACGAAATGCCCGCGCGCGAGGACCGCAAGCCGGGGCTGGGCAAGGAAGGCGCGCTGGTCGCCGATCTGCTGAAGCTGCTGCTCAAGATCCGCGCCAAGGAAATCAACGTCGCACCGCGTCTGCTTGGCCGGTCGGACGATCTGGAAGCGCTGGCCGCCGGGCAACGCGACGGACTGTCGATCCTGACCGGCTGGCGGAGCGACCAGTTCGGCCGCGATGCGTTGGATCTGGTAGAGGGCCGGCTGGCGTTCGCGGTGGTGAACGGCAAGCTCAAGATGACCCGCACCGAACGGGAGGACATGGAATGACCCGCAATCTCGCACTGCTGCCGCTGGCTGCGATGATGATTGCCTGCACGCCGACGCCGGCGGTGGATAACAACGCCGCCGCCCCAGCCGGAGAGACCGCCACGCCTGCACCCGAAACACCTGCGGAGGGCACGATGGACGACATGATGGTGTGCGATGCCGCCGCGGTGCAAAACCTCGTCGGCCAGCCCTATACCGAAGCGGTCGGCAAGGACGCACAGGCGCGCAGCAAGTCCAGATCGATGCGGCTGATCCGCCCCGGCATGGCGGTGACGATGGATTTTCGCAACGACCGGCTGAACATTGAGGTGGACGGCAAGAGCGAGATTACCGCGGTTCGTTGCGGGTAACACTGCCGTCGCCCCGGCGGAGGCCGGGGCCTCAATCGGCAAGCGCGATTTCAGATGTGCCACAAACCTGGAGGCCCCGGCCTCCGCCGGGGCGACGGGTTATCCGCCGGGGCGACGTATTGTCAGCCGAGCAACACCGGTATCCGTCCGAACGCGGTCGCCAGCTGCTTGTGGCGGCGGGCGACGGTGTCGGCGTAGAGGGCGTGGTCCTCGATCGGCAGGGTCAGTGCGAGCGTGCCGTCGAGCAGTTCAACCTTGCTGCGCTCCAGCGGTGCGGCGAGGCCGGCGCTGAGGCGCTGGGCGAAGCGGATCGCCTGGCCCCAGCGTGATGCGCGCGCCAGATCGGCGGCGCTCGCCAGCCGATCGCATGGCGGCGGCGCGCTGGTGGAGCCGCCCAGGCCGGTGAACAGCGCCTGCCCCAGCATCGCCCGCCCGCGGCCGTCGATGCCCACCCAGTTGCCGTGGAGCGCTATCTCCAGCCCGCGTTCGGCGCGGAATTCGGGATTGGCCCGCCAGCCGACATCGCCCAGCAGGCAGGCGGCATGGCGCAGGCGGCGGTCGCGCTCGCCTACGAACAATGGCGCGATCCAGCGATTGAGCAGGTCGCCATGCTCGGCGAAGCGGCCCTGCAACGCGCCCTCCGCCCGCGCGGCGGCGATCAGCGGATCTTCGCGGCGCTGTTCTTCATCGAGCGCGCCGTAGAGCAGGCCTTCGCGCAGGCCGAAGGCGGAGGCGATCATCGGCCCCGTGCCCAGCTGGCGGCGCAGCGCGGAAAGCAACGCGGCGGCATCGACCAACGTGGGAATGCGCGCACCCGACAGCGACGGCACTTCCTTAAGCCGCGCTTTCGAACTGTGCGCAAGCACGCGGAACAGGTGGGTCGGCGCGGTTTCGGCAAGCCGGTAGCCGTGGATGACGGGCAGTGGGTAATCGTTCAGATGCATGTCGATCCGCGCCAGCGCGCGCCACGATCCGCCGACCAGATAGAGCGGCAGCCCCTTGCCCTGCCCGGCCCAGCCCGTTTTTTTCAGCAGCTTGCCGACATGGCGTTCCAGCGCGCCGCGCCCCTTGGCCCGCACCGCCCCGATGCGCAGCACACCCAGCGGCAGCGAGACGCGATCATGCAGCGCGCCGTCCTTGACGCGGATCAGTTCCAGACTGCCGCCGCCGAGATCGCCGACGATGCCATCGGCCTTGGGGATCGCCGAAAGTACGCCCAGCCCGGCGGCCTCGGCTTCTTCGTTGCCGGTCAGAATATCGACCTGCAGCCCCTCTGCCTCGGCGAGCGCAATCAGCGCCGCGCCGTTGGATGCCTCGCGCACCGCGGCGGTGGCGACGGTACGCACGTTTGCGACCTGCATCGCACGGGTCAACGCGGCGAAGCGGGCGAGGCCGTCTCCCGCCATCGCGAGCGAATCGCCGGAAAGCCGCCCGGTATCCCCCAGCCCGCGCCCCAACCCGGCCATCACCTTTTCGTTGAACACCACCGCTGGAAGCCGCTCAGGCCCGTCATAGACGACGAGACGGATCGAGTTGGAACCCACATCGATGATCGCGCGGCTCTGCGGCGACATCGGCGCCGTGGGCGCGGCCGCCGGCTTGCGGAACAGCAGGGTCGCCACGCTAGCGCCTGCGCCCGAGCGACAATTTGGGAACCGACCGGCTGCCCGCCAGTGCCGCGCCGCGCCCCGACAGCGACGGGTTGGTCATGAAATAGCGGTGCAGGTTGAATGGCTTCTCGCCGGGCGTCACGCGGATGTAGCGGCCTTCGGCATCCAGTTCCCAGCTCTGTTCGTTGTCGATCAGGTTCGCGACCATCACCTGATCGAGGATCTGGTCGTGCACCGTCGGGTTCTGAATGGGCATCATATATTCGACCCGGCGATCGAAATTGCGCGGCATCCAGTCGGCCGAGGAAATGAACAGTTTCGCCCCGTCATTGGGCAGCGCCTTGCCGTTGCCGAACGCCCAGATGCGGCTGTGCTCCAGGAACCGGCCGATCACCGATTTCACCCGGATGCGATCGGACAATCCAGCTACGCCGGGACGCAGGCAGCAGATGCCGCGGATGACCAGATCGATCTCCACCCCCGCGCTGCTCGCCTCATACAGCTTCTCGATGATCGCGGGATCGACCAGCGAGTTCATCTTGGCCCAGATCGCGCCGGGCGTGTCCGCGCGCGCATTGGCGATCTCGACATCGATCAGCTCGACCAGCCGGTTGCGCATGTCCATCGGCGACATGGTGATCAGTTCCAGCCGCTCGGGTTCGACATAGCCGGTGATGTAGTTGAACAGCTGCGCCGCATCGCGCCCGGCGCGCGGATCAGCGGTGAAGAAGCTGAGATCGGTATAGATGCGCGCGGTGATCGGGTGATAATTGCCCGTGCCGAAGTGGCAGTAGGTGCGGTACTGCCCGCCCTCGCGCCGGACGACCATCGATACCTTGGCGTGGGTTTTCCAGTCGATGAAGCCATAGACCACCTGCACGCCCGCGCGTTCCAGCGCGGAGGCCCAGAGCAGATTCTGCTCCTCGTCGAAGCGCGCCTTCAGCTCGACGATCGCGGTCACCGATTTGCCCGCTTCGGCGGCGGCGATCAACGCATTGACGACCGCCGATTGCTTGCCCGCGCGGTAGAGCGTCTGCTTGATCGCGACGACATCCGGATCGCCGGCGGCCTGCTTGAGGAAGGCCAGCACCACGTCGAACGATTCATACGGGTGGTGGACGACGATGTCCTTGGCGCGAATCGCGGCGAAGCAGTCCCCGCCATGCTCGCGGATACGTTCGGGAAAGCGCGGGGTGAAGGACGGGAATTTGAGGTCTGGCCGATCCTCCTCGACCAGCGCCTCGAGATCGCCGATGCCCAATGGGCCGTCGCTGTCGGTGACGATAGCCTCGCCCGCGCCGAGTTCTTCCTTGAGCAGTTTCTCCAATTCGTCGGGCATGCCGGCTTCGAGCTCGAGCCGGATCACCCGGCCGCGGCGACGGCGTTTGATCGCGCTGCGGAAATAAAGGACCAGGTCCTCCGCTTCCTCCTCGATTTCCAGATCGCTGTCGCGCAGCACCCGGAACGCGGCCGATCCGCGCACGTCGTAGCCGGGGAACAGGACGCTGGAGAACCGCCGGATCAGCGTTTCCATCGAGACGTAGCGTGCCTCGTCGCCGCGAATGCGGACGAAGCGCGGCGCCGTCGCGGGCAGCATCACCAGTTCCAGTATCTCCACCCCGTCCGATTTGCGGACAAGGTCGAAGATCACGCTCGTCCCCTTGTTCGGAATGAACGGGAACGGGTGCGCGGGATCGAGCGCCTGCGGGGTCAGAATCGGGAAGATTTGCTCGACGAAGTGGCGGTGCAGCCAGTCGCCCGCCGCCTCGGCGACCGATTCGGTATCGAGCACCTCGATCCCGGCCTCGGTCAATTCATGGCTGAGATCGCGCCAGACCATCTGCTGGCTGGCCATCAGCGCATCGGCCTCCTCGGTGATCGCGGTCAGCTGCTGCGCGGCGGTGAGGCCGTCGACCGATCGCTGATCGACATCCTGAACCTGCTGCCCCTTCAGCCCGGCGACGCGGACCATGAAGAACTCATCGATATTATTGCCCGAAATCGACAGGAAGCGCAGGCGTTCGAGCAGCGGATGTGCGCCGTTGCACGCCTCCTCCAGCACGCGCCGGTTGAACGCCAGCCACGAAAGTTCGCGATTGAAATACCGGTCGCTGTGCGCGCCCAGCGCGATGGGATCGTCATCGTCATCGGGCACCAGAGACTTGAGATGGTTTGCCGATGTCATGCAGTCTTAACCTCCGGGGCCGCTTCTATATCCCCGATCAATCCGGCCTCGGCGAGTGCACCGCGCGCAAGCGGGATGGTCAGGCGCCGGTGACGCGATAAAGCGGCTTCGTCCAGCACATCGACCGCGCGCATGACGGCGATATGACTGCGTTCGATCCGGTGGGCAATCCAGCGGGTCAGATCGCCCCGCGCATCGAGCCCGCGGCGGGCGAGCAGATGCGCGGTCAGCGTCTCGACCAGCGCCTCGGTAGGCGGTTCGATCGCCACTATGGGCGTGGCCGCAAGGCGAGATTTGAGGTCCGGCAGGCGCACGCCCCAGGCCGCCGGCGGCGACTCCGCGATCAGCAGCAGCGGCCGCCGCGTCGCCTGAGCCGCGTTCCAGGCGTGGAACATCGCCTCGTCATCGGCGCGGTCGGCGTCGTCGATCACCTGCCCGCCGGTCTGTCCGCGAAAGATGCGGCCGAGCAGGCTGCGGCCCGATTTGCGCGGGCCGGACAGCACGCTCGCCATCACCGGCCACGCGCCCCAATGATCGAGATGGCGCAGCGCGGCGCGATTGGAGTCGTCGACCAGAAATTCGTCCGCGGAAGCCTCCGCCGGCCAATCGAGCGGAAGCGCGATCTGGCTCATGGCTGGGAGACGTTGCCCCCGGAACCGGCCGGCGGCGGCGGAGCGGCGGGAGCGGCGCGGCTTATCCGCAGCACGCCTTCGCCCTGCTGCACCTGCCACCCGCGCGCGGTGAGCGCCGCGGCCAGGCCGGGCAACCCGCCGTCATATTGCACCCGCATCACCGACGTGCCGCCCAGCGCCAGGCTGGATGTCGCCGCCGATTGCACCCCCGGCACCCCGCGCAACGCCGCCTCGCCCGCCGATACCGATGAGACGTTGGGCGTATCGAACTGGATGTTGATCACCGATCCGCTCGGGGCCTGGGTGAAGGGATTGAGCGCGCCGATATCCTCGACCGGCAATTCCTCGATCAATTCCTCCTCGCCTGGTGCGACAGGCGGTTCGAAGGTCAGCAGCGGATCGGGCCGCAGGATGCCCGAACGGAGCGCGCCTTCGTACACTTCGTCCATCCGCCGCACGCCCGCGTCCATCAGGGCGGGGATAGCATCGGCGCGCCCCACGCGCAGGGCGAAGCGGCTGATCAGGCGGTTATCGGGGCCGTGCCGCGCTTCGAAGCTGCCGATCACCGGGCCGCCGGGCCATTGGCGGGTCAGCGTCACGCGCGGGATGATCACATCGGCCGCGCCGAATCCGTCGAGCAGCGTGCGCCACCAGCCTCGGCCGGGGCGGTCTATCTGCGATGCGGTGAGCAGCAGCGCATCAGGGCCGGTGCCTGAGGGGCGGATATAGTCGATCGCGCTGTTGCCGGTGCGGTAGCGCGCCCAGGCCTTCTGCCATTCGGTGCGCGTTTCGAACACCTGCGCGACGCCGCCCGATACCTGCACCGGGATGACGAGCAGCGGCGGCGAGCGCAGCGACCTGCCACCGACGCCAAGCAATTGGCCGGCGCGCGCGCGGTCGAACAGCACGCCCAGCCGAGCGACATAACGGTTGGGACCGATCTCCTCATCCTCGACGACGATCCCCGACACGATCGAATCGAGCGTGCCGTCGGGCAGCGATCCGCCCCCGCCGCCCAGCCGCTGCGACAGCATGCGCCAGCCGCGGCGTTGCGCCTCGCGCCAGCCGCCCATGCGCGCAGCTTCTGCAGTTTTGGCGTAAACGTCGACCCTTACGCCCGAAACCTCGAAACTGCCTGAACTGTCGATCGGCGCGACGCCGCGGTCGCCGCCCTCGATCTGGGCGATGGCGAGCGAGCCTGCGCCCGCGATCGCGAGCAGGCCGGCGGCGGCCCAGATAAGCGTCACTTTGTTCACGGGCGCCCTTTTGGCGAAGCGGGCGTGGAAATCCAAGCGCGATATGGCTAGGCGGTGCGGATGAGCTATACTTACGAACAGGCTGGCGTATCGATCGCCGCGGGTAATGCGCTGGTTCGCGCCATCGGCCCCTTGGCGAAATCCACGCGGCGCAAGGGGGCGGACGCCGATCTGGGCGGCTTCGGCGGGCTATTCGACCTGAAGGCGGCGGGGTTCACCGATCCGCTGCTGGTCGCCGCCAACGACGGCGTCGGCACCAAGCTGAAACTGGCGATCGAGCATGACCGGCATGACGGGGTCGGCATCGATCTGGTCGCGATGTGCGCCAACGATCTGATCGTGCAGGGCGCGGAGCCGCTGTTCTTCCTCGACTACTTCGCCACCGGCAAGCTCGATGTCGAGACCACCGTGGCCGTGGTCGGCGGCATAGCCCGGGGCTGCGAGCTGGCCGGATGCGCGCTGATCGGCGGCGAGACCGCCGAGATGCCGGACATGTATCCGCCCGGCGAATACGACCTGGCCGGTTTCACCGTGGGCGCGGTGGAGAAATCACGCATGGTCGACGGTAGCGCCATCGTTGCCGGCGACGTCGTGCTGGGCGTGGCTTCGTCGGGGCCGCATTCGAACGGCTACTCGCTGATCCGCCGCATCCTGGCCCGGGCCGGCAGCCCGCTGGGCGACAAACTTGGGCCTACCACGCTGGGCGACGCG
>Ga0193742_1001488_pt1 | contig 14115 bp, 10 predicted proteins | sample L2c1metaG_FD_165511 | JGI IMG/M metagenome (GOLD analysis project Ga0193742, IMG submission 165511) | Soil microbial communities from a riparian zone of the East river system, Colorado, United States - L2c1 | ecosystem: Environmental > Terrestrial > Soil > Riparian zone | place: USA: East River... | reverse complement strand
CTTTCCAAATAGGTGTTTATAAATGAACAAATAAAATAAATAATAATCTTTATGTTGGAAGCTCTATTGAACTATCAAATCGTTTTACAAGATACTTTAATAGATCTTATTTAAAAAGTAATAATTATGTTATATCTAAAGCTTTATTAAAATATGGTTATGAAAATTTTAGCCTTGAAATTCTAGAGTATTGCGACGCTTCAATTGTACTCAAAAGAGAACAATACTATTTAGATTTATTTAATCTGATCTATAATATAGTTAAAACAGCAGGTTCATCGCTTGGTATTAAACGTTCTGATGAGACTAAACTTAAAATTAGTAAATCATTTAAAGGTGTATATATTGGAAATAAGAGTAAGTTATAAGGTAAAACTATAGACAATGCTACTCGAAATAAAATGAGTATATCAAAATCTGGTGCTAATAATCCTTTGTATGGAAAAACTCATAAAGAATCTACAAAAAAATTAATGAGTTTAGCCAAAAAGGTAAAACTTTAAGAGCTAATACCAAAATTTTAATCTCTAGATCATTAGGTAAGCAAGTATATTTATATGAGTTAGTTTCTCTTCCCTTCCTTAGGGATATGGATCGAAGGAAAATTCCTTTTCTTTAATTAAAACTTTTAATTCTGGTAGAGAGGCTGCCAGATATTTTAATACTAGTAATACTCCTATTTTAAATTGTCTAAAAACTGGTAAATTATATAAGAACAAGTATAAGTTTTCTTAAAATAAATTAGATTAAATAAAAAACAAAATATAGTAGTAAATTAAAATGTAAAAAAAATAAAAATATTTAAAATAGAATTTCACTAAATGCTGGGAAGTTATAAATCTTTTAGTATTTTTAGTTTTTAATTAAAAACTAAAAAATTAATTATAACTATCAGCAAGGAAATTAGTCTATATAAAATTAACTTTAACTTTCTTTGAAGATTAATTTATGTTAAAAGTAAACAAGAAAAATATTTTTAATATTTAAATACAGATTAAAATTTTCTTCATCGACTGTACGTGAATAATTTTTTAGAATATAAATTAAAAATAAAGTCAAAATATTATTTTCTATGTTTATTTTTATGACTTAATCATAATTAAATTTTCTTCCTTCCCTTCTTCGAACCCTAAAATTAAGGCTTCGAACCTTCGAAGATCGAAGCGAAGAATTAATACATAGAAAAAAAGAAAAGAAGAAAAATGACATTAATAGAATTAATATGAACTATTAGTCCTGCTTTAGTTCTTATTGCTATCGCTTTTCCCTCATTTAAATTACTTTATACTTTAGACGAAGTTATTGACCCCGCTTTAACAGTTAAAGTAACAGGTCATCAATGGTATTGATCTTATGAATATTCAGATATGTTAACTGAGAGCGGTGAAGCTATAGAGTTCGATAGTTATATGATTCCTGAATCAGATTTAGAAATAGGTCAACTTAGATTGCTTGATGTTGATCAAAGATTGGTTGTGCCTGTTGATACCCACGTTAGATATATTGTAACAGGTGCAGATGTTATCCATAATTTTGGTGTTCCTTCTCTGGGTATTAAAGTTGATTGTACACCTGGTAGATTAAATCAGGTCTCAGCTCTTATTGAAAGAGAAGGTGTATTTTACGGTCAATGTTCCGAAATCTGCGGTGTTTGACATGGATTTATGCCTATATCAATAGAAGCAGTTTCAGTCCAGAAATTTTTTTCTTGGATTGACAGCTTTCAAAATTAATTCTAAATTTATCTAACAAAATATATTATTAAGTATAGCTGCGAATGTTAATGTTAAAAAAATTTTTATTAATAAAGGGATTTCTACTATTTCAAATACTAATCTTAATTTTAATTTCTTAGATAAAATTAAAACATTAAAAAATAACATGAATAAAAGCAGAAATACTAAAAAATAGTATAAAGATTTAATAAGTTATTCAGTCCTTTAAGCTAATTTTATTTTTATAATTATAAAAAAAGAAGTTTAAAGAAAAATTTTTCAAAACAATCCCCTTAATAAAATTTATTAATAAATCTTTAAATTTCGATTTTCCAAATTGCCTTTTTCAATCTAAATTTTTCTTAATCTGAAAAGAAAAGTGGTTAAGTGTTAAAATTAAAAATATTTTTAAAAATATTAAAATATTGTAAAAATATCAAAGAGGGTAAAAATTTTTCTACTTTAAATTATTAAAAAGTTTGTTTAATTTGAGAATACTACATAATTTTATTTCCCTGTCTTCGAAGCTTCGAAGATCGAAGCGAAGAAAATTAATTATAAGTAGTTTAGAGGTATGTTGTAATATAAATAGTTTAAATATTTTAGTTACAAGTTTTTATATTTTATATTATTTAATAGCATATTTATACTGTCTAAATTGTAAATTTAAATTTTTTAATTTCTCAACAATATAGCTATTTAAAATATTAAAATAAAATAATAATTTAAATTTCAAATCTCTTCGAAGTCGAAGAAAATTGAAATATTAAAATTTAAATAAGGTTTTACTCGAATAAAAATTTAAGTTAAATTTACCCCAAACAAAACAAAATCTTCTTAACTTGAAGTAAAAGAAAGTTAAAAAAAAAGTAAACAAAACAAAATATAATTTACCCAATGTTTAATTAGGTATTAAATTTTCAAATAAAACAAAAAATAAAAAGAAAAAAAAACCATAGTAACTTGTAGTAACAAGTTTGTTTTAAATTTAATTTCTTGTCTTCGAACTCTTCGAACTCTTCGAACTCTTCGAAGTCTTCGAATCGAAGAAAAAACAAAGCTAAAAAATAATTTTAATTAAACTAGAATCACACCTTATTTAAATTTTAAATTCTTTTTAATAAGGTCCGCTCTGATAGAAAGTTATAATAAATTTGGTACACACCCTACTAGAGAGATAAAATTTTCAAAATCTAATATTAATATTACAATATAATCTCTCTAACTTATTATTTTTCTAAATTAGTTATTTTATTTAATATACAATTAATTTAGATTTTTTTTTATTAAATTATAAGGTACAATAAAGATTAAATTAATAAAGTATAATAACCTTTTTAGATATAAAATTACACACAAAATAAATAAATAAACATGAAACTAAAACATATAAACAACTCAATATTATCAAGACACTTCTTAATTTATAAAGAAGTAATTAAAATTAATAATAAATTAATATCATCAAATATTTAAGACAATCAAGTATTAGAATTATATGATAAAAAATATAATTTAAACGAATTTGATATCTATAAATATATTACAGCTTACGATCACATAGTAGGATCATTAGGTTCAGATAAATATAATTTAACAGAAGGAATAACAACAAATAAAAATATGTATCTTCCTTCGATTCGGAGAGAGGAAGAAAAATATATTAGTAGACTTATATTATCAAAATATATGTTCTAAAATTATAGAAGAATATTCAATATCAATAGTATTTGGAATTAAACAATTAAAATATGGAGAAATTAGAGATCTAACAAAAGCAGAAAAAATAAATAATTTATAGGAATATGATTATGAAGCAAATGAAAGTTATGCTTTAAATTATTGGCATGAAGAGTATAAGTTATTTAAATCAATATATAATAATTATACTGGAAATTCATATACTTATTATGTCTTTAAACAATTATTAAAGTTATTTTTAACTGAAGTATATTTATATAAATATAAAGATCAAATATTAACTTATAAGGAATTACTAATAAGATATAATTATTGAATGTTTAATAATTTAAATCCACACTCAATCTTCGAAGAAAATCATTATCTCAATTAATAGCAGATAAAGAAGTTGAAAAAGTAAAATATCAGTGTATTAAAATACAGGATCCGATAGATATAAATCACTTTCCGTTATCACATTTAAAGTTATATTTAATAGAAGAAAATAAATTATAAATTAAAATATAAATACTAAACTTTATATAAAAACTTATCAGGGATTGTAAGGTAAACTGATATTTAAATTTTTAACCTTTTTAGATTTAAAATAAAAGACATAAAGTCATCAATTCAAAATATGAATTTAATTAATATTTTCAATAAAAAAGATAGTTATTCAATTAACTTAGAAAACATATTAAATAAAATAAGAATTCAAAATGATATTAAAGATAACTTATTATATTCAAATGTAAAATATAGACGGATGTGGGATACATCATTAATAAATTATGACAAAAAAATTAATTTAGTCTTCTTTTCGAAAACACAAAAAGGTAAATGAACAGACTTTATACTTAAAGCTAAAACCTTTAAGGATAACAATATAGCTAAAATAAATCCTTTTACAATTCAAGAACTGTTATCATCAAAATTAAGGATAGCTTTATTATTATTTTGAAAAGATATAGCTAATAACTTGAGTTCAGATACAATATTTAAATTACAATTAAAATTAAACATATAATTTACAACAGAAACTTCAAAAGAAGTTAAAAATGTAAAGATATTAAATTTAGATAATAAAAAGATAGATCAAATTAGATCAATGGGTTCTGTTAGAGTTTACACAAATAAAAATTTTAATGAAGCTTTTACATATCCTCATTATTCATTATGTTTATTCATAGATAATTATTCTTCTTTTTACATAAAAAGTATTATATTAAATTATAACATTTGTTATGAAGATAGCATTTTAAAAAAGATAAATATATCAGACGAAAATTTTAATTTAATAAATAAAAGTAACAACAATAAAAATGAGTTATTAAATAAAACTAAGTTAAAAATAAATGAAAAAAATTTACCACTTACAACTGATTTAAGTGAATGAGGAGATTTAAGTATAATAAAAGGTGATTATCCATATCAATTTAATCTTAAAGAAACCAAAGTATTAATAAATACAGAATCAAATACATTTCTTGTCTTCGAAGCTTCGAAGATCGAATCGAAGAAATATCAATCATCAGATTCATTTAATTCTCAATCATCAGATTCATTTAATGATATTGTTTCAATTAGAGGTTTACATTTAAATGGAAAAAAAATCATTCTTCATAAAAGAAGATGAATTTTTATAATTATTATTATTATTAATTATATTTATTTATTTAAGATAAGATAAATAAAAACGAAAAATATAAAAATATAAAAATAAAATCTTGTCTTCGAAGTCTTCGAATCGAATAAAATAAAAAAAGAAAATTTATATTTAAGGGATTTAGTTTAAGGGTAAAATTTTAAAGCTTTATCACTTTAAAGTTGCGCGTTCAAATCGCGTAATCTCTAAAATAAAGATAAAAATTGTCTAAGAATTTAAATTTAAAAGAATTTATATTATAATTTATATAAACTATATAAAAATTTCTATTAACATATTTTATTATTGTATTATTGTATATTATTTTATTATATTTATTATTTATTTATTTATTTATTTATATTTATTACTACTATTTATTAAGCAATTATTTATTTATTTATTTATTTATTATAATTTATTCGATTCGAAGACTTCGAAGACAAGATTATTATTTAAATTTTAACCTTTAATTAAGGAATTGTATTTATTTGTATTTAATTTTAAGGTTTTATTGTTTTATAAGAACATTAAGTAAGGATACTAATCTATTTGTTTATTTTTGTTTTGTTTTCAAATTTACCTAAGAAGATACTATATAAGAAATAATTTTTTTAAAATATGACTAAAATTAACCCTTTAAATATAACCTAATAGATTTTTAAATTCAATAAGGTTTGAAAAACCATATTTTTATAAAAAATATTTATTTACTATTCTTGAGAACATATTTTTTATTTTTGTTTTATTTTATTTATTTTATACTTTTTAACCCCAATAATTTTAACTTTTTATTTTTAAATTTTTAACTTTAAATTCATCATTTTTTAACGTTTTTTTATTCTATAATATGATAAAGAGCAATTTTTATAAATTTTCACCATTTTTAGTGTTTCCATTAAATTTTTCATCAATTTACTAAAGATATAACTATTTTAACCTTATTTTATTATTTATATATTCCTTTCCACCTAACATTGACAAAGAGATTTTAAATAAATGTAACACTAAAATCTAATAATTAACCATTTAAGATTAGGGTGACTCTAGTTATTTAATCATATTTTAAATTATTTATTAATTAAAAATTTAAATTTAAAAGTAATTCTTAGGTAATAAAAATTTAATTATTTTATTTATTTTAAAATTTATTATAAAAATAATACAAAAATCTATGATTTATAAAAAAGGTACGTTCCCCATTTTTTCTTCACTTCAAAATAATCATCAAAGATGAAAAAAAATACCTTAACATAAAACATTACTTTTTTAATTATAATTTATAATGAAGTTAAGTAATAATTCTATAATTAAGGCATAAAAAAATCATTTAAAATTTTTTTCTTCGAAGAAAATCTTACTTTAAAATAAGATCAAACATATTACTATGTTTTAGAATATTTATTAAATTTATTAAATAATATAATTTGCGTTTCTAATTTCTTTAAGGTTTAAATTACCTTTTTTAGGAGGTAATGTAAAGTATAAATCTTTAAATTTCTTTTTTTGGTAAGGTGTTAATATTAATTGGTCTCTAGTTAAGTTTTTATTTTTATTTAATATACTTTTAATTTCTTCATGAGTTCTACTATATTTTTGTATTAGAGGTAGGTCTGAATCTAAACTATCTTTAATCAATAAAATTACTTTATTTTTTTCGACTTTATATTTAACTTTATGTTTATCTAAAATAAGTAATAAATCTTGATGGAATTTTTCTAACAAGTTTTCCTTTTCAAATATTTCAATAAATTCGTCTTTTAATATTTCAACTAAGCTTAACATATTATTTGGATGTGAAATATAACAGTCATGTATAGTTACTAAAGGATTTAACTTATCTTGATATTTAGATAATAATAATATTACAATTGAAGAATCTATTGAATGTACGAGATTAGGATTAAGACCTAAGGTTTGAGCTCTAGTATCCATTTCATTTATTTTGTTATTTCTTGTTTTTTTAAATATTTTCATGCCTGAAGAAGATAATATGATTTCTCTATAACCAAAATTAGGTATCATTGCTATAATAGTATTCTTTTTACTTAAATCTTCGTTTGTATAAGTATAAATTGTGTTCAAATTTAATATTGTGTTTTTCATTTTTTTTTATTTTATTGATTTTATTAAACAAGTAGCTTTTAACTTTTAAGTTCTACTTAATTATTATCTTATATGTAAATTTTATTTTACATATAAAATTTAACTTAATCAGAAATCACTTAAATTTAATCTTTTTGATCATAAGATATTTTCTTTTTTATCTAATATTTTAAATTTAGGATTTTGTTCCGATTCTTTAGTTATAGTAAATACTATCTTTAAATCTCCTAAAGAAGTTATTTCTATAATTTCTGGTTCCATTATATATAAAAATCTATATTTCAATTTTACTAAATTTGGATCTTCATGTGATAATATATATCAATTTGAAGCGTATGAATTATAATAATCTGTTGTTTTATCGTATACATTTGATAGTTCTTTTTCATTATAGACACTACCTTTATAGTAATATAATCATATTTCATCTAAGTAAATTTTAAGTAATTCTTTAAATGTTTCATATGTACTATAATTCCCAAAATAAGAACCATAGTTAGTTTTTATATAGTTTGCATTTATTAATATAGAAGATCATTCTTTATGTCTATGTCTACTTATTTGTACGGGGAATTTGAAGCTTTTATTTACTCTATTCATTTCAAAATTAAATAAAGATGAAATAAATAATTTAAATAATGCTTCTTTAGGAATATTTTGATAATATAAATCTGTTAGTACATTATTGTATTTATTTTCATTTGAGGTTATACCTTCTGTTAAAGTTATTCATTTAATACCTTTTGATCTTAAATAATCGATTGATTTTATATATTTATATACTTCAAATTTAGTTAAATTATATTCTGGTTGTTCTAAATTTTGTATTTCTTGATCATTTAAGTATTCACTTTGTAGTGTATTATTGTTTAGCTTTAATTCATTTAAGTATTCTTGATATGCATTTCTTATTATTATGTTTGTATTTATCATATTTTGTTTAAATTTTTATTGATTTTATTAAACAACTATCTAATTAAATGTAAATTGATTTTATTAAAGTGTATTCTTGGATACATCTTATTTTTTAAATTAAGTAATTTAATTTATAGTTATAATTTAAATTTAATGATCTCGAAGAGTATTAAACTTACTGAGAACAAGTGGGATCGAACCACTGGCTTTTTCTTTAAAAGAGAAACACTCAACCAACCGAGTTCTGTTCCCTGTTAAATTTATTTGATCTTTACCAGATTCGAACTGGTACATAAAGCACGAAAAGCTTCAGTACTACCGTTATACTAAAAGACCTAATTATTCTATTTATAGTTATAATTAACTTATATTAAATTATAGTTGAAAGAATAATAGGTTAAAATGTGATTATTCCTCTAGATGGAGACGTCTACTTTTTTATGTCTATTTTTATCATATTTTTCTAAAATTTAAAAAATTTAAAAAATAAAATAAAGTACCTGATTTACCCTACTAATTTAATGATAAATTTAAGTATATATTATGGTTTTTGTGATAAATTACTAAAGATAATCTTATTTTTATTTTTTTATATTTTTATCAAAATATAAAACCCTAAAATAAAATAAAGATTATAAATTAATAATAAAGTACTTAATAAAACCTTTTAAAGAGTAAAAAATCTGATTATTTTATGTCAAAATAAGTTAATTAAAAAAAATAGACCTTAAGTTAACCTTGAAAAATTTAATTTTTATTCATTTAATAAATTACAAAAATAAAATTACAATGACTAATTCGAATGTTAATAAACCTATTTGGATTATAAAAATATAAATAATAGGATATTACGCAACTAAAAAACCTGAAAAAAGCTTAAAATAATAAAAAAATTTAAAGTCTCAAGAAAAGAGAATAAAAAATTATATGAAAAAACACGTAAAAAAACATGAAATTTCATAATTTATACAGTAAAATTGGATCTTAAAAGGGTTTTATTAGGGGGGTTAAATTAAAAAAAATATTAAAAAATATTAAAAAGGATTAAAATTTAAAAAGTGGTATACTCTATATTTTCTTTATTTTTAAAGTCCGATTCTTTCATTTCTATTATTTCATTATTTACTTTTGTAGAAGTATGATATTTTCTTATACCTCTTGATTTTTCAGCATTTTCTTTTAACATTTTTAATACAGATTCAGGTATTCTTGTTTTTAAATTTGTTAATTCAGTTTTTATATTATCCTTTTTATCACCACCGTCTAAATTTGTTTTTTTATTTAACTTACATTTTAAGTTTTGATCTAAGTTACAAATTTTAGTATCTAATTTATTAAGCAATAAAAATAAGTTTAAGCTTATTTCAAATTCACTAAATAAAAGGTTGAATTTAAATGATTTATAACTACTATCTACATTTATTTCTCTTTCACAATAACATAAATTATGATTATATTTATTATTAGTAATTTTAAATAATTTTTTAATCTGCTTATTATAATTATTATTTGGAATTTTATGTTTTTCATTTTTATTTTTATTTTTAATTTAAAAATTTAACCTAAAGAAACTATTTAAGTTCCTAATTTTGTTTTTTATTATTTTTCCTTTTTATAAGAAATCTGATAAGTTTTTAAAGATAATTTTTTTATATAATAAATTTTTATTCTTTACAACTAATTCTATTTTTAAATTTGCTAATGAATCTTTAATTCAAATCTTTGAATCTAAATTTAATGGATCTATTATTGTTTTACATTCATATTGAATTCCTTCAACCTTAAGATACTGATCTACTGAAAGTTTATCTTTATTATTTTTAAGTTCTTTAAATGTATAATAATTACCTTTATAATAATATATTACTATTCCATTTAAATAAAGTTTTAATAATTCTTTAATTGAACAATAAGTTTCAAAGTTACCGCAGTAACCATTATAATAATCTTTATTTAAATTTGAAGATTTGTTATAATCTTTTATTGATTGAATATTACTTATCTCTAAGCTTAAAGTTTGATCTATTAATCTAAAATTAAATAATTCTGATATTGAATAATCATAAATAATTGATTTTAAAATACTTTCTGCCTTTAAATCTATTAATATATTATTATATTTATATTTTTTAACTGTAATTCCTGATTGTAAAATCTTTTTATTTAATCCTCTTAAATATAAATAATCTGATGACTCTATGTATCTATGTAGTAATACTAATGAAAGATCATTATCTATAAAAATTTCTTTAATTTGATCTATCTCATAAGAAAAACTAAAATAGTTATAGTACTTTCTAAAATTATTTATATCTTTCAAAACTATATTTCTATTAAATATATAAAAATTTTTAATTGTTGAACTGTATAATTCGTTTAACCAATATCTATTAAAATATTTTTTAAATAATTTAATTCGAGATGATGATAGTTCTATATCAATTGGTTTTTCTAAACTTTCCATTTCTACTCTTACAATGTTTTTCTTTCTTAAAATTTCATTTGTATAAGCATAATAGGAGTTTAAGTTTTTTATTGTATTTTTAATTTACGTTTTTTCTTTTTAAATTTTAACCCAAAGGTAACAGTTATTACCTAACTTTAATTTTTATTTTTTAATTACATAAATTTAGTATATCATAATTCAGATAATTTGTATCTTAATGTATAAGCTGAATTATACTTTGGATCTAAATTTTGTAATAATAAATGTATATTTATTTCACCTAAAGAATCTATATTAATATCTTTAGGGTCTTCTACTGCTATACATTTATAATTTAATTTTATTAATTTTGGATCTTCTTTTTATATTATAAACCAATTTGGACCATAGTGTGTATAATATTTATTTGTTTTATCATAAACTTGTGATAATTCAAATTCTGAATATACTTTATCTTTATAGTAATATAGTGTCATTTCATCGGAATAAAATTTTAATAATTCCTTAAATGTATAATAAGTACTATAATTCCCGAAGTAAGAATCGTAATTATTTTTTATATAATTTATATTTATTAATCTTAAATCTGATTCGTCTAAATATAAAGTATCAATATTTGTAGGAACTCCATTTATATATTCAAACTCTTCGAAGGAAATAATGATGAAATTGGTAAATCAAATATTGCTTCTTCTGATATATTTTGATAAAATAAATCTATTAAAACGTTCCTAAATTTATTATGATTTACTCGTATTCCTTTACTTAAACTTAATTTAAATTCACCAGAGGTAAATAATAAATCACTTACTTTAATAAATAAGAATATCTCAAATTGAGTTAAGTTATACTTTGGATCTTCTAAGGATTTTATCTCCTTATTTGATAAAGAGATACTTGTTAATTTCTTCGACTTCGAAGAGATTGTTTTTTGATATTTCTTCCAAAAATACCTTATAAGCATTTTGTATAAATATATTTTTTTATTCGATTCGAAGACTTCGAAGACTTCTAGACAAGAATTTTATTATTTATTTTCTAAATTTTAATTTTATTTTCTTCGACTTCGAAGAGATTTTTAAATTTAAGAATTTAATAAACTATAATCACTTAACATTTAACAGTATTATTTAATTTATTTAATTTATTTAATTTATTTAATTTATTTAACACAAATAATATTAAATCCTTTAAGATATAACAATAACAATTTAAATAATTAAGAATAATAAATAATTAATAATTTATCCTTAATAAATAGTAGTAGTAATAAAATATTAATAATAATACATTAATTTTCTATCTTCCTAAAATACAATAGAATTATAAACACAATCTCTTCGAAGTCGAATAAAATTTTATTTTATTTTTAGTATTTTTATAATTATTTAATAAAGTATAGTGCTCCTAAATGCTACTTCCTTATTACCATCTTTTTAGTATTTACTTATTTAATTTAAATTCATTAATCTTAATTTTTGAATAATTTATTTTATTTTGTAATTTTTTATTTTAGTTTAATCCATTTGTATTTTCTTAACTCTTTGATTAAATCAATCGTTTTAGGCTGGTAGTTCGTTAGTAATAGTATAGCAGCTGTTAAAAAAATTGTAAATAACTATCTTAGAAGAAAATTACAAATTTTAAATAAATTAAAAGAAGATGTGTTTTTATCTTTATAAAAATATCAAGTTTAACACATTTAACATCAATAAAGATGTAAAATAAATTGATACTATAGTTTAGGGGTTTAGTTTAAAGGGCAAAACATTAACAATTAATTGTTAAAATCACATGTTCAATCCATGTATCCTCTATTAATTTCTTAATATAAGTGGGAAGGAAGAAATGTTAAAATTTATTCGGTTCGAACCTTTAAAGCTTCGAAGGGAGAAAAATTAAAATTATAAAAAATAAATTAACCTTTTCCTTCTAAGGATTCCAAGGAAAGGGGGTATCTGATAATGGTAATCATTTGTACTTGCACTACAAAAATAATAGTTCGAATCTATTTACCTCCATCTAAATTAATCAATCTTCCTTCGGTCTCTAGGCTTCGAAGAAGAGGAATAAACAAAATTAAAGCTTCGAACCTTTTAAGCTTCGAATACAGAAAATTTAATTTCTTGTCTACGAAGTCTTCGAATCGAAGAAAAGTTAATTAAAAATTAAATAAATAAGAAAAATAAATATTAATAAAATATAGGTCTTTTAGTATAATGGTAATACACGACCTCTTCATGGTTTAATTGTCAGTTCGAGTCTGGTAAAGATCAAGGAATATTATTTACAATTTATATTTTAAAAATATATAAATAATATAAAATTAGTAAATAATGATATTTTAAAGAATGAAAAATAGGGTAGGGATAGAGGGCAAAATAAAAAGAAAATATAAAATTATTTTAATTGAGTCTTCGAACAAAAATATAAATTTATTTTCAATTGAGAAAATATCTATAGAGCTTATGGTCTCTTTTTTTATTAAATTAAATTAAAATTCTCTTCGAAGTCGAAGAAAAACAAAATAATGAAAACAATTTTTACACTTAACAATTCAATCTTATCAAAATATTACATAAATTACATAAAAACTAAAAAAATAAATCATAAATTAACATCACAATCATTATCAGATTTAGAAATATTTAGTCTCTATGATAAAAAATACAACTTAACAGAATTCGATATATATAAATATATTACAGCAAAAGATTACACAAATTAATCTTTAGGTTGCGATAGATTCACATTAACAGAAGGTATAACTTCTTATAAAAATAAATATAATAATATTCTTATAGATTTATTCTACATGAATATTTCATCTAAATTAATATCACAGTATCCAATCTCAGTAATATTTAAAATTAAACAATTTGGTAAAAGTATAACAGATTTAACCAAAAAAGATATATTAACTCACTATGAATGTGAAGGAAAATATCCCTCAAATTATATGGATGAAGAATTAAAACTATTTAAATCAATATATAATAACTATGCAGGAAACTCTTACACCTATTATACATTTAAACAATTAATAAAACTATTTTTAACAGAAGTTTATTTGTATAAGTATCAAGGTCACATCTTTACTTATAATGAACTATTAAATTACTATAATTGTTCAATTTATAATCAACCCGATATTAGTTCAATAAGTTCAATATCAGAATTAATAGAAAGTAAAAGGATAGAAAAAATAAAATCTCAGTGCATTAAAGTAATGGAACCAATAGATATAAACTATTTTCCTTTATCAAGATTAAACTTATATTTAATAGATGTAAGTAATTTTAGAAGCTTTAGCAAATCATACAATACTTTAATAGAAAAATCATTAGGTAGTTTTTGAGATTATGACAAAGAAAACAGAAATATAGAATTTTAACAGATAAATGAAAATTTTATATTAAATTATCTTTTACTTCGAAGAAGTTTTATAATATTAAAAAAGATAATAAAATTAAGTAGAGCCTAAGGCAAAAGCTACTTATTTAACAAAATTAATAAAAATAAAAATTATAAAATGAAAAAAAATAAAAATTTTAATCCAATTTTAATTTATACTAATGTTTTGACCGAAAAAAAAGAAATTTATAAAA